>Ga0136616_10001498_pt1 | contig 12273 bp, 9 predicted proteins | sample AntDrymUQ2992106_2_FD_106648 | JGI IMG/M metagenome (GOLD analysis project Ga0136616, IMG submission 106648) | Polar desert sand microbial communities from Dry Valleys, Antarctica - metaG UQ299 (21.06) | ecosystem: Environmental > Terrestrial > Soil > Desert | place: Antarctica: Dry Valley...
ATGATGGGCTTGGTCCAGCTCGGCACCAGGCGAGGGATGTTGCTGATGATGATCGGCTCGCGGAACACCACCCCTCCGAGGATGTTGCGGATCGTGCCGTTCGGCGACACCCACATCTGTTTGAGGCCGAACTCCTCGACGCGTGCTTCGTCTGGCGTGATCGTGGCGCACTTGACGCCGACGCCGTGCTCCTTGATGGCGTTCGCCGCGTCGACCGTGATCTGGTCGTCGGTGGCGTCCCGGCTCTCGATGGACAGGTCGTAGTACCGCAGGTCGATGTCGAGGTAGGGGTGGATCAGCCGGTTCTTGATGAACTGCCAGATCACCCGCGTCATCTCGTCGCCGTCGAGCTCGACGACGGGGTTGGCCACCTTGATCTTCGACATTGACGTCCCTTCGGCACGGTCGCGTGTGGCGAGATTGCTCGACGTCAAGATATCTCAGAGCGGGTACGCCGTCGAACGGACCGGCGTGCCAGGCCCCCCTGGTTCGACGTCGCTGAGCAACGAGTCAGCCGGGGACCTGTCCGATGACCTGTCTTGGCGTCACACGCTCGGACATACCACGACCTCAAGATCCGAGCCGCCCGGAAGGTCGACGGTGACGGTGCCGTCGGCCGCGACCGACACCGAGAATGGCGTCCGTCCGACCCGCAGGCCGTCGATGCGGAACGGACCGAGCCGGGTGCTCACGGCCGCAGGATGTGCGATTCGCCCAGCAGGTGCGTCGACATCGATTCCGGTCACAGCCACCAGGCAGGCCAGCGGGGCGGCCGCGGCCCAGGCCTGCGGGCGACAGGCCGCAGGGTAGGCGCTGGGGAACGGCACGTCGGCTGAGCTGTCGCCGCCGTACAGCTCCGGGAGCCGGTAGCCGAAGCCCTCGGCTGCGGTGACGACGCCGGCCGTCAGGGTCGCCGCGTCGTCGCTTCGCCCCTCCCGAGCCAGTCCTATCACGGCGATGGCCGTGTCGTGAGGCCAGACGGTGCCTCCGTGGTAGGACAGGCGGGAGAAGCGAGGAGAAGCGGCAGTCAACGTGCGCAGGCCGAATCCTGAGTTCAGCTCGGGGGACATGAGTCGGCGAGTGACGAGATCGACCTCCGCGTTGTCGAGGATGCCTGTGCCCAGCAGGTGACCCATGTTGGAGGCGACGGCGTCGACCCTGTCGCCGTATCGGTCGAGCGCGATCGCAGGGTAGTCGCCGTCCTGGTCGATGACCCAGAAGTCCGACGCGAAGCTCTTTCGCAGCGTCTCAGCCCAGGAGGACAGTCCCTCGACGGGAGGCTCTCCGAACGCGTCCAACAGCCGAGCGCCGCGGATTGCAGCTTCGTAGGCATAGGCCTGCACCTCGCTGAGAGCGATCGGCGCCTCGGCCAGCCGGCCGTCGGCAAACTGCACCGAGTCGTGGCTGTCCTTCCATCCCTGGTTGGACAGACCCCTGCCCGACTGGTCGATGTAACGCAGCCAGCCGGTCTCCTCCGACTGCACCATCGCCCAGGTGAGGCAGCGGCGGACAGCAGGAAGCAGCGCCTCGACCTCGGCAGGCTCCGCGCCCCAGCGCCACGCGTCAGTTAGCGTAAGGACGAACAGGGGAGTGGCGTCGACGCTGCCGTAGTAGACCGGAGGCAAGCTCGTCTGCCCCAGCTCCAGCTGCGCGTTGCGCACCTCATGCAGAATCTTGCCTGGTTGCTCTTCGGACCTCTCGTCCTCCCGAACACCCTGCCGGCGAGCCAGTGTCCGCAACGTCGATGTCGCAAGCTCCGTCGTCCAGGGGATGAGCATCCGTGCGCCCCAGAGCGAGTCGCGCCCGAACAGCGTGAGGAACCACGGGCTTCCGGCGGCGAGGAACGGGTCAGACCCGTCGCGCAGCAGCAGACCTCTCAGGTCACCGAGACTCTGAGCGGTGACCCGACGCAGGCGCGGGTCGGGACCCGACACCACCGTGGCGGCGCTCCATGACGGTGGACCGCCAGCCGAGAACTGTGTCACCGCCGTGCCTGGGGACATGGTGCAGGTCAAGGAGAGCTGTTCCCCTTGTTGCATCGAGGCCCGCCAAGTGAGACGCCCTACGGCGGCAGTGATCTCGTCTGGCTGTGGGTCGCAGGAGACAACCAACGATCCCCGCCCGTCACTCCACGACAGTCCGTCGACGGTTGCCTCAGCCGGTATGACGGACGCGGCGTGGCCCTGCTTGACTTCGCTCATCAAAGCCAGGTCACTGACGAGGTCGAGGTGCACAACCACGTCAACGGGCTCGGTGGCGTTGGAGCTGACGGTGATTCTCTCGACCAGCCGCTCGGTGGCCAAGACCCGGTGGCGGTCCACGAACACGCTTGGGTCGGGGCGCTGGTTGCCGAGACCGCGAGCGACGTACACGAACTCCTGCCGGTCAGCACCGAGGCCCGCTGATCTCACGAGTTCGAGGTCAGTGTCGTCGAGGCTCAGCAGCAGCTCGTCGAGCAGCCGCATATCGTCGACGAACCATCCGCTGACCCCTCGGCGACGCACCTGCCCGTCGGGTTCGGCCAGCACCAGTGCGGGCGCCGAGACGCAGGACATCAGGTCGTGCAGGAACGGCTGTAGGAGACGGCTGGTGCGACCGCCAGGTCTTGACATACCAACACTCTCATGGAAGATTCCAACGCAGACAAGTATTTTAACGTTAATAGTTGCAGCCCGAACGTATCTGTGGGCGATCACCCGGAGGATCATCCGATGGCTGACAGGCGGATCCGCTACGCCGACCGCGGCGTGACGCTCAGTCATGTCGCAGTGGCTGCCAACGTGTCGGTGCAGACGGCATCCAACGCCCTCAATGCGCCGGATCGACTGGCTCCGGGAACGCTGAAACGCACACTCGCGGCGATCGAGTCGCTGGGCTACAAGCCGAACCGGGTCGCGCGTGCACTGCGCAACCAGAGCTCCCGGCTGATCGCCGTGAAGGTCGAGGCAGCTCGGTCAGATCGAGCCGCCCCGCTGCTCGACCAGTTCCTTCATGCGCTGTCGTCGTGCGCCGCCGACGTCGGTTTCCACCTCATCCTCTGCCAGGCCGACGACGACCGCTCCGAGCTCGCCGCCTACCAAGAGCTCCTGCAGACCACCGCGGTCGACGCGGTCATCCTGTCCAGCACCCACCGGGGCGACCCACGGATCGCGTGGCTGCGCGAGCGTGGAGTCGCGTTCGCGACCTTCGGGCGGTCGTGGGACGGCGACGAGGACCTGGCTTGGGTCGACATCGACGGCAAGGCCGGTATCGAGAGCGTGATGGGGCATCTGGTCGAGCAGGGCCACCGCCGTATCGCATTCCTCGGTTGGCCGAATGACTCCGACGTGGGTCTCGACCGGAAGCAGGGCTGGCTCGCTGCCTGTCGTCGGCACGGTCTTCCCACCCAGCATCTCGCGGTCGAGAGCGCGGACGACTTCGACTACGGGCGATCCGCGGCGCTACGTCTCCTGTCCCGACAGTCACCTCCGAGCGCCGTGGTGTGCACATCCGACACCTTGGCGCTCGGCGCCATGCGCGCCATGTCCGAGAGCGGCCTCATCCCTGGAGTCGACGTCGCCGTCACGGGCTTCGACGCGTCGCCGGCTGCCGCCTTGACGACCCCGGGTCTCACCACCGTGCGTCAACCGCTCGACGCGGTGGCATCCGAGCTCATCAACCACGTGGAGGCCGAGCTCTCCGGCAACCCCATCAGTCCGCGTCACTCCCTCCTCACACCGACGCTGGTCACTCGGGAGTCCACCGCCAGGCAGATCCCTGTTCATCTCACCGATCCCCCGCACCACCGAAGGAGTCACAGATGACGCACCACCGATTGCCAGTCCGCGTCGCGGCACTGTCCGCCGCCACGATGTTCCTTGTCGCGTGCGGAGGCGGTTTCTCCGAAGGCGGTTCCAGCGACAAAGAGCCATCGTCGGCCGAAGGCGAGGTCGAGCTGCGGATGCTCATCGCCTCCTCTGGAGATGCCGAGACAGCGGCCGTCAACAAGGCCGTCGACGCGTGGGAGAAGGAGACAGGCAACAAGGTCACCGTCACGCCCGCGCAGGACATGACGACCGAGCTCTCCAAGACCTTCGCGAGCAGCGACCCGTACGACCTGATGTACATCGACGCCGGTCGCTTCGCGACGTACGCCGAGACAGGGGCGCTCTACGCCTACGGTGACAGCTTCGAGGCCGCCGAGGACGTCTACCCAGCCCTCAAGGACACGTTCACGTACGAGGACGAGTTCTACTGCGTGCCCAAGGACTCCTCGACCCTCGGACTCATCATCAACGCCGACATGTGGAAGGAAGCCGGCCTGACCGAGGCTGACTACCCCGCGAGCTGGGACGACCTGGCTGCGGTGGCGGAGAAGCTCACGACGCCCGACCACGTGGGCCTCGCGATGGACTCTTCACGTGACCGCGTGGGTGCGTTCATGGTGCAGGCCGGCGGCTGGCTGGTCAACGAGGACGCCACCGAGGCGACCGCCGACTCCGACGCCAACGTCGAAGCGCTCACATACCTGCAGGGCATGCTCCAAGACGGCTCGATGGCATGGTCGGCGGATCTCGACGCGGGCTGGGGAGGAGAAGCGTTAGGCACGGAGAAGGCCGCCATGACGGTCGAGGGCAACTGGATAGCCGGCGCGATGAGCGCCGACTACCCCGATATCGACTACACCGTCGCCGAGCTGCCTGAGGGCCCCGAAGGCAAGGGCACGCTCACCTTCACCCAGTGCTGGGGGGTCGCATCGAAGAGCGATGCACAGGCGCAGGCTATTGATCTCATCGCGTCGTTGACCAAGCCCGACCAGCAGATGGTCAGTGCCCGCGCGTTCGGCGTGCTTCCTGCCGTCGAGTCGAGCCGTGAGGAGTACCTCGAGGAGTTCCCGGAGAACGAGCCGTTCCTGGCAGGCTCCGAGTACGCCCAAGGACCGATCTCGCTGCCCGACTTCGAGCCGGTGCTGGCAGACTTCGACTCCGAGCTCGCCGGGCTGGAGGACGGTGACCCGGAAGCGATCCTGCAGAGCCTGCAAGAGAATGCCTCAGCGGCCCTCGGCGGCTGAGGATGAGCCAGGCGGAAGTGCAAGCGCGTCCGCGGCGCAGCAAGCTCCGCAGCAACGAGGGAAAGGCCGGCTGGATATTCGTCAGCCCTATGTTGGTCATCTTGGGGCTGTTCCTCGTCCTTCCGATCCTGATGGCGGTTTGGGTCAGCCTGCTGGACTGGAACACCAACGACGGTGACCCCTTCGCTGGCGCAGGTACCTTCGTCGGACTCGACAACTACAAGAACCTGCTCGCCAGCGAAGGGCTGGCTCGGCAGGACTTCATGACGAGCATCCGTAACAACGCCTACTACGTGTTGCTCGTCGTCCCCTTGCAGACCGCGCTTGCGCTGCTGCTTGCCTCCCTGATCAACGCCCGTCGACTGAAGGGTAGAGGACTCTTCAGGACCGCCTTCTTCTTCCCTTCGATCACCAGCTCGGTCGCGATCTCGATCGTGTTCGTGTTCCTCTTCGTCGGCAACGGCGGCGTCAACAAGGTGCTGGGGTGGGTCGGCTTCAGCGGGCCTAGCTGGCTGACCGATCCCCGCGGCGTGTTCTGGATCCTGCTGGACAAGGTCGGACTGGTCGACATCGACAGTCCGCCAGGGGCCCTGGCGGAACATGGAGTGCTCGGCCTCTCGTGGTGGGACTGGTTCGCCGGCCCGTCGGTGGCCATGACCGCCGTCATGATGCTGGTCATCTGGACCACCTCCGGGACCTTCATGCTCATGTTCGTGGCTGCGATGCAAGACATCCCCGAGGAGATCGACGAGGCGGCCTTGATGGACGGGGCCGGCGGCTGGCAGAAGTTCTGGTACGTCACTCTCCCCCAGCTCAAGCCAGTGCTGTTCCTCGTCCTCACCTTGGGTTTGATCGCCACCTGGCAGGTGTTCGACCAGATCCTCATCATGACCCAGGGCGGCCCTGACAAGACAACCCTGTCGCCGGCGTACCTGAGCTACACCGCCAGCTTCACCGGACAGGACTGGGGCGGTGGTGCGGCCATCTCGTTCGTCCTCTTCGCCATCATCTTGACGATGGCGCTCATCCAACGATGGGTCATGCGTGACAAGGACCTCCCGCGCAAGAAGCGTCGAGGCAGAACGAAGCCCCCACCTCCGGCCATCCCCACCCGTCGCGACGACAAGGTGGCGTCATGACCCAGCGAAGCTTCACGCGCGTCTTGCTGTACACCCTCATCGTGATGATCGCGGTGGTCTACATCGCGCCGTTCGTCATCCAGGTGGCCACCTCGGTGAAGACGAACCCCGACGCCACGAGCAACCCGCTGTCGCTGTGGCCCAACCCGTTCTCGACCGAGGCGTTCAAGACGATGTTCGGGTACGGCGACAACGACTACGTGAACTTCCCGCTCTGGTTCACCAACTCGACCGTGGTCGCGGTCTTCGTCACGGTCGGGAGGGTGTTCTTCGACTCCCTTGCCGGTTATGCGTTGAGCCGCCTGCAGTTCGTGGGTCGTCGGTTTCTCTTCCTCGCGGTACTGGCTGTCCTGAGCGTCCCCGGCGTGGTGCTGCTCATCCCGAAGTTCCTCGTGCTGCAGTACACCGGGCTCTACAACACCTACGGCGGCATGATCTTGCCGTTGATCGTGGACGCCGCGGGGATCTTCATCATGAAGCAGTTCTTCGACACCATCCCCTACTCGATCGAGGAGGCGGCCCGCATCGACGGCGCTGGGGTCTTCCGGACGTTCTGGTCGGTGGTGCTGCCGATGACAAAGCCTGCGCTGCTGACGTTGACGATCTTGTCGTTCCAGGGCTCGTGGAACGAGTTCACCCACATGCTCGTGGCTACCGAGGGCCCGGAACATCAGACCCTGACGACCGGCATGGCGGGCCTGTTCTCGGGCGCAGTGGGCAGCGCGCAGCAGTTCCCTCTGAAGCTCGCTGTCGCCATGGTGGCCACGATCCCGGTGGCTATCGTGTTCTTCGTGTTCCAGCGCCGCTTCGTAGCCGGGGCGAACGCCGGAAGTGTCAAGGGCTGACGCGGTTTGCTAGCGTCTGAATATCGACCGGCGGGTTGACACGTCAGCGCGCCCACCCCACGACCCCAGGAGCCCCCGTGAGCGAAACCCCTGTCAAGGTCGCGGTCACGGGTGCCGCCGGCCAGATCGGCTACAGCCTCCTCTTCAGGATCGCGAGCGGCTCGTTGTTCGGGCCGGACACCCCCGTCGAGCTGCGGTTGCTGGAGATCCCGCCCGCGCTGAACGCGCTCGAGGGGGTCGTCATGGAGCTGGACGACTGCGCGTTTCCGATGCTTGCTGCGGTCGAGATCGGCGACGACCCGGACGTCATCTTCGACGGGGCCAGTCTCGCCCTGCTGGTCGGCGCCCGACCGCGAAGCAAGGGGATGGAGCGCGCCGACCTGCTCGAGGCGAACGGGGCGATCTTCACCGGTCAGGGCAAGGCGATCAACGACCACGCCGCCGACGACATCCGCGTGGCGGTGACCGGCAACCCGGCCAACACCAATGCGCTCATCGCGATGGCCAACGCTCCTGACGTACCGGCCGAGCGGTTCTCCGCACTGACCCGACTCGACCACAACCGCGCGCTCGCCCAGCTCGCCGCCAAGACCGGCAGCAGCGTCAACGACATCAAGAAGATGACGATCTGGGGCAACCACTCGGCGACGCAGTACCCGGACGTCTTCCACGCCGAGGTCAACGGCGCGAACGCCGCCGAGGTCGTCGGAGACCAGGCCTGGATCGAGGACGACTTCATCCCGACCGTGCAGAAGCGGGGTGCCGCGATCATCGAGGCCAGGGGTGCGTCGAGCGCGGCCAGCGCCGCCAGCGCGACCGTCGACGCCGCCCGGGACTGGCTGTTCGGCATTGAGGACGGTGACTGGACGTCGATGGCGGTCCGCTCAGACGGCTCGTACGGCGTACCCGAGGGCCTCATCTCGTCGTTCCCGGTGACGACGAGCGGCGGCGACTGGTCGATCGTGCAGGGCCTGGAGATCGACGACTTCTCACGGGCACGCATCGACGCGAGCGTCGCCGAGCTCCGCGAGGAGCGGGACGCCGTGAAGCAACTCGGCCTCATCTGAGCTGACCTCGTCAGTCTCGCGGATCGCCCTTACCCTCGATTCGTCCGCCCCAGCGCGGGTGATTCGAGCCTTGGCAGGTCGGACGAACGCAAGAGCCTCGATTCGTCTGACTCAGCGCGGACTGGCCGAGCGCGAGCCACCCGGACGAATCGCCAATGGCGGGCGCGCGGCCGTCAGTGGAACGTCTCGCCAGCCTTCAGCATTCGGGCCATCTCGGCGAGCCGCTTCGCGCGGGTCTCGGGTCGCTTCGCTGTCTGCAGCCGGAACGTGAAGGCGTACTTGTTCGACGCGCTGAGCGACGAGTAGAACGCAGCAGAGGCCGGGTGAGCGTCGAGCACCTGCTGCAAGTCGGGCGGCACCACCTTGTCGCCCAACCTGTCGTACGCCGCAGCCCAGCGTCCGTCCGCCTTCGCCCTGTCGACCTGGGCCTGGCCGCCCGGGCGCATCCGGCCCGAGGCGGTCAGGACAGTGACCTTCTCGGTGTTGACCTTCGACCAGATCGACCGCGCCCGCCGCGGGGTGAACCGCTGCAGGAAGTAGTCGCCGTCGAATGAGTTCCGCTGGCCGTCGATCCAGCCGAAGCACAGCGCGACGTCGACGGCCTCGGCGTAGGTGATCGAGGCGATCCCGCTCGCCTTCTTCGCGATCTTCAGCCACAAACCGGTCTCGTCACCGTGGTGCTCCTCGAGCCAGGTCTCGAACCCGGCCCCGCTGGCGAACGCGATGAGCGGCCAACCGTCCTTCGGATGGGACTCCCCCGTCACTACTTGTCGAGCCAGACGTCGACCATGTCCTGGTTGTCGGCGATCCACCTGTCAGCGGCGGCGTCGGGCTCCATGCCGTCCTCGGAGATGTACTTGGAGACCACGTTCTGATCCTCTTCCGTCCACTTGAAGCTCGTCACCAGGTCGTACGCCGGGCTGCCCGACTCGGCGAAGTCCGTCGCCACGACCTTGTTCAGCCTGTACGGCGGGTAGTCGCAGTCGACCTCGGACGGGACGGCGTCGCAACCGGGGGTGTAGGGAGGCAGCTCGACATGCACCAGCTCCATCTCGTTGAAGAACCACTGCGGCCGGTAGAAGTACGCCAGGAGCGGTGTCTTGTTCTCCTGCGCACTGCGGAAGGCCTCGATGAGGGCTGCCTCGCTGCCGCCCACCACGACCTCGTAGTCGAGGTCGAGGTTCTCCACGAGTGCCTCGTCGTAGGTGACGTACCCAGGGTCCCCGTCGAGGAGCTGGCCCTTGTCGCCGGACTCAGTCGTCTCGAACAGATCGGCGTACTTGTTGAGGTTCTTCCAATCGGTGATGTCTGGGTACTCCTCAGCCATCCACGGCGGGACGTACCACCCGATGGTCCCGTCGACACCCGTGTAGCCGGCCAGCTGCGCGGTCTTGTCGCCGTCGACGTACTTCTTCACCAGGTCCTCGTGACCCCAGTTCTCGATGATGACGTCGACCTCGTCCGTGCCGAAGCCCTTCCAGGACGTCTGCTCGTCGAGGTCGACGTAGTTGACCCTGCAGCCGAGCTGGGTCTCTGCGATCCGCCCGACGACGTGGGCGTTGGACTCGTAGCCGACCCACGGGTTCACAGCCATGTCGAAGGGCTCGCAGTCTTCGCTGCTCCCCGCGTTGGTGATGTCGCCCCCACAGCCCGCCACGGCAACCGCCGTCGTGATAGCGAGGCATCCGAGCAGCGCCCGTGTACGAGTCCGCTTCATTGGTTCCTTCTTCCTGCCCAGAGCACCTGGAGCGGCCGGGGACGTGAGTGCGACGAAGCCGGCTGCAGCGTTCGCTGGGCACCGTACCGGGTGATGCGGTCGAGCATGATCCCCACCAGCACGACCGTCACAGCCGCCGCGAGTCCCCGCCCGACGAAGCTGGTCTGCCGGAACCCGGTGACGATATCGGCGCCGAGAGCGCCTGCCCCCACCATCCCGCCGACCACCACCATGGATAGTACGTACAGGAGGCCTTGGTTGGCGGCGAGGACCAGTGAGCCCTTCGCCATGGGGAGCTGCACCTTGATGACCATCTGCAGGCGGCTCGTCCCTGACGACCGCGCTGCCTCGACCGTCGTCGGGTCGACTCCTCGGATGCCGTCGGCGACGAGCTTTGTGGCGGGCGGCACCGCGTAGATCACGCCGGCGACGATCGCCGTGAACCGGTTCGGCCCGAACATGATGAGGATCGGGATCAGGTACACGAACGCGGGCACCGTCTGCGCCGCATCGAGCACTGGCCTGACGAGCCGGTCGGCTGCCTCGCCACGGCCCATGGCGATGCCGAGAACGACTGCGAGGAGTATGACGGCGAAGGTGGCCACGAGGACAGACGTGATCGTGATCATCGCGTTGTTCCACAGGTCGAGGTAGTAGATGCCGGCCAGGCACACCACCGTCGACAGCAGCGCCCGCCAGCCGCCGATGACGAAGGCGATGGCGACGATCGCGGCTCCGGTCACGAACCACGGCGAGTTCGCCACGAGGTCCTGCAGCGGGTTCAGCAGGAAGTTGGTGAAGTGCTGTTGGATCGACGTGGTGAGCCCGGACAGGTCGTCACGCAGCCAGTCGCCGAAGTCGTCCACTGCGCTGGCGATCGAGGGCCCGAGGTCGAGCCGGTCCGGAAACTCGTTGAGGGCCCGCTGGACGTGTGACAGGTAGACAGCGACCAGGGTCGCCGCTCCACTCCCGATCAGCCCGATCCTGCGCGGCAGCGGGCTTGACGAGACTGACCGTGTCACACTCCCGGGTCTCTCACTGGCAGCCGTCGTCGTGCGGTCGAGCATGATCGCCATCAGCACGATCGCCAGCCCTGCCACCGCGGCGTTACCGAGCTGGTTGCGCTGCAGCGCCGAGAGCACGTTCTGGCCGAGGCCCGGACTGTCGATGTAGCCGGCGATGACAGCCATGGCCAGGGCCGCCATCGTCGTCTGGTTCACCCCCACGACGATCGTCCTCCTTGCCATCGGGATCTCGACGTTCTTGAGCCGCTGCCAGCGAGTCTGTCCGAGCGAGCTGGTGGCCTCGAGGGTCGTTGCCGAAACCGAACTGACGCCGTGTGCCGTGATCCTGACCACCGGGGGAGTTGCATAGATGACGATGACGACCACGGCCGCGGCCGAGCCGATTCCGAACATGATGGCGACAGGGAGCAGGTAGCTGAACGACGGCATGGTCTGCATCCCGTCGAGGACGGGCGTCAGGATCGACGAGACCGCCTTGCTGTGCGCCATCCAGATGCCGAGGGGGATCCCGACAACCACGGCGAGCAGCACCGACACGTTGGTGATGATGAGCAGGTCGACGCTGTCCTCCCACACGCCCAGGAGACCGAAGCCGAGGAACGTGGCGACCACGAGCAGGGAGATGCGCAAGCCCGCGACCGCGAACGAGACCCAGGCCGCCGACGCAAGGATGCCTGCCCAGCCGACCTGGGGAAGCGGACGAGGGAAGGCCGGCACGGTGAAGAGCCGCTGCAGGGACCCGACGACCCAGTCGAGAGCGTCAGCGATCGCAGTCGTCGCCACGAAGACCGGGCTGGTCCCCGCCGAGGCGGCCGCCTCGATCTCGGTGGCCCGCGTGCGGAACCACGCGTGCGCGTCAGTGACCTGCGCGCCGCCGATCTCCAGTGTCATGTTGCCGCGCGTGACGGCCCAGACCACCACCCACAACACGATGACCCCCAGCAGGGACCCCGTCCGCCCATGCGCTCGCAGCGTCGCGACCAGCCCAGTGTCGAGACTCTGGGACCTGACAGTCGCGACCGAGCTCACACCGCCACGCTTTCCTCGGCCACCACGACTCGCAGGATCGCGTCGCGGTCCACGATGCCGACAAGGGCGCCGTCTTCGACCACCTGGACGACGAGCTCGGAGCCAAGGGCGACGCGGGCCGCCTCGCCGACGATGGTGTCCGAGGCCATCACCGGTCCCTCGCTCGAGTCGTCAGGGCGCGGCTCGCGCATGACGTACTTGAGAGTCAGGACGTGAGAGAGCGGTATGTCGCTCACGAAGTCCCGCACGTAGGCGTCGGCGGGATGGGCCACCACCTCGGCCGGCGTACCGATCTGGACTACCTCGCCGTCGCGCATGATGAGGATCCGGTCCCCGAGCCTGAGCGCCTCCTGCAGGTCGTGGGTGACGAACACCATCGTCTTCCGCAGCTCCGCCTGGAG
>Ga0136616_10001499_pt1 | contig 12270 bp, 8 predicted proteins | sample AntDrymUQ2992106_2_FD_106648 | JGI IMG/M metagenome (GOLD analysis project Ga0136616, IMG submission 106648) | Polar desert sand microbial communities from Dry Valleys, Antarctica - metaG UQ299 (21.06) | ecosystem: Environmental > Terrestrial > Soil > Desert | place: Antarctica: Dry Valley...
ACTCGACTTCGCCCCTAACGCCGTGCACGCCGGCGTGTACGCCGCGGTGCTCGAGGGTGAGGACGAGGCTCGCGGGGTCGAGCTCGAGGTTCAGGCGCCGTCCTCATCCACCGACTCGCTGCGCCTGCTGGAGTCGGGCCGCGCCGACCTGGCGATCCTCGATATCCACGACCTCGGCCTGGCGCGCGAGCGCGGCGCCGACGTGGTCGGGGTCGGCGCGCTCGTCCAGCGCCCCCTCGCAGCCGTGCTTGCGACCCCGGAGGTCGAGCGCCCGCGCGAGCTCCAGGGCCTGCGGGTCGGTGTGACCGGCCTGCCCTCGGACGACGCGGTGCTGCGCTCGGTCGTGGCGGACGACGGCGGCGATCCGGACGCCGTTCGGCGGGTGACGATCGGCTTCTCGGCGGTGCGCGACCTGGCGGCGGGAAACGTGGACGCGGCGACCGCGTTCTGGAACGCCGAGGGCGTGGCGCTGCGCGAGAGCGGCTTCGATGCGACCGAGTTCAGGGTCGACGACTACGGCGCGCCTGCCTACCCGGAGCTGGTGTTGGCGGCGCGGCGCGAGACCGTGGCGGAGGAACCGGAGCTGGTCGAGGCGGTGCTGGGCGCGGTGGAGGCGGGGACGGAGGCCGCGCTCGACGACCCCGAGCCGGTCGTGGCCGAGGTCGCCGAGCGCTCGGCGACCGACCCGGAGCTCGTGCGCGCGCAGCTCGATGCCGTCGCCCCGGCGCTCGAGCCGCCCGTGCGACTCGACCGCGCGGTTCTCGAGCGGTGGGCGGCGTTCGACGAACGCTTCGGGATCCTCGAGCGGCGCCCGGACGTGGACGAGGCGTTCGCGCTGGGACTCGAGTCCGGTCCCTAGAGACGAGCGCCCGAATCGAGGTGGAGCGTCAGCGCTCCGCCTGCGCTCGGCCATGCTGCCCGGGCTGCCCCCCGGCCTGACGCCCGGTCAGCGCGCGGCGCGGCGGCGGGTCAGGGCGCCCGCGGTGAGAAGGGCGGCACCGGCGACCAGAAGCGCCGCGAGCCCGAGCCCCGTGAACGGGAGGTCGCCGCCAGCGTCCGCCCCCTGCGCGGCGGCCGCGTCGGCGTCGGCGTCGGCCAGGTCGGAGTCCACCTCGCCGGCCGCGTCGCTCGTGCCGCCGCCGGGGACGCCGCCCTCGTCGTCGCCGGCCGGACCGTCGCCCCCTGGCCCCGGACCGTCGCCGTCGCCGCTGGGATCACCGCCCGGACCGTCGTCGCCGCCGCCTGCCCCGGCGGTGCGCTGGGCGCGCACGTAGCTCACGTTGCCGGCGTCGTCCTCGGCCCTGATCGCGACGTAGCGAAAGGTGCCGGCGCCCTCTGCCACGAGCTGCTGGGTGGCGCCGCCGTCCCGCATGGCGGTCAGCTGAACCTCGAGCCGCCGCGCGTCCTGGAAGTCGGCGCCCGAGCGGATCAGCTCGTCCGAGCCCCGCGCGAGGTAGCGGCGCGGGGCGCCGCAGAGGAGGTCGTCGCCCGACGCCGCGAACGAGAGCCGCTGCCCACGACCGGCGCGAGTCGCGTCGATCTCGCCCGGCCGTGCCGGCGGGCGGGCGTCCGTGCCGTAATTGTGCGAGCCGAACTCGTCGTGGCCGAACGTCCACCACTCCGCGTTGGTGGTCGTCGCGCCGTCCATGCAGGCGTCGGCGCTCGTGTTGAAGACGAACGACCAGCCCTCGCGCGTGACCGCGGCGACCTCGAGCTTCCCGTCGCCGTCCACGTCGCCGACCGCGGACGTGGGCTGCACCCACCCGCCGAGGAACTTTGGCCAGCCGCGCGGCTCACGGCCGTCGGGCCCGTAGGCGTGGAGCTGGTAGAGCCCGGTGCCAACGAGCGCCTGGCGAGCGCCCGGCGAGCCGCCCACCCGCGCGATCGCCGGCTGGCTGAGAAGCTCGAAGTCGTCGGTCGCGACCGGGTACCCCGGGCGGTACGGAGCCGTGTCCGGGACCCGAGGGTCCCACGCCTGCACGCTGTGGTTGAAGAGCAGGTTCTGGTTGACCGCGAGCAGGTTCGCCACCCCGTTCAGCGAGATCCCGCCCTTGATCACCGACGGGCCGGTGCCGCGCATCAGCTCCCCGACCGAGGGGTAGTCGGCGAGGTTGAGCTGGATCGAGGGGTCGGCCACGCCGGCACCGGCGGTCAGCTCGTTCGAGAACGTGGTCACGGTCTCGCCGTCGCCGTCCACGAGCTTGGCGTCCGCGGTCGCGGCCGAGACCGCCACCTCGTCGGTGCCGTCGCCGTCGGCGTCGAGCACCGCGGCATCGTTGGAGGGCACGACCAGCGGCAGGATGTCGCCGGCGAGCGTTCCGAGTTCGACCGGCCACTGGTCGCCGCCCGGATCGCCGCCCGGGCCGACGAGATCGCCGTCGGCCTCGAGCGCGTAGACGATCGACGCGCCGGTGCCGCCGCGCGCGAGCGCGTCGCCGATCGCGCCAGCGCCCTCGGGGAAGCCGAAGTCGCCGTCGAGCACCTCGTTGGTGGCGAGCACGATCTCCGGGCCGTCGCGCTCGTTCCCGTCGAGGTTCGCGATCGCCGGCGAGGCGACGATCTCGGCGCCGGCGGTCGCGCGGTCGTCGGTCAGCTCCACGGGCTCGCCGCCGTTGAACGACGCGAGCGGCCGGCCGCGGAAGTCGAGCGCGTAGACGTGCTGGTCGAGCGAGCCGGCGACGATGTCCAGGCGGCCGTCGCGGTCGAGGTCGGCCAGCGCCGGCGAGCCGAGGAAGCCGCGCTTGACGTGGTTCTCCTTCGTTATTAGGCGGTCCTCAAACTCGAAGCAGGGCTTGGCGACGCCCGGCTCGCACGGCGCCGAGAGGGTCGGGTCCACGCGCGCCGGGAAGCCCTCGACCACGTCGCCGTCGCGGTGCCAGGCGTAGACGCGCTCGCCGGCCGTCGCCACGATCTCCGGCTCGCCGTCGCCGTCGAGGTCGCCGATGGCCGGCGCTCGAAACGGCTCGCGCGGCTCGCCGATGGCGCCGTCGCCGAGCGTGTCGTGCGCGGCCGCGGCGCTGTAGCGGCGCGTTACGACTGGCTCGCCGCCGTTGAAGGACCGCAGAGGCCGGCCGTTGCGCCCGAGCACGTTGAGCCGCCCGCTCGAGTCGCCGAGCACCACGTCGAGCCGGTTGTCGCCGTTCAGGTCCGCGAGCCGCGGCGGTGTCTCGCCGCCCGAGCCGGTAACCAGGCGGTCGGCGTCGGAGTCCCCTCCGATCGGCCGCGGCCAGCCGGGGCGGTTGCCGTCGTTGCGGTAGGCGAACAGCGTCTTGCGGTAGACGCCGACGTTGTCCTCGTCCGGTGCGGAGTGCACGGTCAACCTGATCTGGAACGCGTGCCGATCGGGGTCGGGGTTCGGGTACGGGTTGGCCGGCCAACCGCCGAGCGTGCGGCCGGCGGGGCGGCCGGCGTCGTTGCGAACGCTGCCGTCGCAGACATCGGTGTCGGCGAGCCGCGCGAGCAGAGCCTTTGGCAGGCGACCGAGCTCGCCGTCGGTCGGGCCGCTTCCGGACGCGCCGGGGACCGGTCGAAAGCTCGAGTCGAGGGCGTCCTGGCCGCAGGCGTACTCGACCTCCCACTCGCCCACCTGTCCGTGCGGCGCCGCGGCGCGACCAGCGATCGAGACGCCGTCAGCGCCCACGCGATCGACGTTGATCGGCGCGAACCAGTCGGGGGCGTCGAGCTGCGCCTCGGGCGGGATCCGCCCCTGCTCGATCCGCTCCATGGCCCCGGCCAGGTTCACACGTCCGTAGCCGAAGTGGGGGTCCCAGCCGTCGTTTGCCTTGTCCGGCAGGCCGATGATCCCGGTGTTCTCCGGCATCACGTCCTCGGCGGTCATCGTCAGGAGCTGGCGGATCTCGTTGCCGGTCAGCGGATCGTCCGCGCCGAAACGCTCGCGCCCGTAGGAGGCGAGTAGGCCCGCGGCGCCGGATGCCTGGCCAGTGTTCTCCGAGCCCGTCGACCCCACCAGCACGATGTCGGCCTTGCCGCCGTACTGGGTCAGGTTCGAGTTGCGAAAGAAGCTCGTCGTCGGCGGCTGCGTCGTCGGCGGCCGCGCCTCGCCGGTGCGATCGCTCAGGAAGCGGAAGAACTCCGCGCAGCCGGGCGCCGAGAAGTCGGGCCCGCCGATCCCTGGCAGGCTTCCGATCCCGCACTCGGCCGGCGCCGAGTCCGGCAGCGAGCCGCCGACGTAGATCGCCTCGTTGTAGTTGGTCGGGTAGTTGTGGTTCGCGCTGTTGATGTCGCTCGAGACGAGCGTCAGCGTCACGCCCTTGCTGTCCGCGTAGGCGAACGATCGGCGCGCGAACTGCGAGTTCAGCAGGCCGCCGACCGCCCCCTCGACCACCGCGGCGCCGTTGTCGGTCGCGTAGACGACGCCGAGCGAGTAGAGGTTCGTGTCCACCACGAACGTGTCCCACACACGCAGCGGCATCACCTGGCACTCGGGGCAGAGACCCGCCTCGCCGACCCCCTCGTCGGTCTGGCGCGCCGCCTCCTCGGCGCGGCCGGTCCCGTGGCCCTCGGCCGAGCAGCAGCTCGACGCGTCGAACGGGTCGTTGTCGTCGTCGAAGAAGTCCCAGCCGGCGATGTCGTCCGCGTAGCCGTTGCCGTCGTCGTCGGGGTCGCCGTCGCCGTTGAGGTCGTCCGAGAAGGTGGCGATCAGGTCGGAGGCGTCGAGCAGCGCGTCGGCGCCGGTGTCGCCGTCCGCCGCCTCGTCGCCGGCGGTGATCGACAGGCGCTCGTCGCAGGCGTAGTCGCGCACGTTGACGGCGCCGTCGTCGTTCGCGTCGTGGGGGTCCTCGCCGCGGGCGTCGACCGGGAGGTAGTCGTCGCACTCGGCGTCGTCGATCAGCGGATCGCCGCCGATCTGGGGCGGCGGAAGCTCGTCGGTGTTGAGATGGACCTTCTCCACGAGCTCCTCGGCGTCCCACTCGATCCCAGTGTCGAGGATCGCGACGACGGTCTCGGGGTCGCCGGTCCAGTACTTCCAAGCGGTGTCGGCGCGCACGCCCGAGATCTGGGCGCACGGGTCGCCGCGCGCCGGGCTGGTCTCGCCGGACTTGCGGTTGGCGTCGCGGCCCTGCTCGTCGAGCTGGGGGCAGTTGCCGCTCTCGGGCGGCTCCTCCGCGTACTTGGTCTGGCGGACGCCGGTCAGGTCGCGCGCCGACTCCGGCGCGAAGCCGAACAGCCCGAACTGCTCGGAGAAGTAGCTGACGCACGGCTCGACGTCGCCGGCCTCCTCGTCGTCGGACTCGCAGCGGTCGTAGTCGGGGTCGTCGGGCGTCTTGACGCGCGGGTTCTCGTCGGGGTCGGGACGCTCGCTCGGGCTCCCGCCGAAGTCGCCGAAGTCCGCGATGGCCGGCACCGCCGCGAGCGCAGCGAGCAGCACGACTGCGGCCAGCGTCGCCGCTAGAACGCGCCCGCGATCTCCTCTCGACTCCGCTTCGCCTCGCATCTCCTCGCCGCTCGCCGGGTCAGGGTCTCATAGAAGCGGCGCGCCTGCGCCACACGCGGCGGGTTTCGGCGCGCGGCGGCGGCCGCCCGGGCCATGCGCAAAAAAGGCGACAGGCATGGGCGCTGCTAGCCCCCGATCAGGCCCTCCGCGAGCGCGACCGTCTCCCGGGCCATCCGCGACCGGGGCACGACCCGATCGAAGCCGGCCTGCTCCGCGCGGCGGCGGGTCTCGGCGTCCACGTGTGAGAAGAAGCCGAGCGTGGGCACGCCGACCAGCTCGCGGCCCATCTTCATCGAGTCTACGAGCACCGCGCCGTCGAAGTCGTCGGTCGTCAGGTCCACGATCAGGAGGTCGGAACGCGACGCCTCGGCGCGAGCCGCGTCCTCGGTGTCGAGCCGGCGCACGTCGTGACCCGCAGCGGTCAATGCGCCCTCGACCTTCGATCCGAACAGGAGGTCGGGACAGAGCAGCGCCACGCGGGCCATCTACTGCGCCCGGCGCTTGCGGAACTCCTCGCGGACGGATTCGGGACGGCCCCACATGGGGACGACCTCCACCCGCCCGGAGCGCGACTCGCGCACCGCCAGCTCGCCGACGATCCCCTGCTCGTCGAGCAGCTTCAGCGTCCCGCGGACGCTCTCCGGCGCGGCGGCGTGGCCGAACTCGTGCGCCACGTGGAGCCGCCAGTGCCAGTCGTGATGCGAGTGCCCCTGGGCGTTGACCTGCACGAGCACGGTGGCGGCCTCGACGTAGCGCTCCTCGTCGAAGATGCGCAGGTCGAGCTGGAGATTGGTCCAGTCCGGCGGCATAGACGCGACGATGCCCTCGAAGTCCTCGGCCAGCGGCACGCGACCAACACTAAGCCCTCCCTACCATTGTGGGCATGAGCGCCACCGTGACCCGCGACGAGCACGAGCTGCTGCACGAGAGCGTCGGTGTGGTCGACCGCTCGGACCGGGGCAAGCTGCTCCTGCGGGGGTCCGAGGCGGCCGAGTTCCTCCAGGGGCAGGTCACCAACGACGTCGAGGCGCTCACGCCCGGTACGGGCTGCTACGCCGCGCTACTCACCCATAAGGGCAAGATCCGGGCCGACATGCGCATCCTGCGCGGCGAGGACTGGCTGCTCGTGGACACGGAGCCGCACGGCCTCGCGCCGCTCGCCAAGACCGTCCAGACCTACAGCATCGGTCGCGACGTTCAGGCCACCGACGTGACTGACGACCGCGTGATCCTGTCGCTCATAGGGCCGAAGGCGCGCGAGCGCCTCGAGCCGGCGCCGCCCGCCGCCGAGCACTCCTTCGTCGAGGGGCCCCACGGCCTCTACGTCGTCACCGACCTCGGCGTGGACGTCATCGCCACGGCGGAGACGCTCGGGCCCAGGGCCGCGGCGCTGGGCCGCCTCGCCGAGAAGCTCGCGGTGGAGCCGGTGTCGCTCGAGGCGGCCGAATGCCTCCGTATCGAGTCGGGCCGCCCGCGCCACGGGCTCGACATGGACGAGACGACGATCCCCCAGGAAGCCGCCCTCAACGAGCGGGCGGTGAGCTTCACCAAAGGCTGCTACGTGGGCCAGGAGACGGTCGCGCGACTCCACTACAAGGGGAAGCCGAACCGCCAGCTTCGCGGGCTGCGGCTGTCCGGCCCCGCGAGCACGGGCGACGCGGTCGCGACAAGCGACAAGGCGGTGGGCGCGGTCGGGTCGGTCTGCGTCTCCCCCCTCCTCGGGCCGATCGCGCTCGCGGTGCTGCGCCGCGAGGCCCAGCCGGGCGACACCGTGGCCGTCGGCGACGACGGCGCGACGGCTGAGGTGGTCGAGCTTCCCTTCGCCGCCGCGGCCTGAGCGGACCGAAGTCCCGGCCGGGAGGATCGCGGCCGCCGGACCGAACCGAATGACGTCCCGGTGCGAAGACTTTGGGCGACGGGCCGTTCGGCTGCGGCGCCGAGGAGCGTCGTCGCATTGGGATAGGGTTTCCGCGCGCGGGGACCGTCCGGAACGTGTTCGCGCGGAGGGGCCAGGCCGGCCCGTGGGGTCGCGACGGCCCGGGGATATGAGGTGATGCCAAACACGCGAGGGACTCGGCTTCGGGCCGTTGCCGCGAGCGGCGTGCTCGCGGCTTTCGTGCTCTCCGCCTGCGGCGAGGACGACTTCGCCAACGAGCCGCGACCCCCGGCGCCCCTGGACCTGAGCGGCGTGATCACCGAGCAGCGCGTGACGGTCTCTCCGAGCGATCCCGGCGCCGGTCCCATCCTGCTCACGATCTCGAACCAGACCGAGATGTCGCATCGCGTGACGCTCGAGGGCGAGGGTGACGACGGGACCGAGATCAGCGAGACGACCGGCCCGATCAACCCGCTCGACACCGCGACGATCCAGCAGTCACTTCCGGAGGGCGAGTACAGCGTGACCGCCAACTCCGACGGCGCGAGCGGCACGGTCGGCGGCATCCGGCCGGATCGACTCGTGGTCGGTCCGGACCGCGGCAGCGCTTCCGACGAGCTCCAGCTTCCGTAGCGTCCCGGGACGTCGCAAGGCGGGCGCCGGCCCGCGATGCGCGTCCGCGCTCGCGCGGATCCCGCGCGGTGGCTGACGATACGATCCGCCCGCCCCAGACCCAGGAGCGCAACGACACATGGCCCAAGTGGACTTGACCAAGGTGACCGACGTGGCCACCGAGCCCGGGACGCTGCCGGAAACGATGACCGCGTGGGTCATCCGCCAGGACCGCGAGGGAGAGCCGCGTGACGCCTTCCAGCTCGAGGAGATCGAGGTCCCCGAGCCGGGTGCGTTAGAGGTCGTGGTAAGGGTCATGGCGGCGGGCGTCAACTACAACAACGTCTGGGCGGCGCTCGGCCAGCCGGTGTCGGTGTTCCGCTACCACCCGGACGAGGAGCATCACATCGGCGGCTCCGACGCGTCCGGGATCGTCTGGAAGTGCGGCCCGGGCGTCACCAAGTGGAAGCCCGGTGACGAGGTCGTGATCCACTGCAACCAGGCCTCCTACGAGGACGTCGAGGTGCACGGGCTGGACCCGCTCGCCGCGCCATCGCAGAAGATCTGGGGCTATGAGACCTCGTGGGGCTCGTTCGCCCAGTTCACGAAGGTCCAGGCGCAGCAGCTGATCCCGAAGCCCGAGAACCTCACCTGGGAGGAGGCGGCCTCCTACGGCCTCGTCTACTTCACCGCCTACCGCATGCTGGTCGACCAGTGCGACCTCCAGGCAGGCCACCGCGTCCTGATCTGGGGCGCCGCCGGGGGCCTCGGCGTGTTCGCCACCCAGCTGTGCAAGATCGCCGGCGCCGAGGCCGTGGGCGTCGTGTCCTCGCCGGCGAAGGGCGAGCTGTGCGAGAAGCTGGGCGCCGTCGGCACGATCGATCGCAACGAGTACGCCGGCATGATGCGGCGAGGCGGCGAGAGCGCCGACGAGGAGAAGGCCCGCTTCGGTGAGTCGCGCCGTTTCGGAAAGCGCGTCAAGGAGCTGCTCGGAGGCTCCCCCGACATCGTCTTCGAGCACGTCGGCCAGGCCACGTTCCCGACCTCGGTGTTCGTTGTCAAGCCGTTCGGGAAGGTCGTGATCTGCGCCGGCACCACGGGCTACAACCTCGATTTCGACGTCCGCTACCTGTGGATGCGCCAGAAGCAGATCATCGGCTCGCACTTCGCCAACGCCTACGAGGCGATGAAGGCGAACGAGCTGATCGAGCAGGGGCTGATCCGCCCCGTCCTGTGGCGGACGATGGGCTTCGAGGGCGTGGGCGAGGCACACCAGCTGATGCGCGAGAACAAGCACCTCGGCAAGATCGCGGTCCTCGTGGGCGCTGATCGCGAGGGGCTCGGAAAGACCGCCGAGGGACCGGGCGCGATCCGCGCGGAGGTTGGCGCTTGATCGGCGAGCCCGGGACCGGGATGGTGGAGATCCGCTGGGTCGCAAACCCGTTCCGGGCGGACAAGTTCGAGCGCGCCTGGCTGCCGGCGGCCGAGGCGGCGCTCGACTACGGCGCCCGCTCCTGGGCCTTCGTGCGCTCGCGCGAGGACCCGCAGCAGTTCGTCCAGTACGCCGTCTTCGCGGACAAGCTCGCGTTCGAGCGCTACTGGTACTCGGAGGAGATGGCAGAGGCGCGCGCGGAGGCATCCGGCCTCTTTCAGGTGCCGATCTTGCCGATCTGGCTGGGCGTCGTAGGCTCCGGGACGCCCGCCGAGCAGCCGGCCGAGCGCTAGATGGTTGATTCCACGGCCGCGTGGGTCTGGGAGCCGAGAAGGCCGAGCTGAGGTAGGACGCAGGGCGAGTTCATACCCGTGCGGTATGGACGAGCCCGAGGACACCGCTCAGCGACGGCCTTATCGGCTCCCAGGCGGGCGGGGTCGTGGAATCAGTCATCTAGCCATTCCCGGAGCTTTCGGGAGCCGGCGCTCGGCGGTTGACCTACCCGGCGGCGCGCGCCAGCGCCACCGAGAACGCGGTGTCCTCGTCGACGCCTCCACCGGCGCGCGTGTCCACCTCGAGGTCGGCGAATGTACAGAGCGCCCGCTCGAGCGCGTCACGGTCGGCGCCGCGGGCACGACCCATCGTCCGCTTGGCCGCGTAGGGCGACAGCCCGACCGCCTTCGCCACCTGCTGCTCCGAGGCGCCGGCCTCGATGAGGCCCGCGGCGCGGTGCACCTCCCGTAGCCGACGGACGATCGGGAAGACGAGCCGTCCGGGTCGGTCCTCGCTCGCCCGCAGGGCTTCGGCGAGCCGGAGGGCCCCGGCGCCGTCTCCGTCCACCAGCGCGTCCGCGAGGTCGTAGGCCCCTGCGGTCGACTCGCTCGCGGCGAGGCGCCGCACCTCGTCCGCCGAGAGCTCCGTCCGGGGATGAGCGAGGATGGCAAGTCTCTCGACCTCGCGCGCCAGCCGCGCCGGGCGGCGATGGCCGACCGCGGCGACCAGAGCCTTGGCACCCTCGGAGTCGAGGCGGAGCCCCTCCGCCGCCGCGCGATCGGTGACCCACCGGGGCATCTCCCAGGGCTTCGGTCCCGCGTAGTCGCGCGCCTCGCCGCCCGCCGCGGCCACGGCGTCGGCGAGCCGGCTCGCCGCCTTGCCCCGCGCCAGCAGGACGAGCGTGGTGTCCGGCGGCATGTCGCCGAGCGCGCGCTCGAGCGGCGCGAGGGCGGCGGCCTTCCACGTCTCCACGCCGTCGACGAGGAGAAAGCGCCTTCCGGCGGCGAAGCTCAGCGTGGCGAGCGCAGCCGCGACGTCCTCCGGCGCTGTCGAGCTGGCGTCGAAGGACTCGAGCCCCCCGGCTTCGCCCTCTCCCTCGGCCCGGGCGCGCAGGCGCGCGCGCCAGGCGTCGATCCGAGCATGATCGTCACCGGTCACCAGGTAGGCGGGCTTCGGCTCGGCCACGGCGGTGAGTGTAGGAGCGGTGCCGGAGGCCCCCTCCGTCACGGATCGGTCGCGACCGCCATCTCGCCGCCGGCGACCGTCACCGTCACCGTCCCGTCGAGATCGGTCCGGTAGACGGTCGCGCCCGCGTCCCTCAGCGCCTCGAGCGTCGCGGGCGCCGGATGCCCGTACGTGTTCTTCTCCCCGACCTCGATCGCGGCGACCTCGGGGCGCATTCGTTGGAGCACCTCCACCAGGCCCTCGTCCGCGCTCCCGTGATGGGGCACCTTGAGCAGGTCGACGTCGGGCACGTCGAGCGGAGCCAGCGACGGGCTCTCGGCGTCGCCGGAGGCGAGCAGCTCGAACTCGCCCGCGCTCACGACCGCCGTCACCGCGCGCGGGTTCGGATCATTGGGCGCGGGACCGGGTGGGCGCGGCTCCGGCGACAGGATCTCCACCGCCAGTCCCCCAACCGCAAGCGTCTGGCCCGCAGACGCCGCCACCGTGCGAACCCCGCGCCGCTCGGCCTCCGCCAGCATCGCCCGGAACTCGAGGTCGGCGGTTCCGTCGCCGCCGTCGAGAAGAAGGTCGACCGGGATGTGCTCGAGCACCTCGACGAGCCCACCGTGATGGTCCGCCGACGCGTGCGTCGCGACGACGAGGTCGAGCCGCTCGACACCGGCCTCTCTGACCAGCCGGTACGTGCGCGCCTCGGCGGGACCGCCGTCGATCAGGATCGAGCCGCCGTCCGGGTGCTGCACGAGCGTCGCGTCACCCTGGCCGACGTCGAGGAACGAGACCGTGAGCTCGTCGGGCGAATCGCCCGGGCCGGTCGCCGAGGCCGCCACGGCCGCCAGCGCGGCGACCAGGGCGATCGCGAGCGCGCGGCGGGTGCCCCGCCGCGCCGTGCGCAGGCGCCCGAGCAGCGCGCTCGCCGGCGGGCCGGCTCTCCGCGACAGGGGTCGTACCGCGAGCGACGACACGCCGATCGCGGCGTAGGCGGCCGCGACAAGTGCTGGGGATGCGAGCCCGACCTCCAGCTGCGCCCACGACGGCTCGGCGAAGGCGGCCGCCACGGCCGCGATGTAGTCGAGTAGGACGTCGTTCACCGCGCCAAGCGCGCCGGCGCCCGCCGTCGCGACGCTCACGAGCGGGCCTGCGACGCCGCCGAGCTGGGCGATCGCCACCTGCGCCATCCCGAGCCACATCGCCGGCGCCACGGCCGGCAGCGCGAGCAGATTGGCGGGCAGGCTCGCGATCGAGACCTGCTCGAAATGGTGGCCGAGGAGCGGCGCCGTGGCCACGGTGGCGCACACGGTCAGCGCGACGCTGGGCCACCGGGCGCCGGGCGTGTCCGCGGACAGCATGATCGCCGAGGCGGTCGCGCTGGCGGCGGCCTGCGATGTCGCGGTGGTCGTGGTGGGCACGACCGAGCAGGTCGAGTCCGAGGGCTTCGAC
>Ga0136616_10001500_pt1 | contig 12262 bp, 12 predicted proteins | sample AntDrymUQ2992106_2_FD_106648 | JGI IMG/M metagenome (GOLD analysis project Ga0136616, IMG submission 106648) | Polar desert sand microbial communities from Dry Valleys, Antarctica - metaG UQ299 (21.06) | ecosystem: Environmental > Terrestrial > Soil > Desert | place: Antarctica: Dry Valley...
CCGTCGTCATCGACCCCCGGCGAGCCCGAGCTCTCGCGCGCATTCGCCCACACGTTGGCGGCGAGATCGGGGTGGTCGTAGGCAACGCCCGAGTCGACGACCGCGACCGTCACGCCCGACTCACCCGTCACGACGTCCCAGGCCTCGCTCGCATCGATGTCTGCATCCGAAGGGCCGGCGCGACCGGCCACCAACTGGCCGCCGTTCTCGAGCGCCCACAAGGTGCCGAAGAGCTCGTCATCCGGGACCGCACTCGCGCTTCGCAGGTAGTTCGGCTCGGCATAGAGGACGTCGGGATCGGCCTCGAGCTCGTTCATCGCCGCCTCCATCGGGGTCGAGCCGGCAAGCTCGACGAGCTCGAGCGCAGGCTCCGGCATCGTGCGCTCGAGCGTCGCGCCGACGGCCGCACGCGTCTCCGCTCGTTCCTTGCCCTCGACGCCGGGTCGGTAGCGCACGAGCAGCTCGTCGGGAACCGATTCCGCTGCCCCGGCCGGGCCTGCATCCGCCCCTGCGCTTCCCGAGGAGGCGGATCCCTGGGCAGCCGGCGGCTCCGGGACGTCCTGCTCCTGCGGCCCCGTCAGACCGAACGGGTCGACCTGAAGCACGAAGAAGCAGGCGCCGGCCAGGAGCGGCAAGAGGAGGAATCGTCGTCGCACGCCCTTCCCTCGGCGTCCCGCCGGCCGTCCCTCACCCCTGAAAGGAGCGATGCCGCGAAGAACCGCACAGGGTGGGGGACAAAGCCGGTCATGGCTCACCCACACTGAGTCAATCTGCGGGCATTCGAGTTGATTTTCACTTGCAGACGCAGTCGTTTCACCCACCGGCGGCGTCCACCTTTCTGCGACACCCCAATCCTCTCCCGGAAGGAGTCTCATGCAGCACGTACGAACGAGTGCGCCCATGCTCGTCCTCGCAGGCGCCCTCGCCTCCCTGGCGATCCTCCTGACGCCAAGCGCTGGCGCGGAGGTTCTCCCGCCCGCGGTCACCCTGGGCCCGATCACGGTCGGCAACGGCACCGCCACACTCGACGGCTCGGTCGGGGGAACACCCGACGGCAACGTCACGCTGTCGGTGAACGGACAGCCACTCGGAGTCCAGAATGGAAGCGGACAGTTCGGCGGCACGGTGGACCTCGGTGGGCAGAGTGCCCTCGCAATCACGCTCCGCAACCCGGCGACCGGCGAGGTCTCGACCATCTCGATCCCGCTCAACTCGAACGTCGTCGGCCCTGGCGGCGTGATCCCGCCCCAGGTTCTCGACGCGCTCCGCAGCGCGGGCGTCTCGGTAACGAGGCCGGTCGACGGCTTCCAGGTCCTCGACGGACTCCCGCTCACGATCGGCGGCCGCGTAGCCAACCGCGAGCAGCTCTCGAGCCTGAAGGTCAATAACAAGGAGGTACTCGGCGAGACCCGATCAGACGGCACGTTCAGCCAGTCGCTACCGCCCTCGAGTCGCGAGGTGACGGTCACTGCCACCGATCGCCAGGGCGTTTCGCAGACGAGCACCTTCGGCGTGACCCCGCTCTCATCGGTGATCAGCACGCCCGCCGGCAAGTCGGTCTCGGCCGCGGGAGCACAGGGCCTCCGGATCGCGAGCGTCCGCTACACGACCAAGGGGATCCGGAAGAGCAAGCGGCTCCGCGTCGTCGTCACGGTCAAGGATCGGCGCGGGCTCCTCGTCCGGGACGCGCGGGTCACGATTCGCGGTGTCGCGCGCACGAACTTCCTGACCCTGAAGGGCCGGCAGGCGAAGCTGAGCGGCAAGACCGGACAGGCCGTCTTCTCCGTCCGCGTGAACCCCCGTGCCTCGGGCAAGCGCTACGTCGTCGCGACCCTGGCTTCGACGCGCTCCGCTCGGGCGTCGCTCGTGACCTCGGTGCGGCTGCCGAAGTTCGCGGCGACCGCAAAGCGAGCGCGGACGCGATCGCGCTAGCCGGCTTCACGAATCGCCGGGGCGCCGGCCGCCCCGGTGGTTCGCCGGCGGCTCGAGATCGAAGAGCCCGAAGAGATCCTCGCTGCTCAGGCGGGCGCGGGGGTCGATCGAGACGCCGTCGACCAGCTCGTCGAAGAGGGCCTGCTTCCTGCGCAAGATCTCGTCGATGCGCTCCTCGATCGTGTCCTCGCAGACGTACTTGTAGACCGTCACGGGCAGCCCCTGGCCGAACCGGTGGGAGCGGTCCTCGGCCTGGCGCTCGACGGCCGGGTTCCACCAGCGATCGAAGTGGAAGACGTACGAGGCCTCCTGCAGGTTGAGGCCCTGACCGCCGGCGCGCAGCGACAGGATGAGAGCCGTGCTCTCGGGCGTCGTCCGAAAACGGGCGACGACGCGGTCTCGCTCCTCCGGCGGGAGGGCGCCGACGTACACGAGCGGCCGGAAGCGGGCGAGCCGGCGGGCGAGCGCGCGGACGCCGTAGGGCTCGCGCACGTACTGCGAGAAGATGAGCGCGCGGTGACCCTCGGCGCTGAGCGTCTCGAGCCGCGCGCCGAGATCCTCGAGCTTCGTCGAGCAGCCGCTCTCGGGGCAGACGTTGCAGATCTGCTTGAGTCGCTGGATCAGCTCGAGCACGTGCGTGATCCGAACGTCGCGCCCGAGATCCCGCAGGTGGATCACGCCCTCCCGCTCGGCGCGGAGGTACGAGGCTCGCTGGACGGGCGCGAGCCGGAGCGGGATCTCCACGACCGTCTTGGGAGGCAGCTGCGCCAAGACGTCCGCCTTCCGGCGACGGAGCTGGAGCGAGGCGTGCCGCTCGAGGAGCCCCGGACCTGCGGCGAGCACCGGCGGCGGCCGCTCCTCGCGCCAGGGAAGCAGGAACTCGCAGATCGAGGCGAGATCGTCGATCCGGTTCTCGAGCGGCGTGCCGGTGAGCGCCCAGGCGCGGCGGCGCGGCAGGCGCTTGCACGCAGCGCTCACGGCCGTGTCGGCGTTCTTGATCCGCTGCGCCTCGTCGAGTACGACCACGTCCCAGAGCCGGCGCCTCGGCGGCGACTGCGGGTTCTCCGTCAGGTCCTGCCGCAGCGTCTCGTAGCTCGTGAGGTAGAGGTGAGCGGCGGCGCGCCACTGCCACGCGCGCTCCGAGGACGGCCCTCTGATCGTGCTCGTCCGAAGCTCGGGCGCCCACTCGCGCAGCGTGCGGCGCCAGAGCGAGATGAGTCCGACCGGCAGCACGAGCAGCGCCGCCTCGATCCGGCCGAGGTGGAAGAGGAGCCGCAGGGCCGCGACAGCCTGCACCGTCTTCCCGAGGCCCATGTCGTCCGCGAGCAGGAGCTGCGGCCTCGTGAGCAGCGCCTCGATCCCGTTGCGCTGGTACGGGAAGAGTTCGTGCGGCCAAGCGATCGCGCTCTCGTCGGGCAGCTCAGTCAGCGTGGGGGAACCCATGGTTCCCCCACGGGGCCCCCTCCTTCACAGATTGACGCGCCGGAGCCGCGCGGTGGCTCCGCCGGGCAAGCCCGGCTCCGCCGACACAGGCGCCAGGCACGCTGCTGAGCAAACCTCGTCACAACGTCACGAGCTCCGGCCAGCACGAAGGGCTAGCCGCCGTTGCGCTGCTCGCCATCCGGCGACGTCTCCAGGTCGGCGTCCTCGGTGTAGTCCGGGCTCACGGGCTCGAACTCGAGCTCCGGGCGGTACGAGGGGTCGAGCCGGCGGAGGTCCCACTCGTTGATCCACGCCCGCACGTACTCGCGCATGCTGCGAGTGCCGAGTGCGGCCGGCCCCGCGACGTCCGGCGCCTCCCAGCCGTAGGCGGTCTCGTGGATGGCCTTCAGCTTGCGGTACGCCTCGCCGAGAACGTGCTCGCCGGGACGCTCGAGGTGGGCGGCGCGCCGGATCGCCTCGATTCCGAGCTCGGCCTGCTCGGCCAGCGGCTCCTCGCCGCGCAGCCGCAGCCGCCCCGGGACGGTCTCGTCGTCGTGCTTCTCGTCGATCACGAACGGGAGGAAGTCGTCGGTGATCGCGAGCACGGCGACGAGGCCGGGCAGCGGCCCGCTCTCCTCGCCGAGCACCCAGCGTGCGATCTCCGCATACGAGCGCGCCCGCTGCAGGAGCGAGTAGCGCCCGACCAGCTCGACCTCGTCGAAGAGCAGCACCCAGCCGCCGTAGCCCGCTGCGGCGGCGAGGCGGGCGACGAAGCGGATGCGTTGCAGCGCAAGCTCTCGCTGCGACGCCTTCGAGACGATCCACGAGGCTCCTTCGCCGGCCTGCCGCAACGCGCGCCTGAGCTCCGCGACGCTCAGCGGGTCGCCCGACCAGAAGCGGAGGATCCGCTCGACGAGCTCGGGGTCGGCGCCGCGCAGGTTCCGATAGAGGTAGAGCGTCGCGGGGAAGCGCTCGTTCAGCTCCGCCTCGTCCGAGCTCGTCCACCGGTAGAGCTCGTCGAAAGCGGCCCCGTCGGGATCGAGGGAGCCGGCGATCTCCGTCACGGCCGCGCCCCGCCGCTCCGGCACCACCGCCGCCGAGATCGCCGCGCGGAACACCTTCGCCGGGTCGTGGAGCGGCGTCTCCTTGCTGACGACGACCTTGCTCGTCACGAACCGCTCCGTCAGCGCGATGTGCTGCAGATACTCGAGCAGGTGCGACTTGCCGCCGCCGAAGTCGCCGTCGAAGACGAGACCCGGCCCGGGAAGTCCCTCTCGCACGGCGGCAAGCCGCTGGCGGAAGAGGCTCTCGATCTGCGTCTGCGAGGAGCCGAGCGCGTCCACGGCGTCACGGTTCGGCACGCCCGAGCGAAGCGCCTCGATCGCCCTCCTCGCCTGCACGCGCGACCCGTTCACCGGTGCACGATCAACGCCTCGGCACCCTTGGACACACGGACGAGGGCGGCGAGCGGATTCGTTCGCCTGCGATCGCGCACCTCGTCCCAGATCCGGAGCTTGAGCGCGTGGTAGCTGTGCTCGATCCCGCGCTTCGGGTCGGTGAGCAGCTCGGGCGCGACGGTCACGAAGACGAGGCAGGAAGAGAGCTCGTCGGTGGCGTCGATCAGCTGCCGGAGCAGCTCGTAGACGTCGAGCACCGCGGCCTTCGTATAGAAGACGCTCGCGTCCTCGGGCGGGCGCTTCGGCACCGCGCACCGCCTGATGTCGAGCTCGAGCAGCAGGCCGGTGCGCCCGCTTCGAGGGAGCCAGCGGGCGAGCGAGAGCAGCATGTCGCGCGCGTTATGCCTCGCGATCTTCTGGAAGATGGCGACGTGCTTGAGCGAGCCGATCAGCCGCAGCTCACCGCGCAGCCAGGCGAGCACCGCCTCCCGGTCGGCCTGGACCGGGTCGCTCGCGTCGACCTGAGCCTGGCAGAGGCGCACCATCGCGATCCGGAACTCCTGGGCGAGCCCGTAGTCACGCAGCAGCTCCTCCTGCAGCCTCCGGTTCAGCTCGAGCCGGAGCTCTCGGGGGTCGTACGCGTTCACCGCCGCTACCCGCTCGAGCGAGAGATCGCCCTCGGGCCGGGCGAACCCGAGGCCCTCGATCGCCGAGGAGACGAAGGAACGCGCACGCGCGTCCCAATCGATCTGCCGCGCGACCTCGTGGAAGACCCGGTCGATCATGTGCACGCGAACGGCGGCCGCGTCCACCGAGGCGATCTCGTACCCCTCCTCGCGCCCGGCCGAGAGCAGCAACCCCCGCAGCTCCTCGGCCGACTCGTCATCCTGCGGGACGACGAACTTCACGGCCGCGCCCCCGCTCGCGACGAAGTCGCCGAGGTACTCCCGGCGCAGGAAGGAGACGTACTCGCGGGCGCGGATCACCGGCGGAAGGCTACGCCGTAGTAGAGCTTCAGCTCGCCGCTCTTCGTCACCGTCGTCAGCGCACTGCTCGTTCTCGTCCCGCTCGCGGCCGGCAGACTCAGCCGGAAGCCCTCTCGCGTCACGTCGACCCCGCTCTCGTCCAGCAGGTACACGTCGCGGGCGAACTCCTGCCGCGAGTACGCGGCCGCCTGGCCCGGCAGGACAGTCAGGACGCGGTAGACGTCGACGAGGCGGACGGTGGCGCCGGACTCCTTGCCCTGCTCGGCCGCCGCGAGCCGGTACCCCCGCAGGAGCGCCTCGAGGAACTGCTCGGCCCGAAAGCGCACCGGCCGCTGCTGCGCCGCCCTCAGGCCCTCGGCCACCACCGTCGGCCTGATGCTTCGCTGCCGCTTGCGGTCGATCTCGATCGCGGCCTCGCCGGGCAGGAGACGCACGACCGAGGGATAGCCGACGAGGCGGTCGTCCTGCTCGTACAGGCCCACGCCGGCCGCCTTGGCGGCCTCGAGCAGCTCGCGCGCATACGCGCCCGACTCGAGGTGCGTCCTCTCATCGAGCGCCCAGCCGGACTTCGCTGCGCCGGCGGCGTCGACGAGAGCCCGAGCAAGCTCCTCCGCCGACGAGAGCGAGCGCTCGAGCTCCCGGAGCGTGCCGGCCGCCGCCGCCTTCTTGACCTTCTTGAGCTGCGCGGCGGCGGCGGCGGCGGCCTTCAACGCCGCGTCCGCGTCGGCCTCGGTGCGCTCGAGCGCCGCCTCGAGGCCGCTCATCGCCGCCCGCCCGCGCACCGCTCGATGTGGTTCGCCTCCTGTTCCGTCGGGTCGTCGAGCTCGTAGAGCTCGAGCAGGACGCGCCCGAGCTCGTCGGCTCGCCGCGCGGGCCGCAGCTCGAGCAGCAGGCCCGCGAGCGACTGGATCTCGCCCAGAGGAATCTCGAGGAGGTCGCGATCTCCCCTCGTTCGCCGTCGAGTTCCGGCCGTACCCGGCAGGCGCAGGACTCGCTCGCCTCCGGGTTCCTCCTCCGCCGCGAGCAGGCCGCCCCGGACGGCGGCCGCGGCCGCTCGCCGCAGCGCCGATCGCAGCACCGGCGTGTCGAAACGGGCGGCGGCGGCGCGGAGGTAGATCGAGCCTGCGCGGGACAGCAGCACCGGCCCCTCGACGGCCGCGATCTCGACCAGGCCGCGGACGAGCTCGCTCTGCGGCGCCGTCAGCGGATGTCGGAGCGGCCGCAGAAGCCATGCCCGGTGGGGCTCGAGCTCCGGAACGTCCGGCTCGGTCTCCCACAGCTCGTCCACCCGCTCCGGCGTCTCCTCGAGCCATTCCGCGACGACCGCCAGCCGGTACTCGAGGAAGTGCTCCGGCGGCACTCGGAGCTCCACGGCGAACGTCTCGAGCAGCGCCGGCGACGCGCGCCGCCGGCCGGTCAGGAACCGGCTCACCTCGCTGTCGGGCATCCCGAGCTCGTCGGCCAGGGCACGCTGGGTGGTTCCCGCAGCCGCGAGCAGGCGCCTGACCGCCGCGCCGAGCGCCTCGCCGCTGAAGCTCGCGCGCGGACGCCGTGCGCGCTCGGCCTCCGAGAGCGACTCGAGGAAGAGCGCGTCGAGCCGGGCAGGCCGGTGCGCGAGCGTCGCGAGTAGGCAGCGGCGCCGGTACTCGAAGAAGTGCTCCGGAGGCACGCGCAGCGCTGCCGCAACCGCCTCGATCAACCCGTGCGGCGGAGCCGACCTCTCGCCCGCGGCGTGCGCGCGCAGGGACTCCGTTGAGACGCCCGTCCTTCCGGCAAGCGTGCGGACCGACATCCCGCGCTCCCCGATCAGGCGCGTGAGCGCCTCGGCGAACGGCTCGTCGGAGCGGGCCTGGCGCGGAACAGCCTCGGTGAGGTGCGCGGCAACGGCGGCGCTGCCGAAGTGTGCCCGGTTGAGGCTCGCCTGGCTCATACGTCGATGATGACCGTGCGCCCGGACGACTCGGGGCTGAGGGAATCCTCGGCTCTATCGTCAGGGCGTGACCGCCCGGCGTACCTGGTTTCCGCTCGCCCTCGTGCTCTTCGCCGTGGGCTGGGGAGCGAATCAGTTTGCGCCCCTGCTCCTCGTGTACCGCGACACGCTGGAGCTCTCGGATGCGTCGCGGGCCGCGGCGTTCGGGATCTACGCGGCCGGGCTGATTCCGGGGCTCTTGCTCGGCGGCCCGGCATCCGACCGCATCGGACGCCGGCCGCTGGTCTTAACCGGGGCGCTCCTGGCCCTCGTCGCGAGCGCCGTGCTGATCGCCGGGGCGCTGGACGCGGCGGGGCTCTTCGCGGGCCGTCTCCTGGCTGGCGCCGCCTCGGGCGTGGTCTTCAGCGCCGGCGGCGCGTGGATGACGGAGCTCTCGCGCGACGCTCCGGCCGGGGCGGGAGCCAGGCGCGCAGCGGTCGCGATGACCGCCGGCTTCGGCCTGGGTCCGCTCGTCGCCGGCCTCCAGGCGGAGCTGCTTCCGGCGCCCGACGTACTCCCTTACGTCGTCCACCTCTGCCTGCTGGCCGCTGTTCTCCCAGCCTTGCGGGCCGTGCCGGAGACGGTGGCCGCCCGCTCGCCGGCGGCGCCCCGCGTTCCGCTCCGGGTGCCTGAGCCCGCTCGAGGCGCGTTCTGGCTCACCGTCGCGCCGATGGCGCCATGGGTATTCGCGCTGCCCACGATTGCCTTCGCCGCGCTCCCGGGGGAGATCGGGAACGTGGGCGGCCTGGCGATCGTGTACAGCGGCGCGGTGACCGCCATCGGCGCCCTCGCGGGCGTTGCCGTTCAGCCGGCCGGCCGCCGCTTCGGCGAAGAACGAGGAGCAGCGCTCGGGCTGGGACTCGGCGTCGCGGGACTCGTTCTCGCAATCCTGGCCGTGACGACCGCCGGTGCGGTGCTCCTGATCTTCGTCGCCCTGCTTCTCGGCTCCGCCTACGGCCTGTGCCTGACCGCCGGCCTGCGCATGGTCGAGACGCTCTCCGCACCCGCCGAGCGTGGAGCGCTCACCGGCGTCTTCTACGCGCTGACGTACGTGGGCTTCGGAGCGCCCTACCTCCTGGCCGCTCTCGCGTCCCGAACGGACTGGACCGTGGCGCTCGGAGCGGCCGCGATCCTTGCCGCCGTCTCGGCTTTGTGGCTTCTCATGCGCGCCGCCCATCCCGTCAGGCCGACGACCTCCGCGGTGGGCTAGGCTAAACGCGCGGCCTCCGTCGGCGACCTCGGCGGCCAGCTTCCGGCGACCGGTCACACTGACCCGATGGCCACCTTGCGCACCGTGACGCGCGATTTCTGGCGCTGGTACGAGCGTCACTACACCGTGAACGTCGCGGTCGCCGCCTGCCTGTTCGGGCTGCAGCTGGTGCACCTCGTCTGGCTGACCGGCCAGCCGCTTGCGGAGCACGTGCTCGGCGACGCGATCTTCACGGCGGACGGCCCCCTGCGCTGGCTCATCGTCCTCATCGACTACACGGAGATTCCAGCCCTGCTCTCGGTCTCGCTCGTCTACGTCAACGACCTCCGGCAAGGCGCATCGATCAGGCCGGTCCTGTATCTGCTTTTCCTGAACTCCCAGTGGCTGCACATCTTCTGGATCACGGACGAGTTCGTCGTCTCCTCCGCGGAGGGTGACTCGTCTGCCCTGCCCGCGTGGCTGGCCTACGTTGCGATCTTGATCGACTACCTCGAGCTGCCGGTCATCTACGACACCGTCAAGCGGGTCGCGGTCACCCTGCGCAAGAACGGCCTCTCGGGCCTTCGCCCGGCTCCTTTACCGGGGGACGCCGGTGAATCGGGAACCGAGCACGCGGCGCGGCTGGGCAGCGGTCACGGACGGCTCGGAGAGCAGGCGACGATGCCAGGGCCTGCGGTCGAGCGCCCGCGAGCGGAGGAGCGCGCCGACGGATGAGATGTTCGGGGAGGCGTGCTTCATCAGTAAGGTGAACCTTACCTCAGCGTCGTCTCACCGTGAGAGTGATCCCATCGACCACCTGACAGCCCCGGAGCTCGAGCACGGCCTCGACGCGATTCTCCGCTCACCGCCGACCGATGGTCGGCTCGAGCTGCTCGTGCGACGTCCGGCCGTCGACGAGCGTGAGGTTCTCGACGAGGGCGAGCTCGACCAGGCCGAAGGGCTCGTCGGCGACAGGTGGGGAGCACGGGGCGCCAATCCGGACGTTCAGCTGACGCTGATGAACGCTCGCGTGATCGCGCTGCTCGCCCGCGTGCGCGAGCGCTGGCCCCTCGCAGGCGACCAGCTCTACGTGGATCTCGACCTCAGCCGGGCGAACCTGCCGCCCGGTACACGGCTCCGGATCGGCTCGGCGTTGATCGAGGTCACCGCCGAGCCGCATACGGGCTGCAAGAAGTTCGCCGCGCGCTTCGGCGTCGAGGCGGTTCGATTCGTGAGCACGCCGGTCGGGAAGAGCAACTGCCTCCGAGGCATCAACGCCCGGGTCGTGGAGGCCGGCACGATCCGCCGCGCGGATGCGGTGCGGAAGGTGGAGCAGCAGCCAACTGCCGGGACGTAAGGCGCCGAATCGTTCCCGATCGACGACGTGGCCAGAGTGAGGCCGCCGGCGGCACGGCGCATTCCGGGGCGACCTCCCCGGCCCGCAACGGCACGCTCTCGACGTCGCACTGGTGCTGGCCGCGAGCGACGTGCACGTGGACGCGCGCACGACCGCCGTGGCGTTCCTCGGCGTCCTGGGTGCCCTCGCCGCGGAGGGTCCGGTCGTTGTGGCGATCGGACAGGACCTCGACGGCTAGCCCCGGGTCCTCGACCTTGACGACACCACCGATCAAGCGGTGCGATTGAAGGTCTCCCCCGAGCAAGCGCGGCGAATCGCCGTCCGCGCGCAGCTCCTCGACGGCTCCGCCTTGGACGTCCTCGAGACCGTACGACGGCTCGGCTTTCTCCAGCTCGACCCGATCGCGACGGTCGCCCGCCCGCAGCACCTCGTCCTCTGGAGCCGCCTCGGCGCGTTCGACACGGCCGAGCTCGACCGGCTGCTCTGGGACGAGCGCAAGCTCTTCGAGTGGAACGCCTTCATCTGGCCGATCGAGACGCTTCCGCTCATCCGCGCGCGCATGCGGGCGAGCCGCCGCGCCGTGAAGTCCACGGGGGAGCGCCGCGTTCGCGACTTCCTGCGGGAGAACGCGGGCTTCCGCCGCTACGTACTGCACGAACTGGAGCGGCGCGGCCCGCTGCTCTCACGCGAGCTCGAGGACCGCTCGCGCGAAGAGCGGAGCGAGCATCGCTGGTACGGGAGCCGGTACGTCGGACGGATGCTCGAGACGCTCCACACGCGCGGCGAGGTCGCCGTCGTCGGGCGGCAGGGCACGCAGCGCCTGTGGGATCTCGGCGAGCGCTGGTACCCCGTCACCGAGGTCGTGCCGCTGCGCGAGGCCGAGCGTCGGCTTGCCGAGCAGCGCTTCCGCGCGCTCGGCGTGCGGCTCGACAAGGGCCAGTGGCATGCGCATCCCGACGTGGGGGACGCTCCGGTCGCCGACCGGGTCACGCTGCTGTCGCCCTTCGACCGCCTCGTCCACGACCGCGACCGCGCGGAGGCGTTGTTCGACTTCCGCTACCGGCTCGAGATGTACGTCCCCCCCGCGCAGAGAGAGTACGGCTACTACGTCCTGCCAATCCTCGTCGGCGACCGACTGGTCGGCCGCGTCGAGCCGCGCTTCGACCGCAGGACGCGGACGCTCGAGGTGCTCGGCGCGTGGGGCGACACGTCGAGGCTGGACGAAGCGCTGGCCGGTCTCGGGACGTTCCTCGGCGCACGGCCTTGACACATAGCCTGACTATGCCTTACAATCCTATGTATGAGAACCGACTTGCTCAAGGGTCATCTCGACCTCGTGCTTCTATCCTGTCTCAGGAAGGGACAAGCGCACGGGTACCTGATCAGCAAGCGTCTGCGCGAGCTCAGTGTCGGTGAGTTCGACCTGCTCGAAGGGACGCTCTACCCGGCTCTTCACCGCCTGGAGGCCGCCGATCTGATCAGGAGTCGGTGGTCGGACGAAAGCGGGCGCCGCCGTCGCGTCTACGACCTGACGAGCAAGGGCACGCAGGCCCTTGGGGAGCGCAGAGCCGAGTGGCACAAGTTCGCTCAGACGGTGAACGGCGTCCTCGAGGGCTCAGCCTGATGGCCTCTGCGATCGCCGACTATCTCGACCGGCTCGACGGCGAGCTGCGCCTGCAGCGGGCACCGCGGCGCCGGCTCCTCGCGGAGGTCGAAGACCATCTACGCAGCAGCGCACTCGAGACCGGCGCCGATGTCTGTGAGGCCGAGCGGGCAGCGGTCGAACGGTTCGGTGCAGCCGCGACTGTCGCGCGGGGCTTCGCGCACACGGTGGCCGCGACGAGCGCGCGCCGGTCGGTCGGTCGGCTCGGCGTTGCGTTCGCGGCCTACGTTGCCGCGTTTGCTGCGTTCATGGCGACGGCGGACCGCAGTTCGCGGACTTTCCGCAGGGCGGCGCTCCGAGCGCGCTCGCGCTCCAGATCGCGGCGGTGGCGGTGGCGGTGAGCCTGA
>Ga0136616_10001502_pt1 | contig 12260 bp, 14 predicted proteins | sample AntDrymUQ2992106_2_FD_106648 | JGI IMG/M metagenome (GOLD analysis project Ga0136616, IMG submission 106648) | Polar desert sand microbial communities from Dry Valleys, Antarctica - metaG UQ299 (21.06) | ecosystem: Environmental > Terrestrial > Soil > Desert | place: Antarctica: Dry Valley...
CGCCCCCTCACCGCGCAGGATACTGGCGCCGATAATGTTCGCATGACCATAGGGTGGCGCGAGCCGTTACGCTTCGGGCGCGCGGGTCTGCTATCTTCCCGCCATGCAACGGCGCATTGCTATACCAGATCTCTCTTTTCGGGCAGGATAGCCGCTTGAGTACGAACGACCGGGACCTCGCGGCCCGCGCTTCCAGGGGCGATGTCGAGGCCTTCACGAAACTAGTTCGGGATCATTCGAGTCTCGTATATAGAGTGGCGTTGCGTATATCCGGCGCCGAGCACGCTCAGGATACGAGCCAGGAGGTCTGGATCCGGGTCTGGCGCAACATAGGGAAGTTCAGAGGGGAGAGCGCCTTCAGCACGTGGCTGTACAAGATCGCGGTGAACACCTGCCTTACCACCCGCCGCAAGGAGGCCCGCAGGAGGGATTGGGAGCTGGACGAGGAGGCGCCCTTCCTCCCGGAGCCGTCCGGCGGCGATGACGACCCCGAGGCAGCGGCCCTGAGCGGGGAGCGGCGGGCGGAGATCGAAGCCGCCCTCGAACACATCAGGGCGGAGCATCGGGCCGCGCTGGTCCTGCGGCACATGGAGGGCCTCTCGTACGCGGAGATCGCCGAGGTCCTCGACGTGCCCGACGGGACGGCGAAAGGCTGGGTCAGCCGGGGCCGCGCCGCCATGCTCGTCGTCCTCTCCGAAGGGAACGGCGATGCCCGTGAGAACGGTGAGGACCGATGAGCCCCACACGGGAGGAGCGCTGGGAGGCGCTGGAGATCATCGGGGCTTACGCCGCCGGCGAACTGGAGGAAGCGGACGCCCACGAGGCCGAGCGGCTCATCTTCGAGCGTCCCGACTACCGGCGTCTTGCGGAGTCGTACGCCCGGATGCTCGTCATGCTCGACACCCTGGGACAGGAGCCGGTGCCGGAGGCGGTCGTCGGATACGCCGTCCGGCGGGCGTATGTTTCCGCTTTCTTGAGGCAGGCGGAAACCCTACTGGGTGGGATCGGGCGCTCGTACCTGGACGCTTTCGTCTATTATTTCGGCCTGCGGGCCGCACGTCCGTCTGGCTCCGGGGGCTATGAAGGAGGGATGTCGGGTGGCTGACGTTCTCGATGACTTGCTAAGTACGCTGGCCGATTTCGTCCCCCGGTTGCTGGGCGCGGTGGTCGTGCTCCTGGTGGCGCTGGTGGTGGCCGTGGTCTTGCGGCGGTTGATGGCCCGCTTCCTGGGGAGCGTGGGCCTCGACAACTTCTTCGAGCAGACCGGCGCCCTGAGACAACTCGGCTACACGAACAGCCCGTCGCGCCTGCTCGGCGCCGTGCTCTTCTGGGGCATCGTCCTCACCGGCGTGGCCGTGGCCCTCAGCATCCTCGGGCTCTCCTCCCTGGAGGCCACCATGGATGGGATCATCAACCTCGCCGGGCGGGCGCTGGTGGCCCTCGTCATCCTGATCATTGGCGTGATGGCCGCCGGGCGACTCGCAGATCTGGTCGCCAGCCAGGCCGCGCGGGCCGACCTCCGGGGCACGGGCGCGTTCCGGCGCGTCACGTTCGTAACCGTCGTCGCCATAGCCGCGCTTTTGGCCGCCGGACAGCTCGGGCTGGAGACCTCCGCTCTCATCATCCTCGCCATCATGATCCTCGCCACCATCGGCCTCGTCGCGGCCATCTCCATCGGGCAGGGACTGGTCCTGCTCTCCGGCAACGTAGCGGCCGGTCGCTACGTCCGGGACACCGCGGCGGTGGGAGATGTGATCTCGGTGAGCGGCATCGAGGGCTCCGTGGAGGAGTTGGGGTACGCTTCGATCACGATCCGCTCCGAGGATGGATACCTTCACCGCATCCCGAACCGCACCCTCCTCGAGAACGTCGTCCGCAAGCGAGACTCCCCGGCTCCTTCGGAGTCTTCGGAAGGCTGATCCCCGAACCCAAGCGGATGGATGGCCTCGTTCCTTAGACCAAGCACCTATCCAGCATGTTTCGGCTGGGGCGTAACAGGCCGTAATCGCGCCGATCAGAGCAGTTCACCATGCGTACGATATCGTCACCGCCGACGTTAGCCGGGAGAGCCGGCAAAAGACTATCCGGTGGCTCGTTACAGCAAGAAACTTTCCAGGGAAAAGAGCATATAGTAATGGGAATGGACAGGACCACTGACACGGTGATTATCGGCAACCCGAACTCGGGGCGCGCGGGCAGCAAGAATTACCTGGAACGGTACGCGAAGGTGCTTCGCGCCGGCGGACGGGAGGTCGAGGTACTGAACACCGAGCACCCGAACCACGCCACGGACCTGGCCGCTCTCGCCGGCGACCGGCTGGTGATCGCGGCCGGCGGCGACGGCACGGTGAACGAGGTGATCAACGGTCTCTCCGAAAACGCCACTTTGGGCATCCTGCCGCTCGGCACGGCGAACGTGCTGGCGCGGGAACTGAAGCTGCCCCAGGACTCCAAACGGGCATGCGAGCGTATCCTGGAGGGGAATCGTTCCCGCATAGACCTCGGCGTCGCCAGGGATCGGGATGGCGTCGAGCGGCGCTTCGCGTGCATGGCAGGGGTCGGCTTCGACGCGAGCGTGGTGCGCACGATGACGCCGCGCCTGAAGCGTTATCTGCGCATCCTCGCGTTCCCCCTGATGGCGGTCAAGGTTCTCATGGAACAAGACATCCCGTCGGTGCACGTGATCGAAGGCGACACCACCTATGTCACCCAGTTCGCCATCATCGCCAACGGCCACTACTACGGCGGGGACTTCCGGGTCTCCGGCCCCGGCTCGCTAACGAGCGGCGAGCTGGAGGCGATCCTGGTCGAGCGCGTGAGCGTGCTCCTCCGGCCCGATATCCTGGCCCGCATCCTGGCCCGTGACCCCCTGAACCGATCGATGCGCTCCTTCGGCGCCCGCGAGCTACGAGCCAACGCCCCCGGCGCCAACGTCCCCGTGCAACTCGATGGCGAGATCTGGGGCCGTCTCCCGATGTCCTTCCGCATCGAGCCAAAAGCGTTGCAGGTGATCCGCTAGCCGCGGAGTTTTCGAGGCTCCCGGCCATCTCGAAAGGAGGCGTGATCTCCGCTTCGATCTACAGGAGCCCCGAAGGCGAAGCGGAGATCATGGCGCTCTACGATGGCGCGCTGGCCCGTCTCGGCCCCGGATTGGAGAGCCTCACGGTCGGGACGAGCCTGGGCGACACGCACGTCCTGACAACCGGGCCGGAAGACGCTCTCCCGCTCGTGGTCCTCTCGGGAGGCAACTTCCTCAACCCGACTTGCCTGGGGTGGTTCCTGCCGCTCACGCGGAGACGGCGGGTCTACTCGCCGGACATCATAGGGCAGCCTGGCAAGAGCACGCCGTCCCGTCCCTCCTCGAAAAGGGACGGCCATGCGCGCTGGATGGAAGAGGTCCTCGACGGCCTCGGCATACGGAGAGCGCCGTTCGTGGGCATCTCCTACGGAGCCGGCATCACCCTGCGGATCGCGGGACACTCACCGGGGCGCGTCTCGGGCGCGGTCCTCGTCTCGCCGTCAGGGCTCGTTGGGGGTTCGATCCCCCGGATGCTCATCGAAGTCGCCCTGCCGATGCTGGTATATCGTCTATCCCCGAACAGCAATCGGCTCCGCAAGTCCACCAGTCCATTGCTGACGGAGGAAGATGAAGACCTCACGCGACAGATCGGGGCCGTCTATCGCCGGGTAAAGCTCGACTCCGACCTCCCCCGCAAGGCCACCGCCGAAGAGCTCGAAGACTTCGGTTCCCCGGCGCTCGTCTTCGCGGCCGAGAACGACATCTTCTTCCCCGGCGAAGCCGCACTGGAGCGCGCGAAGGAGGTCATCCCGAACCTTGTCTCCGCCGAGCTCCTCAGAGGCTGCCGCCACATCCCTTCCGGCGAAGCCTTCGCGCTCATCAACGAGAAGACCGAAAGATTTCTAAGAGAATGCGGTCTGTAGCGGCTACCGGCGCTCCACGAAAGCCAGCCTCAATCCCAGCCCGACGAGGACGCCGCCGGTGAGCCAGCCCAGGCCGTTCGCCAGCTTCGGGCGAGTCCTCAACCACACCCCGAGAGTTCCAGAGAACAGTGCGATGACGCTGAAGATCGCCCAGGTGAGCAGCGCGAAGGTCAGCCCGAGCGCCAGCAGTTGGAGGGCCGTTCCGCCCGCATCGGGGTCCGCGAACTGCGGCAGGTACGCCAGGAAGAACACGGCGATCTTCGGGTTCAAAACGTTCGAGGCCACGGCCTGGGTGAAGACGCTCCGAAGTCTCACGGGGGTCGCTCCCAGCAGCAAGGCGAAGCTCTCCCGGTCGAGCAAGGCCCTGATACCGAGGTAGATCAGGTACGCCGCCCCCACGTACTTGACCACGGAGAACGCCACCGCAGAGCGCGCCAACAGCACCGAGAGGCCAGCCGCCGCGAAGAGCGAATGCGTCACCAACCCGACGCTCGCCCCCGCCGCCGAGACCAGCGCCGCCCGGCGTCCCAGGGTGACGCCACGGGTTAGCACCAGTATGTTATCCGGCCCCGGCGCCACGATCACGACCAGCGAGGCGGTGAAGAACAGAATCAGGTTCGTCTCCACGAGCATTGGCTCCCTAGCTCCGCTCCACGAAGGCGACACGCAGGCCGAGCGCGACGAGCACGGCGCCCGTGACGCGCTCCAGCAACCTCCTCACCCTCGGTCGGCGCAGTAAATCGCCGGCCTTCGTCACGATGAAGGAGTAGCCGGAGAGCCAGATCAGACCGAAAACGATGTGGATGCTCGCCAGCAGCATGGACGTGACGAGAACCGGCTGCCCCGGCGAGACGAACTGTGGCAGCAGGGTCATGTAGAAGACGCCCACCTTCGGGTTCAGGAGGTTCGTCAGGAGTCCCTGACGGAACGCGGAGCCCACCGCCCAGTCGCCGCTCGCGCCGTTATCCGTTGCGGGTTCTCCTCCCTGGAAGGTCCGCCAGATAGTCTGCAAGCCCAGGAGGATCAGGTACACGGCGCCGGCCAGCTTCAGCACCGCGAAGGCCGCTGCGGAGGCATTCAGGAGCGCGGAGAGCCCGGCAGCCGATAGCACGGCCCACGCCAGGCAGCCCGCCAGTATGCCCAGCGTGGTCGAGAGACCGGCCCTCATGCCCCCGTAGATGGCATTCCTGGTGACGAGCACCATGTCCGCGCCAGGCGTCACCGTGAGCAGCGCGGCGACCCCGGCGAAGGCGATTATCTGCAGGTCCACGGCCCCTACTCCACCGTCACGCTCTTGGCGAGGTTGCGCGGCTTGTCCACGTTCAGACCACGGTCTTTGGCGACGTGATACGCGAGCAGTTGCAGCGGAACGCTCCAGACTATGGGGCCGAGGAGATCCGGCGCCTCGGGGACCGGCAATACGGCTCGGGCCGAACGACGGGCTGCCTTGTCGTCATCGCGGGCCACCATTATGACGTTGGCGCCGCGGGCGACGGTCTCCTCGACGTTGGAGAGGGTCTTCTCGCGCAGGAGGCCATCTCCAAGGATGGCGACGACCGGGCAGTACTCGTCCACGAGGGCTATGGGGCCGTGCTTCATCTCGCCTGACGGGTAGCCCTCTGAGGGGAGGTAGGAGATCTCCTTTAGCTTCAAAGCCCCTTCGAGCGCCACCGGATACGCGATGCCACGCCCCAGGAAGAGCGAACACTGCGCCTCCTCGAAGACCTCGACGGCCGCCTCCATCCTTCCTTCGAGCAATCCTAGCGTCTCCTCGACCTTCTCCGGCGCGAGCCGCAAGGCGCGGCCGAGGGACAGAAGATCATCTTCCGGCACGGTACCCCGGACGCGAGCGAATTCCAGAGCCAGGAGATCCAGGACCGCGATCTGGGAGACGAAGGCTTTGGTGGAGGCGACAGATATCTCCGGTCCCGCTTTGGTGAACAGCACGGCGTCGGCCTCGCGGGTGATGAGCGAACCCTGCGTGTTGGTGACGGCAAGCACCCGGCCGCCGAACTCCCGCGCAGCCTCCACGGCCGCTAAAGTGTCCGTCGTCTCGCCGCTCTGGCTTATGGCGACCACGAGCGTCCGTTCGTCGCCGATGGGGTCTGCGTACCGGTACTCGCTCGCCACGGCGACCTCGACCGGGATGCGGGTGTACCGCTCGATGGCGTGCTTGCCGAGTAGTCCGGCGTGCAGGGCGGTGCCGCAAGCGACGATCACGACCCGGTCCACGTTAGAAAGGTCGAGGTCCAGCTCGGAGAGGTTTATGGCGCCGTCGGCGTCGAGGCGGCCCAGGAGGGTCGCGCCGAGGGCGCCGGGTTGCTCGTGGATCTCCTTGAGCATGAAGTCCTCGAAGCCGCCAAGCTCGACGGCCTCCGCGCTCCAGTCCACCTCGAAAGGTTCGCGCTCGACCTCCTCGCCTGCGGAGTCGAAGATCTCCACGGAGGAATCGGTGATCTCGACGATCTCGCCGTTCTCCACGACGAGGAACTTTTTCGTCTCGCCCAGCAAAGCCTGCACGGCGCTCGCCAGAAACATCTCCCCGTCCCCGAGCCCTACAACCAGCGGGCTCTGGCACCGGGCCGCGACGACCTTCTCAGGCTCTCGTGCGCTGACCGCCGCCACCGCGAAGGAGCCTTCGAGCCGCCCGAGCGTCGCGGCGAGCGCCTCCCGCAGCGGCTCGCCGGTCTCTACCCGTTCGGCGAGCAGGTGGGCCATGACCTCGGTGTCCGTCTCGGAGCGGAAAGTCCATCCTCGCCCCGCGAGCTCCTCCCGCAGCTCCGCGTGGTTCTCGATGATGCCGTTGTGGACCACGGCGACCGTGGGAGGAGCCCCGTCGCCGCCGACGTGCGGGTGGGCGTTGGCCTCCGTGGGCCGGCCGTGCGTCGCCCAGCGGGTGTGCCCGACCCCGGCCCGCACCCGGAATAAGTCGCCGTCCCGGTTGCCCAAAGCGCCGGCCAGGTTCTCAAGCGGGCCCACCTGTTTAATGGGTTCGATCCCCCCCTGCGTCTGTAGCGCAAGCCCCGCCGAGTCGTAGCCCCGGTACTCCAGGTGCCGCAGGCCCTCCATCAGGACCTCCACGCACCGCTCCTTGCCGACGTAACCCACGATGCCGCACATACACATACCTCCTCATCCGTTCACGGGCGAGGGCCGATAGAAAAGAGGTAAAGAGAACCGTTGGAACTACTCGGGGCTCGAACGGCGCTTTGTCCCCGGCGTCACCGCCGGAATTTGTCGCCGCTCTGACGACCGCCCTGGAAGCCGAGACGCACCCGCCGAATACTTCGATGAACGTCTGCCTCGTCAACTCTCGTTTGCAAAAGAGAGTCCTGGCGCTTTCGGTTGTCCTCTCTACCCGCAAGCCTCAACGGTCCCGCCGAGCCTACCCGGTAGTTATCGGTCGATCTTCGTGTCCTCTTTAGCCTCCCTCCGCTGATCTCCCCCGCAACGTCTCGCTCCATTCACTGTACCCCGTCCGCACGGAGAATAAAAGTGCGGGAGCCTAGAACCCGCCGAGCCGAATTATCCCGAGCGCGGCGAGCGTCGCGATGAGCACCGGCTGGTGGACCAAGTAGATCACGAGCGACCAGCGCCCGAGCACTCCGAGGGGTCGCGCGACCCACGGTCCCGCCCCTCTACGCAGCGGCACTCTTCCATTCCCGTACACCACGTTGCCGACGAACAGCCCGATCAGGACGACCCCGAACCACGGCAACAGCGGCCGGTAGTCCGGCATCAAAAGTCCTTCCGGGACAACCCCGAAAGGCAGGAGCCACGGGCTCCCGGAGACGAGGCCCAGGGTCTGGACGTAGATCCCAACCGCCACGACGGCGAGGCCAAGCAGCAGGTTCGGGAGACGGAGGTTCAGGAACGGGTAAGCGAGGATGATGGAAGCCCCGATCAGGTGCAGAATCCCGAACGCGATGACACCCATCCCGAAAGCCAGGAACACCACGGTCAATACCATCCCCCAGCCAAAGACCCAGAGTCCCCTCAACAGATACTTCCCGAACAGGCGTCCTTCCGGTCGTCGGGCGCGGGCTCTGGCGTGGCTTATGGCGAGGGAGACGCCCACCAGGAACAAGAACGAGAACGCCGTCGCGTCAGCGAAATACCTCCAGAACCCGGAGGTCGAGGAGACTCCATACCCCCCGAACGTGTCGAGGTCGTACATCAGGTGGTAGACGGCCATCATGAGGATAGCCACTCCCCTGGCGGCATCCACCTCCCAGAACCGTTCGCTACGCTTTCCGGCGCTACTCTTCGTATCCGCCTCCCTGTTCGTGATGACGCCTGGATCATAGCGCAGCCACCATCTCCCGGCCCCGAACATGCGCCGTCCCATCCGGTAGGATTCGGGACGTGGCGAACAGTGACTTCGACATACGCCCCGGCCGCAAGGAAGATGCCGCCGACGCGGCCAGACTCTGGATGCAGAGCGCCGAAGAACACACCGTCTACGACACCGTCTACGACGCCTCGCCCGGCGCGGAGAAGGCCATGCGCCGCTTACTAGCCGATATGGCGAGGGACGGGAACTCCTTCCTCCACGTCGCGGTCTCCGGTGAAGGGAGTATCATCGGCTTCATCTCGGGGGAACTCAGGGAAGGCTCACCAACTTTCCGCACCAAAACCTGGGCCTCCGTGGAAGACGTTTTCGTGCAGCCGGATCACCGCAGCCTCGGCATCGGACGAGCCCTCGTCGGAAGCGTGGCGTCATGGGCCAGGGAGAAGCGCGCGAACGGCGTCTCTCTCCAGGTCGCCGCCGCCAACGGTAGAGCCAGGAAGTTCTACGAAGAACTGGGCTTTCGGGAGATCTCGGTCTACGAGGTGCTGGAGTTTGAATAGGTATCAAGTTTCAGGTTTCGGGTTTTAGCTCGTTGATGATGGGCAGGGACTTCGAGAGCACCCGCGCGCCGGACTCTTCCTCGTACCCGTGCGCGGCGTCTTCCTCATACCCGTGCGCGGCGTAGAATTCCGCCGCTTCATCATCGGTCTGTACCTCCACGTAAGATACGCCGCGACCCGAGATCCGCGCCTCGACGGCCTCCAGCAACGCTCTACCGATACCCTGCCTCCGCTCTCCGGGCCGCACGTGAAGCTCTTCGATGCTGGCGAAATCGGCCGCGGCGGACACGCTGGGACGGTAAGCCACCACGGCGACGCCTACCGTTCGGCCACCGGCGCTGGCAGCCAGCACCTCCAGTTCGCCGGATGCGACCGCGCCGCGCAAGCGTTCCACGAACTCACCGGGGAGGGGTTCGCCGTCTCTCAGGACTTCTTCGAGTAGCTTCAGCGGAGAGGCGAGATCTTCACCGGATACGAGGGAAACCTCGATCCCGGTCAACGCCCGAGGGCTTCGGCGGTGATGGTGGCTGCTGCTTCGACCGCAGCTTCCACGCCCGCATCATCCACGTCGAGATGGGTACACAGCCGGATGGCTCCGGGACGGCCTCCGGCGGGCATGGTGCCCAGCGTCGCCAGCACGCCAGCGCGTTCGAGGGCTTCGATGAGCCTTGCCGGTTCGGCACTCTCGACGAGAACGATGTTGGTCTCGGTTGGGGCGACAGCGTAGCCGGCTTCCTTCAGACCTTCGGCCAGCTTCCGGGCGCGTTCATGGTCCTCAGTGAGCCGCTGGACGTGATTCTCGAAGGCGTAGAGGGAGGCGGCGGCGATGATTCCAGCCTGACGCATCCCGCCGCCGAATGCCTTGCGAGCCCTCCGTGCCTCCCGGATGGCCGCCTCGTCCCCGGCAAGCAAAGACCCGACGGGCGCGCCGAGGCCCTTCGAGGAGCAGACGGAGACGGTGTCGGCGTGTTTGCACCACTCACGCGCCGGGATGCCGGTCGCGGCCTGGGCGTTGAAGAGCCGGGCGCCGTCCAGGTGGACGCTGAGGCCCTGTTCCCTCGCCGCCCCGGAGACCGCGGCGAATTCGTCTAGAGGATATACCGTGCCGCCGGCGCGGTTGTGGGTGTTCTCCAGGCACAGGAGCCGTTGCCTGGGGAAGTGGACGTTCTCAGGCCGGATGGCGTCCCGCAGGGTGTCGGCCTGGATCACGCCCTCCTCGCCGGGCAGCGTCCTTACCTGCACGCCGGAGAGCAGGGCCGGGGCGCCACCTTCATAGTTGAAGACGTGGGCGTCCTCGTGCAACAGGACTTCATCGCCCCTTTGCGTGTTGATGAACAGCCCGATCTGGTTGGTCATCGTCCCGGACGGGGCGTAGATGGCGGCCTCCTTTCCGAGCAGCGCCGCCACGTATTCCTCCAGCCGGTTGACGGTCGGATCCTCCCCGAACACGTCGTCCCCGACGGGAGCCTCGAGCATCGCCCGCCGCATCCCCTCCGTCGGCCGGGTCACCGTGTCGCTACGAAGATCTATCATCGAGATCCACCTCCTTGTCCTGTTATTTTTCGCGTCGTCCGAAAGCTCACCTTCGCCACCTCTTCCAATCCCGCCATCCCCCACTCTTTGTACACCCGCCGCCCGGCGCCCACCACGTGCGTCGCCCCCAGCGGCAATGCGAACCCCACCCGCTCCGAGAGCCGCCCCATCTCCTCCAGATACCGCGCCCGCGCCAAAATGGAGGCCGCCGCCACCGCCGCGTCGTCCTCGGCCCGCGCCCGTACCTCCAGCCGCGCCCCCTCCGGCACGAACGGCTCCAGATATTCGCGGGCCGACGGAGCAAACTCGTCCACCACGATCACCTCTACCTCATCTTCAAGTTGACCCATTATCTCCGCGTTCACTTCACCAAGCAAAACGTTGACGTTGCCCGCCGCCTTCCGTCGAGTCTCGTACTCCTTCGGGGATAAAACGGCGACGCTGATGTTCTCGCGCCCCACCGCATAGGCCACCTGGCGCGAGATCCTCATCGCCCCCTCCCTGCTCAAAGTCTTGGAGTCCCTGACCCCTATCTCCTGCAAATTCCTGGCCGCTTCTCCACCCAAAACCCGCACTCCGGCGACCACAAGCGGGCCGAAGTAGTCACCCTTCCCGGCCTCGTCCGTGCCCAGACGCGGCGTCGCGTCCAATGCCGGCCTCCCTCCATCGCGGGCCTTGCCCGTCTTCCCGACTTTCCCCGCTCCGGCCCCTTCATAGAGAGCGTCCTTCAGCGTGGAAGGCTTACCTTGAACCAGAACTTTACCCGTGGAATACACGTTCAGGGTGGCGGATTCCGGGCCGCGCTCCAGGCGGTACTGGGTGCCATATGAGATATCGCGGCGGGAGGTCACCGTCGCCCCGAGTTCGCGCAGCAGGGCATTTAGTTCGGGAGGGAGCATCAACGGACCTCGAAGCCGGCCAGGTCTCCACGGGCTGCCTCGAAGTCCGCGTCCACGTTCTCCACCTCGGCCTCCGGGGTGCCGTTTTCACACCACTGTATCGCCTGGCGTACCGCTTCGGAGGGGCCTTCGAATAGCGCTTTGACGCGGCCGTCGGGGAGGTTTCTGACCCAGCCGGAGAGGCCGAGTTCACGGGCTTTCTGGCGGGTCGCGTCCCGGAAGAAGACGCCCTGAACCCTGCCTGAGACGTGGACGTGAGCCCGTTCGTGGTTTTCCGTCGCCATCGCTCACCTCTTGGAAATCTCGGAATACGCCGACGACAGTTTATCTTTTTGGGCTCGTTTCTCCCGGTGTGCTAGCCTTGAGCCGGTCATGAGAGAGGAAGAGCGCACGATAACGGGTGAGCGCGCGGCGGGCCATGGCGCGGTGGACGAGACCGCGCTGGACGTGGCCCTTTTGACGTTGGTGATCCCCACCCGCAACGAGGAGGCAAACGTCCCCAGGCTGGTGCGCGGATTGCGGGAAAGCCTCGCGGGCGTGGACTACCGGGTGGTCTTTGTGGATGACTCCACCGACGGGACGCCGGTCGTCGCGCGGAATCTCGCCGGCGAGGATGGGCGGATATCCGTGATCCACCGCGAAGGTCCGGATAGGGAGGGCGGCCTCTCGACGGCGGTGACGACCGGGATGGACGCGGTCTCTGGCCGGAGCATCTACACCTGCGTGATGGACGCGGACCTCCAGCATCCCCCCGAGAAGGTGCGCGAGATGCTGGAGGTCGCGCAGCGGTCGAACGCGGACGTGGTGGTGGCGAGTCGCTACGCCAGGGGAGGCAACTACGAGGGGCTCACCGGGCCAGTGCGGCGGGCGGTCTCCGTCGGCAGCAAGTGGCTGGCCCGCATCCTGTTCAAGGAGGCCCGCAAGACCAGCGACCCGATGACCGGCTTCTTCCTGGTCCGAAACGACGCGGTCTCCGGCATCCAGTTTCGCCCCACCGGCTTCAAGGTGCTTCTGGAGATACTCGTGTGCGCGCCG
>Ga0136616_10001505_pt1 | contig 12249 bp, 9 predicted proteins | sample AntDrymUQ2992106_2_FD_106648 | JGI IMG/M metagenome (GOLD analysis project Ga0136616, IMG submission 106648) | Polar desert sand microbial communities from Dry Valleys, Antarctica - metaG UQ299 (21.06) | ecosystem: Environmental > Terrestrial > Soil > Desert | place: Antarctica: Dry Valley...
CCGAAGCCCACGGAGAGCACGAAGATGTGGATCAGAACGATGGAGGGGCCGTATTGGAAGTGTATGGAGGCGAAGAGGATCGAGGTGAGCGTTATCCCGAGCGCGGGTTGCACGGCGCCGCGGAAGAGCGTCTCCTCGCCGGCGGCGGCCCCGACCCCGATGAGCAGGCCGAAGAGGATCGCCGCGGGGAGGCTCAGGTTGTCCGCGTTGAAGAGTCCCTCGGAGATCTCCCCGACGCTCTCGAAGAGTTCCGGTTGCAGCCAGGAGAACAGTAAGTTGAAGCCGGTCTCGAGCGCCAGGGCCGCGGCGACGAAGAGCGGGATAATGCCGAGCTGGGCTAGCGTCAGGGGGCCGTACCCGAGCCGGCGGATGGTCTCCCGAAAGTTTCGGCGGACCATCAGCCCCACGCCGCACAGCGCCACGATCACGAACGGCAGCTCGCTCATGATCACGATAGAAGGCGATATTGGGTCGGCCGATTCGAACACTCCGGACTCTACCAGCTCCGAAAACGAGAGCAGGTTGACCACGTTGTAGGACACTACCATTACGAATATCCACAGCCCGAAGAAGACCGGCGGGTCCGCCCAACGGCCGCCCACCGCCCGGTCTCCAGCCTCAGGAGGCGCCGCCTCCGGGGACGCAGGTTCCGGATCCACCTGCTCCAGGTCTACGACCCTTCGCCGGCTCGTGACCTTACGTAGCGGCGGGATGCACAGGGCTATACTCGCAAGCCCGGCCAGGACCATCACGAGGACCGAGGCTGCGAGCAGCGGCCCGTCGGCGCCTGATGGGACCGCGCCTTGAAGCTGCTCCGCGTTCCTCGCGAGGAACGCGAGAGCGCCGAGGACCGCCACCAGAAACACCAGCAGGACCGAGACGGCGAAGAGGATGACTATCAGGCTGATCTCCGCCGACCGGTTCTTGCGTCCCCACTGGGCGAGAAGCGCCAGCCCGCCCACGATAGCGGTGACGAAGAATAGCAGGATCGCGTTCAGCAAGAGATCCACGTAAGAGCCTTTCTAAGGTGGGTGGATTCACCGAGAGGTTAGCACAGGAAAAGGCCCGGCTCGCGCGTAACTGCGGACCGGGCGCGTCTCTGGACCAGAAGGGGGGTATGGCCCATTGCCAGTATCGTAACCGCCAAGAGTTACGGTACCGCTACTGTGTGATAACGGTTTGGCAACGGTTTGTTAGGGACCGGACGTTTCTCCGACTGCCCGGCTACTAAGGGTCCCGGTTCTCTGCGCTCTCGAGGCCGTCGAGTATGGGTCCCAGGGCCCTGTCGCGGGCGGCTTCGTACTCCTCTACGCTGCTGGCCTGGCGGGCGAGCTCAGCCATGCGGGCGGTGAGTCCGGAGCCGCCCCTGGCGGCCAGTATGCGCCAGGCGAGGATGCGGTAGGCCAGTTCGAGGGCGACGTCCTCGCGCCCGCCCTCGAGCAGGTCTTCGATGGCGGCGTGGAGGGCTTCGGCTGCTTCGAGGGGCAGACTCAGCGCGACCTCTGCGGGTACTTGGGGCTTGTTCCTGGTTTCGTTGCCGGGCAAGCTCAGCGGATCTTTTCCAGGTAAATGCGATCTTGAGTGACGACGATCTGCAGGTCTTGCGGGTTGCGGCGGAGGTAGGAGCGCCATTCGTTGGCGAAGACCTCGGACTCGTGGGCGTCCGTCCTGAGCACTATGCCCACCTCGTTCTCCTCGAGGACCACCGGATGCTCGGAGAGCCGCCCCCGGCGGACCGGGTCGCGGCGGTAGATCGAGTTGCGCGACCGGAAGCTCTGGACGCTGGAGGGGGTGGTATTGAGCTCCTGGGCGATCCAATCGTCCCCCCGCCCTTCGTCGACCCAGCGTCGGATCTTGGCCGCGTGCGGCTTTAGCGCCACCCTTCTGTTATCCAAGAGAGCCCGCCCTCCTTTCGTTTTAAATTTCTTGTGGCATATACATTATATGTACCACTTCTGGTACCCAGCCGCTAGAGGGAGGACGTCCTAACCGATGGCGCGAGCCGTCATCCAGAGGACGAGCACGCCACGCGCGCTCCAGGCGACGGTGCGCGCCCAGTTGGAGAGTACGAGCCCACTCCAGGCCCTCCGATCGAACCCGGAACCCAAAGCCGTGTGGCGCGGCACCTGCAACAGCGCGGTGGAGAGCCACACGACGGCGACGAGTGCGACGCCGATTAGCGCGGCGGACAGAGGTACGCCCTCGGGCCGGCGGAAGACGAGCAGGAGAGCGGTCGCCGCCTCGACGAGCATCGGCGGGCCGACTACGTAAGTCGTCAATCGGGAGTGCGCCTCCGAGTAAAGGGAGAACTTCTCTGATCCTACCCTGGAGAAGAGCGGGTAGTGGACCACCTGGACGAACCAGACGACGCCGACCATGAAGAGCGTCGCCGCGAGGTGCGCGAGCAGGACGTACTTCACCCGAGGGGCGCCGGGTTCAAGGGCGAGCCGCGCTCTCCAGGAGTTTCCCGGCGGCGGCGAGGCCGGAGGTCACCGCTCCCTCGATCTTTGGGCCCGCGTAGGCGTCGCCGCAGAAGACGAGGGGCGGCGGGCCCTCTACGTAGAGGAACGACTCGTCGTGGGGATTGGTCGGCTGGCTGTACTCCCAGCGGTAGACGGCGGTCGCCTTTACGCCCGTCCTCACGTAGTCCTTCGCCTCCTCGAGGAGCAGGCGGGCTACGGTGGCGTCGTCGCTGCTCGCGTGCTCGCGGCTGAACTCGGGGCCAGCGTGGATGGTGACGGCCGGAACTTCGGAGATGCCCTTCTTCCGGTTGTCCGCGATCCAGAAAAGCGGGTCGCCTCCGACCTGGACCCCGCCTGGATCCGGCACCTCGCCGGGACCGTCAAGGAGCGCCATCACCGCGATGCACGGAGCGTAGTCGATGTTCTCGAGGACCTGCCGCGCCTCCTCCGGCAGGGGTAAGCCGTTGTCGTCCACGAGCGCGAGCGCGGAGGGCGGGGTGAGTACGAGGGCGTCGGCGGTGTGGACAGAGCTACCGGCAACGACCTCCCAGCCTCGTTCGTCCCAGTGCAGCCCGCTCACCTGGACGCCGGTCAGCATGTCCAGGTCTTGGGCAAGGTGCTCGGCAATGGCGGTCATGCCGCGCGTGCCCTTGTAGCGGGGGTGGCCGTCTTCTTGGTACTCGCCGCTCGGGTCGGCGAAGCCGCGGGTCCACTCCTCGGCTACGCCGGCGGAGATCCAGCTTTCGACCATCTCCTCGAAGCGTTCGGAGCGGACGGTGAAGAACTGGGCGCCGTGGTCGAAGACGCCGTCGTCCACGAGGTCCGTCCTCATGCGGCCGCCGACTTTTTCTTCCTTCTCGAGAACCGTGACGCGCACGCCCGCGTCCTGGAGGGTGCGAGCGGCGACGAGGCCGGAGAGGCCGGCGCCTACTACGATGCAGGATTCCATGCTCCTAAAAGCTCCTTCCAGCTCGTTCGAGAGGTTTCGAGGAGCGGACGACTCGTGCATTGACGGCCGGCGCCCAGTGGAGGTACACGCGTTCGTCTCTTGTGGCATTCTGTTGGTCTGGTAGGCTCGGAGGAGAATGAGGGCGAAGGGGAACCACCAGATCAGGTCGTTCGTGAGGATGGTCAGGCCGAAGGAGAGGGGAAGCGTACCCCCGACCACGGCGGAGAGGAACCCGATGGGTCCGAGGATCTTGCCGAGCAGCCCCGCCAGCACCACGGGCCAGTGCCGGAGGGGGTCGAGCGCGGCGGCTGCGTACCCGACGCCGTAGACCCCGACGATCATGCCTACGCATTGCCAGATCTGCGGATAGTTCGGCGGCTCCATCCCCAGAACGCGGAACAGGGCGAGCGGAAAGAAGACCACGAACCCTCCCCAAAGGACGTTGTACGCGGCCGCGGCCAGGAGGACGGTCCTCATCCATCCTGCGCCGCCCCCTTTCACAGCCCCCGCCCGCGCGCGACGCCCCTCTCCGACGCCAGCATGCTCGCCGCCCTCTCGATGGTCTGGAAGTGGATGTCCACCGTGTCTTCGACCCTCTTCGCGTAGCCCCCGGCCATCGTTACGGCGACGGGGATGCCGCGCTCCCGGCAGCCTTCCAATACCATCCGGTCTCGCTCGGCAAGGCCCTCTTTCGTCACGCAGAGCCGGCCGAGCTTGTCATCCTCGAAAGGGTCCGCGCCGGCGAGGAAGATCGCCAGGTCCCACGTTGCCGAGTCCAGCACCAGATCCAGGGCTCCTGAGAGTGCCGCGAGGAAGGCTTCATCGTCGGCGCCGTCGGGAAGCGGCACGTCCAGGTCGCTCTCCTCCTTGTGGAAGGGGTAGTTCTTCGCGCCGTGGATGGAGAAGGTGAAGACGTTGGGGTCTCCTCGCAGGACGGAAGCCGTGCCGTTGCCCTGGTGGACGTCGGTGTCGAGCACGACGACCCGGTTCACGAGCCCCTCGGCCCTCAGGGCGCGGGGCGCGATGGCAGAGTCGTTGAAGACGCAGAAGCCCTCGCCACGGTCGGCGAAGGCATGGTGGGTACCGCCCGCGAGGTTTGCGGCGAGGCCCTCTTCGAGGGCGGCGCGGCAGGCGCCCAAAGTACCGCCCGAAGCGCGGCGCGAGCGCTCGACCATCCGCTCGGACCAGGGGAACCCGATCCTGCGCATCTCTTTGTCGGTCAGCATGCCGGCGACAACCTTCTTCAGGTAGCCCCCTTCGTGGGCGCGCAGGATCTCCTCGTTCGTTACCGCGCAGGGAACGCGAAGCTCCTCCGGCTCGCAGATGCCGTCCCGTTCGACCCTCTCGCGGAGTATCGAGTACTTCTTCATCGGGAACCGGTGTCCCTCCGGCAGCGGGAGCACGAACTGGTCCGAGTAGAAGACCTTCATGCCGCCTTGCCCTCCCCGCGCGTGTGCGTCATGCGGGCAATCTAGTACATCCGCGTCGCGGGCGTTGGGCGGGCTTTCACTGCGATGCTTCGCCTCTGTGTTAGCATCCGGGCTTCGTACCATGGAAGATCCCCAGCAGATAAAGCTCTTCGAGGAAGACGCCGGAGAGATCTCCCCGCCCGAGAAGGGCCTGTACCTGGGCACCTCCGGCTGGTCTTACGCGGACTGGGAGGGGACGGTTTACCCGCCAGGAACCCCGCCTACCGGCAGGCTCGTCGAGTACGTCAAGCACTTCTCGACGGTGGAGATAGATTCGACTTTCTACGGTACTCCTAAAAAGACGACGGTGGAGCGGTGGCGTAAGGTCGCGCCCCGTGGTTTCCTCTTCGCCGCCAAGTTCCCGAGGGGGTTTTGTACGTTACTCGCAAGACTACCCCCGCCGTCGTCCCCGGCTTCACTCGGCGGGTCGAAGCGATAGGTTACGGACCTTGACCTGACCTTCGTCCTTCTCAAGCGTTACGCCTGGTACGAGCAGCCGCACGAGCCGTTGGCGCTTCTCGAGCGCTTCCGGTGTGTCTTCTTCGACTTCGGCCAAGCGGTCTCTGAGCGTAGTTTGCGGACTACTTACTTAGGTTGGTTTCCCTTGGGAAAGACCAACTTCTGAACATTCAATATACTTACGAGCATATCGATCGAGTCTTGCGTCACATCACCTATCAGTTCGATACGTGCCTCACTGCTCCCAGAAGTTTTCAACTGTAGGACTGTTACAGGAGTAGGCGTGGCCTGCTGCTTTGCGATTAAGCCCCCCATAAGGGTAGGATTGACAGGATCAGACCCAGACGTTTGTACATCCTGCGTGGTTTGCTCTCGTGCAGGTTGCACGGGTGGCTTCACTTTCGGTTGATCTTCGTCTTCAACCTCAGCGTAATCCGCCATTTCTTCTGACACTAATTTTAGGGTATCGCGGTACACGCGGATTACTTCGTTCGTTGTCTTGGGGTTGAAGCCCTTCGTAATCAAAAAATGACGCAGGTTCTTGTCGTTCGGTGGGTCATTGCGGTACTTTTCGTACAACTCCGCGAACAACATGGGCCGGAAAGCCACCCTACGCACGGCAGCAGCGTGCTCAATATCTGAAGGAGACAGCTCGATGATTGCCACCGCATCATCGCTGACCTTGAACCCGTCGCCGTCACGCTGCAAAAGACCGTACTTTTTGAGAGCCGAAAGTACACCCCTAGAGGTACCATTTAGGGTGTTGTAGCCCAGGTTTTCAGCAATGTCTTCGTCGCTTGTTGGTTGCCTGCCCTCCTCTTCGTACACTTGAGTGACTCGCTCGATCGCATCAGGTAGGCTGATTCGCGGATAGTTCGGGCTACGGGTTTTCTTAACTATCGTTTACCTCCTGTGTTCACACAACGGAGTATAAGTTTGCCCAAAGCGAGCAAGTGCAGTGCCTCTAGCTCGCGGGCCGTAAGCTTCACCTCGTACGCTTCCTGGAGCGGCACGCGAGGTTCCGATACAACATCGGGAAGAAGAGAAATGTCCGGCTCAGATATTAGCTCCCCAGAGAGGTGGCGAAGCAGTTGCGTGGCGAGCTTCTCGGCCCTGTTTCGCTCGGTTATGTCGCGCACGATGGCCGGCACGTACGGGCCGCCGCGCTCGTCCGACGCTACGGGACTTAAGGATACAGTTCCACTCAAGTTTCCTTCCCGACTGGCCCTGGTGCGCAGGTCAAGAAGCCTGTTGGCGTCTATGTAGGGGCCCCTGCCCGTCTCGTGGTAACAGGCCATCCCCGCCCGATGCTGGGCCTTGAAGCGCTCGGGCGCCAGACGCTCGACGCACGTACCATTAAGCGCCTCTGAAGGTGAGTATCCAAAGATGCCAATTGCCGCCGAATTCCAGAGGATTATGCGCTGGGCCTTTGCATCCGCGGCGATGACCCTCTCGCGGATCACCTCAAACAGCTTGCCGAATCCCAAACCTTCTGGATGAAGGTGCTCGCTTCTTTTCTTCCTCTCCCAAAACAAAACCGGCCACCTTTTTATTGTAGCCGGTTGCACCACTGGCTCCGTTCACCCCGAGTGCCCATCGTTAGGGACGAATTTCTTAGCCTCTACTCCACCAATTTCTGAGAGAAGGGTATATTGTGTCAGAAGTCGCGTCAAACTTTCGACATAATATATCCCTTACAGGAGACAAAATACGAACCTATCGCACAGTTTGTGGGTGGATGCCGAGCATGAAGTCCTAGTGACCAAGCCGTAGAGCCCTATACCACGAGTTTCAGAGCTAAAAGTACGAGTACTTCTTCACCGGCCAGTACGTTGGCGAGAAAGTAAACGAATGCTGAGCGAACCACGGGGTAAAAGCCAACTTGGCAAGTGAAACCTGTACTGGCAAGCCTGTACTGGCAAGCCTGTACTGGCAAGCCTTCGTTACGTTAAGACCTTCCTGCCAGCGGGAGCTACATAAGGCTGTTTCTACAATTTCTTAGGTATATTAGTCGATAACCGCCAAATCAGTGCGAAAATAGGGGTCCGTATTATGTCCGATCATAACTATTATTGCCTCTACATAGATGTATGTGTCGCGATAAACTTGACTTTGTCTGATATAAAAAGTTATTATTAGGACGAGTCCAGCGCCTCGAAGTCGAGCGGTCGCTAGGAGGGGGAGAATAAACAAGAGCAGAAATATTCCGCTAAGGAGAAGGCCATCCCGCGGTTCGAATTATGAGCGAGAACTGGAACCCTCTGGAGCGTTCCCGGCGGTGAGTACATCCCGAAATGAGCCCGACGCGAGCAAGCAGCTGCTAAGGAGGACCTTCGAAAAGGCGGCCGTAGGCATGATGATTAAGAACGCCGAAGATCTGCCCTGGAAGAGCAACTCGGCGCTTAGGAGGATGCTCGGCTACGACGAAGAGGAGTTCTACGGCACGACTGGCTCCAACTTCACTCTCCCCGAGGACGAAGTCCAGGACGCGGATCTCTATAGAGAGCTCGTGCGTGGCGAGCGCCAGAGCTTCCAGCTGGAGAAGCGCTACGTCCGCAAGGACGGCAGCGTCATGTGGGGTCGGCTTTCGGCTTTCCTCGTCGAAGGGAGCGAAGGCGAGCCCGCGATCGCTTTAGGCGTGGTCGAGGACATCGACGAGCGCAGGAGGGCAGAGGAGGACTTGCGTATCTCGGAGAGACGATTCAGGACGGTGATCGAGCAGTCTCCCCTTTCGATCCACGTCTTCAAGCCCGAAGGACGCTCCGTGGTGGTCAACTCTTCCTGGAACGAGCTGTGGAACCTCGAGGGAGGGGAAGAGCCGGAGGGCCGCGACATCTTCAAGGACGAGCAGCTACGAGCCACAGGGCTCGTAGAGTACATCGAAAGAAGCATAAAGGAGGGCATCGCGGTGGCCACGCCGCCGCTTTTGTACGACCCGCCGAAGACTGGCCGCAAGGGTCGCAAGAAGTGGATCAAAGCTTCTATATACCCGGTAAGGGACGAGGAGGGGCGCGTCTCTGAGATGACCCTCGTGATCGAGGACATGACCGAGCGCAAGGTGCTCGAGGATGAGCTAAGGCATCGGGCCTTCCACGACCCGTTGACCGGATTGCCGAACCGGGCCCTGTTCCTAGACTGCCTCGAGCGCGCTCTGGGCCGTGCGCAGCGGCACGACTCGGTGGCGGTGATGTTTCTGGATCTAGACAACTTCAAGGTAGTCAATGACTCCTTGAGACACGAGGTGGGGGACCAGCTCCTCGCCGCGGTGAGTCAGCGTCTTAAAGGATGCTTGAGGTCCGACGCCGTCGTCGCGCGCCTGGGGGGTGATGAGTTTATCGTTTTAGTGGAGGGCATCTCGAGCGCGCGCGACGCGGAGGAGGTCGCTGAGAGGATCATTACCCAGGACCTGAGAGCGCCTTTCGCCATCGAGGGCCACCTCATCTTCGTCACGGTTAGCATCGGAATCGCCCTGAGCGACGTCGCGGGCAGAGAGTCGGGAGACCTGTTGCGGGCGGCGGACATAGCCCTGCACCGGGCAAAGGACAAGGGCAAGGCTCACTACGAGGTCTTCGACTGGAGCAAGGACGCGTACGCTCTAGAGCGTCTGGAGCTGGAGAACGACCTCAGGAAGGCTATCGAGCGAGACGAGCTCAGGATCCGCTACCAGCCGGTGTTCTCCCTCATGAGCAATTACGTTGCCGGTATGGAAGCACTCCTGCGTTGGGAGCACCCCGAGCGCGGCACGATGAGCCCCACCGAGTTCATCCCCCTCGCCGAAGAGACCGGGCTCATCGTTCCTATGGGCCGTTGGGTGCTAGAGAATGCCTGTCGCCAGGCGCGCGAGTGGCAGGAGCAGTGCCAGAGCGATCCTCTCCCGATCATGGGTGTAAACCTCTCACTACGCCAATTTCAGAACCCCGGGCTGGTCGGAGAGGTAGCCAGGATCTTGCGAGACACCGGGCTTGATCCGGAGAACTTGGCACTGGAGATCACCGAGAGCGTCGCGATGCACGACGAGGACTCCACCGTCGCCACGCTCGAAGAGCTCAAATCCCTGGGTGTGTGGCTCGTCATCGACGACTTCGGGACGGGACACAGCTCGTTATCCTACCTTACCAGCCGATTCAAGATGGACCACCTGAAGATCGATGGCTCGTTCATCCGCGAGTTCGTGGAGGACCCCGACAACTCGGCAATCATACCGGGCTTGATCGACTTCGCGCACGCCGTGGGCTTGAGGGTCATCGCCGAGGGCGTCGAGACGGCCGACCAGCTCCGGCGCTTGAAGGAGATGGGGTGCGAGTTCGTCCAGGGCTACTACATCGCTAAGCCCCTGACGCCCTGTGCGGCGAGCGAGCTGGTAATGACCGGGGCGTTATCCGATTGCCGCCCAGAGCAAAGAGGAGGAGGCGAAAACCTGTGTATTGGGTGATTAAGGTATCCGATCCCTTCGGGAATGAAGGCCTAGCGAGCTCCAGGCGAGCGTACGAAGAAGGCGAGACCCACCTCCCGGACGAGGTCGCTGTGTGTGTGTTCAGTGAGGAGAGTAGGGCGCAGTGCTACATGCTGAAGACTGGTAAGGACAGTTCGTACGGCCTGAACGTGGCATGGGTAGCTCCATTGGATACGAACTGGTTTAAGCGCGTCGGGTGGAAGGAGTGGGACTTGGTCATGCTAAATGCAGACGCGCACCCCGACATAGTGTCGAAAGACGTCTACCTGCGCGCGCGAGGATTCGCATCAAAGCTCAGTTCACTTAGGTTCGATTGCGGACAGTTGATCATCACACCGCCAGCCGAGAAATTGATGCAAAGGCACGGCATCGATCCGCATCAGTTGCTCGAGAGGCATTGTAATGGTGACTGGGGCGACCAGAGCGACGAAGACAAGAAAGCGTGGGATGAGGCACTCGAGCATGGCTTTAGTCTCCTCAGTGTCTACAAAGTCGGCAGCGAGGAGGTGTGGTTGATGACGGACGTGGAACGGCTTACCACTACGTTTTTGTCGCCGGAAGAGCCTTATTAAGAGGAATTAGCATCGGCCGAGGCCCTACCTGCGCTAGTGGACACTTCGCGCGCTCTGGACCTTCCGTGCGTCGACCTTCGGCATGGTAGTACCGTTCGGGGTTCGACACGCAACAAAAGCTCATGAATAAGAAAATTCTCGGTCTTGTGTTCTTCAGAGGTCAACCCTTCCAGTTCACCCTCGTCGATCTAATACTGCTCGACCCACCGCCTCAGCGACTCGATAGATACTCCGAGTTCTTAGGCGACTTTGGAGATGGGCTCTTATGAGGAGCGGTAGAATGAGGAGCGGTAGAGCTGGACCGGCTCCTGCTTGAATTGTGGTGGGTAGTGCGGAGTTGGAGTTTGTACCTGAAAGGCCTTCCTGAGGATCTTCTTTCCTCATCTTCAGGTGGCCGTCTACACTGGGCAATCCCACTATGGTGACCGCACGTGTCTATGGCGTCTACAAGGTTTCTTATGCACATTTGACACCCCTCTTACGAGAGCTATACTAATGTGTGGCAACCTAGGAGGAGGGGGGCAGGGAAACATGCAGCGTCCACTATCGGAGCTGGAACAGCAGTGGGCAGCCGAGTCAGCGCAGTGTCTACATCGAGAGCGGCGACTTCCTCGGTGTCATCACCTACCTCATCTAAGGCGGGTGTTCTTTAGCGAGGGCTGAGGCCTCCGGAAAGGGTACAATCTAGACAGCGGAGAACCGATTCGGTCGTTCCGTAGGAGGAGGGAATATACCATGCACAGGCTTGAGTTAGCTGATGAGGAAGTAGAAACAATCCGACCGCTCGTGAAAGAGGTTGCTTCTCACCACGGTTCGGTGGAAGAGGCCGATTTCCTCGACAGCGCAAGCACGTATGCTCAAGAGCTTCCCAGGCGGCTACGCGCGTTCCTCAACGCTTTCAGGTTGAAGGAGCCGTCGGGGGTTTGCGTGATCTCGGGCTATCCTGTGGACGACTCCAAGATAGGCCAGACGCCGACCCATTGGAGAAAGCGACCCGATGGGTCCTCTACGATGGAAGAGGAAGTCTTTCTCAACTTGTGCGGGGCGCTCCTGGGCGACGCCATCGCTTGGGCCCACCAGAGGGACGGGCTCATCTGTCAAGACCTCGTACCCATTGAGGGCCACAAAGAAGAGATGCTCGGTTCCGGCAGCGAGCTGGAGCTCGTTTGGCATACGGAAGACGCACGTTACTCCTACCGGGGCGATTACATAGGCTTGATGTGCCTGCGAAACCCGGATGCCGTGCCAACCACCTTCGCCTCGATCGATGAGGTACGGCTGGACCCGGACCGAGTCAAAGTCCTGTTCGAGCCACGCTTCGTCTTCCGCCCTGACCCGTCGCACCCGACGGACACCGAGCGAGAGACGGCGCCTGTGTTGTTCGGGGACCCCAGATCTCCGTACGTACGCTTCGACCCGTACTCTATGGACCCACCGGAGACTGAAGAGGCACGGTCAGCTATGGACTACCTGATCCGAGCGATAGACGAAAACTTGACGGGCGTCGCCTTGATGCCCGGAGAGTGCCTGTTTATCGATAACCACAAGACCGTACACGGGAGAAGTTCCTTCAAGGCGAGGTTCGACGGGACGGATCGGTGGCTCAAACGGATAAATATCGCGAGGGATCTAAGGAGATCGCGCAGGGTCCGCAAGGCCCCAGCGTCCCGAGTGATTAGCTAAGAAACAGGTCGAAAAGGGGCAATGCCGCTTAATTGAGCAGGGTATGGAATGCACCCCAATCACCGGACAACTCTGTTAGCTGAGATCTTGCACCTACGCAGCCACTTGAAGAGGGCGTGGATCATGTGCCTTTATGAAAGGCATGAATACCATGACAACCCACGCCCACAAGCTAGTCTACGATCTGCTCGACCTCATGCCA
>Ga0136616_10001508_pt1 | contig 12210 bp, 14 predicted proteins | sample AntDrymUQ2992106_2_FD_106648 | JGI IMG/M metagenome (GOLD analysis project Ga0136616, IMG submission 106648) | Polar desert sand microbial communities from Dry Valleys, Antarctica - metaG UQ299 (21.06) | ecosystem: Environmental > Terrestrial > Soil > Desert | place: Antarctica: Dry Valley...
GTACTCGAAGCCGTTCAGCCGTTTCTCAAGTCCTGACGCCGCTCGGAGCGCCTTCCGCAGGGTGGCAGCTCGCTGACGCGGCGCCGCATCAGCCGCGCCCGCGCCGCGCCGCGTTGCTTACTGCTTGGGCCTCGAGATCCAAGAGGGAGACGGCGCTTCCGCCCGGTCGCGAGCGACCGACGGCAAGCTGAATCGAATACGGGTCCCCTCGTCCGCTTCCTCGAGCCAGATCTCGCCGCCGTGCGCCTCGACTATCGCGCGGCAGATGGCGAGGCCGAGTCCAGCGCCACCGCGGACGCCGGTCTGCGCTTCCTGCGCTTGGTAGAAGGACTCGAACAGCCGAGAGCGGTCTCGGTCGTCGATGCCCTCACCCGTGTCAGCCACCTCGACCACCACGTCACGCTCGCGGTGCTCCGCCGCAACCGTGACGCTGCCATCCGCGGCTGTATGGCGGATCGCGTTCTCGATCAGGTTTAGGAGCACGCGCTCGATCTTCGCTGGGTCTGCGATCACGCGAGGCAGACCTTGGGGCACTTGCCTGCTAACTAGCACTCGTCTCGCTCGAGCCTGGGCCTCGAGCGCCTCGACGGTGTCCTGTACGAGCTCATCGACGGCGACCTCCTCGACGAACCAGCTCCGGTCTCCCGCCTCGAGCCTCGACAGCTCGAATAGATCGTCGGTGAGGTGACCGAGTGAACGGACATGGAGGGAGACCTGGCGCAGATGCCGCCGGGACTCCCGCTCGTCGAGCACGCCATCCGTGATCGCCTCCATCAGGAGTTGAATGGAGGTCAGCGGGTTGCGCAGGTCGTGCGAGACGCCGGCGATCAGCCGTCGCTGCTGCTCGTCGCGCGCCGTCGCCGTCGCAGCCACATCGGCGACGATACGGCTCGCGAGCGCGCTTACGATGCAAGCGGTCGCGAGGCCGCTGCCTGCCACGGCGAGCCCTACGACGAGCGCGTCGGTCGGTGACATCAGACCGATCCGAGCCAGGATTCCCGCGCTGAGCCCGACCGCGAGCGCGGCCGTCACCGTCACGAGCGCCAAACGCCGGCGGATGGAGCGCGCCGCGTGGTGCCACGGGAGCGTCGACGCGCCGCTTCCGATCGTTGCGCCCGCCGGCCGGCGACGGCGTGAGCGGGCAAGCCGCTTCTGCAGCCAATCGACGCGGGCGGCGCCATCGGATGTTTGACCAACGCTTACGGTGACGCCTCCGAGCCGCTTTAACGATCCCACGATTCGAGCGCCGGACAAAACGATCACTGGTAACGGCCCACTTAACGATCGCTAATCGTCAGGGAACGAGTGGCTCCAACGACCGTTCTCACGGGCGTGAGCGGCTATGCGCTCGTGGTCGGCAGACTGAACCGGATACGCGTGCCGGGCCCCGAGCCGGCCAGCCAAATCCGCCCGCCGTGCGCCTCGACGATCGCGCGGCAGATCGTCAGGCCCAGCCCGGCGCCGGTCCGGGTCCGCGGAGCTTCCTCGCCGGCGCGGTAGAACGCGTCGAAGATCCGCTCGCGATCGGCGGGGTGCACTCCACCGCCGCTGTCGGCCACCTCGATCTCGACGCATCGGCCGAGCGACTCCGCTACGACTGTCACGCTACCGTCCGGTGGGGTGTGGCGAATCGCGTTCTGCATCAGGTTGAAGAGGACGCGCTGGACCTTCTCGGGGTTGCCGCGCGCTGGCGTCGTGTCCTCCGGCACGTCGGCTCGCATCGCGACGCCCTTCGCCTCAGCCTGCGCCTGCATCGCCTCGACGGTCTCGCTCACGAGCTCTCCGAGGTGGACCTGCTGCATCGACCACTCAACGTCGCCCGCCTCGAGGCGCGACAGCTCGAAGAGGTCGTCCACGAGGGCTCCGAGCGATCGGATCTGGATCGACATCTGCTCGCGATAGCGCTGACGGGTGTCACCGTCGCCCACCTCGTCCTCGATCGCCTCGGACAGAACCCGCAACGACGTGAGCGGGGTTCGCAGGTCGTGGGACACCGCCGCGATCAGGTCACGGTGAGCCGACCATGCGGCCTCGACCCTGGCCTCGCCTTCGATGATCTGGTCGGTCATCCCGTTCGCGGCGTCCGCAAGCTCCGCGAGCTCGTCATCTGCGCCCGTCTCGGACCGGACGTCGCGCCGGCCGCTGCCCACGGCCCTGAGGCTGTCGCGGACCGACTCGATGTCCCGCATGACGCCGCTCGCGATCGCCGACGCGCAGTACGCGGCAAGCGCGCCGGCGAAGGCGAGTAGAAGGGCAATGAGCAGTGCGTCGTGCGCCGAGATGAACATCAATAGGGCGATCAGCCCGACGCCCAGGAGAGCGAGTCCGATCACGAGGGCGATGCCGAGCTGGAACTGACGCGCGAGCGGCCCGACGCGGGCTCGCCGCCGAACGAGCAGCTCCGCGAGGCCCAGCACCGCGGCGCCGCAGACGAGCACGAGCCCTGCGGTGATCAGCCCGTCCTCGAGGCCGTACGCGGTCCCCATCACGGCGCCGATGCCCGCCGCCGCGGCGCACACCGACGCGACGCCGCGAACCAGCCTCATGGCTGAAATCGGTAGCCGACCCCCCATACCGTCTGCAGCCGCTGCGGCTCCGACGGATCGTGCTCGATCTTCGAACGGAGGCGGCGGATGTGGACCGTGACGGTCGACGTGTCCGTGTAGAAGGAGTACTGCCAGACGGCGTCCATGAGCTGGTCGCGCGAGAAGACCTGTCCCGGATGGCGGGCGAGGAACAGGAGCAGGTCGTACTCGCGCACGGTCAGCTGCACCTCCTCCTGGTCGGCCTCGACGCGGCGCGCCGCCGGATCGATCCTCAGTCCGTCGAACTCGATCGGCGGCTGGAGCTCGGGCGACGTCTCGATGCGGCGAAGCACCGCGTCCACGCGGGCGACGAGCTCCGCAGGCGAGAACGGCTTGACCACGTAGTCGTCCGCGCCGAGACGCAGCCCGATCACGCGGTCGGTGGGCTCCCCCTTCGCGGTGAGCAGGATGATCGGGCTGCGATCGCGTTCCCGCTCGCGTTCCCGCTCGCGCAGGCGCCGCATCACCTCCAGCCCGTCGATTCCGGGCAGCATGAGGTCGAGCACCACGAGGTCGGGCCGCGCCTCGGCTGCGAGAGCCAGCGCCTGATTGCCATCGCGGGCGATCCGCGTCGCGTATCCAGCTCGCTCGAGGTAGCGGGAGACGACCTCTGAGATCGTGGGCTCGTCGTCGACCACGAGGATCGTCCCGCGCCTGTGCGTGTCCATTCGAACCGATTGTGGCACCGGCGCGACGAACCGTTGTTACGAGCTGCGGAACGCGGGCCGTCCGTTGCGTCGGCCGCGCTCGGGAACGCGTCCGACGGCGAATAGGCCGTGCCCGAATCCGCCGCCGAGCTGCGGCTCGAGCGTCCAGACCGCCGCGGCAAGCGCCTCCGGCGTCTCACGTGCCCGCGCGACCATCGCCCGGCGCCTCGCCGCGACGGCGTGGTGCAGCGCGGCCGCCGGGTGCGCCGGCAAAGGGGGGAGGGGCGCCATGAGCACCTCCGCCGCTGCGGCGTCGCCGCGGAGCAGCCGGTTGATCGCCCGTCGGAGCGGCGGCAGCGACGGCCAGTAGTCACCCGCGCCGACCTTGGGGCCGGCCTGGACGCTGCGATCCACCGCGGCGATCCATTCGAGTCCCGCTCGCTCGTACAGATCGCGGAGCTCGTCGGGCGACCACGGGTGCACGTCGATGGTCGCGCCCAGCCAGTAGCGCAGGACTCGCTCGCGACCGGGAGGCGCTTCCCAGATCGTCGGCCACTCGAGCGAGTAGCGTCCCAGCGCCTCGAGCGCGACGATCGATCCGGGCCGGCCGTGCGCGGAGATCTCGCCGACGAGGCGCTCGAGCTCTGCCGGCGCCAGGTGCGAGGCCACGCCGAAGCCCCCCACGTAGACGTCGAAGGGCTGCCTGCCGACCGGACCCAGCCCATCGCGGAGGTCGTGGCGCTTCGCCTCGGCGCGCGGGAACGGCAGCTCGGCTGGTGGATCGAGGTCGAGGCCGACATAGCTCTCCAGCCTCGCCTCGGCGATCCGCGCCACCAGGCCGTCGCCACAGCCGAGATCTAGAAGGCGTCCTCCCTCCGCGGCGTCGAGGAGGCTCTGCAGCAATCCGGCGAAGGCGGCGCATTCGAACGTAGTCCGCACGTCGTCATGCGGGACGGCGTATGCGTTCGCCGTCCCGGCCGAGTCGTCCCTCAGCACGCGAGACGCTCGCCGTCGATCGCCGTCAGGGCCTGCGCGAACCGAGACCACGGTGCCTCGGCAGCCACGGCACGCGCGTCCTCGATCGTGTCCACGTCGCGAAGCGCCGGCAGTTCGACGTGTCGGAGGCCAAGCGCCCCGAGGCGCTGACGCTGAGCGATCGCGGTCGTGGCCGAGCTCATCGGCACGCCGTCGAAGACCTCGCGAGCCGGCTCCCTCAGTCCGATCGTCCAGTAGCCGCCGTCGAGCGCCGGACCCAGCACGGCGTCGATGCCCGGTCTCGAAAGCGCCTCCGTCGCGTCCGTCAGCAGGTCGGCCGTCAGCTGCGGCGTATCCATGCCGATCACGAGCGCCGGGCCGCCGGCGGCATCGAGCGCCGCGCCGAGTCGCGCTCCCAATCCGCCGTCGGGCTGCGGGACCACGTCGAAGCCCTCGGGGAGCCATCCGTTGGCGCGACCATCCAGTACCAGCAGCGGCCGCTCGGCACGTGTCTCGACCACGGCGCCGAGCGTGTCCTCGAGCGCCGCGCGCGCCAGGCGTGCGGCTTGCTCGGGGGTGCATGGGGGGCAGAGGCGCGTCTTCGATCGCCCCGGCGCCGGCGCCTTGGCGATGACCACCAATCGTACGTCGCTCACCGCAGTGCCACCGCCATGTCGCGAACCGTCCGGGCGGTTCCGCGAATGCTGCCCGTCACCTTCGACCGGCCCGTTCGAGGCGCGTAGCCGACGGGCACCTCGTCGATCCGCCACCCGGCCTCTCCGGCTCGCAGCACCATCTCGAGCGGCCAGCCGAACCGGCGGTCGCGGATTCCGAGCGCGAGCAGTTCGCTTCTTCGCGCCGCTCGCATCGGCCCGATGTCGGCGAGCGCCTTTCCCGTCCTGCGGCGCAACTCGAGGGACAGGACGCGGTTCGCGAAGCGGGCATGCACGGGCCAGGCGCCGCGGGAGGCCACGCGGCGGCCCATGACCAAATCCGAGGCGCCCGCGAGGACGGGATCGGCGACCGCGGGCAGCTCCGTGGGATCGAGCGAGGCATCGCAGTCCATGAAGCAAACCACTTCGGACTCCGCCGTGGCGAGCCCCGTGAAGCAGGCCGCGCCGAAACCGCGACGCGGCTCGCTCACCACCGTGGCCCCGAGACGGCTAGCGATCTCGGCCGAGTCGTCGCTCGAGCCGTTGTCGACCACCAGCGCGCGGTAGCCGCTCGGGAGGCGGGACAGCACCCAGGGAATAGCCTGTGCCTCGTCGAGCACGGGAAGAACCACGTCGACCACAACAGGCGAACTTACCCGAATCGCTTCGCCGATAACAACGGTGGAGCTCTGGACGAGCTAACGACTGTATTACGGTCGTTTGCGTCCGACATCACAGCAAGGTCAGATGCGCGAAGCTAGCGCGGTGAGCGAGCCCGCGCGCCGTCCACCCCTGCCGTTTCCAGCCAAGCCGCCGCCCGGCCCCTTCCGGCGCGACTTCTGGCGCAGCCCGCTGAGGGGACCGTGGCTCGCGTCCTTCCTCAGCTCCGCTCTCCTGCCGCTGATCGTGATCTGCGCGATCACCGGCTTCATCTCGCACGCCGCCTACGACCCCGATCTGGGCCAGAACGCGATCGTGGGGCCGGGAGGCATCGGCTTCGACCTGTACGGGTTCAACTGGCCGACGAATCCGGCATGGCTCTACGCGTTCACGCAGGGCCTCCATGTCGTCGCCGGCGTGGCGGCGATACCGATCCTGCTCGCCAAGCTGTGGGCGGTCATCCCGCAGTTCTTCGAGTGGCCGCCGGTGCGCTCGGTCGCCCACATGGTCGATCGCCTGGGGCTCGCGCTGCTCGTGGGAGGCAGCGTCTTCGTCTTCCTGACCGGGGTCCAGAACATCGGTCTCTGGTATCCGTGGCCGTTCAACTTCGTCCCGGCGCACTACTACGCCGCCTTCGTGTTCCTCGGCGCCCTCGCCCTGCACGTCGCCACGAAGCTTCCGACGGTGCGGCGCTCGTTTCGCGAGCGCGGCGTGATCGCGCCGCTGCGCGAGGATCTCCAGCACACACGCCCGGAGCCGCCGAGCACCGAGCCTCCCGGCGAGCACTCCAGCGCGCCGACTAGCCCGGCGGCGCCCACGATCTCCCGCCGCGGCCTGCTCGCCACGGTCGGCGCCGGATCGGCGGCGGTCGGGATCATCGCCGCCGGCCAGGCGATCGGCGGGCCGTTCCGATCGCTCGCGGTGCTCGCTCCCCACGGACCCGGCCAGGGGACCGGGCCAAACGACTTTCAAATCAACAAGACGGCCGCCTCGGTCGGCATCGGCCCGGCCGACGTCGGCCCGTCGTGGCAGCTGACGGTGCGCGGCGCAAGCGAGATGGCGCTGTCGCGTGAGGATCTGCTGCGCCTTGCGCAATCCACGCAGTCGCTCCCGATTGCCTGCGTCGAGGGCTGGTCGACCACGCAGGACTGGACCGGGGTGCCGCTCGCGGAGCTGGCGCGCCTGGTCGGAGCCGAGGGCTCGGATTCGCTCTTCGTGGAGTCCCTCCAGCAGAGCGGTGCGTTCAACCAGACCACGCTGAACGCCGGTCAGATCGCCGACCCACGCTCGCTGCTCGCGCTCAAGGTGAATGGAGCCGACCTCTCGCTGGACCACGGCTTCCCCGCACGGCTGATCGTGCCGGCGCTGCCGGGCGTGCACAACACGAAGTGGGTCGACACGATGACCTTCCGCACGGCCTAAGGCGATGCGCCGCTTTCGCTACGAGTACGGTGCCGGCCCTCTTCACCTGCTGGTGGCGATCGCCGGGCTCGCGGTGGCCGGCTACGGTCTGTACCGCGCGCTAGAGCTGGTCCCGCCCGTTTCATTCCTCGCCTGGTTCGTGGGCGGGATCGTCGGCCACGACTTCATCCTCCTCCCGATCTACTCAGGGATCGGGCTCGCCGCCTGGGCGATCGCGCGCCTCGGCTTGGTCGATGCGCCGCGGGTGGCCGCGCTCAACCACGTGCGTGTGCCTGCAGCCATCTCCGGCCTCATCTTCGTCGTCTGGTTCCCGCTGATCCTCGGCCTCGGGGGCGCGACGTTCGAGGGCGCGACGGGCCGGACCACCGACGGCTACCTCGAGCGCTGGCTCGCGATCACCGCGGGGCTCTTCGCCGTGTCGGCGGTGCTCTATGCGGTGAGGGTCTGGCGCGCGCGGCGGTCGAGAGCCGGGGCCGGTCGACGCGCCCCGAGCCCGCCGTCCAGCTCCAGCGCCTGAGGCTGGCCGGACCGGCTGCGGCGACCGCGGCGAACGGCTGCGGCGACCTGGGCTGCCGCCAGCTGGGGCTGCGGCGAACTGCTGCTGAGGCGGCGGCAAATCGGGCTGCCCGCACCTGGGCGATCTCGTGCATCACATACATGCTCGAGATCACCCACGTCCATCCCGAGCGCCGATCGCGCCGGCGGCGCGGGCTCAGGCCACGAGGCCGCGGGAGCGCAGGTCGGCGAGCGCGTCGTCGCCCCGCTCGCTGATGTCCTGGTGCGCCACCCATTCGGCGAGCTCCGGAAGTCCGTCCTCGAGCCTCCGCTGCGCTTTGAAGCCGAGCAGCTCCTCAGCGCGCGCCGTATCGGCGAAGCAATGGCGGATGTCCCCGGCTCTGAACTCGCCGGTGATATCGGGCTCGAGGTCCGAGCCGAGGGCACGCGCGACTGCGCTCGCCAGCTCCGCGACCGACGTTCGGCGCCCGCTTGCCACGTTGATCGCCTGGCCGTCCGCCGCCGGCGCTTCCATGGCGGCCAGCGTGGCCTCGACGGTGTCGGAGACGTGCACGAGGTCGCGCATCTGGGCGCCATCCTCGAACACGCGTGGCCGGCGTCCGGCGAGCAGTCGCGCCGCGAAGATCGCGGCCACGCCCGTGTAGGGGTTGCCGAGCGCCTGTCGCGAGCCGTAGGTGTTGAGGTAGCGGAGGGCCACGGCCTCCATCCCGTACGCACGGCCCAGCACGAGCGTGAGCTCCTCCTGGTCGCGCTTGCTCACGCCGTAGACGCTGGCGGGCTGCAACGCCGCCGTCTCGCGCGCCGGCAGCGGGCTTGCCGCCTCCCCGCACACCGGGCAGCGCGGCTCCCACTCGCGCCGCCTGAGCTGAGCGGTCGAGCGGGGCGCCGGCGTGATCTCCCCGTGGCGGGCGCAGCGGTAAGCACCCTCCCCGTACACGACCATCGAAGAGGCCACGACCAGGCGCCGGACGCTGTCGCGCCGCGCAAGGGCGGCCTCGAGCAGCGTGGCCGTGCCGCCGCAGTTCGCGTCGACGGTGCGCCTCACATTCACCATCGACTCACCGTTTCCGACCGAGCCGCCGAGATGGAAGACGCGCTCGACGCCGTCTAACGCCCGATCGACCGTCGAGCGGTCGCGCAGGTCGCCGATCACCAGATCCACGTCCCCGCTCAGGTGCTTCGGCGCGTCCCCGTCGGGATGCGCGAGTGCGTCGAGGTTGTCCAGCACGCGTACGCGCGCGCCGCGCTCGAGCAGCGCGTCGATCAGGTGCGAGCCGATGAAGCCCGCGCCGCCCGTGACGAGGGTGACGCTCACAAGGACTCAGACGATACGTCAGCCTCGGCCGCCGGCACAATGCGCGGATGACCGTCGTCACGCTCTACGGCAAGCCGGGGTGCTGCCTCTGCGACGAGGCGCGACACGTCGTCGCGTCCGTCCGCGCTACGCGCGACTTCGAGCTGCACGAGGTCGACGTCTCGCTCGACGCCGCCCTGAACCGCGCCTATGGAGAGCGGATTCCGGTCGTGGCGATCGACGGTCAGGAGGCGTTCGAGTACCACGTGGACGCGAGGGCGCTCCAGGATCGCCTCGATAGAGTGAGCCGGTGAGCTTCGACGAGCCGTACGGGGGCGCCGCCGAGCTTCAGCGCGACGGCGGCGAGCGGCTGTCGCTCGGCGTGGCGGCGCGCCTTTCGCGTTACCTGCAGGTGCTCACGCAGGCGAAGAAGATGGGTCGCGACACCATCTCGTCGCAGGAGCTCGCCGACTACACGCACATCAACTCGACGCAGATCCGGCGTGACCTCTCGGGGTTCGGGAAGTTCGGAAAGCGGGGCGTGGGCTACAACGTCGACTCGCTGCTGTCGCAGATTCGCAAGATCCTCCGCACCAGCGGACAGCACAACATCGCGCTGTTCGGCGCGGGGCACCTCGGCAAGGCGATCGCGAGCTCCGACATCTTCGCCGACCACGGCTTCCGCGTTGTCGCAATCTTCGATACCGACCCTGTGAAGGTCGGCGAGCCGATCGGTGGCGCCCTCACCGTGCGGTCCTACGGCGACCTCGACGCCGTGGTCGAGGAGGAAGAGATAGTGGTCGGCGTGCTCGCGGTGCCGACGCAAGCGGCTCAGGCGGTCGCGGACGACCTCGTCGAGGCCGGCGTGCGCATCATCTTCAACTACTCGGAGGCACTGCTGCAGGTGCCGCCGGAGGTGACCGTGCACACCTCGAGCCCGGCCGTCGACCTGCTCTACGCGCTCTACTTCTACCTCACCTGAATAGCCTTTCACGATGCTGGACATGGCTCAGGCCAGGGAGGCATTCGACGCCTCCGAGGACTTCACGGTCGGGATCGAGGAGGAGTTCGGGATCCTCGATGCCGAGACTTACGCGCTCACGCAGCGCTTCGAGGAGCTCGAGCGGGCCGCGCAGGACGACGACGTGCTGCGCGAGTCGGTCGCCGGCGAGCTGATCTCCTCGGAGATCGAGATCCGCTCCGGCAGGGGCTCGACGCTCGCCGACGCGATGGATCGCCAGCGCGACGCCCGCTCCCGGCTCTTCGCGCTCGTCGCCGACCAGGGGCTGCTGCTCGCCGCCACCGGAACGCACCCCTGGAGCCCGTGGCAAGAGCAGCGCATCATCGACACCGAGCACTACCGCCGGCTCGACCAAGAGCTTCGCTACGTCGCCTGGCGCAACAACACCTTCAGCCTGCACGTGCACGTCGGAGTGCACGGAGCCGACCGAGCGATCGCCGTCTGCGACCGGCTTCGAGCGGTTCTGCCCGAGTTGCTGGCCATCTCGGCCAACTCGCCCTTCCTCGACGGACGCGACTCCGGCCTCGCCTCGGTCCGCTCGCAGATCTTCACGAAGAGCTTTCCCCGCTGCGGAGTTCCGGACGCCTTCGGCGACTTCGCCACATACGCCGAATACGTCGAGCTGCTCGTGCGCACCGGCTCGATCAGCGAGCAGACCCAGCTGTGGTGGAGCGTGCGCCCACACCACCGCTTCGGCACGGTCGAGGTCCGGGTCTGCGATGCGCAGACGAGCGCCGAGGACTCGACGGCGCTCGCCGGGCTGATCGTCGCCTGCGTCGCCCAGGCCGCGATCGACCAGGACGAGGGAGTGGCGCCCGCGCCACTGCCAGCGCGGCTGATCGAGGAGAACATGTGGCGCGCGGTCCGGTACGGACTCGACGGAAAGATGATCGACCTCGAGCGCGGCGAGCAGTTTCCGGCGACCGCGCTCGCCGATCGGCTACTCGCCTGGACGGCGCCGGCGCGCGCGGCGCTGGGCATCGATGGCGCGATCGCGAGCGAGAACGGCGCCGCTCGCCAGCGGCGAGCGCTCGAGGGCGGACAGGGAATCGAGGACGTGTTCGCGGCGGAGGTCGCGGAGACCCAGCGAAGCTACGCGGCACAGGGGGTGACGACGTGAGCCGGGAGGAGCCGACGGAGGAGGAGCTGCGCGCGGCGATGGAGGAGCAGCTGCGCCGCGTTCGCGTACAGGACGTGCTGCTCCAGACGGTCGCGACGCTCGTCAACGTCGCGGGGAGGCGCCTGGGACTCGATCCTGAGTCGGGGGCCGACGAGCGCGACCTCGAGCAGGCGCGCCTCGCGATCGAGGGCACGCGCGCGCTCCTGCCGCTGCTCTCAGGCGAGGAGGCGGCCGCCGTGAGGCAGGCGCTCAGCCAGCTGCAGGTGGCGTTTGCGCGCGAGGCGCGCGAGGGCGCCGGCGCCGCACCGGAGGCCCCGGGCGCCGCGGAGGCGCCCCCGGGCCCAGCGCCACCGGACGACGCACCTCAACCGCCCGGGCCGAAGCCGGCGGACGAGGCCGAGCGGGCGCAGGCGCGATCGAGGATCTGGACGCCGCCCGGCTCGTGATCGGGGTCTTCGGCGGCTCGGGCTTCTATCGCTTCCTCGACGACGTCGAGGAGATCGCAGTCGACACGCCGTACGGTCCCCCGGCCGCGGCCGTGCGAGTCGGCGCGATCGACGGAGCCCCCGTGGCGTTCATGCCTCGCCACGGCGACGACCACGGGCTGCCGCCGCACCGCATCAACTACCGGGCGAACGTCTGGGCGATGCGCGAGGTGGGAGCGCGGCGGATCGTCGGGCCCTCGGCCTGCGGATCGCTGAAGCGCGCCCTCGCGCCCGGCACCTTCGTGGTGGCCGACCAGTTCGTCGACCGCACGAACGGGCGGGCGGACACCTTCTACGACGGCCCCGAGACGACTCACGTCGCCGCGGCAGAGCCCTATTGCCCCGGACTTCGCCACACGCTCGTCGAGACCGCGCGCGAGCTCGACATCCCGGTGGCCGATGGCGGCACGGTGGTCGTGATTCAGGGGCCGCGCTTCTCGACGCGCGCGGAGTCGCGCTGGTTCGCCGGGGCGGGCTGGGATGTCGTGAACATGACCCAGTACCCGGAGGCGTGGCTCGCGCGCGAGCTCGAGCTCTGCTACGCGAACGTCTCGCTCGTCACCGACTACGACGTCGGGCTGGACGACGACCCCGCCATCGAGCCGGTCTCCGCCGACGCCGCTTTCGCGGTCTTCGCCGACAACCTCGATAGACTGCGCGCGCTCTTGTTCCGGGCGGCGCCGAAGATCGGCCCGCAGCCGGACGACATCTGCGCCAAGGCACGGGCAAGCGCGGTGGTGCTCTAGGCCGGGCTCCCGCGGCGGCCAGCGCCCCACGCGGCAGACACCAATCGATTTCGGAGGATCCTTCCCTTGACAGAGTTCTTGACCGA
>Ga0136616_10001511_pt1 | contig 12198 bp, 9 predicted proteins | sample AntDrymUQ2992106_2_FD_106648 | JGI IMG/M metagenome (GOLD analysis project Ga0136616, IMG submission 106648) | Polar desert sand microbial communities from Dry Valleys, Antarctica - metaG UQ299 (21.06) | ecosystem: Environmental > Terrestrial > Soil > Desert | place: Antarctica: Dry Valley...
GGGCAGGAAGTTCTGCTGGATCAGCTTGGCGACCTCGAGCTCCTGCTCGAAGCGCTGGCGGGTACGGGCCTCCGCCTCCTGCTGGCGCACGAGCTGGCCGACCCGCAGCGCCGGCGCGGCCTGGGCGGCGAGGTTGTCGAGCAGCTTGCGGTCGTCGGAGGAGTACTCCTGCTCGGACAGCCGCGGCCCGAGGTTCAGCACGCCGATCAGCTCCCCCTGGCTGACCAGCGGGACGGCGAGCCGGACGCCGGCCGCCTTGAGCGCGGCCAGCGCCGGCGAGTCCAGCTCGAGCGCCGCGACGTCGACCGCCCCGCTCGCGCTCTGCAGGTAGGCGAGCAGGGGGTCGTTCGGCGCGATGTCGATCGGCGCCGGCTCGTCGCCCGACGAGCCGGCGGCGGCGGGGGTCGCCTGCGGCTGGCCGGCATCGCGGCCGAGGAGGCGACGGCGGAAGGCTCGGGTCAGGGCTGCCATGTCGGGGTCCTTTCTACGCGCCATCCGTCCGGGAATCGTTACGGCGTCGTCCGCGCCTCGAGGAGGTCCTTGAGCACCTTACAGCTCGTGTCCCACTCGCGCCGGGTGATGCGCGCGAACACCGGCTCGGCGAGCTTGAACAGCCCGTGCGCATCGGTCTCGCCCTCGATCGAGAACCGGGTGGCGCCGCCGTTCACGCTCTCGAACCGATACCTGCCCTGCATCGGCACCGGTCCCGAGCTCGCCTTGACCGCGGAGCGCGACATCGGCTCGTGCTCGGTCACCTCGAGCGTGACGTCGAACTTGCGGCCGAGGAACTGGAAGACCTCGTCGATCTGGCTGCCCACATGGAGCGGCTCTTCGCCGCCCGAGCGGACCTCGGTGACCATTCCCTGCCAGACGGGGTCGTTGGCGGGATCGATGACGTACTCCCACACCTCCTCGAGGGGGCGCTCGATCACCACGCTGTGCTGGAACGTCGTCACGTCTGCCTCCTGTCGATCGCTGTCGTGGGCAGCGTCGCGCGCGGGCGTCCGGGCATCGTTACCGCCGCAGCCACAGCGAGACGTGGGTCGGCTGCATCGTCTCACGGACGACGCCGCGCAGCTCGTGCGACAGGGCCTCCAGATCGACCTCGTCGCGCAGCTGCGTGCTGAAGCCCGCCAGCGTGCGCGACGCGTCGTAGCGGCGGCGATAGAAGCGACGGTCGACCGCCGCCTGGATGCGAGCCCGCGCAGGCCCGAAGAGGCCGGCCATCGCCAGCGTCGACGCGGCGATCGCCAGGCTCGAGTCGGCGCCGATCACGAGCTGCGCGAGCAGCACGCAGCCGAGGTACCCGCCGGCCAGCGTCGCCGTCAGGGCGCCGTAGACGAGCGTCCGGCGGATGACGACGTCGACGTCGTAGAGCCGGTGGCGCAGCATCGCGATCCCCATGGCGACCGGCACGGTCGCCAGCGACAGCGTGACGATCACGTTGGTCAGGTCGGCGACGGACGGCCCGACCACGAACTCGACGCTGATCGCCGTCGCGTTGCCGATGCCGAGCGCGAGCGCGGCCAGGGTCAGCCACTTGAGCTGCTGGCGAGCGAGGCTGGACGCCGTGCGGTAGCGGGCCACGAGCGAGGCGATCGAGAGGCCGACGGCGAACGCGAACGCGATCGCTCCGACGCCGGCCAGCCAGGCCGCGCCCGGAACGCCGACCGGGTTGTCGACCGGCAGGTCCTCGAGCCGACCGTCGGCGAAGGCCAGCCCGGTGGCCATCAGCGCGAGCGCCGCGCCGCTCAGCCAGGCCACGGCCCGCCACCGGCGCGCGGGCAGCCGGCCGTCCGGGAACAGCAGCAGGCCGAACGTGGCCGCCGGCCCGATCGCGGCCATCCAGACCCATTTCGACACCCACGCCGCGGCGGTCGCCCCAGGGCCCGGGCCGTCGCGGCGGGCGAACTCCTCCTCGGCGTAGGAGACCGCGAAGCCGCCGACCGCATACGCGAGGGCCGCGCACAGCAGGATCCAGCCGATCGGGTTGGCGGGCCGCCGCGAGGCGACGAGCGCACCGACGCTGCCGAAGGCCAGGATGAAGACCGTGTAGGCGACGAACGGGCCGATCCCGTCGCCGAGCGCCAACCCGCTGAGCACGTTGGTGGCCGCGTAGGTCAGGATCGCGAGCGCGAGCAGCGCCCACGGCAGGCGGCTCATCGCGGGCTCCTCAGCCAGAGCGAGACGTGGGCGGGCTGCAGCGTCTCGCGCGCGACGCCGCGCAGGTCGGCGCCCAGCGCATCGAGGTCAAGCTCGTGGCGCAGCCGGACGCCGAACGCCTCCAGCGTGCGCGCCGCGTCATAGCGACGGCGATAGAAGCGCCGGTCGACCGCGGCCTGGATCCGCCCGAGCGCCGGCCGGAACAGTGCCGCCATCGTCAGCGTCGAGGCGGCGATGGCGACGTTCGACTCCGCGCCGATGACGAGCTGCGACACCAGCACGCACGCGAGGTAGCCGGCCGCGAGCGTCGCCGTCAGCGCGCCGTAGATCAGCGTGCGCCGGATCACCACGTCGATGTCGTAGAGCCGGTGGCGCAGGATCGCGATCCCCGCTGCGATCGGGAGGCCGGCGAGCGCGAACAGGCCGATCAGGAACAGCGCGTCGGCGGGCCACTCGCCCGGCACCACGATCGAGCCGGCGAACCCCACGGCGACGAGCGCGGCCGCGAACGTGAACCACTTCAGCTGCTGGCGCTCGACGCCGCGCGCGCGCCGGAAGCGGACGACGAGCCCGGTGACCGCCAGCGCGAAGCAGGGCAGGGCCAGGAACGTCGTCACGACCTCGAGCGTCTCGACGGCGCCGCCGATCGCGTCAGGCGCCCCGAGCGGATTGCGCACCTCGAGCTGGCCCTCGAGGCGGCCGGGGTTGAAGGCGGTCGCAGCGGCGGCCACCATCACCGTCGCCCCCAGCAGCCAGCCGGCGCGCCGCCAGCGCGGCGAGAGGAAGCGACCCGTCGGGAACAGGAGCAGGAGGAACAGCGGCAGCCCGAACGCGACGGGGATGAACAGCCACGCGGCCAGCCAGGCCGCGAGCTCGTCGCCGGGCAGCGGCCCGCGATCGGTGGCGATCCCGAGCTCGGCGTACGCCCCGCAGGCGAGCGTTATGCCGAGACCGGCGCCCATGGCCAGGAAGATCCACGCGACGGCATGGCGCGGACGGCGCGCGGCGATGACCGCCCCGGCTCCCGCCGGGCACACGAGCGCGGCGACGAAGCCGATCGCGAAGGGGATGTCGGCGGGGTCCTGGTAGTCGAGCACGAACTGCAGCACCGGGCCCGGGATCACCAGGAGCACGGCGAGCGCGAGCAACACCCAGGCGAGGCGGCTCAATGGGGCCCCCGCAGCCACAGCGACACGTGTGCCGGCTGGACCGTTTCCCGTACCACGCCGCGCACGTCGGCGCCCAGCGCCTCGAGGTCGAGCTCGTCGCGCAGGCGCGCGCCGAACGCCTCCAACGTCCGAGCGGCGTCGTAGCGGCGGCGGTAGAAGCGCCGGTCGACCACCGCCTGGATCCGCCCCCGGGCCGGGCGGAACAGCGCCGCCACCGCCAGCGTCGCCACCGCGACCGCGACGTTCGACTCGCCGGCGGCCAGCCCGATCAGCAGCACCGAGCCCAGGTAAGCCCCCGCGAGCGTCGCCGTGAGCCCGCCGTAGACCAGCGCGCGGTTGATCACCCGGTCGATCTCGTAGAGCCGGTAGCGCAGGATCGCGATCGCCGCCGCGACCGGAATCAGGGCAAGGGCGACGAGGATCAGCAGCTGGCCGGCCACGGGCAACTCGTCCTCGGCCGTGAACAGGAAGCCGCCGATCACGAAGCTCGACGCGAACAGCCCGGCGGCGAAGACGAACCACTTGAGCTGCAGCCGCTCCTCGCCGCGCGCCCGGCGGAAGCGCAGCGCCAGCGAAGCGGTGGCGACGGCGATGCTCGCGAACGTGAGGACAAAGCCGATCAGCTCGATCGCCTCGCCGGCGCCGATCCCGACCGGGTTCTCGATCCCCGCGACCGGTGCGTCCACGAGCACTCCGGGAACGAGCGCTCCTCCCGCTGCCTGGAGCGTGACCGCCGCGAGCGTGAGCCCGACCGCAGGGCGCCAGCGGCGGTCGAGCGGGCGCCCCGTCGGGAAGAGCAGGAACAGCAGCTGCGGTGTCCCGTAAACCGCGGGCAGGAAGAGCCACGAGTTCAACCACGCCGCCGTGACGGCGCCGGGCAGCGGATCGGAGCGGTCGATGAGGCCGAAGGCGGCCCAGCCGTAGACGAGGCTCGAGGCGGCGAAGATGACGCCGGCGCCGCAGAACAGCCAGCCGATCGCGTTCTCCGGCCGCCGCGACGCGACGAGCGCGCCGACCACCGGGAAGATCAGCAGCGCGATGGTCAGCACCAGGTCGAAGACCGGCGTGACCCCACCCCCGAGCAGCGTCAGGACCCAGCCGCCGCCGAGCATGGCGATCGCGCACCCGCACAGCGACCAGGCGAGCCGGGACCGCGTCACTCCGCTCGCCTCAGCCACAGCGAGACGTGGGCGGGCTGGACCGTCTCGCGTACCACCCCGCGCAGGTCCGCGCCCAGCGCCTCCAGGTCCAGCTCGTCGCGCAGCCGCCCGCCGAACGCCTCCAGTGTGCGCGACGCGTCGTAGCGGCGCCGGTAGAAGCGCCGGTCCACCGCCGCCTGCACCGCGGCGCGCACCGGCCCGAACAGGCCCGCCACCGCCAGCGTGGAGCCGGCTACAGCGAGCTTGGAGTCCTCGGTCAGCGGCCCGAGCGCCAGCCCCAGCAGCAGCACGGTGCCGAGGTAGGCGACGCCGAGCGTCAGCGTCAGCGCGCCGTAGACCAGCGCGCGGTTGATGACGAGGTCGATGTCGTAGAGCCGGTGGCGGAGGATCGCTACGCCCGTCGCCGCCGGGACGCCGAAGACGACCGCACCGAGGAACGTGAACCAGCCCACTGCCCCGATCGCCTCGAACCGGCCGCCCGGCGCGATCTTCTCGAGCATCGCGAGCACGATCGCGCCGAGCGTCACCAGGCCCACCAGGCCGAACCACTTCAGCTGCTGACGCTCGACGCCGCGCGCCCGCCGGACGCGCAGCACGAGCGACGCCGCCGTGAGCACGAACGCCACGACGGCGAGCAGATCGCCCGCCACCGTGAAGACGTCGACGACGCCGACCCAGGCGCCACCGGCGGCGATGGGGTTCTCGACCGGGACGGAGACGTCGAGGTCGCCCGGGGTGAAGAGGGTGCCGACGACGCTCGCCGCGAGCGCCGCGAGCGCGATCCAGACGACCGGCCGCCAGAGCGGGGAGAGCAGCCGCCCGCTCGGGAACAGCAGCGGCAGGAAGACCGCCACGAGCATGAACCAGACGTACCAGACCCAGCCTGCGACCACCGCGGCGACCAGGTATCCGCTCGACCCGTCGGCCACGTAGACCTCGCAGAGCCCCTGGATCGCGAACGAGAGCGCGATCCCGATCAGGATCCACCCGACGGCGTTGCGCGGGTGGCGCGAGGCGATCACCGCGCCGACCACGACGTAGCCGATCATCATCATCCCGAGCGCCTCGTCGGGCTCGCCCGCCCCGCGTGCGACCAACCAGACGGTCGCACCCTCGAGCGCCACGAAGCATGCGCAGAGCGCCCAGGCGAGCCGCTTCATCGGCCGCTCCTGAGCCATAGCGACACGTGCGCGGGCTGCATCGTCTCGCGCACCACGCCGCGCAGGTCGCCGCCGAGCGCCTCCAGGTCGAGCTCGTCCCGCAGCCGGCCCGCGAAGGCCTCCAGCGTGCGCGACGCGTCGTAGCCGCGACGGTAGAAGCGCCGGTCCACCACGGCCTGGATGCGCGCCCGCGCCGGGCGGAACAGCGCCGCCACCGCCAGCGTCGACGCCGCCACCGCCAGGCTCGAGTCGGCGCCGATCACCACCTGCGCCAGCAGCACGCACCCCAGGTAGCCGGCCGCGAGCGTCGCCGTCAGCGCGCCGTAGACCAGCGTGCGCCGGATCACCAGGTCGATCTCGTAGAGGCGGTGGCGCAGCATCGCGACCCCGGCGGCCACCGGCACCCCGCAGACCAGCACGGCGAACACGAAGCCGGCGGCGTAGGACTCGCCCGCGCCGTCCAGCGGCAGGAGCGCCTCCGCGACGCCTCCGACGGCGAAGTAGGCCGCCATCAGGCCGACCGCGTAGGCGAGCCACTTGAGCTGCTGGCGCTCGACGCCGTTCGCACGGCGGAAGCGGACGATCAGCGACACGATCGCCGCCAGGAACACGGCCGTGACCACGGCGTTCACCGCGGAGGAGCGGAGGAAGGTCGCGCCTTCGATCCCCAGCGGGTTGGCGACGCCCGGGAACTCTGCGAGCGGCCCGGGCGCGAAGCCGTTGTGCGCCATCACCGGGACGACCGCGGCGAAGCATCCCCGGGCCAGCCACCGCCAGCGCGGGGACGGGAGCCGCCCGTCCGGGAAGAGCAGCAGCGCCAGGCCGAGGACCGGCGGCGAGAGCGGGCTGGTCCAGTTCGCCACCCAGGCCGCATACACCGCTCCCGGGAGCGCGTCGACGTGCAGCGCGTAATGGGCGTAGCCGAAGGCCAGCTCGTAGGCGCCTTCGAGCAGCGCGAGCCCGAGGAACAGCCAACCGATCGGGTTGGCGGGCATCCGTGAGGCGACCACGGCGCCGACGACGGCGAACACGAGCAGGACGAGGACGAACGTGAGCGAGAGCACGAACGAGTTGTCCACGCGCTCGAGCTCTACGGCCGGGACCTGCGCGAGCAGCGCCACGCCCGCGCCGCTCAGCACGACGTAGACGCCGAGCAGGCCCCACGCGAGCCGCCTCATCGCCCGCTCCTGAGCCACAGCGAGACGTGCGCGGGCTGCATCGTCTCGCGCACCACGCCGCGTAGGTCGCTGCCGAGCGCCTCGAGGTCGAGCTCGTCGCGCAAGCGGCCCGTGAACGCCTCCAGCGTCCGCGACGCGTCGTAGCTGCGGCGGTAGAAGCGCCGGTCCACGACGGCCTGGATCCGTGCCCGGGCGCGCCGGAACAGCGCCGCGACCGCGAGCGTCGAGGCGGCCACGGCCAGTTTCGAGTCCTCGGTCAGCGGGCTCAGCGCGAGCCCGAGCACCAGCACGCTGCCCAGGTAGGTGCCCACGAGCGTCGCGGTGAGCACGCCGTAGACGAGCGTGCGCTTGACGACGACGTCGATGTCGTACAGGCGCCGGCGCAGGATCGCCATCCCGACCGCGACGGGCAGCGAAGCCGACGCGACCGCGAACAGCAGGTCGCTCAACCGGATGCCCGCCAGCTCCACCCCCAGCTCACTCAACACGATCAGGAACGGCAACGCGGTGGCGGACACGGCGCCCACGTAGACGATCCACTTGAGCTGCAGCCGCTCGTCACCGCTCGAGCGCCGAAACCGCAGGCCGAGGGCGACGATGGAGAGCACCGCAGTGGGTGTGATCGCGCCGTCGGCGAAGTCCACGATCCGGCGGGTCAGCGATGCCAGCGACTCCACCGCCAGCGGGTTGTCGATCGACGGGAAGAAGTGCAGCGCGCCCGGCGCGAGCAGCGTCCCCAGGGGGCCCACCGTGGCGAGCGCGATCGCGACCGCCGCGAGCGGCCGCCAGCGCCGCGACGGCAGGCGGCCGTCCGGGAAGAGCAGGAAGACGAGCGAGGTCGAGCACACGAGCGTCGGCAGCCAGACCACGTCGGCGACCACGCCGGCGATCGCTCCGCCGGGCAGCGACCCGGGCGCGGTGTCCAGCGCGTACGTGGCCCAGCCCAGCAGCGCGTCCTCCGAGGTCGCGCCGACCCCGGCGAGCAGGAAGAGCCAGCCGATCGGGTTCCGGGGCTGGCGCGAGGCAATCAGCGCGCCGACCGTCGAGAACAGCAGGAAGGCGACGCCGAACAGGGCGTCGAAGGTCGGCGAGCCGATCGCGTCCGGGCGCTCCGTCGTGCCGTTGAGCGCGAGGAAGCCGAGGCTCGTGACGGCGAGCCCGACCGCCAGCGCCCACAGCGACCACGCGAGGCGCCTCCTCACGAGTCGCTCCTGCGCAGCCACAGCGAGACGTGCTCCGGTTGCACCGTCTCGCGCACGACCGCGCGCAGCTCGACGCTGAGCGAGTCGACGTCCAGCTGGTCGCGCAGGCGTGCGCCGAAGCCGGAGAGCGTCCGCACCGCGTCGTACCGGCGCCGGTAGAAGCGCCGGTCGACCGCGGACTGGATGCGCGTGCGGGCAGGGCGCACCAGCGCCGCGACCGTCAGCGTCGCGACCGCCACCGCCAGGTCGCTCTCCCGCGTGATCGGCCCCAGCACCAGCCCCATGATCAGCACGCTGCTCGCATACACGCCGCCGAGCGTCGCGGTCAGCGCGCCGTAGACCAGCGTGCGGTGGATGACGACATCGATGTCGTAGAGCCGGTCGCGCAGGATCGCCACGCCCGCGGCGAGCGGGAAGGCCGCGATCGCGCTGCAGATCAGCAGCGCGGTCACGAAGTCCCAGCCGCCCCCATCGGTGTCGACGATCAGCACGAGGGCCAGGACGCCGAGCAGCGCGAGGCCGGCGTAGGCGCCGGCCAGGGCTAGCCACTTGAGCTGGCGGCGCTCTTCGCCACGTGCCCGCCGGAAGCGCACGATCACCCCCGCCGCGCCCACCAGCATGCTCAGCAGGAGGATCAGCACGCCGGCCGCGGCGACCACGTCCAGCAGCGCCCCGGCGCCCTCGATCCCGACCGGATTGACCACTCCGTCGACGTTGCGCAGCGGCCCCGGATCGAACGCCAGCGCCAGTGCCCAGGCCGCCATGGCGGCGCTGGCGGCAAGCGCGGCGGCCCGCCAGCGCCGCGACAGGAAGCGCCCGGTGGGGAACAGCAGCAGCAGCAGCACGATCACGAGCGTGCCCGGCTCGGCCGTCCACGCCGCCACCCAGGCGGCGACCTCGGCGCCCGGCAGCTCGTTCGGGTTGCGCGCGTAGGCGTACGCGAGCTCCGAGCCGGCGCTGAACAGCCCGACGGCACAGAAGAGCCAGCCGACCGGGTTGCCGGGATGGCGCGCGGCGATCAGGGCCCCGACCGCGGCGTAGGCGACGAAGGCGAGCCCGAACAGCGCCTCGACCCCCTCGCGGTCCTCCTTCGGATAAAGCGCGAAGTACCCCGCGACGCAGGCCACCGTCAGCGCCGGTGCGATCCAGGCGAGTCGGCCTGCGCGCTCGCGGGTCATCATCGAGTCCGATTCTCTTCCAGGAGGTGCGTCGGCCGCAAGGTGGCCGGAACCCTCTTCCCCGGCCGTCCGGCCATCGTTACGGGTCTCGCCGGACGGTCAGGGGTTATCGCCGCCGGCGCGGCACGGTCGCCCGGCTCAGGTCGGGCTGCACGGCGCCGCGGACGACGAGCCGGGGCGCCAGCCCGCAGCCCGGCGCGCTGGTCACCGGGCTCGAGAAGAGCCCAACCCCGACCTCGTGCCAGAACAGCGTGCCCCCGTCGGGCGACCAGCTCGGGTCGGGCGCGAAGTCGATGCGCCGTCCCGGCCCGATCGTGCACAGCGGCGTCGAGCCGCTCGGCGGAGCCCCCGTCGCGTAGACCACGATCGTCCCGGCGCCCGGATCGCCGGCGCCCGCGCCCTGCAGCGGCCTGCGCATGACCGCGAAGCGGTCGCCCGCGCGCGTCATCTCCGCGTCGGAGAGGATCTGGTTGTTGGTCTGGATCAGCGGGTCGCGGTCAGGGTCCTGGAAGAGGTCGGCGCCGCGGCTCTGGCGGCCCAGCGGCGCGGTGATGACCTGCGCGCCGAAGATGCCGATGTTCGTGAACAGCACGCTGCCGGCGTCGATCCAGGCCGGCAGCCCGTACTCGTAGTAGGAGTCGGTCTCCCCGACCGTCCGGTTGCGCCGGAAGTCGTCGAACTCGGTCGTGCGGGCGAGCATCGACGGGCGCTCCTGGTTGGTGTTCGGGTCGACGTAGGACTCGTAGAGCGCGTGGTCGGTCGCCACCAGGCGGCCGTTCGGGGACAGGTCGACGCTGATCGGCAGCGTCGAGAGCGTCGGCGTGGCGACCCCCCAGCGCCGCGGGCGCACGATGCGCCGGCCGTTGGGCCGGAACGAATGCAGCGTCGCGCCCTTCAGCGCCACGATCGTCCCGTCGTCCGCGATGCTGGGCGACGAGTACGAGCGGCGCGGGGTGCCGTTCCGGGTCAGCGCGACCTGCCGGCTGCCGTCGGGCCGCGCGAGCCAGACGTCGCCGCGCTTGACGAACACCATGGCGTCGGCGTGGGCGCTCCCGGCCCCCGCGAGGGCGGCGACGAGGGCGAGAGGCAGGGCGCTGCGGAGTCGTCGTGCCATGGGGTCGCGATTCTCCTTCGAAGGGTGCGTCTGTGGCAAGTGGCCTCGCACCCTCCCCCCGATCCGTCCGGGAATCGTTACGGTGTGGCCGGGCGATCGGGGGTCGTGACGAATGGGGCCGGTCGAGGTGATGCTGCTGGGCCCTCCGCGCGTCGAGCGCGACGGGACGCGGGTCGCGTTCGACACGCGCAAGGCCGTCGCCCTGCTCGCGCACCTCGCCCTGACCGACCGGCCGCGGCCGCGGGACACGCTCGCCGACTTCCTGTGGCCCGAGCACGACGCCGAGCACGCGCGCGGGGCGCTGCGGCGGACGCTCTCCACCCTGCGGGGCGCGATCGGCGCCGGCGCGCTCGAGGCCACCCGTGACCGCGTCAGCCTGGTCCGCGGCCCGGGACTCGAGATCGACGTCGACCGCTTCCGCACGCTGATCGCCGCGGGCGAGCCCGAGGCGGCGGTCGGGGGCTTCCGCGGCGACTTCCTCGAGGGCTTCGGCCTGCGCGACGCGCCCGCGTTCGAGGACTGGCAGCGCGGGGAGGCGGACGCGCTGCGGCGCGAGCTGGCCGCGGCGCTCGCGCAGGTCGTCGCGGGGAGCGATCCGGCCGCCGCGCTCGCGCACGCCCGGCGCTGGCTCGCGCTCGATCCGCTGCACGAGCCGGCACACCGGGCGCTCATCCGGCTGCTGGCGCTGGCCGGCGATCGGGCGGCCGCCCTCGACCAGTACCGCGAGTGCGTACGGACGCTGAACCACGAGCTGGGCGTGCCGCCGCTCGAGGAGACGACGCGCCTGTACGAGGCGATCCTGGAAGGCACGCTCTTGGCGCCGGCGCCGGTCCCGCCACCGCCGCGGCCCCGGCCCGTCTCGCCGCTGGTCGGCCGCGGCGCCGACTGGGAGGCGCTGCTGGAGGCGCATCGCGGGGTGGGCGGCGACGGCCGCGCGGTGCTGCTCGAGGGCGAGGCGGGGATCGGGAAGACGCGGCTGGCCGAGGAGCTGGTCGCCCATGTGCGCACGGCGGGCGCCGCGGTCCTTCCCGGCCGTGCCTTCGAGGGGGAGGCGACGCTCGCGTACGGCCCGCTGACCGAGGCGCTGCGCGCGCGGCTGCGCGACGCCGCCGGCTGGGTCGACTCGGTCCCCGAGCCGGCGCTCGCCGAGGCCGCGCGGCTGCTGCCCGAGCTCTCCCGGTCGGCCGCTCCCGCCCTCGACGACCCGGGAGCGCAGGCCCGCTTCCTCGACGGGCTGTGGACGACGATCGTCGCGGCGGCGGCGGGCACCCCGCCCGGGGTCCTGGTCGTCGACGACGCGCAGTGGGCCGACGAGGCGACGCTGACCCTGCTCGCCTACGGGCTGCGCCGGCTCGCCGGGCGCCCCCTGCTCGTCCTGCTCACCTGGCGGACGCCGTACGAGCACCCGCTGCGCGGGGTGGTCGCCGGGACGGTCCGCGAGCACCGCGGAACGGTCCGTCGCCTCGAGCGGCTGAGCGTCTGCGAGGTCGATGAGCTGCTGCGAGCCGCGCGACCGGGCGCGGTCGACGGCGACCTCGGCCGGCGCCTGCACGCGGAGACGGAGGGCCTGCCGTTCCTGCTCGTCGAGTACCTCAGCGCGCTCGGCGGCGAGACAGCTGCGCCGTGGCCGCTGCCCGCGGGCGCGCGCGAGCTGCTGCTCGCGCGCCTGCAGCCGGCCGGCGAGACCGCCCGCCAGGTGCTCGCCGCGGCCGCGGTGCTCGGCCGCTCGTTCGACTCCGACACGGTGCGCGCGGTCAGCGGCCGCGGCGAGGAGGAGACCGTGCGGGCGCTCGAGGAGCTGGTCGCGCGGGGGCTGATCCGCGAGGGCGGGCTCGACTACGACTTCGGGCACGAGCAGCTGCGCGCTCGTCTAC
>Ga0136616_10001513_pt1 | contig 12191 bp, 11 predicted proteins | sample AntDrymUQ2992106_2_FD_106648 | JGI IMG/M metagenome (GOLD analysis project Ga0136616, IMG submission 106648) | Polar desert sand microbial communities from Dry Valleys, Antarctica - metaG UQ299 (21.06) | ecosystem: Environmental > Terrestrial > Soil > Desert | place: Antarctica: Dry Valley...
CGCGTCGCCGCCGAGCTCGCCGAGCACTCGCAGCGACTCGCACGCACGCGTGAGGAGCGGGCCTCGCTCGCGGTCGAGCACGACCGCGCGACGATCGCCGCCGGCCTGGAGGCCGCGGCACGGCGCCCGCTGCGTGCGATGGTCGATCTGGCCGATGCGGGCGGGGCGGACGTCGATGCGCGCCCCGAGCACGCGTCCGAGACGTTCGCGAGCATCGAGCGGCGGGGACGCAAGTCGCTCGAGGAGATGCGCCAGATGCTGGGCAAGCTGCGCGGCGACGAGCTGGACACGTCGCCGCAGCCGGGGTTTGCCGACCTTGAGGCCCTGCTCGCGCAGGCGCGCGAGGCCGGTGCCGTCGTCGAGCTGCGCGCCACCGGTTGGCGCCGCGCGCTGCCCGTGGGGATCGAGCTGGCCGGCTATCGAATGGTCCAGCACGCCCTGGAGGCGCTGGCCGCGATCGACGTCACGCTGCGCTACCTGCCCGATGCGCTCGAGCTCGAGATCCGCGGTGAGTTGGCCGACGGCAGCTCGGCCGAGGCGGCGCTCGTCGCGGCGCGCGAGCGCATCACGGCGCACGGCGGCAGCTTCAGCCGCGAGCGCGGAGCCGGCAGAGCTTGCGTGCTGCGCAGCCGCCTGCCGGTCGTGATGCCCGGTGGCTGAGGTCCTGTTCCTGGTCGCGATCTGCGCCGTCAGCGCCGGCTGCGGCGCGCTGCTGTCGCTGCGCCCGGAAGTGCTCGCGACCGGCGCGCTGGCGGCGGCGCTGGCGATCGCGGGCGCCGAGGTCATGCCGGTGCTGCTCATCACGCTGGCGCCGTGGACCGCCGGGCGCGTCGTCCGCTCGCGCCGCCAGCTGATCGCGGCGCTCGCAGAGCGCAACCGCCAGCTCGAGGCCGAGCAGGACGCCCTCGCCGAACTCGCCGTGCGCCGCGAGCGCGCGCGGATCGCCCGCGAGCTGCACGACATCGTCGCCCACCACCTGGCCGTGATGGTGATCCAGGCGGGCGCCGGCCGGCTCGGCGCCCCGGACGGCGCCGCGCGCTTCGCAGGCATCGGCGACGCGGGACGCGAGGCGCTGGCCGAACTCGAGCGGCTCGTCGAGCTGTTGAGCACCGACAACCCGCGGCCGCGCGACCTCGAGACGCTGCTCGGCCAAGCGCGGGCCGCTGGTGTGCGGCTCGACTATACGCCGCTGCCCGACGGCGTGCGCGTCACGCCCGAGCTGCAAGACGGCGCGTATCGCGTCGTCCAAGAGGGGCTGACCAACGCGATGAAGCACGCCGCAGGCTCCGACGTCCTCGTGCGCCTCGATGCGCACGCGCGGGCGCTGGAGGTGGAGGTGCGCGACCGCGGCTCGGCCGCTCGCTCGCCGCTGGCCGCGTCAGGCCCCGGGCTCGGCCTCGTGGGCATGCGAGAGCGCGTGGAGGCGTTCGGCGGGGTCCTCGAGGCCGGGCCGGTGGATGCCGGCGGCTGGCGCCTGCGGGCGCGGTTGCCGCTGGGGTAGGCGCAGGCGCGCCGTACCTCCGCGGGACGACGGAAAGTTGCCCTCGCGGGGCGACGACGCCGGCGCGGCGCGACGGTTGACTGCGGGCCATGGAACTCATCGCAGCAGTCCTCGTTGCCGGGCCACTCGGCTACTTCGTCCGGACCCGCACGCGCGTCCGCGGCATCGCGATCTACCTCGTCCTGTGGGCCGTGATCTTCCCGATCCAGACGGCCGTCGTGCACGCCGAGAACGCCGACGACATCGAACCCATGTACTTCATCGTCAACGCGCTGATCCTCGCCGGCGGCATCGGCCTGAACACGCTCGGCGCGCGGCTGCGCGAGAAACGCCGGCGCACCGTGTCGCCATGACCACCACCGCTACTCCGCAGCGCCGACTGGCGCCGACGGCACGGCCAGGCCGATCGCCGCGCATCAGTGGTGCGGCCCCGAGAGGCCGCCGCTCGGCCTGGCCGGTTAGCGTGCGAGGGGCGGCCCTGAATGAGGTGACACCCCGCGGCCCGCGGAAGCGGTTACGGTGCGCAACCGTGGATGAACACGACGTAGATCGGTGGCTCGGTGAGTACCTCGACGCGTTCGCAGCGTGCGGGCGCGGCGAGAGCGACGCCGCCTCCCTTCTTGCCTACTACGGCATTCCGCTGCTGCTCGCGACGGACGACGGCTTCATCGCTCTGACCAGCGACGACCAGATCGTTGCGGCAGCCCAGCAACAGATCGATGGGATGCGCGCCGCCGACTACGATCACAGCGAGGTGCTCGGCTCCGAAGTCACCGTTCTGAACGCCACGTCCGCGCTCTACCGAGGGGCGTTCTCGCGCCGGCGCGCCGACGGGGCTGAGATCGGCCGGTTCACGGTGACCTACCTCGTGACCGACGGCTCGGTCGGCCGTCGCATCTCAGCGCTGGTGCTGCATAGCCTCAGATGAGCTTCGCAGGCGTCGGGGCGCTGGTCGTTCGACGTCGCTCGACAGGATCGCGTCACACAGCGCTCTGCTGCATGCGTGGCCAAGCGGGCATCTCAAACGGAACGCCGCTCGCTGTCGCAGCGGACGACGAGGAGCGGTCCGACCCGCCGGCCGACTCGCGCGCGCTTTCGCCCGCGATTGCGGTCGTCCGCGCCCGGCTCGGCCGGCGCGCCCGCAGGTCGTCCGCAGCGAGCGTGACGGGGGCACCCGCACGGGCTTCTGCTACGCCTTGGCGAAGCGAGGAGCGTCACGACGCTCTGTCGCTTCGGCCGGAGTTCGCTGCGCGGACGCTCGGGTTCTTTTGCCTCGGTGTGGGTGCGGTGAGCGGCCGGCGCTCAGCCGTGCAGGCCTGACCAGGTGAAGCGGGTGAGCGCCGCCGGCGGCGCCGTGCCGCCGGGGCGCAGGCCGCGGCGGACGAACAGCACCGGCGGCCGCGCGCCCCGCGCGAGCGCCAGGCGGGCCTCGCCGAGACCCTCGCGCTGCCAGCGTTCGGACAGGGCGACCACGAGCGCGCGGGTGTCCCGCGCCGCGGCGAGGACGCCGCCGACTCCGGCCGGGACGAGCGCCGACTCGGCTGCGACCCCCATGCCGCGCTGAAGGGCCAGCGAGGCGCTGGCCAGCAGGCGGCTCGCGTCGCGCGCCCCCGTGACGGCGCCGGCGCGCGCCTCGACGCCGATCAGGCGCAGGGGAACGGTATGCGCGGCCGCGAGCCAGGCGCCGAGCTCGAGCGCCGCCCAGTCATGCTCGTGGCCCGCGAACGGAACGAGCACCGCGCCGCCGGCCGCGCTGTCGCCGGGCGCGACGAGCGCGACGTCGCAGACCGCCTGCGCCATGATCGAGGCCAGGTTGGGCCCGGGGCGCCCGGTCTCGAGCAGGTCGCCGGGCGCGTCCAGGAGCAGCAGCGCGACGTCCTGCTCGGTGACCAGGCGGACGGCGTCGCCGGCGACGTCCGGCGACGTGAAGGCGGCCACGCGCACGCGGACGCCGCGTTGCACGGCCGCGGCGCGCGCCTCGCTCAGGCGGCTGTTCGCGCCGGCCAGCGCGCCGGCGTCGCGCACAAGAGCCACGGCGACGAGCTCGTGCCCGCCTTCGGCGGCGAGGTCGCGGGCGACCTCCGCCAACGGCGCGATCGCTGTCTCGTCGCAGGTGAGGGCGAGGATCGTGCGCGCCGGACGCGCAGGCGGCGCCTCCTCGCGCGCGAGTTGGGGATCCTGCGCGAGGATCCGCCGCTGGAGCTCCTGCAGCAGCTGCCCGGGCTCGATGCCGATCTCCTCCACCAGCCTTGTGCGCGCGGCGCTGAAGGCGGCCAGCGCCTCGGCCTGGCGGCCGTCGCGATACAGCGCGAGCATCAGCTGTCCGCACAGGCGCTCGCGCAGCGGGTGCTCGGCGACCAGCGCCTGCAGCTCGCCCGCCAGGCGCCGGTGGCGGCCGAGCGCGAGCTCGGCGTCGATGCGCAGCTCGAGTGCCGCGATGCGAAGCTCCTCGAGCCGGACGACCGGCGCCTGCGCGAACGCGGCGTACGGTAGGTCGGCCAGCGGTGCGCCGCGCCACAGGCCCAGCGCCTCGGCGAGCAGCTCGACGGCCCGTTCCGGCTCGCCGGCCCTGAGCGCCCGTTCGCCGTCGGCGACCAGGTGCTCGAAGCGCGACAGGTCGAGCTGCGACGGCTGGATGCACAGCGCGTAGCCGGGCGGCTGGGTGACCAGCAGGTCGCCGCCCGGACCGAGCGCCTTGCGCAGCTGCGATACCCGTACGCGCAGGGCGGTGTGGCCCGCCGTCGGCAGCTTCTCGCCCCACAAGTCGTCCATCAGCCGGTCGCTAGGGACGACTTCGCCGGCGTGCAGCAGCAGGATCGCCAGCAGCGCCCGCTGACGGGCGCCCGACAGCGTGACGGCGCGGCCGTCGTACCAGACCTCAAGCGGTCCAAGGATGCGGAACTCCACCGGAGGCCCGACGCTACCAGCGGTCGTTACGCAGGCGTTACGGCACTTGCACGCCCGTCCCCGAGTCTGCACGCATGCTCAACGCCACGACCCACATCAAGCGCACCATCGTCCTCGCCGGCACCGTCATCGCGATCGCCGCCCCGAGCGCCTCGGCGCGCCCCGCCGATGCCCAACACATCCCCGCTCCGGCCTCCGCGTCACAGTCGCACGACGCCGAGACAACCGCCACGTCTCCGTCGCTTGCCACGCTGGCCGCCGACCGCGAGGCGAAAGCCGCCAAGAACTGGCAGACGGCCAACCCGGCCACCGTCATCGACGTGTCGCAGCCCGACGACAATGGCTTCGACCTCGCCTCGGCCGGGATCGGCGCAGCCATCGCACTCACCCTGATCATGGCCGAGGCCGGCGGCATGTGGGCGGTCCGCCGCCGCCGCGCGAAGCAGGTCCGGCGCCAGCTCGCCTGACCGCACGCCGATTCCCCGTACCGCCCCGGCCGGCCCCGCGCCCGCCGGGGCGTCGGCGCGTTCGCTCCGGTCGCTCGGGTCGCTCGGGTCGGCACGTGATGCGCTTCGCACCAGCGTCGTGGAGCGCCCGAAGCGGTGGCTCCGGATCGAGCGCTTCCGTCCGCACCGGCCAAGTATCTCGGCGTGCTCGCGCCGATCCGCACGCCGGCTGTTCGCTGGATTTGGGCGCCGAGAAGGTCTAGGGTCGGTTGGCGGCGTCCGCGTCGTGTCCCCATGTCCACCGAACCCCTTCCCGGTGTCGGTTCCACGATCGGGCCATATCGTCTCGACGCTCTGCTCGGCCGCGGCGGAATGGGCGTCGTCTACCGTGCTGAGGACCTGCGGCTCGGGCGCAAGGTCGCGCTGAAGCTGTTGCGGGCGTCGCTCGCCGACGATGGCACCTATCGCGAGCGGTTCCTGCGCGAGTCGCGGCTGGCGGCATCGATCGAGCACGCGGCGATCCTCCCGATCTATGAGGCGGGCGAGACGGACCGGCTGCTGTACATCGCGATGCGGTTCGTCGACGGCGTCGACCTGGCGGAGCTGCTACGCCGGGAGGGGCCGCTGGCGCCGGAGCGGGGGGTGGCGCTGGTCGGGCAACTGGCGAGCGCGCTCGACGCGGCGCACGCGCGCGGCCTGATCCACCGCGACGTCAAGCCCAGCAACGCCCTGATCGGCAGCGACGGCGACGGCGAGCACGCGTACCTGGTCGACTTCGGGATCACGCAGGACACGGCGTCGCAAGAGCGCCTGACCGCCACCGACCAACTCGTCGGGACGCTGGACTATCTCGCACCGGAGCGCATCCGCGGCGAGCCGGTCGACGGCCGCGCCGACGTCTACGCCCTCGGCTGCGTGCTGTTCGAGTGCCTGACCGGACAGGTCCCGTTCACGCGCGCCACCGAGGCGGCGGCGATCTACGCACACCTCGAAGAGCAACCCCCGCGCGCGAGCGAGCTGCGGCCGGGACTGCCCAAGGCGCTGGACGACGTCCTCGCGCGCGCGCTGGCCAAGGACCGGGCCGACCGCTGGCAGACCGGCGCAGAGCTGCGCGCCTCCGCCCAGCGGGCGATCTCGTCCGGGACGCCCGCGCGCGCCCGCCTGCCGCTCCGTGGCCGGCTCGCCGCCGCCGCCCTCGTCGCTCTCGCGGTCGCCGGGGGCGGAGCGCTGCTGTTCGGAGGCGACAACAGCACGGGGCTCGCCGCCATCGACGCGAACACGGTCGGTCTGATCGACGCCGACAGCAGCCGGATCACGGCCCAGTACAGCGTCGGCCGCGACCCAGGAGCGATCGCCGCCGGTGCCGGCTCGGTGTGGGTCGCCAACCGGGCGGACGGAACCGTCTCGCGGATCACCCGCGCCCGCCGGGAGGTGGTGCCGATCCCAGTCGGGGGCGAGCCGACCGGACTCGCCTACGGCGCCGGATCGCTATGGGTCGCGGACGGCCAGGGCCGCAAGGTCACCCAAGTCGACCCGCAGCAGAACAAGGTCGTGCACCAGTACGACGTCGGCAACGCCGCGCACGCCGTCGCCATCGGGTTCGGCGCGGTCTGGGTCGCATCCGCGGTCGACGCCACCGTCGCGCGCATCGACCTGACGAGCGGCAGAGTCTCGAACCCGATCGCGATCGAGGCGCGACCATCGGCGCTGGCGGCGGGCGCAGGGGCGATATGGGTCGCGAGCGAGGAGACGGCGAGCGTCATCCGGCTCGACCCGCGATCGGGAACGCCGCTGCACAGAACCCCAGTGGGCAACGGACCAAGCGGCGTCGCCGTCGGCGCCGGCGCGGTCTGGGTGACCAACCGCAGCGACGGGACCGTGTCACGCATCGACCCCAACACCGACAAGCAGACCAACCTCGTGCCGGTCGGGCGCGAACCGCGCGCCATCGCGGCCGACCAGCACGGCGTGTGGGTGGCCAACGCCGGCGACGGAACGGTGATGCGGATCGACCCGAGCAGCCGCCAGGTGACCCACACCATCGACGTCGAGAGCCGCCCCTCCGCCCTGGCCGTGGTCGACGGGGCGGTGTGGACAGCCGCACTCGCGGCCACCTCCACGCACCGCGGCGGCACCCTGCGCGTCAGCACCTCCAGCGTGGGCGCGATCCATTCTGACCCAGTGAGCCTCGGCCCGCCGGCGTCACTCGTCTACGACGGCCTGGTCGCCTACCGGCGAGCCGGCGGCTCGGCGGGCACGGCACTCGTGGCCGACCTCGCCAGCGATCTGCCCCTGCCAAGCCCCGACGGCCGGACGTACCGCTTCAGGCTGCGCCCGAACCTCCGCTTCTCCAACGGAGCGCCCGTCACGCCCGAGGACGTCCGCGCCTCGCTCGCGCGCCTGCTCACCCTCGGGGATCCGGGCTACTACGACAACCTAAATGCCATTCCGGGGGCGGCGAGTTGCGCGGACCGCCTCCTTCCCGCGCGCGCTCGCCTACAACGCTGCGATCTCTCGGACGGGATTGCGACCGACAATGCGGCCAGGACGATCACCTTCCACCTGACCAGGCCGGACACCGACTTCCTGCACAAGCTCCATTCCGTGTTCGTCGTACCGGCCGGGAGCCCGAACCGACTGGTCAACACACCGGCGCTACCGGGCACGGGCCCGTACACAATCAAGCGCTGGGACCCGCGGCGGGGCGGACTGCTGGCTCGCAACCGGCACTTCCGCGCCTGGTCGCCCGACCGGCCCGACGGCTACCCCGACCAGATCGCCATCCGGTTCCGGCGGCCCAAAGCCCAGATCGCCGCGCTTGAGGACGGCGCGGCCGACATCGCCCTATTCGTATACGGGGGGTACCGCGACGCCGCTCGTCTCAGGGCGCGGTACGGCGCACGGCTGCACACCAACCCCGCTCCAGGGACCGCGTACGCGTTCCTCAACGTCCGCACCCCGCCGTTCGACGACGTTCGCGTCCGGCGAGCGCTCAACTACGCCGTCGATCGCGGCCGGTTCGCCGAGTTCATGGGCACGAGCCAGACGCACAAGCCGACCTGCCAGATGCTGCCCCCGAATTTCCGGGGATACACGCCGTCGTGTCGCTTCACCGTCAGACCCAACCCCGCCGGTACCTGGACGGGCCCAGATCTGGCCAGAGCACGCCGGCTCGTCGCCGCCTCCGGGACGCGCGGCATGAAGGTCGAGTTCTGGGACGCGCACCCGTTCGAGCAGGTCGGCCGCTTCTTCCGCACGGTCCTGCGCGCGATCGGCTATCGCGCCACCGTGCGCACGTTCGACAATCTCGGCCTGATCGGTAAGAACGCCGCCGGCGAGCCGCGGCCCCGTCCGCAGCTTGGGATGTGGTTCTGGCAGGCGAACTCGCTCGCGCCCTTCACCTTCCTCCAGGCGCCGGTCTTGTGCTCCGGCAGCGTCAACCTCTCGCGCTTTTGCAGACCGGAGATCGACGCGCGCGTGGAGCAGGCTGCCCGTGCGCGCGGTCCGGAGGCGATCGAGCTGTGGCGGCGGGTCGAGACCGCGCTCGCAGCGCAAGCGCCGACCGTTCCCCTCGCCAACTGGTACTCCACGTCCCTGACCGCTGAGCGGGTCGGCAACTACCAGGCACACCCGCTCTGGGGCGCGCTGCTCGAACAGCTATGGGTCAAATGAACCTCACCGGGGCCACCGCGCGCACCTCCCCTCATCGACGAAGCCGATCGCGCGCACCGCCTTCAGGCGCCCCTCATCATCGAGTGGACGAGCTGATCCGCGCTAAAGCGAGCGTCTTGACGGACGCTAATCAGACGCTCGCACCGGACGAGCACCAACTGCACCGGAGCGGCCTCCGCTGACGACTGCTCCGCCATGACGAAGCAGAAGTCCGCGCGCGGTCGATCGGCGCGCTCGGAGGTCGTCCCGTGCAGGCGTCTCAGTCAGCCGAGGGGAGACGCTCGCTCATCGTCCTTTGCGAGCGTCTTACGCTCGCGTGCTGTCGCGACCGCTTGCAGGGGACGCGAGCACTCTCGCCTGAGTGCTCCCTCGACGCGAGAGGAGCACTTTCGGCCCGAGCGCTCGTCTCACGCGATAGCGATGTCCGGCCCTACCTGCGGAACGCTCGCAGGAGCCCGCTCGCGCGGGCGAGTCGCTCCTGCCGGCGGCGGACCGTGTCGCCGATGAGCCAGAACATCGGGGGCCAGAGCCCGACGAAGATCGCACGCCGTTCAGCGTTGCCACGCTCATCCTCGCCGATGGTCTTGGCGCGGATCCAGAGCGTGATGCACAGCGCGATCGAAGCGAGTGAAGTGGCGTAGAGATGCCCGCTGCGAAGCGGCACGGATTCAGGGAGGTTCGGCGTCATGGGACCAGGCAGCTTGACGCAAGCGCATGGTGGACGTCCCGATGGGTAAGCCTCCAGGCGTGCCGCGGAGGCAATCCTTCCCATTGCGCTTCAGGACCGCCGCGCGCTGGCCGGGTGGTATGGCCCTCACGGCTTGGAGCTACTTCTGGCGCACCACCGCGGTCCACCGGTGGGAGATGACCGGCTCCCCCTCAGAGGACGCGGCGCCAGACCTTCCTGCGGACGTCGACCGCGACGATGTGCAAGAGACCGGCGACGGAACCGGGCCGCTCCTGCACCGCATCTACCGCACACGGATCGTCGGAGGTGAGCTCGGACCGGACGACCTCATGGACCGGATCACCGCAGATCTCGATGCCATCGCGCCCTCCGAGTTCGCCACGTTCCAGAAGCTCGGCGGCGACGGACCGCTCGCGGTCGGCGACGAGTACGTCGTGCGGATGCCCGGGCCCTGGGACGGGCCGGTACGGGTGGTGGGCCGCTGGCCCGGCGGCTTCCGCCTCGCGACGCTGACAGGCCATCTCGAGGCCGGCCAGATCGAGTTCCGTGCGCGCACCGATCGTCGCGGCCTCGAGTTCACGATCGAATCGTGGGCCCGCAGCGGCGACTGGTTGTCGGACCTCATGTACTCGCACCTGCGGCTGGCCAAGGAGGTCCAGCTGCACATGTGGACCTCGGTGCTCGAGCGCGTGATCAAGCTCGCACAAGGCACGATGGACGGCGGGGTCGTCATCACCACCCGCCGGGTCGAGGCCAGCGGTCGACGCGTTGACGGCGTGGCGACCACCGCGAGCCGGCGGGCGCGCCACCGACTGGCCGAGCTCTCGCAACGCAGCGTGAACTTCGATGCCTCGAGGACCGCGGACTACACGAGCTCGACCGGCTGGCAGGTCGACGATCTGGTCCAGCCGCTGCCACACGAGGCTCCCGGACCCCCCGAGCATGACGGTACCTGGGAGCTGGCCCGCCGGCTCATGGTCGATTACCAACTCGCCAATCCGGGCACGGTCCGCGCGGTCTACGACCCGGCGGCACCGCTCGAAGGTCGCGACATGCTCCTCCAGATCCGTTTCCTGTGGGTCCGGTTCGCCGTCGGCGTACGGGTCAGCGAGGTCTATGAGAGCGAGCGTGTGGTCAGCGGGTCCCGCGCACACGTGACCGGCTGGGCCTATCAGACGCTGGACGGCCATTTCGAGCAGGGCGAGATGCATTACCAGGTGTGGAAATGGCTCGACTCGGGCGATGTCGAGTTCCGCCTGCACGCTGTCTCCAAGGCGGCGGACACAGGCCCATGGCTGCTGCGAACCGGCTTCCGGCTGCTCGGCCGCACGAACCAGCTGCGCTTCTACCGCCAGATCTGCCGGAGAGTCCGCCGACTGACGAAGGCCACGCTCGAAGCTCGCCGAGTGGCAGAGACAGCCTGACCCGCGAAGGCGCTCGCGCCGGCGACGTCCCGCGTCGCGATCCCGGGGCCAGTCTGCGCCGTACGAATGTCGACTACAACGATCTGGGGGCCGACATGGCGAGAGTGCGCACAATCGACGGGTGGTCATCCATCCGCCATCCGAAGGCCGGCACGTCATGACGAGACAGGACTTGGGCGTGAGGTTGTTCCTGGTCGCTGCCGTCGCGTCGTTCCTGCTCTCGATCGCGCTCTGGTTCACCGACAATCAGGACGAGGGCGTGTTCGTCGGGCTGTGGGTGCCGTCGATCCTCGCGGCCGGCGGCTTCTGGATGGCCGCGGTCAGGACCCGATGACCGATCTCGACGTCCTGCTCGCCGTCGCAGGGCTCACCGTGACGGTCCTCGTCGTGGCCGGGATGATCCTCGTCACGCCGCGTGGCACGGTCGATGCCTTCGACGACGTGACCGATCCGCAGGGCGCAGAGCTGAGCCGAGCCGATGCGATCGACCCCGCCCACACGGCCGCGCGCCGTCGGAGAGTGGGGCCGGCCGGGTGAGCGCCACAGCGATGATCAGGGACAGCTGGCGTCGCGGACAGCGTGGCTGGCCCGCGAGGTTCCCGGTCGCCCAGTTGCTGTGGGTCGCACTTGGCGGCCGGGCGGTCGCCGTGATGACCGACGGCTCGGTGCGCGCGTACGCACGCGCGGCGTTCTACGTACGCCGGGCTCGCCGCATGGGCATGGGAGGAGCTGGTCAGCGGCGTGAACTGGGTGCGTCGCGCACTCGGGGCCGGTGGGCTCATCTACGTCGTGGACAAGGTCGCCGCGGCACTCCGAGCGTGAGCTGATCACACGTGGAACGTGTCTGGGACTATCCCCGCCCGCCGGCTCTGACGTTATGCCGACGCCGCATCCGCTTGGAACTGGCCGGTGAGGCGCTGGCCGACTCGACGCGTGCACTCCGCGTGCTCGAGACCAGTCACCCACCGACCGTGTACGTGCCGCCCGACGACGTGCGCGGCGACCTGCTGGCCGCCAGTGGCGCGCGATCGACCTGGTGTGAATTCAAAGGCGCCGCGCGCTACCTCGACGCGGTCGTCGACGGCCGCCGCGTTCATGCAGTCGCGTGGACCTATCGCGACCCTACGCCGGCCTATGAGGCGCTGCGCGATCACGTCGCGTTCTATCCCGGCCGCGTGGATGTCGCATGGATGGGCGACGAGCGGGTGCAGGCGCAAGCGAGCGACTTCTACGGTGGCTGGATCACCGCCGACCTCGTCGGACCGTTCAAAGTCGTCATGGCCTGACGGCCACCCAGGGCGGATGAAATCGGCGATCCTTGCGGGGTCGCTTGCCGCCGCCGCGTTTGGTCTTGGTGCCCGTGAGCCCGTTCAAAGTCTGGCGTTGGGAGCCTTGCCCGGAACCCCGGATTGGTGCCTGTGAGCCCGCCCTTCAGATTCGACAGTAGTCGAGGCTTCTGGCAAGCGGCGATCGTGTTGCCGATCGTAGGGAGGTCGCGATGGATGTCGTCGTCGAGCGCCCCGGCGCGCTCGATGTCCACAAGGCCAGCGTGA
>Ga0136616_10001514_pt1 | contig 12191 bp, 15 predicted proteins | sample AntDrymUQ2992106_2_FD_106648 | JGI IMG/M metagenome (GOLD analysis project Ga0136616, IMG submission 106648) | Polar desert sand microbial communities from Dry Valleys, Antarctica - metaG UQ299 (21.06) | ecosystem: Environmental > Terrestrial > Soil > Desert | place: Antarctica: Dry Valley...
TGCTACTTGCCGGTGCGGGTAGCGTGGCGTCGGTGCGACTGGCGACCTGGAACGTCAACTCGGTCAAGCAGCGTGTGCCGCGGCTGCTGCCCTGGTTGGATGAGCGGAGACCGGACGTGGTCTGCCTGCAGGAGACCAAGCTCACAGACGACGCCTTCGTCGATCTGCTCGGCGACGAGCTGACCGACCGCGCCTACGCCGTCGCAGTTCATGGCGAGGCGACGTGGAACGGGGTGGCGATCCTCTCGCGCGTGGGGCTGGAGGACGTGGTGGTGGGACTCGCCGGCGCGCCGGGCTTCCCGCGTCCGGAGGCTCGCGCGGTGTCTGCAACGTGTGGCGGCATCCGGATGCTCTCCGTTTACGTACCGAACGGGCGCGTGCCCGGCTCGGAGCACTACGCGTACAAGCTCGCGTGGCTGGCTTCTCTGCGGGAGAGGGTTGCCGCTGGTCCGAAGGCGACGGTCGTATGCGGCGACATGAACGTCGCCCCCACCGACGACGATGTGTTCGATCCGGACGCCTACATCGGCCAGACCCACGTGACACCGCCCGAGCGGACGGCGCTGGCGGAGCTCCAGGCGCTGGGCTTGCGCGATGTCGTGCGCGATCGCTGGCCGGACGAGCGGGTGTTCACCTACTGGGACTACCGAGCGGGGATGTTCCACCAGGACCTCGGAATGCGAATCGATCTGATGCTGGCCAGCGCGACGGTCGCTGGCCGGGTGCGGGCGGCATGGGTTGATCGGCAGGCCCGCAAGGGGAGCGGGCCGAGTGATCACGCGCCGGTGATCGTCGACCTGGATGAGGCGCCGGACGGGGACATCGGGCCGGTCGTGCCTCCGCCCTCCGCGCCGACGGCCAGGCGCGGCTCGGCCGTGCTGCCGCAGTCACCGTAACGGCCAACGCGACCCGAACAGCGGACGCGCTCGCAGCTCGATCTCCCGAGCTCCTCTCGTTAACACGGTCCTTATCGCGCCCGGTCGCGGTCGCGGTCGCGCGAGGGCTGAACGCGCTTCGGTTCTCCTGGCATCTTCGGATAGTCGGGCGGGTAGGGCAGGTCCCCGTGCCCCTCGGCCACATCGTTCTCGTACATGTCCAGGAGCGGCTGCAGTGAGTGAACGGCATCATCGATCGCGGCGTGGCGATCGCCTACCTCGGCAAAGCGCGCGGGCATCGTCGCGACAGTGAAGTCCTCGGGCGCGATGTCGGGGAGCTCGTCCCACGTGAGCGGCGCGGAGACCGGCGCACCTGCCTTCGGCCGGACGCTGTAGGCAGAGGCGATGGTGCGATCGCGCGCGTTCTGGTTGTAGTCGATGAAGATGCGCTCGCCGCGCTCCTCCTTCCACCAGTTGGTCGTCACCTGGCCTGGCAGACGCCGCTCGAGCTCGCGCCCGAAGGCGATCGCTGCGCGGCGGACGTCCGTGAACGTCCAAAGTGGCGCGATCCGGACGTATATGTGGACTCCCCGACCCCCCGAGGTCTTCGGGAAGCCCGTGTAGCCAAGCTCGTCCAAGAGTACGCGTGCCTCAGCGGCGACGCGCACGGCGTCGGCGAAGTCCGTCCCTGCCTGCGGGTCGAGGTCGATGCGCAGCTCGTCCGGGTGGTCGAGGTCATCGGATCGAACCGGCCACGGATGAAACGTGAGCGTGCCCATCTGGGCCGCCCAGCCGACGACGGCCACTTCCGTGGGGCAGATCTCATCCGCGTGGCGACCCGACGGGAACCGGATCCGCGCGGTCTGCACGTAGTCCGGAGCTCCACGTGGTACGCGTTTCTGGAAGAAGGCGTCGCCGCCGCCTTTCTCGCGGGTCGAGAGGACGATGCCCGGGTGAACGCCCTTGGGCCAGCGCTCGAGCGTCGTCGGCCGCCGCTCGAGCGCGCGCATGATGCCGTCCCCAACGGCGAGGTAGTACCTGACGATGTCGAGCTTGTTGACTGCGCCTGAGCGCTCGGTCACCGGGAAGATCACGCGATCGGGGCTGGACACGCGCAAATCGCGCGCACCGGCGTCGACGATCGTGGCCTCGGAGGCGGCCATGCCCCGGAGTTCTACGGCAACGACGTCCAGCACACCCCACCGGGGCAGAAGATCACGGAGCAAGCGGGGGGCTAGCCGGGCTCGTCGAGTTGCCCGGCTCAGGTAGTGTCGCCCGCCTCCAGCGTGAACGGCCGAGGAAGGCTCCCATGTCGACTTCCCCGTCACCTCTCCCTCGATCCGCCATCGTCACAAGGCTTCGGGCCGCCGGCTGTGTCTTCGCCGAGGACGAGGCGCGGTTGCTCATCTCCGCGGCACGGACGCCGGTCGACCTCGCCGCCATGGTGGACCGGCGAGCCGCCGGCCTGCCCCTCGAGCACGTCCTCGGCTGGGCGGAGTTCTGCGGCCTGCGGATAGCCGTGGACCCTGGAGTCTTCAGACCCCGCCGCCGCACCGAGTTCCTCGTAGCCCAAGCCATCGCCCTGGCCCGGCCACGAGCTGTCGTCGTCGACCTCTGTTGTGGCTCAGGCGCGGTGGGCGCCGCGCTGGTCGCGGCCTTAGAGCGGGTCGAGTTGCACGCCGTCGACGTCGACCCCGTTACTGTGCACTGTGCCCGCCGCAACGTCGCCGTCGGCGGTCATGTATACGAAGGTGACCTCTACGCGCCGCTGCCCGCTGCGCTGCGCGGCCGCGTCGACGTCCTGGTCGCAAACGCACCGTATGTACCCACCGAGGCGATCGGGCTGCTGCCTCCCGAGGCCCGCATCCACGAGCCGCGGGTGGCGCTCGACGGTGGCGCGGACGGGCTCGACGTCCTGCGGCGGGTGGTCGCCGCGGCGCCACCGTGGCTGGCACCGGGTGCCTACCTGCTGGTCGAGACGAGCGAGCGCCAGGCGCCGCAGACCGTCGAGGCCGTCGCCCGCAGCGGTCTGATCCCGCGGGTGGCCAGATCCGGCGAGTTAGACGCCACCGTCGTCATCGGAACCAGGCGCGCCGTCCAGAGCGGACCGGCCGGCTAGAGAGCGCTCGCGCAGACGCCTCAGCCCCTGCGGTAGAGACGGGTAGTCAGCGGCGCGAACACGGCGGTCAGCACCGCGCCCGTGGCGAGCACGATGCCGATGTCGGCGGCCGACGCCGTCCCTTCCATCAGTCCACGCGACGCCGTAGCCAGGATGGAGATCGGGTTGACGTTGACGAACGCCTCGAGGGCGCTCGGCAGCGTCTCGGGTTCGACGAAGACGTTGCTGAGAAAGGTGAGCGGGAAGATCCCCATGAAGCCCGCGTTCATGACCGCATTGGGCGAGCGCAACAGCAGGCCAAGGGTCGTGAAGACCCAGGAGAGGCTAAAGGCGAAGACGATCACGAGCGCCAGCGCCGCGACCACTCCCCCAACACCGGCGCCCGGCCGGTAGCCGAGCGCAACGCCCAGCACGATGATCACAGTCCCCGCGACCAGGTAACGCACGCTGTCGCCGAGGATGGAGCCGAGTAGCGGCGCCGGCCGCCAGATCGGCAGCGAGCGAAAGCGGTCCACCACGCCCTTCGTGAGGTCGGTGTTGAGAGCGACCCCCGAGTAGACCGTCGTGAAGAGCACCGACATCACCAGGATCCCCGGGAGGATGTACTGGAGATACTCACCCGTCGACCCGGCGACCGCGCCGCCGAACAGATAGGTGAACATGAGGACGAACATGACCGGCGTGATCGTTGCGTCGAGGAGCTGCTCGGGGACGTGCTTGACCTTGAGCATCCCCCGCCAACCGAAGGTCAGAGCCGCCGACAGGGCCCCCGCGCGTGGCGGACGCGGGGTCGAGGAGAGCGCCGCCCGCAGTGCCGCCTCCTCGGCGGCCGGCGTGGACACGGATCGCTTCGTCGAGTTGGTGCTCACTGTGCTTGCTCCTCCTGGACGGCGGTGGCTTCCTCGGGGGCATGCTCCTCGGCCGGGTGGCCGGTCAGGGCCAGGAACACCTCGTCGAGGCTCGGTTGACCGAGCGAGAAGTCGGCGATTCGCACGCCCGCGCGAGCCAATTCGGCGACGGCCGCAGCGGCCAGGTCGGCGTCGGCGCAGGGGGCCGACAGCGCCGCCGGGTCGGGCTCCAGGTGAACCGAGTCGAGTTGCAGCGCGAGCACGCGCTCAGCCTCCTCCCGCTGCTGGGGGTCGAGCAGCCGCACGTGCAGCGCGCCCGACCCGACCGAGGCCTTGAGCTGGCCGGGCGTACCCTCGGCGATCACCTTGCCACGGTCGATCACGGCGATGCCGTCGGCGAGCTGGTCGGCCTCCTCGAGGTACTGCGTGCAGAGCAGGATCGTGGTCCCCCCGGCCACGAGCGCCCGGATGATGTCCCAGACCTGGTTGCGAGAGCGTGGGTCGAGTCCTGTCGTCGGCTCGTCGAGGAACATCAGCTGCGGCGTCACGACGATGCTCGCGGCCAGGTCGAGCCGGCGACGCATCCCGCCGGAGTACTTCTTCACCAGCCGATTGGCCGCGTCGGTGAGCCCGAAGGCCGCCAGCAGCTCGGTCGCGCGCACCTTCGCCGCCGACCGCTTCAACCCCAGCAACCGGCCGAGCAAGATGAGGTTCTCCCGGCCGGTGAGATCCTCGTCGACCGAGGCGAGCTGGCCGGTCAGGCTGACCAGGCCGCGCACCGTGTCCGCCTCCTCCACGATGTCGTGCCCGAGCACGCGCGCCGAGCCGGCGTCGGGACGCAGCAGCGTGGCGAGCATCCGGATGGTCGTGGTCTTGCCGGCGCCGTTCGGGCCGAGCACGCCGTACACGGCGCCGCTGCGGACTGCGAGGTCGACGCCGTCGACGGCGCGCGTCTCGTCGAAGGACTTCACGAGGCCGCTGGCCTCGATCGCTAGTGAGGAGTGCGTTGGCATCTGGCTCCGAGGCTACCGAGCGCTGTCCGGCGCGAGCCGGCCACCACGAGGCCCTTGGCTAGCGTCCAGCTCAGCGACGAGTCGCTTCGGCGCGCGGGCCCGCCAAGCGTCGGTTAGGAGCTCGCCCAGCTCCGGCCGGTCGACAGCCGGGAGACGCACGAGCACCGACGCGTGACCGTCGTAGTGCGGCGTTGTGAAGAACTTCTCGGGTTCGGAGCGCACGAGCAACTCCTTCTCGCCCAGGTCGGCGCACCAGACAACGAGCACGTCGCCCTCCTCGCGCATCCGCGCAAAGAGCTTGTCCTTGACTCGAAACCCGGGCGTTCCATAGGAGGGCTTCTCGACCGTCGCCGGAAGCGCCAGGGCGAGCTCGCGCACGTCGTTCTGCGTTGTCATGGCATTCCTCCTTTGCGCTGCAGGTTCTTACTACAGACCGGCTGAGGTCCCAGAACTCATCGTTATGTGGGCGTTTCAATCGTCGACGAGAACACCTTCGTCATGCTCTCGTAGAAGAGCGCTTCAGGGACTGGGGCACACTGGGCTCGTGTCAGACGCCGATCTCCGCATCCGCCTGCAGCCACGCGCGAGGCGCAACGCGATCGAGGACGAGCGCGACGGCGCGCTGCGCGTGAGCGTCGCGGCGGCGCCTGTCGACGGCCAGGCGAACGCGGCGTTGTGCAAGCTGATCGCAAAGCGCCTCGGCGTCGCGCGTGGGCGAGTCAGCGTGATTCGCGGCGAGCGCTCGCGCGAGAAGGTCGTGCGCGTCGAGGGGCTGTCGCTGGCAGAGTTACGCCGCGCGCTCGGGCTAGCTTCGAGCTGATCGGCGCGCACGCTGTCACGTAAACCATGCTTCCGCGCCGTTTCACAGCGACATCGTCGAAGTGGCGCCGAAGACACGACGAACGAAGGAGCAGTGATGTTCGAGAACACCAAGGCATTCAGCGGCTTCGCGGTGGACGACGTCGCGGAGGCGAGGAGGTTCTACGGCGAGACGCTGGGGCTGAAGGTCTCAGATTCTCCGGAGGGCCTTCTGATCCTCAACATCGCCGGTGACCGGGACACGTTGATCTACCCGAAGCCCGATCACGAGCCGGCGTCGTTCACCGTCCTCAACTTCCCGGTCGACGACATCGACAAGGCGGTCGATGAGCTGGCCGAGCGCGGAGTGAGCTTCGAGCACTACCACGGGACCGACATGGAGACCGACGAGAAGGGCATCTTCCGCGGCGGTGGTCCGTATATCGCGTGGTTTAAGGACCCCGCCGGGAACACCCTGTCCGTACTCGAGGTCAGCTGAGCGGCTCGGGACGGGGGAATACCGGTTGGCTGGTCAAAGAAAGCTAGAACCGCTCCTTCCCGGCGCGAGCCATCTCTCGACCATGCTCCGCGCGCGTTCGGGCTCGCGATAAAAGAGGCCGACGCGGACGGCGACCTCAAGGCGTTCGCAGCAATAGGATCGCGCCACATGGCAGTCGTGAGGCTTCGTGGGCCGCTGAAGAAGCTCGCCGGGGACCGCTCGAATCACTCGTTGCAGGGCGGCACGGTCGGCGATCTCCTCCGCGAGCTCGAGCGGGAACACCCGGCGGTCGGAGGCTGGATCCTCGACGAGCGGGGGCTCATCCGCCGGCATATCAACGTGTTCGTGAACGGTGAAGGCGGGAGGGAGGACACACCGGTCTCGCCGGAGGACCAGGTCGACGTTCTCCCCGCGATCTCGGGAGGATGATGCGCAGATGACGGAGATTCTCGTAGGGACCAAGAAGGGCCTGTTCGTCCTCGAGGGCGAGGCGGGCGACCCCTTCGACGTGACCGCGCGCGCGTTCGCGGGCGAGCCGGTCGAGTATGCCTTGCGCGACCCCCGGACCGGCCGGGTGCTCGCGTCGGTCACGTCGTCCTTCTACGGGCCGAAGCTCTGGCACGCGGACGAGCCAACGGGAGAGTGGGAGCAGGCGAGCGGCGTCGCGTTGCCCGAGGGTGGTGAGTCCGCCCTGGAGCGGATCTGGGTGATTGGCGTGGGCGAGGCCGACGGGACGCTCTACGCCGGCGGCGATCCGGGCGTCCTGTTCGAAAGCCGCGACGGCGGCGCTAGCTGGCAGCTCAACCGCGGCCTGTGGGAGCACCCGAGCAGGGAGTTCTGGCAGCCAGGCGGTGGCGGGCTGTGCCTGCACTCGATCGCGACGTGGCCCGGAGAGCCCGACCGGCTCGCGGTCGGGATCTCCGCCGCCGGCGTGTGGCTGAGCGACGACGGCGGCGCGACGTGGCGCAACGGCAACCAGGGATTGGTCGCACGTTACGTACCCGAGGCGGCGCCCGCGGAGCAGATCGCCCTGTGCGTGCACCGCCTGCATCGCGCTCCCACGCTGCCCGAGCGGATGTTCATGCAGTTCCACGGCGGCGTCTACCGCTCCGACGACGCGGGCGAGACGTGGACGGACATCGGCGCGGGGCTGCCCTCGGACTTCGGCTTCCCCATGGTCCTGGACCCAGCCGACCCCGATAGCGCCTACGTCATCCCGCTGGCGGCCGACACCGACCGCGTGACGCCGGACGGTCGCGTAGGCGTCTACGAGACTCGGGACGCGGGCGCCAGCTGGAAGGAGCGCGGCGAGGGGCTGCCGCAGGAAGACGCCTATCTGACGGTCCTTCGGCATGGGCTGGACAGCCGCGGCGAGGGCTCGACGCTCGAGCTGTACTTCGGTACGACGTCAGGCCAGGTCTTCGGCTCCGGCGACGCCGGCGCGAGCTGGTTCACCGTGGCCACTCACCTCCCGCCCGTCTACTCTGCCACAGCCGCCGGCTGAACCGTAAAGGATATGTCGCAACGCGCACTCGCCGGGCTTCCGCCGGGCCCGCCCATGCCCAGAGCGCTCCAGACCGCCATCTGGTTTCGGCGCGCTCAGTGGATGCTCGGCCAGTGTCAGCGCCGCTACGGCGACGCCTTCACCCTGCAGATCGCCCATGAAGGGACCTGGGTGCTGCTCTCGGATCCCGAGGACGTGAAGCGGGTCTTCACGGGCGACCCGAAGGTCCTTTACGCCGGCGAGGCGAACCGGATCCTGCTGCCCGTGCTCGGCGACCACTCGGTGCTACTGCTCGATGGGTCCGCGCACATGGAGCAGCGAAAGCTGATGCTGCCTCCGTTCCACGGCGAGCGCATGCTGCGCTACGGCGAGCTGATGGCGGAGATCGCCGCCGCGGAGATCGAGCGCTGGCCGCGCGGCGAGCCCTACCGGATGCGGCCCCGGATGCAGGCCGTGACGCTCGAGATCATTCTTCGCGCGGTGTTCGGAGTCGCCGAGGGCGGGCGGCTCGACAAGCTTCGCGACCAGCTCCGTCGCCTCCTCGACATGGTGACCGACCCCAAGCGCGTCCTCGTCCTGCTCGCGCTCGGACCGGAGCGGATCCAGCGCTTCCCGCCCTTCCGTCGCGCGGTGGCGGCGGTCGACCACCTCATCTACGCCGAGATCGCGGAGCGTCGGCTGGTCAGCGACCTCTCCGAGCGCCAGGACATCCTCTCGTTGCTGCTCCAGGCGCGCCACGAGGATGGAAGCGCGATGAGCGATCGTGAGCTGCGCGACGAGCTCGTCACCTTGCTCGTCGCCGGCCACGAGACGACGGCGAATGCGCTCTCCTGGGCGATCGAGCGGCTCGTCCGTCACCCCGAGAAGCTCGACCGGCTGCAGGTCGAGGTCGCGGCCGGCGAGGACGCGTACCTGAAGGCGGTGATCGTCGAGACGCTGCGCCTGCGGCCGGTGCTCTCGCTCGTGAACCGAACGCTGAAGGAGCCGTTCGAGGTCGGCGGCTACGAGCTTCCGGCCGGAGTGAAGGTGGCGCCCTGCATCTACCTGGTCCACCGGCGCCCGGATCTATATCCCGAGCCCGAGCGCTTCCTGCCGGAGCGATTCCTCGAACGCCAGCCGGGTACCTACACGTGGATCCCCTTCGGCGGCGGCGTCAGGCGCTGCCTCGGGGGCGCCTTCGCCCAGTTCGAGATGGAAGTCGTGCTGCGGGAGCTGGTCGCGCGGGTGGCGATTCGGCCCCATCGTCCGGAGTCTGAGCCAGCCTTCCGGCGCGCGATCACCGAGACGCCGAGGCACGATGCCGAGGTCGTGGTCGGATGACGCCGCCCGCCGGCAAAGCCGATCCCTAGCCTGCGGGCACGTCCCTTGTGCAGAAGCTGCACGCCGCCGCGCCGATCGGGATGCGCGAGAGGCAGTGCGGGCAGTCTCTCTGCGTGATCTTCGCGGGCAAGGCTCGCTGCGCCGCCTTGACGACCACGAACAGCATGAGCGCGATCAGCAGGAAGGTGGTTGCCGCGGTCAGGAAGTTGCCGTAGCCGATCACGCCGTCGCCGATCGCGAAGGTCAGCCCGCTGAAGTCGGGCCTGCCGCCGATGGCGGCGATCAGGTTCATCAGGACATCGTTCACGAACGAGTTGACCACCGTCGTGAACGCCGCGCCCAGGATGAACGCGACCGCCAGCTCGAGCACGTTGCCCTTGAGCGCGAACTCCTTGAAGTCCCGGACCATCGCGGCGGAACGTAGACGCGGGGTCGGCCAGCACTCGGGGAGCGATCGGAACGCCTCCGGCGCCCCTCACCCGGCGCCCCTCACCCCGTCCGCGCGAGCGGAAGCGTCAGTCGGTTCGAGACGGGCGTCGCTTGAGCGCGCGCCGCACCGAGTCAGCGCTTGCGGACGAGCGTGATGCCGTCCGCGATCGCCAGCATCGCGCAGTCCACGCGCGCGTCCGCGGCGATCGCCGTGTTCAGGCGCGACATCGCGCGAGCGGACTCGTCGCCGCCCTCGCCCGCGAGAACGCGGCCGCCGAGCAGCACGTTGTCGAGCACGATCAGGCCACCGGGGCGCAGGAGGCGCAGGCATTCCTCGTAGTAGTCGCCGTACGAGCTCTTGTCGGCGTCCACGAACGCAAGGTCGAACGGGTCGTCGGCGGTCAGCTCCCGCAGCGTCTCGATCGCGGGTCCCACTCGGATGTCCACGATGCGCTCGAGCCTCGCGTCGCGGGCGTTGCGCTCGGCCGTGGCGGCCCAGCTCTCGTCGATCTCACAGCAGACGAGCGTTCCGCCGTCGCCGAGTCCACGTGCAATGCACACCGCGCTGTAGCCGGTGAAGGTGCCGACCTCGAGTGCTCGCCGCGCGCCGATCGAGCGCGCGAGCAGAGTCAGCAGCGCGCCCTCCTCAGGGGCGATCTGCATCACCGCAATTCCCCCCAGCGCTCCGGTCTCGCGCTCGACGCGCGCGAGTAGATCGTCCTGGCGCGCGCCGTGCTCGACCAGGTACTCGTACAGCTCCGGCGTCATCGAGGGGTACTTCTCGCGCATGGCGAGCGATAGTGTGACGGCATGAGCGAGCAACCGCGCGAGGAGTCGGACCAGCTGCCCGAGGAGGCACCGCCCGGGCAGACCGTGGACGACGCAAGTGGTGCCGGCGACCGCGACGAGGCCAACGAGTCGGCGGGCGCGGCGGATGACGACTCGTCCGGCGACGAGTCCACGGGCAACCCCGCGAACGCCGGCTAGCGGTCGTCGCGGCTAGCGCTTCGCGCCAGTCGCTCTTTCAGGGCGAGCGCGTTGCGCACGGCGAATCCCTCCCAGTCGTTGTTGAGGTAGGTGTAGACCTCGACCGATTCGCGCCAGCGTGCCAGCTGCTCGGCCCACGCGTCGAGCTCGCGCGCCGAGTAGTTGCCCCGCCGACCGCGCTGCCCGAAGTGCAGGCGCACGAACGTCCAGCCGGCCGTGAGCTCGTGGCTCTGAAACGGCCGGTCGGGATGGTCGCCGATCACCAGCGCGACGGCGCGTTCGCGAAGCAGCGCGTAGACATCGGGAGCGAACCAGCTCTCGTGACGGAACTCGAAGCAATGGCGCCCGGGCGGCAGGTGCGCGATGGCGTGGGCGAGACGGTCGTCATCGCGGTGAAAGCGCTCGGGAAGCTGCCACACGATCGGCCCGAGCCGGCCCGCCTCGGCTAGCGGCTCTATCCGCTCGTAGAAGCGCGCTACGCCCCGCTCCATGTCGGTCAGCCGCTTCATGTGCGTGAGGAAGCGGCTGGCCTTCGCCGCGAACACGAACTCCGGCGGGGTCTGCTCTACCCACCGTTCGACCGCGGGGCGCGATGCGAGCCGGTAGAAGGTGCTGTTTACCTCGACGGTGTCGAAGAGCCGCGCGTAGTGCTCGAGCCAGCGCGCCGGGGGGACGCCCTTCGGATAGACGCGCTCGCGCCAGTCGGCGTAGTTCCAGCCCGAGCAGCCGATCCAGACGCGCTTCGCGCCGGGCACGCGGTCGAGACTAGCGCCGGCCGGGGCGCGCGGGCCCGCTAGACCAGCGTCTGCTCGTCGCGCGCGTCGAAGCTCGTCTTCTGGGCGCGTGCCTGCTCGCGGAAACGGGCGATCTTGCGCTGCTGCAGTTGGCGCTTCGTGAAGGCGAGCGTCACGAACGGCCCCGGCAGCAGAAGCAGTATCGGGATCGCGAGGATGGGCGCACCGAGCACGAACGTGCCGCCGATGACGAGCGCAGCCAGCAGGAGGACGAGGATGACGAGCGCGACGGGCACGGCGGAGGAATATACGCAAGCGGCCCTAGTGTTCAGGTCGTGATGGAGTCGCTCCGACCCATACTGCGTGCGGCCGCGATCACGGCCGGCGCGGCGGCGCTCGTGATGCTCCTGCTGAATCCGCCGTCGCTCTCGGGCGCCGAGGAGATGCTCGCCATCGCCGTCGCGGCCGTGGCACTCATGCTGCTCACGGCTTGGGCCACCGTCGCGCTCGCCGGTAGCGACGCTGCGAGCGAGCGCGAGTTTGAGCGCGTCGTAGTGCGGAGCGAGGAGCTTGCCCGTCAACCGGGCCTCGCGGGCGAGGAGACCGAGTTCGACCTCCTCGTGGCCGAGGCGATCGATCGACTTCCCGAGGAGTTCCAGCGGCTGCTCGAGGACACGCCGGTGGTGGTCTCGCGCCGTGGCGCCGAGGCGCGCGCGTACGGCCACTACTTCGGCGACACGGTCGCCCGTGAGCACCACGAGGACCGCATCATCCTCTACCAGGACACGCTGGAGCGCGACTTCGGCTACGACCGGCGTCTGCTCGCCGATCAGGTCGAACGGACGCTCCGTCACGAGCTCGCCCACCATCTCGGCTGGCACGAGGGCGGGGTGCAGGGACTCGGGCTCTAGCGCCGATCGCTGCCTCGCGGGGCTACCCTTGTCCCGCCCCTGGAGAGGTGTCCGAGTGGCTTAAGGAGCGCGATTGGAAATCGCGTGGGCGGGGTCGACCCGTCTCGAGGGTTCGAATCCCTCCCTCTCCGCTAGGCACGGGACTATCTCGGAA
>Ga0136616_10001515_pt1 | contig 12190 bp, 10 predicted proteins | sample AntDrymUQ2992106_2_FD_106648 | JGI IMG/M metagenome (GOLD analysis project Ga0136616, IMG submission 106648) | Polar desert sand microbial communities from Dry Valleys, Antarctica - metaG UQ299 (21.06) | ecosystem: Environmental > Terrestrial > Soil > Desert | place: Antarctica: Dry Valley...
GGCCGCGCCCGCGGCGATTCCCGACGAGTGGCGTGACCTCCGCAGCGACGACGGCGCGACGTTCGATCGTGAGGTCGAGATCGACGCCACGGCACTCTCGCCGCAGGTGACCTGGGGGACGACGCCGGGGATGGTCGTGCCGGTGACCGGCGAAGTGCCGGCGCCCGGCTCGGAGGGCGAGGAGCGCGCGCTCACCTACATGGACCTCGAGCCCGGCACGCCGATCCGGGAGATCGAGCTCGAGCGCGTCTTCATCGGCTCCTGCACCAACTCGCGTATCGGCGACCTGCGCGCGGCGGCGAGCGTGATCGACGGCCGCCGCGTATCGAGCAAGGTGAACGCGATGGTCGTGCCCGGCTCCCAGCAGGTGAAGGCGCAGGCCGAAGCGGAAGGGCTCGACGAGGTCTTTCGCCGTGCCGGGTTCGACTGGCGCTCGGCCGGCTGCTCGATGTGCCTCGGCATGAACCCAGACACCCTGAGCCCCGGCGAGCGCTGCGCCTCAACGTCGAACCGCAACTTCGAGGGGCGCCAGGGGCGCGGTGGGCGCAGCCATCTCGTGAGCCCGCAGATGGCGGCGGCGGCGGCGATCGAGGGCCGCTTCGTGGACATCAGGAGCTGGGGCTGATGGAGGCGATCGGCCGGATCGAGGGCGGCGTCTCGGTGCTCGACCGCGCCGACGTCGACACCGATCAGATCATGCCCAAGCAGTTCCTCAAGCGAGTCGAGCGCAGCGGCTTCGGCGAGTTCCTCTTCTACGACTGGGCCAAGGAGCCCGGCTGGGAGCTGCCGCGCAACCCGATCCTCGCGACCGGCCGCAACTTCGGCTGCGGCTCCTCGCGCGAGCACGCTCCGTGGGGACTCGAGGACTACGGCTTCAAGGCGATCGTCGCGCCCTCGTTCGCCGACATCTTCTACTCCAACTGCACGAAGGTCGGCCTGCTGCCGGTCGCGCTCCCCGAGGACGACGTGCGTGCCTTGATGGACGCGGGCGAGGCGACGATCGACCTCGAGCGCCAGGTCGCGGCCTTCGCCGGGCGTGAGGCGAGCTTCGACATCGACCCCGTCATACGTCACCGACTGCTTAACGGTCTGGACGAGATCGGCGTGACGCTCGCAGGCGCCGATGCGATCGCGGCATACGAGCGCGATCGCGAGCGAGCCGGCCCGGTGACTACCGCGCTGTGACGCGCGCGCCGGCGACCGAGAGCCCACGCGAGTGGAACGCCGAGGTCTACGACGAGACGTCCGACTACCAGACCCTGTGGGGTCTGGAGGTCCTCGACAGGATGCCGCTCGCCGGTGACGAGACCGTGCTCGACGCGGGTTGCGGCACCGGCCGCGTCACGCGCGGCCTGGTCGAGCGGGTGCCGCGCGGCCACGTGATCGCGGTCGACGCCTCGGCCGCGATGGTCGAGTGGGCGCGGGCAGCCCTGCCGCAAGTAGTGGACGTCCACCAGATCGATCTGTCCAAGCTCGAGCTGGCCGATCCCGTCGACGCCGTCCTCTCCACGGCCGTCTTTCATTGGATCCCCGACCACGACAACCTCTTTCGACGTCTCCATGCGAGCCTGCGCGGCGGCGGCCTCCTCGCCGCCCAGTGTGGCGGCGAAGGCAACATCGGCCGCTTCGCCGAGGCGCTCGGGGAGGTAGCGGCCAAGCCGCCGTTCGAGGAGTTTCTGGGCGCCTGGCGCGGGCCCTGGAACTTCTCCTCCGCCGGGGCGGCGACGGCCGCGCTCGAGCGCGCCGGCTTCGAGGCGATCGAGTGCTGGCTCGAGCCAAAGACCGTCGCGCCTGAGCGCCCGCGCGACTATCTCGAGACGGTGATCCTGGGCCTCCACCTCGAGCGCCTGCCGCAGGATATGCGCGGCGCCTACCTCGACGCGGTGCTAGCCGCCGCCCCCGAGCCGCTCGAGCTCGACTACGTGCGCCTCAACATCGACGCTCGCCGCCCGGCCGGTTCGTGACGCCCGGCCGCCCGCGCATCGTCTGCCTGCCAGGCGACGGCATCGGCCCGGAGATCATGGCCTCCGCGCACGCGCTGCTCGACCGGGTGGGCGAGTTCGAGCTCGAGGACCATCTGGTGGGCGGCGCCTCGATCGACGCTCACGGCACGGCGCTGACCGACGACGTGCTGACGGCGTGCCGCGAAGCCGACGCGGTGCTCCTCGGCGCCGTCGGCGGCCCGCAGTGGGACACGACGGACCCCGACGCGCCCCGCCCCGAGCAGGGCCTGCTCGGACTGCGCAAGGGCCTGGAGCTGTTCGCGAACCTGCGACCCGTCCGTCCGAGCGCCGCCCTGCTGGACGCGAGCCCGCTGCGGCGCGAGCGGATCGAGGGAACGGACCTCCTGGTGGTCCGCGAGCTGACGGGCGGGATCTACTTTGGCGAGCGCGGCCGCCGCGATGGCGCCGCCTTTGACACGTGCGTCTACTCGACGCTCGAGATCGAGAGAATCGCGCGGGTCGCCTTCCAGTTCGCACGGCGGCGGGTGACGAGCGTGGACAAGGCGAACATTCTCGAGACGTCGCGGCTGTGGCGCGAGGTTGTGACCGGGATTGCCGCGGGGGAGGCGGACATCGAGCTCGATCACCTGCTCGTGGACAACGCCGCGATGCAGCTCGTCTCCCGGCCCGCTGACTTCGACGTGATCCTCACCGAGAACATGTTCGGCGACATCCTCTCGGACGAGGCCGCGATGCTCACCGGCTCGATCGGGATGCTCCCGAGCGCGTCCGTTGGCGCGGACGGTCCCGGTCTCTTCGAGCCCGTGCACGGCTCGGCGCCCGACATCGCCGGTACGGGCCACGCCAATCCGCTCGCGATGCTCGGGTCGACGGCCATGATGCTGCGCTACGGCCTCGGGCGAGAGGCGGAGGCCGCAGGGATAGAATCGGCTCTGGACAGCGCCCTCGCGGGCGGGCTCAGAACGCCCGACCTCGGCGGGAGTGCGACCACCGAGGAGGCCACACGCGCCGTCCTCGCGAACCTGTAGGACGACTCGAGGCCAAGGAGGGAAGCGCAAGTGCAGACCGCGGAGCTCATCTGGATGAACGGCGAGCTCGTGCCGTGGGAGGACGCCAACGTCCACGTGCTCACGCACACGCTGCACTACGGCACAGGCGTGTTCGAAGGCATCCGCGCCTACGACACCGAGCGCGGCACGGCCATCTTTCGCCACCACGACCACCTCGAGCGCCTGCGCCGGTCGGCGAAGCTCTACTACATGGACCTCCCGTACTCGGTCGAGGAGATCCGCGCGGCCACGCACGAGCTGATCGGTCGCAACGGACTGCGGAGCTGCTACATCCGCCCGCTCGTCTTCCGCGGCTACGGGCCGATGGGCCTCGATCCACTCTCGAACCCGGTGGAGATCGCGATCGCCGCCTGGGAGTGGGGTGCCTACCTCGGCGAGGACGGGCAGCGAAACGGCATCACGGCGAAGGTCTCGTCGTGGCGGCGGATCTCCCCCGATTCGCTGATTCCGCAGTCGAAGGCATCGGGCCAGTACCTCAACTCGGTGCTCGCGAAGATCGAGTCGGCGCACGCCGGCTACGAGGAGGCGATCCTGCTCGACCAGCACGGCAACGTCTGCGAGGGCACTGGCGAGAACGTCTTCGTAGTGCGCGACGGCGCGATCTCGACCCCGGGGCACTCGGCGAGCATCCTCGACGGCATCAACCGCAAGTCGGTCATCCAGATCGCGCGCGACCTGGGCTACGACGTGATCGAGCGCGACATCGCACGCTCGGAGTTGACCCTGGCCGACGAGGTGTTTCTGACCGGCACGGCCGCCGAGCTCACGCCCGTGCGTGCGATCGACGATCACGAGCTCGGACCGCCGGGCGAGGTGACCCGCGAGGTCCAGCGAACCTTCGACGACGCGCTTCACGGGCGCGGCGAGCGCTACGCGGAGTGGCTCGACGTGGTGCAGGTACCATCGAGGGCATGAACGCCGCGCGCGAGCGAATTACAGGCGCGCCGGGGCGCTAGGCGCACCGGCCGCCCGAGGCGGTCCAAGAAGGACCGCGCCGACCCCGCTCGAAGCTCCCGAAAGGCGTTCCCTGATGGCACAGCTGGTCTCTCTCTACGACACCACCCTTCGCGACGGCATGGGAGGAGAGGGAATGTCCCTGTCCGTCGACGAGAAGCTGCGTGTCGCACTCGCGCTCGATGGCCTCGGAGTGCATTTCATCGAGGCTGGCTTTCCCAGCTCTAATCCCAAGGAGGCGGCGTTCTTCGAGCTGCTCGGGCGTGAGCGCCTCGAGCACGCCGAGCTCGCCGCCTTTGGGATGACGCGCCGACGCGACGTGGCCGCCGCCGACGATCCAGCGCTCCGCACGCTAGTCGAGAGCGGCGCGCCCGTCTGCACGATCGTTGGAAAGACCTGGAGGCTGCACCTCGACAAGGTGACCCGCGTGGACCCGGAGGAGAACCTCGCGATGATCGCCGACTCGGTGGCCTTCCTGAGCGGCGAGGGGCGGCGCGTCGTCTACGACGCCGAGCACTTCTTCGATGCCTACCGTGAGGACCCCGACTATGCCCTGCGCTGCGTCCGGGTGGCCGCCGACGCCGGCGCCGAGAGCGTGACGCTCTGCGACACCAACGGCTCGTCGCTTCCGAGCCAGGTTGCCGCCGCCACGGCGCGCGTCGCGGCTGAGCTCGGCGGCGCCGCGGTGGTCGGCATCCACACTCACGACGACTCCGGCTGCGGCGCGGCGAACTCGCTAGTGGCCGTCGAGGCCGGCGCACGGCTCGTCCAGGGCACCATGAACGGCTACGGCGAGCGCTGCGGGAACGCGAACCTCGTCTCGATCATCCCAGCGCTCCAGCTGAAGCTCGGCTTCGACTGCCTGCCCGCTGAGCTGCTGGCCAGCCTGACGCCGACCGCGCACCTCGTCGACGAGATCTGCAACGTCGCGCCGGGGCCGAACGCGCCCTACGTCGGCCGCAACGCGTTCGCGCACAAGGCCGGCATGCACGTGGCCGGCATCGTCAAGGACCCGAGTACCTTCGAGCACGTCGACCCGGCTGCGATCGGCAACGACCGCGAGCTGCTGATTTCCGAGCTGTCGGGACGTGGAACGGTGCTGGCGCGAGCTGAGAAGACCGGACTCGAGCTCGACGAGGCCGCGGCCGCGCGAGCGGTCGAGCGCGTGAAGCAGCTCGAGCACCAGGGCTTTCAGTTCGAGGCGGCCGATGGCTCGTTCGACCTCTTGATCCGCAGGCAGACCGGCGACTACGAGCCGCTCTTTCGGCTCGAGTCCTTCCGCGTGATCGTCGAGAAGCGCGAGGACGGGAAGGTGCAGACGGAGGCGACGATCAAGATCTGGGTCGACGGCGAGCGTTACGTCAGCACCGCCGAGGGCAAGGGTCCGGTTCACGCCCTCGACCGTGCGCTGCGGGACGCGATCGCCGAGACCTATCCGCACCTGCGCGACATCGAGCTGGTCAACTTCAAGGTGCGCATCCTCGACGAGGCGAAGGGCACGGGCGCGATCACGCGCGTACTGCTCGACGCCAGCGACGGCGAGGACACGTGGGGCGCCATCGGCGTATCCGAGAACGTGATCGAGGCGAGCTGGGAAGCGCTCGTCGACTCCCTCGAGGCGGGGATGCTGCCCGGCCGCGCACACCACAGCCGACGGCGTGCGCAGGCGCGCGGCTTGCCATAATCGGTCGGCGGTGGCGGGCAGCTCTCAGCGGATCAGGACGCGCGGTCGCAGCCGCGACCAGCTCGAGCGCCGAACTGCGCAGATCGTTGGCGGCGTGGGGTTCGTGCTCGCGGCGCTGCTGCCGTTCCTCCTCTTTCGCCGGGCGATCGCGCTCGTCGCAAGCGACTTCAGGTTCGATCTCGGCTACCTGGTCACCGGCTGGACCGCGTACGCCTTGATCGTCCTCGGCCTGCTCTTCAGCGTGCCCGTGGTCCTGTCGATCGGGCGCAAGCCGGGCAGCCGGCTGTACCCGCAGAGCCGCCAGGCGTACGCCGGCTGGAGCGCCGTCCTCTACGTGCTCGGGGTGCTGCTCGCGAGCCAGGTCGCCCAGATCGCCGAGGGCCCGGCCGACGCGTAGCGGCCGTCGCCGGCGCACCCGCGCTGGCTCCTAGACTGCGGTCGATGTCGCGGTTCTCCGCTCCACAGGACCCGCTCTTCAGGGCTCTCAACTCGTCGATCGGGTTCGACTACCGGCTCGCCCCCCATGACCTCGAGCAGTCGCTCGCGCACGTCCGCATGCTCGCCGACTGCGGGATCATCGGCGAAGACGACCGCACGGCGCTCGAGCGCGGGCTCCAAGACGTGCGGGCGGAGATCGAACACGACCGCTTCGAGGTCCGCCACGATGACGAGGACATCCACATGGCGATCGAGCGGCGGGTGACTGAGATCGCCGGCCCGGTGGGGGGCAAGCTGCAGACGGCCCGTTCGCGCAACGACCAGGTCGCCACCGATCTCGCGATGTTCGTGCGCGCCCACTCGCTGAGCGCCCGCGACGCCCTGATCGCCTTGATGGGCGTGCTCGTCGAGCTGGCCGAGCGCCATATCGACTGGCCGATGCCCGGCTACACACACCTGCAGCGCGCCCAGCCCGTCTACCTGTCGCACCATCTGCTGGCCTACTTCTGGAAGTTCCGGCGCGATCTGCGGCGGTTTGCCTTCTGCACGTCGGCGACCCAGGACCTGCCGCTCGGCTCGGGTGCGCTCGCGGGCGTGAACTTCGACACCGACCGAGGATCGCTCGCAGACGACCTCGGGTTCGACGCGGTCGCGGAGAACTCGATCGACGCCGTTTCGAACCGCGACTTCGTGCTCGACTACCTGGGGGCGGCGGCCACGTGCGCAACCCATCTCTCACAGCTCGGCGCCGAGATCGTGATCTGGTCGAGCGAGGAGTTCGGCTTCTGCGAGGTGGCCGACGGCTTCGCCTCCGGGTCGAGCATCATGCCCCAGAAGAAGAATCCCGACGCCGCCGAGCTGCTGCGCGCGAAGGCTCCACGCGTCGCCACGCGCTTGCTCGCGCTGCACGGCGTGCTGCACGCCCTGCCGCTCACCTACAACAAGGATCTGCAGGAAGACAAGGAGCATCTCTTCGACGCCGTCGACACGCTCGAGCTCTCGCTGGCGGCCGCTGCGGGAATGCTGGAGAGCATCGAGTTTCGCCGCGAGCGCCTGGCTGCGGCGGCGTCGGACGAGCTGCTCGGGGCAACCGACGTGGCCGATGCGCTCGTGTCGCGCGGCGTACCGTTTCGAGAGGCGCACGGGATCGTGGCCGGCCTCGTCCGCCACGCGCTCGAGCACGGCAAGCGCCCCTCGGAGCTCACGGAGGCAGAGCTCGCCGAGCTCGCACCTCAGCTGGGGCCCGACGGTGCGGAGCTGCTGGCCGGGCGCGGCTTCCTCGAGTCGAAGATCTCAGAGGGCGGCACGTCGCTCGCGCGGGTGACCGAGCAGCTCGCCAAGGCGCGCCACGTGCTCACCGAGCCCGTGGCATGACGAGCGGCGTAGAGCTAGACCCGGGCGCGGAAGCGTTCTACGCACGTTCGGTCCACGCGATCGCTCGCGGCCTGATCGGGTGCATCGTGCGCCATGGTGGCGCCGCCGGGCGCATCGTCGAGACCGAGAGCTATCACGAGGACGAGCCGGCGTGCCACGCGCACACCGGGCTCACCCCGCGCACGCGGACGCTGTTCGGACCGCCCGGAACGGCCTACGTCTATCGCTCGTACGGGGTCCACGCGCTGCTGAACGTCGTAGCGGAGCCCGCAGGCGTCGGGGCAGCCGCGCTCATCCGAGCGCTGGAGCCGCTCGAGGGACTCGAGCTGATGCGCGAGCGCCGTGGCCTCGAGCCGCCGGAGAGCCTCTGCTCGGGGCCGGGAAAGCTGACTCAGGCGCTGACGATCGGCCTCGGCCTGAACGACTCGCCGCTGATCGGCGGTCCGATCGCGCTCGAGCCGCGCCCGCCCGACGGCCGGGGCCCGGTCGTCGTGACCGGTGAGCGCATCGGGATCACCAGAGCGGTCGAGCTGCCGTGGCGCTTCTGCGACGCGTCCAGCCGCTGCGTCTCACGGCCCTGGCCCACCGCTATGCGCACACGGGCACAGCGGATGCGCCGCGCCGCCTAGGCTCAGCCGGTCGGCTCTACAGCCTGCCCTTCGCCCTGACCGCCCTCGGCCGGCGGAGCCTCCGGCTCCACCGGCGCGGGCTCCTCCGGCGCGGCTTCGGGGACGGGCGCGGCCTCCGGCGCTGGCGCGCTCGGCGCGGGAGCGGGCACCGGAGCGGGCGTGCTCGGCGCCGCCTCTCCGGGCGCCGGAGTGAGGGGTTCGATCTCGAGCCCTTCCTCGTCTTCGTCCGGACCGATCGCCGCGGTCATGAACGCGCGCCAGATCTCGGCTGGAAAGGTGCCGCCGGCCACGGGCTCGCCGCCGTACTCGTACTGCATCGGCTTGATCTTGTCCGGGTAGCCAACCCAGACTGCCACCGTGTACTCGTCGTTGCCGCCCACGAACCAGGCGTCGCCGTAGTTCTCGGTCGTACCGGTCTTTCCCCAGACGCTCTTGCCGGGAATCTGTGCCTTCGTGCCCGTCCCGCTCGCCACGACGCCGGTCAGCATCTGACGCGTCGTCGCAGCGGTCTCGGCGGAGAAGGCGCGCGTGGAGCGAGGCTTGTTCGTCTCGATCGTCTCGTCCCCGTCCTCGACCTTCTCGACGCCGACCGGCCCGAGCTCGGAAGCGGCGAGCGTGCCGGACTTGCGCTCGCCCTGGTTGGCGATTGTCGAATACGCGTAGGCCATCTCGAGCGGCGTCAGGCCCTCCTTCAGCCCGCCGAGCGTCATTGCCGGGTTGGTCGACAGTCGCGTGCGCACGCCCATGCGCTTCGCCATTGCCGCGATCTTCTTGGTGCCAACCTCGATGCCGACCTCGGCGAAGACCGAGTTGTCGGAGTTGATAGTGGCCTCGCGGAGAGTCCGGGTGCCGGCGTAGGAGTCCTCGTAGTTCTCGGCGATGAAGGTCTCGTTGGAGCGGCCTGGGAAGGGAAGGACCTTGCGCTCCGACTCCCATGTGCTCTCGGGGCTGATGCCCTGCTCGAGCGCCGTGACGAGCGTGAACGGCTTGATCGTCGAGCCCGGCTGACGGTGCCCATTGGTCGCGAGGTTGAACTGGTCCTTCTCGAAGTTCTCCCCGCCGACCATCGCCTTGACGGCGCCGGTGCGGTTCTCGATCGCTACTAGCGAGGAGGCGGGGCCGATGCCCGCGAGCCGGCCCGAGATCGCGCGCTCGGCGGCCGACTGCAGCTCGGGGTCGAGGGTGGTCGTGATCTTGAGGCCGCCGCCAAAGACCCTCCCGGCGCCGTAGCGGTCGACCAGCTGCTGGGTCACCCAGGTGCTGAAGAACGGCTGGTCGGATTCAAGTTGAGGCGGGTTGATGTCGGACTTCGCGGGGATCGGCTCGCTGACGCTCTGCGCGTAGTCGGCGGCCGTGATGAGGCCCTGGTCGCGCATCGCGCCGAGCACCACGTTTCGCCGCTCGCGCGACGCGGTCGGGTTCTGCACCGGGTCATACAGCGTCGGCGAGGCGATCATCCCCGCGAGCAGCGCCGCCTGATGGGGCTCGACGTTCGTGGCCAGGCGCTCGTCGTCATCGAAGTCCTCACGCCCGGCGTTGAAGTACACGCGCATGGCGGACTCGAGTCCGTAGGCGCCGTTGCCGAAGTAGACGGTGTTCAGATACTGGGTGAGGATCTTCTGCTTGGTCCACTGGCGCTCGAGGTGATAGGCCAGCGCCGACTCCCGCAGCTTCTGGAACACCGATCGATCGCCCTGCGCCGCCAGCGCGTTCTTGACGAACTGCTGGGTGATCGTAGACCCGCCCTGCACGGCGCCCTGGCGGCGGACGTCCTGCACAAAGGCACGGCCAATGCCGATGTAGTCGACGCCCTCGTGCTCGTAGAAGCGCCGGTCCTCGATCGATATCACCGCGTTCTTCAGCGTCGGCGACACGTCCGTCTCGTCGATCAGGATGCGGTTCTGGTTGCCCGTCAGTCGCGCGAGCTGGTTGCCGTCCTTGCCGTCGAGCAGGATCGAGTTGCGTGCAGCCACGTACTCGCTCTCGTTCTCGAGCGCTGGAAGCTCGCTTGCGACCGCCATCATCATGCCGAAGACCGTCGAGATCAGGGCGAGGGTCGAGAGACCGGCGAAGATCAGCGTGAGGCGGAGCTTCTTCACCTTCGGCCGCGTGCGCGTGCTCGGTGGCTCGGCGCCGTTTTGCCGCCCCGGCGCCGCGGGCCGTCCATTGCGACCGCTCGAGCGCGGCGGCTTCAGGGGGATGAGAGTCTGCTCCGGCATGTGTTCAACTGCCCTGGCGGGCAAATGCGGTGCGATGAGGGCCGGGTACGGCGGCGGTGGATCGAGTACCCCGGCCTGCGGGGCGCGAGTCTAGCATTGCGTCGATGACGGAATCGGGGCAATCGGAGGCCAGGATCCTGCTCTCGGGGGCGGTCGAGGCGCTGCCCGCAGGCGCCCTGGAGGCGAAGCTGCGCGAGGGTCGTCCGCTGCGGGTGAAGCTCGGGATCGACCCCACGGCGCCGGACATCCATCTGGGACATGTCGTCGTGCTGCTGAAGCTGCGCCAGTTCCAGCGGCTGGGGCACGTCGTCGTCCTCATCATCGGGGACTACACTGCCCGCGTGGGCGACCCGAGCGGTCGCTCGGTCGAGCGCCCAGAGCTCGACCCTGCCGAGGTCGCCCGCAACGCTGAGACGTTCCAGCGCCAGGCCTTCGCGATCCTCGACCCCGATCGCACGGAGGTCCGCCACAACGGCGAGTGGCTCGACATGAGCATGGACGAGCTGTTTCGCCTCGCGCGGACCTCGACCGTCGCCCAACTTCTGGAGCGCGACGACTTCGCCAAGCGCTACGCCGCCGGCGAACCGATCTCGATCCTCGAGCTCCTCTACCCACTCATGCAGGGATATGACTCGGTGGCCGTTCGCGCGGACGTCGAGATCGGTGGCACCGACCAGAAGTTCAACCTGTTGCGCGCGCGCGAGATCCAGCAGGCCTACGGCGTCGCGCCTCAGGCCGTGCTGACGCTCCCGATCCTTCCGGGCATCGACGGTGTGCGGCGCATGTCGAAGTCGCTCCGCAATTACGTCGGCGTGAGCGAGCCGCCCGACGAGGTCTTCGGCAAGCTCATGCGCGTGCCCGACGATTCGATGCCGACGTACTACCAGCTGCTTCTCGACGAGCCGTTCGACAGCGAGCGGCCCGCCGTAGAGTCAAAGCGCGCGCTCGCGCGCGCGATCGTCGACCGCTTCCACGGCCCGGAGGCGGCGCTCGCCGCGGAATCTGCCTTCGACGAGCGCCACGTGCAGCGCACGATTCCCGGCGACGTCGAAGAGGCCGCCCTGCCGCTCGATGATCCGGTCCACCTGCCGGCGCTGATCGAGGGTCAATTCGGCCTGTCGCGCTCGGAGGGCCGCCGGCTCCTCGCGCAGGGTGGTGTGCGGCTCGACGGCGAGCTGCTCGGGGATGCCGACCTGGATCTTCCCGCTGCCCGGCTCGATGGGGCGGTCCTGCAGCTCGGCAAACGCCGCTTCGTCCGCTTTTCGGCTGGCCGGAGCGATGCCGAGGCGCACGACGAGCCACGCGCCGCTCGCGCCGCCAGACGCGCGGATTGACGTGCGCCGAGCAGAGCGCTATCCTTGCCGGTCCCTGATGGCCTTGAACGAGACCTGCTGGGGGAACGTCAGAGCCTAGGTACCGCTTAGCGGATCTGTTGGTTCGTGGCCTCTCCCGAGAGAGGCCTTTTTCATGGCTCGGGGCAGAGCGTTGGACGCGGCGGAGTCACCGCCGATCCGAGGCACGGCGGTCCTTGAAAACTCAACAGCATGTGCGACCGGAGCTTGATAGCTCCAGTCGCGTCCAGGTTCGACCCATCGTTCGATCTTCGAACGATGGCTAAATGAGACCCGTCGAGCTCGGATCGACCTCAGGTGTACGACGGTCGGTCGCGCAGTACGAGTTCGACAGCTTTCCTGATTAGACAGTGGAGCCGGCCCGCGAGGGTCGGATGACACGCCAGTCTTTCACGGAGAGTTTGATCCTGGCTCAGGACGAACGCTGGCGGCGTGCTTAACACATGCAAGTGGAGCGACGAACCAGGCTTCGGCCTGGGGCAGAGCCGCGAACGGGTGAGTAACAC
>Ga0136616_10001516_pt1 | contig 12184 bp, 9 predicted proteins | sample AntDrymUQ2992106_2_FD_106648 | JGI IMG/M metagenome (GOLD analysis project Ga0136616, IMG submission 106648) | Polar desert sand microbial communities from Dry Valleys, Antarctica - metaG UQ299 (21.06) | ecosystem: Environmental > Terrestrial > Soil > Desert | place: Antarctica: Dry Valley...
AACAATAATTGTGTATTATTAAAAGCAGCCTGGTTCCATGGGCTTCTTGCTACAAACTTTGTAACCTGCGCATCATCGGCATTAGAAGCATACGCACCTGATAAAGCAGATAAAATCTGTGTTGGATTATATGCTGGCAATTCACTTAACCTATTTAATAATCTTGCCTTTAATGCATTAGCAGTTTTAACCCATGCAGTGATATTTCCATTATGAATTACATCACTAGCAGCATCTAATTTAATTGCAGGATTAGCCTTATTAAATTCTACAACTGCTTCATCCAATAGTTTCAGGCAGACATTAAAAATGTCCTCTGCTTTATCATATTTGGGAGTAAAATTGGAAGGGTTGAAAGCTTCGCTATAGGGTGCATCACCAAAAAGGTCAATCAACATGCTCATATTCATCGCCTCGGTAACTTTAGCAACACCTACGTGCTGAAATCCGCCATTGGCAACAGCCTGCTCCTGCATAATCCTTCCGTCCCTGATAGTATTGTACACATTATACCAAACGGTGCTTCGGTCAACATTATCATAAGTATCTGAACCACTTGAAGCATTAGGCGAAGCCAGTTGCTGTACAAAATATGCAGTTATATTTCCAGCCCTGTTTACATTTAAGCCTGTTTGGTAAGTAATGGTTGCCAACAAAGCATTTATGGGCGGGTTTTGTGTTTGATTGGGATTCACTTCATTAACATCGAGGTATCCTTTTTTGCAACTACCAAAAAGAACAGTTGCAAATAATACAGCCGTAAGAAATTTTATTCGCATAATAATTTTTTTAAAATTGAAGATTTAGGGTGACCAAAAAGCTTCTTACACCTGGATACGTAAAGCCAGAAAACCCTTCTGAAGCATTGCTACCGGAATTAAAAGAACTTGACTCAGGATCAAAACCAGTATACTTGGTAGAAAGCCATAAATTATTGCCGGTTAAAGAAACAGTGGCACCGTTCAGCACTTTGGTTCTGGAAAGCAAACCGGAAGGTAAACTATAGCTTAACGAAAGTGACCTTAACCTTACCCATGAAGCGTCTTCAATAAAATTTTCTGTTACGCTTCGGTAAACATTCCTGTAAAATCCATTACCGTAATCAACATTATCCGGGCCCTTTCCTTGCCCTAAATACACAGGCTTAGTATTAGGTGTTCCATCAGCCAGCACACCTGGGAAAACAATGGTTTCGGTTCTGTTTTCAGTGAATTTAGCAGTACCAAAAGCAGACATAAAATTTGCAAATTGATTAAATTTCATTTGTCCCTGTCTTGCGTCTAATAATGCCGATAAAGAAAATTGTTTGTATCGTACTGTTTGTAAAGTGCTTATTATATAATCAGGCTGCGTAGATCCCAGGAATTTTTGCCGTGGATCTCTTACCGGAAATCCATTGGCACCTATTAAAAGTGGTTGATCATAATCAATCCGCAAAGGATCTTCGGGTTTAGTGCCGTAATATCTGCGGTATGTACTACCAAACAAAGCCCCGTACTCATACCCTGGTATCAATTTTAAACTAGCGCTGGAACCAATATATCCAAATTGACTTGCTGTCAAAATTTCAGTTAGCCCTTCGTTTAGTCTCACCACTTCGTTTTTATTAGATGAGAAGTTGATATTGAAGTCCCACGAAAAATCTTTTGTTCTTACCGGTATTGCTGTCAAACTGATTTCTATGCCTTTGTTCTCTATCTCACCTGCATTAATATAAGCTTCATCAAAGCCGGTAGCATTTGAAATTTTTACGGGTAAAAGAAGATCTTCGCTATTGGATTTGTAGCCTGTTACCTCCAATCCTATCCTGCTCTTTAAAACTCTTAATTCAAAGCCTGCTTCAACTGAATTTGTAAATTCAGGCCTTAAAAGAGGGTTTCCGAGCCTGTCCACGTTAGTAAACGGTATCACATTACCAATAGGGGTAGTAGCAACAAATCCGGTAGTGGTTCCATAAGGATTTCCATCTTTTCCCACTTTAGCATAGGACGCTTTTAACTTACCGTAGCTCCACCAAACAGGTAATTTCAACATATCGCTAAACACATAGCTTAAGCTTGCAGAAGGATAGAAGTAACTTCTGTTGTCTTTTGATAAAGTAGAAGTAAAGTCATTACGTCCTGTAATATTCAGAAAAAGATAATTTCTAAATCCGAAAGTCAGATCACCAAAAAAACCATAATTTCTATAGTCTTCTATTAAGTTTGATGCAAGAATGCGTTTTGTGTTTTGCAACAAAAACAGGTCGGGTACTACCAATGTATCGCCTGTAGTGCTTACTCTTCTTAGTTTAGCATCGCGGAGGTCATGACCCAATTTTAAATCCACGGAAAAATCCTTTGCAAAAGTGTGCGTAAGGTTTGCAATAAAGGTTGAAGTAATTACCCTGTTTCGTATGTTATGCTCCTGTACAAATCCAAAACCATTGTCACCATTAATTAGTTCTCCTACCACACCTTTTGGTCCCGGTGCAGTACGAACCCGGTTATCGGTATAAAAATCATTACCAAACCGGTACGTAAAGTTTAACCAGCTTGTAGGTGCATAATTAATAGTAGAGCCTGCAATGATCCTGTTTACATTATCATTAAACCGGTTGGTTGCTAAAGTATAAACAGGGTTGTCATTTTCGGGCCCATAATTTTTTTGGGTACCATCTGGCTTAATATAATCCATTACATCCCACCGTGGGGCCCAATAAATTAATTGCTCTCCATACCTGTCAGCGTTCACCCGCGAACCTCCTGAATTAATAAAATTAACGGAAGCTCCCACTTTGACTTTTTTACTAATATTCAGATTACCATTTACCCTGGCATTATAACTTTTATAATCGCTGAAAGGAATTACCCCTTCCTGGTCAGAATAAGAAAATGAGGCACCCAGTTGCACCAGGTCTGTACCTCCGGTAAGGCCAATGCTATGACGGGTTTGATTGCCTGTGCGGTATCCTCTCTCAAAATTGTTGAAAATCTGGTCAGGATGTGTGGGATCAATAGTTCTTGCCTCTGCAACAGTAGGTCCCCATGATGGCCAGAAACTGGTAGGATTATAGTCTGGCTTACGGGAAACAGACCCTACAAAACCTTGTGTAAATTTACTTTGAACATCCGGTGTTTTATTTACATTTTCAAACCCATAGGTACCTGTGTAGCTTACCTGAATTTTACCTGCTCTTGCAGATTTTGTAGTGATTAAAATGGCCCCATTGGCTGCTCTAATGCCATATAAAGCTGTAGCAGCACCACTCCGTAAAACAGAGATGCTTTCTATATCATCCGGGTTTATATCTGCCGCCCTGTTTGTCATGCCTCTTGTATCGCCGCCACCGGTTACAAAAGTGCTGTTATCTATTTCTACTCCATCTACAATAAACAGAGGTTGATTATTTCTTCCTGCATCAAGCGAGTTGATTCCACGAATTAAGATTCTTGCTCCTTGCCCGGGCGCACCTCCACCGCTAGTGATGGTTACCCCGGCGACTTTACCTTGCAATGCATTTACCACATTTGATTGGCGGTTCACATTCAAATCTTCTGCATTTACACTTTGCACTGTATAGCCCAAGGATTTTTTTTCTTTCCGAATACCCAATGCTGTTACAACAACTTCTGATAATGTCCCTGTACTACTCAAGGATACATTGTAGTTGTTACCGCTACCAACTGGTAGTTCCTGCGTTTGCATGCCGGAATAGGAAATAACCAAAACAGGGCTGGCACTTGTGACGTTTAAAGTAAATGCGCCTCTATCATTTGTTGTGGTTCCGTTCGCTGTACCTTTTTCAATTACTGAGGCTAAAGGCAATGGGCTTCCGTTTTCAGCAGTTATAGTACCGGTGATCTGGCGTGATTGACTAAAGAGCGTAAAAGGCATGGAAAGAAAGAGGGCTATCCACGCAATAAGCAGTGATCTTTTCATAAACATTTTTTTAATGATAGCTAAGTTGATTGGGGCTGATGTTAAGGTTACTAATAGACCGAAAAGTTATGTAATTCGCTGCAAAACACGCAAAAATTTATACGCAAACAAGCGGAACTTGCAAAGTCAATAAAATTTTTTTTCATTATTCTTTACTTAATAATCCATTAAACACTAATCCAGTTTTATGTTACAATGATGAGTGGATTTACGAAAAACGAAACAATTATTTTATCAACGTTGCATTTCGCCGAACCTCAATAAATTTGTACCTCGAAACGACAGACTAAATAAAAATCTAAAATTAAAAATTAAAAATTATGGCATTCACCCTTCCTCCATTACCGTATGCACACGATGCTCTTGAACCTCATATCGATGCGCAAACCATGCAAATACACCATGGTAAACACCACCAGGCTTATGTAGATAATTTAAATAAAGCCATTGCCGGTGGCGAACACGAAAACAAAAGTTTAGAAGAATTGGTAAAGAATGCAGGTTCTATTTCACCTGCTGTTCGTAACAATGGTGGCGGGCATTGGAATCACACTTTCTTTTGGGAAATTTTAGCGGCCAACGCAGGAGGACAACCTTCAGGAAAAGTAGCCGATGCTATTAAACAAACCTTTGGATCTTTTGATACATTTAAAGAAAAGTTTAATGCTGCTGCCACAACCCGCTTTGGTAGTGGTTGGGCCTGGCTGATTGTAAAAGACGGCAAATTGGAAGTTAGCAGTACGCCTAACCAGGATAATCCTTTAATGGATGTAGCTGAAGTAAAAGGCACACCGGTTTTAGGATGCGATGTGTGGGAACATGCATATTATCTGAAATACCAAAATCGCCGTCCGGAATATTTAGCTGCATTTTGGAATGTGGTAAACTGGGATAAAGTGAATGAGAGGTTTGAAAGTGCAGGTAAGTAGCCCATCCTAAATCCTTCCCGGTGGGAAGGACTTTGCTTTCTCACAAAGCCAGCTTATTCAATTATAAAAAGATGTTGACAAGCTGGCCTCTGTGCTGCAGAGAAGTCCCTCCTTGGGAGGGTTTGGGGAGGCCGGTCTTACGGCAAAGGATCATATCCACTTCCGCCCAACGGATTGCAACGAAGTAATCGCTTTGTGGTAAGCCAGAATCCTTTAAACAAACCATATTTCTGAAAAGCCTGCAAGCCATACTGCGAACAGGTGGGTGTAAACCGGCAGTTGGGAGGAAACATTGGTGAAATAAAATTTCTGTAAAATTTAATGAGCCAGATAAATGGCAAGCCCAATATGTAAAAAAAAGATTTCAATTCATTACAATTTTTGCTGCAGTTGTAAAAGAACGGTGGCTATTTTTTCTTTTATCAATAAATAATCCGGCAGGTCTTTTCCTGTATAAATAAAAAAAACCTGCAGTGAATAATTTTTTTCTTTTAGTATGTTTTGCAAAGGTAATTTTTGAAGCCGGTATGCTTCCCGCATCAGACGTTTTATGCGGTTGCGATCCACTGCTTTTTTAAAATGACGTTTACTTACACCAATTCCAAATTTGAGTAAAGGCTTCTCTATACTTTCCTGCAAAACTTCTGGTTGACTATTCTTACCGAAAAAATAAAAAACACGTAAAGGAGAAACTGTCAAAACCTTTCCTTCTTTAAAAAGGTATTCAATCTCTTTGCGTTTCTTTATACGTTCCCCTTTATGAAGCGTGAATTGTTTGATATTAGTTTTTATCAAAAATAAAAAAGCCCCGTCCATTTGCAGGATACGGGGCAATTGTATTTCGGTTTGTTTACTTCAAGCTGCTTTCGTCTGAAACACTCAACTTATGACGGCCTTTTGCCCTGCGGCTGGCCAATACTTTTCTGCCATTGGCAGACTGCATGCGCTTGCGAAAGCCGTGTACAGTCTTGCGACGTTTATTATGCGGTTGAAATGTGCGTTTCATTTTTTAAGTTTTTTCACGTTACTAAAAATCTGGTTTTCAGTCACCACAGGTCACCATACCCGTTGTTTTTTGTGAAAGGACGGCGAAGGTAGGGGAGAATGGCAGATTTTAGGTTGCAGATTGCAGATTTTTTTGTAAGTGGGTGTTAAAGCTATTATAGATTGGCTGCACATACATTTCCTAATGCAAAAAAATGGATAGCATTAATTAAGTTCCTTTGCAACAACAAGGCGAAAAGTTTCTGCAACAAATCTCAAATCGAATTTATTATGAACATGATTGGTAAACTTCAAAATAAAGTCGTCTACATAACCGGCGGCAGCAAAGGAATAGGATATGGAATAGCAAAGACTTTACTTAACAAGGGTATGAGAGTAGCCATCACCAGCCGCAGCCTTTCAGCCGCAAAAGAGGCTGTTGCATCATTAAGCAGTAATGCATCAAAAATATTGGCTTTGGAATCGGATGTTAGTTCTCTGGCTTCTGAACAAAAGGCAATAAAAGCTGTTATAGATCATTTTGGCCAACTGGATGTGCTTGTGGCCAATGCAGGTGTTGGTCATTTTGCATCTATTGAAACCTTAACGGAAGAAGACTGGAAAAACACAATAGAGACAAACCTTACAGGTGTATTTAATAGTGTTAAGGCAAGCATTGAAGCATTGAAACAATCAAAAGGTTATATCATCACCATCGCAAGCCTTGCAGGCACCAATTTTTTTGAAAACGGAGCCGCATATAATGCTTCTAAATTCGGGCTGGTGGGTTTTACCCAGGCTATCATGCTTGACTTGCGGAAATATGGCATTAAGGTAACTACCATTATGCCGGGTTCTGTAGCCACTAATTTTAATAATCATACTCCTACTGATGCAGATGCCTGGAAAATACAACCGGAAGATATCGGGCAATTGGTTACTGATCTTTTGAGCATGCACCCGAGAACATTGCCAAGTAAAATAGAAGTAAGACCATCTATGCCTGGGAAATAGAAAACCTGCAGGATTAGCAAGTTTTACCCTCAATAACATTTATATATTAATTCATTCCCTTGCACTAAAAGTATCTCCCTGATTTATATCTCCTGTGTCGTAACCTTTTTTAAACCAATGCATACGCTGCGCAGAAGTACCGTGAGTAAATGATTCAGGCGAAACACGGCCTTGTGTTAAACGGTCATCGCCGATGGCATTCGCTGCGTTAAGGGCTTCTTCAAAATCGCCTGGTTCCAAAACCGGCTGACCATTAATAGTTTTGCCTTTCATGTAATGCGCCCATACACCAGCTAAAAAATCTGCCTGTAACTCAAGGCGAACAGAATATTGATTGTATTCTTCCTGGCTGACCTGGCCACGCATTCTTGCCATTTTTTCAGAAGTGCCATTAAGAGTTTGAATGTGATGTCCTACTTCGTGTGCTACCACATAGGCCATGGCAAAATCACCCGCTGCACCAAAACGGGTTTCCAGGTCATTGTAAAAAGCGAGGTCAATATACAGTTGCTGGTCGGCAGGACAATAAAACGGACCTGAAGCAGCGCTTGCATTTCCACAACCTGACTGCACCGCATCACGGAAAAGGACGAGTGTAGGTTCCGGATAATCTTTTCCGGATTTTTGATAAACTTCATTCCATACGTCTTCAGTATGGGCTAATACATTTTTTACAAAGCCAGCTCTTTCGTCATCTGCCGCCTGTGCTTCCGGCGAAGCGGGGCTGTTGTTTTGCATACCGGGTATTTGGGGAAGTTGAGAAGTATCTACGTCACCACCGATTAAAAAATTGAGCACTAAAGCAATGACACCGAGGATACCGCCACCTACGGCTACTTGTCCACCCGATACACCACGACGGTCATCTACATTAGTACTTTGCCTGCCACCTTTCCAAAGCATAGTTTAAATTTTTAAAGTTGTAAAGTATAATATAAAAAAACGTGCCTGAAAAAGATTCATGATTTCAAGAGCCCAAAGACAAATATCTTGAAATCTTTGATCTTGAAATTTTGAATTTTATTTACTTAGCTACCGTGGCCCAATGATGTCCATGTTTTGCAATCAAAGCTTCCGCATCTTCAGGCCCCCAGGAACCGGGTTCATAATTTGGAAAATCAACGGGTGGCTTTGCCTGCCATAATTCCATGATGGGAGTTATTACCTGCCAGGCTGCTTCTACCTGGTCGCCACGCATAAATAATGTGGCGTCTCCTTCTATTATATCCTGTAATAAAGTTTCATAAGCTTCAGGTTGATCGTTTCCATAACTGTCCGCATAGCTAAAAACCATATCTACCGGTTGTAGTGTCATGTGCGGGCCGGGTTGTTTTGCCTGGAAACGCAGCCGTATATCCATTTGCGGTTGAATACTAATGATAAGACGATTTGGTCGCCAGGTTTGTCCTGCTTCCTCAGGGAATGCATAATCGGGCGCAGGTTTAAACTGGATGGTGATAGAAGTAGTTTTTTCGCTGAGGAATTTTCCGGTACGTAAATAAAAAGGAACACCTTTCCACCGCCAGTTATCTACAAAAAATTGTGCAGCAACAAAAGTGTCAACCGCTGAAACTTTATTGACTCCTTTTTCTTCCCTGTAACTTTTTACTTCTTTACCAAGCATCCAGCCTGCACTGTATTGTCCACGTACCGCATGGTCATGCACCTCATCCGGTTTCCATTTTCGGATGGCGTTCAGCACATCGACTTTTTTATTCCGTATTTCGTCCGCACCAAAAGTTACAGGGGCTTCCATGGCAATCATGCAAAGCATTTGCAATACATGATTTTGCACCATATCTCTCATGGCTCCCGAGCCTTCATAATAACCTCCCCGGTTTTCTACGCCGATACTCTCGGCTGCAGTGATCTGCACATAATCGATGTAATGATTGTTCCAAACCGGTTCAAAAAAAGCATTGGCAAAACGCAATGCCAGTATATTCTGCACGGTTTCTTTTCCGAGGTAATGATCAATGCGATAGATCTGTTCTTCTTTGAACATTTTGCATAAAAGATCATTCAAGGCTTTTGCGCTTTGAAGGTCGTGCCCAAATGGTTTTTCAAATACGATACGGCAGCGTTTGCTGTCGCGGCAAAGTTTGGCGGCATATAATTTTTCAGCAATAACAGGAGCCAGTTGCGGTGCTACAGACATGTAGAATATAACGTTTGCTTCTTCACCCCAATCCTTCTCTGCTTTTTTTATTTTGGCCCCTATAGAAGCATACGTTTTGTCTGCTGTTAAATCATAACGAGCATACTCAACAAATTGGGCAAATTTATTCCAACTGCTTTTTATGTCTGTTTTCCGCCGCGAAAATTCCTTTACTCCTTTTTTGCTATGGCTGCGATAGGCTGTATTGGTAAATGGGTGTCTGCCAATGCCAAAAATGCTACATTTTTCCGGCAGGTATTTATCTATATAAAGATTATATAAAGCCGGAATAAGTTTGCGGTAAGTTAGATCGCCGCTGCCGCCGAAAATAAAAATTATGGTAGGTTGTATTGTATTTGCCATGGTTTAGTTGAAAGTTTACGAGTTCCAAATGCCAGAGTTCACAAGTTTACAAGTTCACAGTTCACGAGTTTAAGTTTCAGGTTCAAGACGTTTCAGAAATTCACAAATTAGTTTGATAAAAGTTTGGTTCTCCAACTTGTGAACCGCGACCTGTTAACCTGCAACTGTAAACTGATAACTATTCTTCGTTAACACTCCATTCAGTATGAAAAAAGCCTTCCTTATCAATGCGCTGATAAGTGTGCGCACCAAAAAAATCTCTTTGTGCCTGGATCAGGTTTGTAGGCAACCGCTCGCTGCAATAGGCATCAAAATAAGCTAATGCACTACTCAATGATGCCACTGTAATTTTAGATTTGACTGCTATGCCAATTGTTTTCCGCATACTTTCTTCGCCGGTTTTTACTAAGGCTGCAACCTCCCTATCTAATAATAAATTAGAAAGTAGAGGATTTTTTACATAAGCTTTTTCAAAAGTTGGCAGCATGGCAGAGCGAATGATACAACCCTGTTTCCATACCTGTATCACAGCCGGTAAAGGAATTTGCATCGCGAGCTCGGTGGAGGCTTTGGACAACATACTAAGCCCCTGGGAGTAAGCCATGATGAACCCAAAATGCAAGGCACCTTCCAGCATGTTTATAAGATTGCTTTTAGATTCTGCGATAGGCAGCACAGATGCCTGGTAGATTTTTGCTGCTTCTTTTCTTTCTGATTTATACACTGATAGATTGCGCAAAGCTACGGCTGCATCAATGACAGGAATAGCAACGGGCAAGTTCATAGCTTCCTGCGAAGTCCACTTGCCAGTACCCTTTGAACCAGCCTGGTCCAAAATAGCATCTACTAAAAAATCATCGTTGCCGGGAGTGGCTTCATCACCTGTATGAAAAACTTCTGCTGTAATTTTTATTAAAAAAGATTTTAGCATTCCTTCATTCCAGTCAGTAAATACCTGTTGTAATTCTGGATTAGTAAAACCTGCACCGCGGCGTAACAGGTCATACACTTCGCTGATCATTTGCATCATTGCATACTCAATACCATTATGCACCATTTTTACATAATGGCCGGCAGCACCGTTGCCCATATAGGCTACGCAAGGCTTTCCATCCGACTGGGCTGCCACCGCTTCGAGTATAGGCTGCAAATATTTATAGGCCGTTTTATCACCACCCGGCATCATGCTGGGTCCAATACGGGCGCCCATTTCACCCCCCGAAACCCCCATTCCAAAAAAATGAATTCCCTTATCCTGTAAATAATTAACACGGTGCAGCGTGTCTTTATAAAAGGAGTTCCCTCCGTCAATCACAATATCATCTTTTTCTACATAGGCAAGAAGGCTGGAGATCACATCATCTACCGGTTTACCTGCAGGAACCAGCATCATAATTTTACGGGGCTGTTTTAAAGACAAGACCATTTCTGCAAGTGTACTGAAGCCCTTTACAACAGTGCCTTCTTTTGCGGCAGCTTCCAATGCCTGTCCTCTTTCAAATTTTAGATCAAAACCAACTACAGCATAACCATGATCAGCCATATTTAATAATAAATTACTCCCCATAACACCCAGGCCAATCATTCCAAAATCGTATTGTGCTGCCATGTTTTGTTATTATCTTTTTATTGAATCGGCTACTGTTTTTTGCTGAGTAGGAGGAGAAGGAAATTTGGCAGGATGCACTTTTCCATTATGGCAGGTAAAGCAATTTACTTCAAGGTCAGCGGTAAGGCTTTTACTATCTTTTATATCAAAATATTTTTTATTGATCCTTGTTGTCATTGCTATCATCTCACGTGCAATCCCTTTGTGCTCATTGGCATCTGATGGAAAATCCCAATTTTTTTGTTCATCATTTAAGCGTACATGACAAAAATTACATTTCACTCCAAGTGCGACAGTGAAAGATTTCATTACACTATCCAACTCGGTTTTATTAATATCTTTCGGCAATACTTTTATATTCTTAAACCGGGGAGGCTTATTGGTAAAAGAAAATGAGAGCGTGATCAGCGTTATAAACCAAAAGATGATTAAAAAAGTTTTCTTCATTAGGGGTAATTTTTCGTGTAATTTAAATAAAGTTTGAACAATAACTTATCATCGTTATTCTGGCAGTTAATCCTTTAGTAATTTTGACTACACAAAATTGAGCATAATGAGTTTAGTACAGGAATTCAATGATTATCGTGAAAGAATGAATGAGGTAATTTTAAGTAAGAACAACTTAGTGATGAAGCGTTTGTGGAATTTAGACACTAATACTTATGAAGACGGCGCTTTGGATAAAAAAACAAAAGAGATGCTGGGCCTGGTAGCCAGCATGGTATTGCGTTGTGACGACTGCATTAAATATCATTTAGGAAAAAGCCATGAGTTAGGAATAACTACTGATGAAATGTATGAAATTTTTGCAGTGGCAAATATTGTGGGTGGCACCATTGTTATACCACATACAAGGCGGGCGGCGGAATACTGGGAAGAGTTGGAAGAAAATGAGCAATAGTTTTTTTTAAGAATCTAAAGGACTTATTGCTATAATCGGAAAAAAATAAAAAAGCTAAACCTGCACACTGATGAAAATGTAGAATTGATTATTGAAAATTATAAAAATGGAAACAGTTGAATCAATCGTAAAAAATATAACTCTCACGCCAAAGGATTTTGCTACCGACCAGGAAGTGCGTTGGTGCCCGGGCTGCGGCGATTATTCTATTTTGGCCCAGGTGCAGAAAATAATGCCAACGCTTGGCATACCTCGCGAGAACATTGCAATCATTTCCGGTATAGGGTGCTCCTCACGCTTTCCTT
>Ga0136616_10001518_pt1 | contig 12176 bp, 11 predicted proteins | sample AntDrymUQ2992106_2_FD_106648 | JGI IMG/M metagenome (GOLD analysis project Ga0136616, IMG submission 106648) | Polar desert sand microbial communities from Dry Valleys, Antarctica - metaG UQ299 (21.06) | ecosystem: Environmental > Terrestrial > Soil > Desert | place: Antarctica: Dry Valley...
ATTTGCAACATTTGAGGTCCTGGGTTATGGAGACAGCTGAGCCTGCGGGTCCCGGAGCAGCTCGCGTGGGCATGCCTTTGGTCTAGCGTAAAGGGCCCCGGCGAGCGGTTGAGAAGCCCGCTAAGACCTGCCGAGAGCCGAATGCGCCCGAGCGGCGATGTCGCGGTGCACGGCGACGTTCGCCGCACGGTCGGTACGGACCTCGACCAGGCCGGGTCCGGCTTGCACCGCGGCGCGCACCTCGGCCTGCGTCCCGGCGCGCCGATGCTCTATCCCGGCCAGCGCGGCCACCGTCGCCAGGTCCAGGCCGGACGGCGTCGCGACGTGGGCCTCATAGGCGCTCGCCTGAGCTGTGCCCGCGACGGGCAGGAAGTCGAAGATGCCGCCGCCCCCGTTGTCCACACACACCACGGTCAGCTCGATCCCGGCACGGCGCGCGGCCAGTAGCCCACCGAGGTCGTGCAGCAGAGCCAGCTCGCCGCACAGGACCAGCATCGGCGCCCCGGTGGCGCGGGCGGCGCCCGCCGCGGAGGCCAGCGTGCCGTCGATCCCGTTCGCGCCGCGGTTGGCCAGGAAGCGCACGCGCTCGGGCCCGGAGGGCCAGAAGGCCTCGACGTCGCGTACCGGCATCGAGGAGGCCATCCAGACGATCGCGCCGTCTCCGAGCGCGCCCGCCGGCGCCGTGTAGGCGCGCGGCTCGCAGGGATCGGGCGCCTGCGCGAGCGCCGGTGCGACCACGGAATCCGCGTCACACCAGGCCCTCACCCAGCCGGACTCGGCGGCGTGGCCGCTTTGCTCCAGCTCGACGGCTAGAGCCTCGCAGGCGGGTGCCGCGGCGCCGCGCAGCACGAGGTCTGCGCCGCGCGTGGGCTCGTGCCAAGCTGCTTCGGGGTCGAGCACCACCTGCGGGGCGCGCGCGAGCCAGCTGCGCAACGGCTTGGAAGTGGGGGTGTCGCCCACGCGCAGGACCAGCTCCGGCGCATGCGTCGCGGCGAACTCCTCGCTGCGCAGCAGCACGTCGTAGTGGGCCACCACATGCGAGCGGTCATGCTCGCCGCAGCGCACTCCCGACGCCGGCTCGGCCAGCACCGGCCACCCGGCGGCCGCCGCCAGACGCACCACGGGCGCGGCCACCGCCTCAGCCGTGGTCCCGGCGACGATCACGCCCCGCGCAGCGCCGGCGATTCGCTCGGCCAGAGTGGTTTGGTCGTCCTCGCTCAGCTGCGATGGCTGCTCGCGCAGCTGCACCCACGGACGGCCGCCGTCGCGACCCTCCCAGTCGGCGGGGTAAAGCTGCTCGGCGACCGGGGCCAGCGGCTCGCGCAGCCCGAGGTTGAGATGAACGACGCCGGGCCGCCCGCCCGCCGCGGTCCAGTAGGCGCGGCACGCCAGCCCGCGGTGGTGAACGGCGGTCTCGCGACTGGGCTCGTGCTGGCCGACCTCCACGAACCACTTGGCCGCCGACCCGAACAGCCGGATCTGGTCGATCGACTGGCCGGCGCCCACCTCGCGCAGCTCGGGCGGACGGTCGGCAGTGAGCACGACCAACGGAACGCGCGCCTGGTGGGCCTCGTGTACCGCGGGGGCGAGGTTGGCCGCGGCGGTGCCCGAGGTGCAGGTCACGGCGACGGGACGGCCGCCGGCCTTCGCCATGCCAAGCGCAAGGAAGCCCGCGGCGCGCTCGTCGATCACCGAGACGGCGTCGATCCGCTCCTCGGCGGCCATGGTGAGCGCGATGGGCGCGTTGCGCGAGCCGGGCGAGGTGACCGCGTGGCGCATCCCGCAGCGGGCGAGCTCGTCGACCAGCGCCTGGATGGGCGCGTACGTGCAGTTGATAGGAATCATCGAGATGGGCCCCACCGGCCAGACACCCGCGATCGTCTTCATCCCGGGCTTCATGCAGCCCGGCGACGCGTGGGCGCCCGTGGCCGAGCGGCTGGGGGAACGCTATCCGAGCCATCCGGGGGAGGAGCGCAGGCCGATCGCCGATCGGCCGAGCACCGCACCTTTCGTCCTACTCGATCATCGTGAGCACACCTACGAAGGCCGCTTGAGGGAGATCGCCGAAGTGGGGGAGGGGGCAGTGCTGTGCGGGTACTCCCTCGGCGGGCGGCTGGCGCTGCGGGCCGCTCTGGCCGACCCGGACCGCTACGCGGGCCTGGTCGCGGTGGGCGCCACGGCCGGGATCGAGGCACCGGGGCAGCGCGCTATCCGTGCCGAGGCCGACCAGAAGCTGGCCGCCTGGGTCGAGACCCAGCCGATCGACCAGGTGGTGGCGGTATGGGAGCGCCAGCCGCTGTTCGCCGATCAGTCGGACGCGCTCGTGGAGGCCCAGCGGCCGGGCCGGCTGGCGCAGGATCCCCGCGGGCTCGCCCTGCTGCTGCGCACCGCCGGGCAGGGTGCGCTGGAGCCGGTGTGGGAGCAGCTGCACTCGCTGGCGCCGCCGCTGCTGGCGCTGGCCGGCTCCCTCGACGAGCGCTACGCCGCCGCCGCGGAGCGGATGGCGGCCGCGGCGCCGCGCGGGCGGGCCGAGATCGTGGAGAGCGCGGGCCACGCGCCCCACCTCCAGCAGCCCGATGCGGTGGCGCGGCTCTTAGCTGACTTCCTCGACAACGACCTGGGCCAGAGCGGCCTCTGATATCTCCACCCCCAGGCCGGGGCCCTGCGGCACTCCCATCAGCCCGTTGACCGGGGCGGGCAGGGCGGCGGCGATCTCGGCGTCGAAGAGCTCGAGCGTGGCCAGCCCGCACGCGAGCGCCAGGCGCTCGCCGGCGGCCAGCTGCAGCGCGGCGGCGATTCCCCATGGTCCGTCGAGCGTGCTCGAGAGCCAGGCCTGCAGGCCGGCGTCGCGCGCGGCCCTGAGCGCGGCCCGCGCCGGGCCGAACCCGCCGCTGGACGAGAGCTTCACGTTGACCGCGCCGCACGCGCCCAGCGAGGCCGCCCGGCGCACGTCGTCGGCCGACCGGATGCATTCGTCAGCAGCCACGGGCACGCCGACCTGTGGCCGCATCTCGGCCATCTCCTCGAGCGTCGAGCACGGTTGCTCGACCAGCTGCAGGTCCAGCGGCTCGAGAGCGGTCACGGCCGCGACCGCCTGATCGGGCGACCACGCGCCGTTGGCGTCCACCCTCAGTGCGGGCCACGACCCGATCGCTTGGCGCACGCCAGCCACCCTGTCGCCGTCGTCGGGCAGGCCGACCTTGACCTTGAAGCACGAGTAGCCGGCCCGCAGCCCCGCTGCGGCGGCGGCAGCCACCTCCTCGGGCGGTCCGGCGGGAAGGGTGATGTTCACCGGGATGGCGTCCGCGCCCGGCTCGCCGAGGGGCTTGCCCCGGCGGCGGGCCTGCAAGTCCAGCTCGGCCAGCTCCCAGGCGGTGCGCGCCTGCGGCGGCGAGCCGCGCCGCGGAGGGCCCTCGCGCAGGGCCTCCACCACCTCGTCTACGGTCACCCCGTCGTAGGACTCCAGCGGAGCCGCTTCGCCCCATCCCACCGTGCCGTCGTCGTCCTCCAGGCGGATCACCGCCAGATCACGCGCCGCAACCACCCCTCTGGACGTCACGAACGGCTCGCGCAGCGGAATGGACAGACGCAGCAGCGAGCGTCTCACGACAGCAGGACCCCCGCCGCCAGCAGCAGCGAGTAGACCGCGAGCAGCCGGCCGGTGGCCGCCAGGGCCCCGTTGAGCGCCGGGCCGTCCGTGCGCGTGGCGACGGTGCGATACAGCGGCGCCACCAGCGCCAGCGAGACCAGGGGAAGCACGACCCACCACGACAGGCCCCCAAGCAGCGGGATGGCCACCGGCACCAGGTAGGCCAGCACGAGCATGACGGCGAACAGGACGCGGGCCCGGCCGCGGCCGAGCTGCACGGCGAGCGTGCGTTTGCCGGCGCGGCGGTCGGTGTCCACGTCGCGCACGTTGTTGACCACGAGGATCGCCGATGCCAGCAGGCCCACGGGCACCGACAGCGCGAACGCCTCCCAGGGGAGCTCCTCGACCTGCACGTAGTAGGAGCCGGTGACGGCGACCACGCCGAAGAAGAGGAACACGAACAGCTCTCCTAGCCCCGCGTAGCCGTAGGGGCGCGGCCCGCCGGTGTAGAGCACGCCGGCCGCGATCGACGCGATACCCACCACCAGCAGCTCCCAGCCCGCCACCGCGGCAAGGTAGGCGCCCGCCGCCACCGCGACGCCAAACGCCACGTAGGTACCGGTGAGAACGCGCCGGGGAGGCATCAGGCCCCCGGCGGTCACCCGCACGGGGCCGAGCCGGTCCTCGGTGTCGGCGCCCCGGCGGGCGTCGGAGTAGTCGTTGGCAAGATTGGTCCCGATCTGGATGAACACGCTGCCCACGAGCGCCGCCACGAAGGCCAGAGGGCGGAATTCGTCATCCGTGACGGCGAGCGCGGTACCCACGAGCACCGGCGCCACCGCGGCCGGGAGGGTCCGGGGGCGCGAGGCCACCAGCCACAGGCGCAGGGCCGACATCGGCGCGGCCGCGGCGCGCGGCGCGTTCAAGGCCGCTTGGGGAACTTGCCGAAGTCCGCGGGGCGCTTCTCGCGGTAGGCGTCACGGCCCTCCTGGGCCTCCTCGGACATGTAGAAGAGGAGGTTGGCGTCGTGAGCCAGCTGCTGGATGCCGGAGAGCCCGTCCTCCGCGGCGTTGAAGCTGGCCTTCAGCAATCGTAGGGAGAACGGTGACATGGCGAGCATCTCGCGCGCCCAGCGCACGGTTTCGGCCTCGAGCTCCTCGAGCGCCACCACGGCGTTCACCAAGCCCATGTCGAGCGCCTCCCGGGCGCTGTACTGCCGGCACAGGAACCAGATCTCCTTCGCCTTCTTGGGCCCCACGAGGTCGGCGAGCAGGCCGGCGCCGAAGCCGCCGTCGAAGGAGCCCACCTTCGGCCCGGTCTGGCCGAAGCGGGCGTTGTCGGCGGCGATGGTCAGGTCGCACACGATGTGCAGCACCTGCCCTCCGCCGATCGCGTAGCCGGCCACCATGGCCACAACGGGCTTGGGGAGACGGCGGATCTGCACGTGCAGGTCGGTCACGTGGAAGCGCCCCACCGAGGACGCTCCGGCCTCCATGTCGCTCAGGTAGCCGGAGTCGCCGCGCACGCGCTGGTCGCCGCCCGAGCAGAAGGCCAGAGGCCCCTCCCCGGCCAGGACGATCACTCCGACGGAGGTGTCCTCCCGCGCGCGGTCCAGCGCGTTGGAGATCTCCACGATCGTCTGGGGCCGGAACGCGTTGCGCACCTCGGGCCGGTCGATCGTGATCTTGGCGATGCCCTCCGCGGTCTCGTAGCGGATGTCCGCATAGTCGCCCGCCGCCTGCCAGTCGGCGGCTGGGGCGATCGTGCGGCGCTCCTGCTCTGCGGTCCAATCGGATGGGGTCATGGGCGGCCCACAGGGTAGTCACCGCCCTGGGGGTTCCCGGTGCGGCGGTCCGCGAGCCTCTGGTGCGGTGCTCGGCGAGTCGAGTGCGGCGCTCCGCGAGTCACCGGTGGTGCGCTCGCCGGAGAGTCCCCCCGTGCGGGCTCCTCGGCACGCGACGTACGCTGGGCGCGTGGACGATTGGGTATCAGCCGCGGCGCGCGAGCGTCCCGGCCATGAGGCCGTCGTGGCCGACGACGGTGTGCTCACCTACGGTGAGCTAGACGAGGCGGCCTCCGAGACCGCCCGCCGCCTCGCCGCCCTGGGTGTGCGCGCCGGTGACCGCGTCGCCACCACGCTGGCCCCCGGGGCGGCCTTTGCCGCCCTCCTGCACGGCGCCCCCCGTGTGGGCGCAGCGCTGGTCCCGCTGAACCCCCGGCTGCCCGCGGCCGACCTGGACCGGCTGTGTCGGTCCTCCGGAGCGCGCGTGCTCGTGGAGCGCCCGCTCGGGGGCGATGAGGCCGAAGTGGCGCTTCGCACCACAATCGATCCCGAAGCGCCACACACGGTAATCCACACGTCGGGCACCACCTCGGCGCCGAAGGCCGTTGAGCTCACCGCGGGTAACCATCACGCCAGCGCGCGCGCATCGGCCGGCGCGCTGGGCGTGCAGGAGCCCGATCGCTGGCTCTGCGTGCTGCCGCTCTTTCACGTCGGCGGCCTGGCGATCCTCCTGCGCTGCGCGATCTACGCCACCACCGCGGTGGTGCACGAGCGCTTCGAGGTCGACCGCGTGCGCACGGTGCTCGAGCACGGGGAGGTCACGCTCGCCTCGTTCGTCTCCACGATGCTCCACCGCCTGCGCGAGGCGGGGCTCGAGACCGCTCCCGGGCTGCGCGCCGTGCTCCTGGGCGGGGGGCCGATCCCCGCGGACCTGCTCGACTGGGCGCGCGAGCGCGGGCTGCCGGTGGCTCCCACCTACGGCATGACCGAGACCGCCTCCCAGGTCGTGACCGTCGCGCCCGCCGGCGCCCTGCGCGGAGAGCGATCCGGGGAGCCGCTGGAGGGCGTGGAGCTGCGGATCGCTCCAGGAGGGGAGATCCTCGTGCGCGGGCAGATGGTGGCGCCGGGCGAAGCCGACGAGCTCGGCTGGCTGCACACCGGCGACCTGGGCAGCCTCGACGCACGGGGCCGTCTGTCCGTGGCAGGCCGGCTGAAGGACGTGATCGTCACCGGGGGCGAGAACGTGATGGCCGGGCGGGTGGAGGAGGCTCTGCGCGCGCACCCGGCGGTGGTCGACGCCGGGGTGGCGGGGCTCGCCGACGCCGAGTGGGGCGAAAGGGTCGCCGCCTGGGTCGTCCTCCGGCGCGAGGTCTCCAACCCCGAGCTGACCGAGCACTGCCGGCGGCTGCTGAACGGGTTCGAGGTGCCGAAGGAGGTCCGGCGGGTATCTGAACTCCCGCGCAACGCCACGGGCAAGCTGCTGCGCTCCGAGCTCGCCGGATAAGGCAAGGTGCGGTGCTCGCCGGAGAGCCATCCGCACGGTGCTCGGCCGAGAGCCTCCGGTGCGGTGCTCGCCGGAACGACGTTCCGGCTGCGCTCCTCCCGAGACGATCGGCCTGCGCTCCTCCGGCAACGTTCCGGCTGCGCTCCTCGCCGAGAGCGTTCCGGCTGCGCACCTTCCCCGTCAGGGCTTGCGCAGCGGCAACCCGACCGAAGTGAAGGTCTCGCCCGCGACCCGGATCGCGAAGTGCGGGTGGAAGTCGCCCGTCGGCGTCCGCAGCCAGCGGCCGAAGCGGCGGACCGCAAGGTTCCCTAGAGACGCGGTGGGGACCGACGTGTCGAGCTCCTGCATCAGCTCAAGACCCGTCGGGGCGATCACGTCGCGCTGCAGCTCCGCCGGCGTGAACACCTCGCGCTTGCCGAACCGGCCACGCGAGGCCCTACGCACCACCGAGCGCGCCGCCCGCCTCGGCGCGGGCGGCCGTGCGAGCGACAGTTCCGTGGCTATGTAGGCGTACCCGCCGGGGCGCAGCACACGCCCCATCTCGGCGGCGGCGCGCGCCACATCGGCGGGTCCGCCGAAGTGCTCGATCGAGGAGAGGCTGAAGACCCCGTCGAAGCACCCGTCGTCGAAGTCGTCCAGCCGGCGCGCGTCGGCCACCCTCACTTCGAGATTGCCAAGGTCGTGGTCATAGGGAGAGAGCGCGGCGGGGTCGGTGAGCATCTCAACGGGGGCGTCGTAGCCAGCGAACTCACCCGTCCCGTACACGTCGGTGGCGACCATCCGGCCGACCCGCGGTGCCAGCCAGAAAAGGATCGCCTCCCGGCCCGCTCCCACGGACAGAATCCGGGAGGCGCCGTCGAGCAGCCCGGCCTCCTCCAGGAACAGCGACAGCATGGTTAGCTCCCAGGTCTTGCGGTCGAGCTGCCAGCTCAGGTCCAGATCCGGGCGCAGGTGCGCGGCGCGCTCCCTGAACAGCGGCTCGTCGAAGTCCCTGCCGTCACAGATCTTGGCGTAATGGCGGTCCACCGCCGCTTCCTACCACGCTCGCTAGCGTGCCGCGAATGCCGGCCCCTCTCGCGAAAGCGCTGCTCGTGGGCGTGCGGGCGCGGCTGCGCTCGGGCAAGGGGCGCCGGCTGGCACCGTATCCGCAGATCTTCCTCCCCTACGCCCGGGGCAAATCCTTCGCTGACGTGGGATCGATGTGGAACGTTGAGGGCCGGTTTGCGCTGGAGGCCGAGGCCGGCGGCGCAGCGTCGGTCACGGCCGTCGACGTGATGCCGGAGACCGACTCCTTCCGCGCCGAGCGCGAGCGTCGCGGGGCCCACGTGCGATTCGTGCGCGCGGACGCCAACGGCGAGGACCTGGTGGAGCGAGTTGGCGTGCACGATGTGGTCTGGTCCTCCGGCGTCCTGTATCACCAGCCGAATCCGCTCCTCACCGTAGAGCGGCTGGCCGCACTAGCCGGAGAGACCCTGCTGCTGCAGAGCGCCACGGTGCCCGAGGTGCCCGGCCTACCTCAGGCGTGCGTGCTCTACCCGGGGCTCGATCGAGAGTCCCGCGAGACCTTCGGGCGCGTCTTTCCGGGGGCGATGGGCTTGAGCACCCCGTTCGAGCCCGACCAGGGATACACCAACTGGTGGTGGGGCATCACCCCCTCCGCCCTACGGGGCATGGTGGAGGTGCAGCCGGGGCTCGAGGTGATAGACGTAATGCGAGGCCCCACAGAGACCGTGGTCGTCGCGAGCCGCCGCCCCTAGGGAGGAGCGCAGCCGGAACGTCCCGGGGAGGAGCGCAGCCGGAACGTCCCGGGGAGGAGCGCAGCCGGAACGTCCCGGGGAGGAGCGCAGCCGGAACGTGGTTCTGGCGAGCACCGCACCGGCGCCTCTCTGGCGAGCACCGCACCGGCGCCTCTCTGGCGAGCACCGCACCAGGACTTTCCGGGGAGCAGCGCAGCCAGTCATCTAGAGTGCCCGGCGGTGATCTACGACAACGACGCCGACCTCGGAAAGCTCGACGGCAAGACCGTCGCGATCCTCGGTTACGGCTCCCAGGGCCACGCCCACGCGCTCAACCTCAACGACTCCGGCGTCGCCGTGGTCGTCGGGCTGCGTCCCGACTCGGACTCCGTGGCCAAGGCCGAGGCCGACGGCCTCGAGGTGGCCTCGGTGGCGGACGCCACCAGCCGTGGCGACGTGACGATGGTGCTCCTCCCCGACGAGCGCCAGCACGACATCTGGGAGTCCGAGATCCGCGACGGCATCGCGCCCGGCAACCTGCTGCTCTTCGCCCACGGCTTCGCGATCACCTACGACCAGGTCGACCCCGGCCCCGGCGTCGACGTGGGCATGGTCGCCCCGAAGGGCCCCGGGCACCTGGTGCGCCGCCAGTTCACCGAGGGCAATGGAGTGCCGGGCCTGATAGCCATCCATCAGGACGAGTCCGGCGACGCCCGAGACCTCGTCCTGGCCTACGCCAAGGGCATCGGCTGCACCCGGGGGGGCGTGATCGAGACCACCTTCAAGGACGAGACCGAGACTGACCTCTTCGGTGAGCAGGCCGTGCTCTGCGGCGGCGTCACCGAGCTGGTGCGAGCCGGCTACGAGACGCTCACCGAGGCCGGCTACGACCCGCGGCTGGCCTACTTCGAGTGCCTGCACGAGCTCAAGCTGATCGTGGACCTGATGTACGAGAAGGGCATCACCGGCATGCGCTACTCGATCTCCAACACGGCCGAGTACGGCGACCTGACCCGCGGCAAGCGGGTGATCGGTGAGCCCACGCGCCAGGCGATGAAGGACGTGCTCGCCGAGATCCAGTCGGGAGACTTCGCCCGCGAGTGGATCGCCGAGAACCAGGCCGGCCAGGAGAACTTCAAGCGCATGCGCTCAGAGCAGGCCGACCACCAGGTCGAGCGCGAGGGCAAGCAGCTGCGCTCGATGATGGACTGGATCGACACGGAGTTCTAGTGGTCGGCGGGGACGAGCAGGGCGACGGCGGCCAGAGCGGCTACCTGCCGCCGGAGCCCGGCGGACTGGAGCCCGATCTGGGGGCCGGGTCGGTCGCGGCGCCCGTGTCCCACCCCCCGCAGCCGCCCGCTCAGGGCGCCTGGCAGCCTCCCCAGCACGCCCAGCAACCGGCGCAGGGCTACGCGCAGCCCCAGCCGCCCCCTCAGGGAGGGTGGACCCCTCCGCCGCAGGGCTGGTACCCGCCCCCGGCTCAGTCCCAGCCCTGGGCGTATGACCCCCAACAGCCCCGGGAGCCCGACAACGGCGCAGCCGTAGCGGGCTTCACGCTCGCAGTGGTGGGTGGCGCCCTGCTCCTGCTCTCCGCCGGGGTATCGAGCCTCGTGTCGATCGTCTGTGGCGCCCTGGGGATCTTCTACTCCCTAAAGGGGCGCAGGCGCGTGGACCGCGGCGAGACGCCCAAGCACCGCAGCCTCGCTCAGGCCGGTTTCGTGATTGGCATCGTTACCGTCGTGCTGGCGGTGCTGGCCACCGCATTCTGGGTGTTGTTCGGAATCCTCTACGCCACCGACGAGGAGTTCCGCAAAAACCTGGAGGACGATTCAGGCGGCAGCGGCGACGGGATTCAGACGAGCGTGCGCGCAGCGGGCGTGCTGGGGCGCGCGGCGTGGTCGCTTCTCTCCTGAGCTTCGCCCGTGGCTCATCCCCTGTTAGTTCTGAACAGCCTCCGAGAGGACCGACTTGACCCGCCAGGCCCTGCAGATCCCCAACCACCTCAAGCCCTCCGACGGCCGTTTCGGCTGCGGGCCCTCGAAGGTCCGGCCTGAGGGCGTGGCCCACCTCGCCGACCCCGGGGCGCCGCTCGGTACCTCTCACCGCCAGGCGCCGGTCAAGGACGTCGTGGCCCGTATCCGCGCCGGCCTGCGGGAGCTGTTCTCCCTGCCCGAGGGCTACGAGGTGGTGCTCGGCAACGGCGGGACGACCGCGTTCTGGGATGCGGCGGCTTGCGGGCTGGTGCGCAGGCGCGCCCTGCACTTGGCGTACGGCGAGTTCTCGCGCAAGTTCTCCTCGGTCACCGCCGGGGCGCCCTTCCTGGAGGAGCCGATCGTCATCGAGTCCGAACTTGGGGACGCTCCGGATCCGGTGGCGGACCCCGCCGTCGATGTGATCGCCTGGGCCCACAACGAGACTTCGACCGGGGTGATGGTGGAAGTCCGCCGCCCGGCGGACGCCGGCGACGCACTCGTGCTCGTCGACGCCACCTCCGGCGCGGGCGGGCTGCCGGTCCAGATCACCGAGGCGGACGCCTACTACTTCGCGCCGCAGAAGTCCTTCGCCGCGGACGGCGGCCTGTGGATCGCGCTGATGAGTCGCGCGGCGATCGATCGGGTGAATCAGCTGGACGGCGCAGACGACCGCTGGATGCCCGCCTTCCTGTCGCTGGCCACGGCGCTGGAGAACTCCCGCAAGGACCAGACCCTCAACACCCCCGCGGTGGCCACGCTGCTGCTGCTCGTCGACCAGATCGAGTGGATGCTCGCCGGAGGCGGCCTGGGCTTCTGCGTGGAGCGCACCACCGCGTCCGCGGGCCACCTCTACGGGTGGGCGGAAAGCTCCTCCTTCGCTTGGCCCTTCGTGGCCGACCCCGCCAAGCGGTCGCTCGTGGTGGGCACGATCGACTTCGAGGAGAGGGTGGACGCGGCAGCGCTCGCCGCGACCCTGCGCGCCAACGGCATCCTCGACGTCGAGCCCTACCGCAAGCTCGGCCGCAACCAGCTGCGGGTGGGGATGTTCCCCGCGGTCGAGCCCTCCGACGTCGAGGCGCTCACCGCGTCGATCGACTGGGTGATCGAGAACGTGGCCGAGGTGGCGGTGTGACCCGCGTGCTGGTGGCCGAGAAGATCGGCGACAAGGGGGTCGAGCTGCTGCGCGAGGCGGGCTTCGACGTCGAGGTGGGCATCGGCTGGGAGGCCGGCGAGCTCGAGCGGCGCATCGGCGAGTTCGATGGCATCCTGATCCGCTCCGCCACCAAGCTCACGGCGGAACTGATCGCCAAGGCTGGCAAGCTGCGCGCCGTGGGCCGCGCCGGCGTCGGCATCGACAACGTGGACGTGGCCGCCGCCACCCGCCGCGGGATCGTGGTGGCCAACGCGCCGCAGTCCAACGTGATCACCGCCGCCGAGCACACGATGGCGCTGCTGCTGGCCATGGCCCGCAACGTGCCCCAGGCCCACGCTTCGCTGGTGGAGGGCCGGTGGGACCGGTCCAAGTTCAGCGGCGTGGAGCTGCATGAGAAGACGCTCGGCATCCTCGGCTTCGGCCGGATCGGCCAACTCG
>Ga0136616_10001521_pt1 | contig 12167 bp, 9 predicted proteins | sample AntDrymUQ2992106_2_FD_106648 | JGI IMG/M metagenome (GOLD analysis project Ga0136616, IMG submission 106648) | Polar desert sand microbial communities from Dry Valleys, Antarctica - metaG UQ299 (21.06) | ecosystem: Environmental > Terrestrial > Soil > Desert | place: Antarctica: Dry Valley...
GCACATGTGCGTGCCCAGCACGCTGTTCGACGACATCGACTCGATGGACCCCGACCGCTTCGCCGCGCACCTCGCCGAGGGTGCCGCGATGCGCTTCGGCAACGCGCCGCCGATCGAGGGTCGACAGGCCTGCCGCGACACCTGGGCGGAGTTCTGTGAGGGCATCGACGGGGTCTCGCACTCCCGCGTGGGCCAGTGGCGCTCCGACGCGGGCACCGTGGTCGAGAGCGACGTGAGCTACGACCGCAAGGACGGCCGCAGCGTCACGGTCCCCGTGGTGACGATCTACCGCGAGGACGGCGAGCTGATCGACGACTACCGGGTCTTCATCGACCTCGCGCCGCTGTTCGCCGAGTAGCCTCCCGGGACCCTCAATGCCGGAGGACGTGCCCGAGCGCCTCCGCCACGCGCCTGACCTGGCCCTCGGTCATCGCCGGGAAGAACGGCAGCGCGAGCGAGCGCTCGGCGACGTCCTCGCAGACCGGGAACTCGCCCGGCCGGTGGCCGTAGCGCTCGCGGTAGAAGGACATCAGGTGGATCGCCGGCAGGTAGGGCTTGGACTGCACGCCGCGCTCGCGCAGCGCCGCGATCGTGGCCGCGCCGTCGGTCCCGCGCGGGAGCTGGACCACGAACACGAACCAGCCGCGCACGTCGCCGCCCGCGTCCTCGCAGGGGAGCTCGACGCCCTCGAGGCCCGCCAGCGCCTCCCGGTAGGACGCCGCCACCCGCGCGCGGTCGGCGAGCATCCCGTCGAGGCGCTCGAGCTGCGCGAGCCCGATCGCGCACTGGAGGTCGGTCAGCCGGTAGTTGAAGCCGAGCCGGTCGTGGTCGAGCCAGCCCATGTCGGGCGCGCGGCCCTGGTTGCGCTCGGAGTCCACGCGCGCCTTGTGCTCGGCGCTGCCCATCGTGAGCATGCCGCCCTCGCCGGTGGTGAGCTGCTTGTTGGCGTAGAAGCCGAACGCCGCCGGGTGGCCGCGGCCGCCGACCGGCGTCCCGTCGGCGTGGCGGGCCCCGAGCGCCTCGCAGGCGTCCTCGACGATCGGCAGGCCGTGCGCCTCGAGCGCGGGCAGGTCGGCCGGGTAGCCGAAGATGTGCACCGGCAGCAGCGCCCGCGTGCGGCCGGTGATCGCCGCCGCGGCGGCGGCCGGGTCCAGGTTGAGGGTGCGCGGGTCGATGTCAGCGAACACGGGCCGCGCCCCCTCGTAGAGCACCACGTTGGCCGACGCCACGAACGAGAACGGCGACGTGATCACCTCGTCGCCCGGCTCGACGCCGATGGCCCGCAGCCCGAGGTGCAGCCCGGCGGTGCCGGAGGAGACGGCGCTGGCGTGCGAGACGCCCAGCCGCGCCGCGAACGCGACCTCGAACGCGGGCACGCGCGGGCCGAGCGAGAGCTGCCCGGAGCGCAGCACGTCGATCACCGCCGCCTCCTCGGCCTCGCCGAGCACGGGCTGGGCGAGCGGGATGACGTCGCTCACGCCGACGGCGCCCGCCGGCCGCGCCGGTGGCCCGAGCGGCTCGGCAGCAGGCCCGCCTCGAGCGAGTCGACGAGCGCGTCCCAGCTCGCCTCGATCACGTTCTCGTGGACGCCGATCGCGCCCCACGTGTCGACGCCGTCGGAGGCGTCGAGCAGCACGCGGGTGACCGCCGCCGTCGCCTTGGCCTCGTCGAGGATGCGCACCTTGTAGTTGACGAGCTTGATGTCGGCCAGGTGCGGATAGGTCTCGGAGATCGCGTCGCGCAGCGCCTGGTCGAGCGCGTGGACGGGGCCGTTGCCCTCGGCGGTGCGCACGAAGCGCTCGCCCTCGACCCAGATCTTGATCGTGGCCTCGGTCATCACCCGCCCGTCCTCGCGCTTCTCGGCGATCACGCGCCAGGACTCGAGCCGGAACAGCGGCGCGTACTCGCCGGTCTCGCGCCGGATCAGCAGGTCGAGCGACCCGTCGGCGGCCTCGAACTGGAAGCCACGGTGCTCGAGCGCCTTCACCCGCTCCACCACCCGCGCGGCCGCCGTCTCGTCGAGCGAGCCGCCCGCGTGCGAGACCAGCGTGCCCTTGCCCGACAGCTCGGAGACCAGCACCTCGCGCGCGTTGCCGACCGCCGCCGGCTCGATGTGCTCGAACGTCGCCGGATCGGCCGCCACGCCCGCCACGTGCATGCCGCCCTTGTGCGCGAACGCGTTCTTGCCCACGTACGGGGCGTTGGGATCGGGCATGAGGTTGAGCAGCTCGGCGAGCAGGTGCGACGCCTCCGTCAGCCCCTCGAGCGCCGGCAGGCAGTCGTGGCCGAGCTTGAGCTGGAGGTTCGGGACGATCGAGGTGAGGTTGGCGTTGCCGCAGCGCTCGCCGTAGCCGTTGAGCGTGCCCTGCACGAGCACCGCGCCCGCGCCGACCGCGGCCAGCGAGTTGGCGACGCCGCACTCCGCGTCGTTGTGGCAGTGGATGCCGACCGGCAGCCCGGCGGCCACGACGTCGCCGACCGCGGCGGCGACCTCGCCCGGCAGCGAGGCGCCGTTGGTGTCGCACAGCGTCACGTTCTCGGCGCCCGCCTCGAACGCGGCGCGCACGCAGTGCAGGGCGTACCCCGGGTCCGCCCGCCACGCGTCGAAGAAGTGCTCGGCGTCGTAGATCACCCGCTTGCCCTCGCCGGCCAGGAACGCGACGGAGTCGGCGATCATCCGCAGGTTCTCCTCCGGGTCGACGCGCACGACCTTCTCCAGGTGCAGCGACCACGTCTTGCCGACCAGCGTGCAGACGGGCGCGAAGCAGTCCGCCAGCAGCCTCAGCCCCGGGTCCTCGGAGGCCCGCACGCCACGGCGGCGCGTCATCCCGAACGCGCACACGTCGGCGCGCAGCGACTCGCCCGCGAGGCGCTCGAACAGCTCCTCCTCCTTCGGGTTCGAGGCGGGGAAGCCGGCCTCGACGAAGCCGACGCCGAGGTCGTCGAGCAGGTGCGCGACGCGCAGCTTCTCCTCGGCCGACAGCGACATCCCCTCCCCCTGCATCCCGTCGCGGAGGGTGGTGTCGTAGATCTCGATGCGGCTCACGGGGCGGGGGCGGGCGTGGGCACCACGTCGAGCCAGTGGGCGTAGCGCTCCGAGCGGCCGTGCAACGCGTCCTCGAACACGCTCTGGATCGCGCGCGTGATCGGGCCGGGCCGCCCGTCGCCGATCGGATGGTCGTCGACCTCGCGCAGCGGCGTCAGCTCGGCGGCGGTGCCGGTCATGAAGATCTCGTCGGCGAGGTACAGCTCGCCGCGGGAGACGTCGCGCTCGAGCAGCTCGTAGCCGAGGTCGCGCGCGATCTCGATCGCCGACAGGCGGTTGATCCCGCCGAGGATCGACGCGGTGAACCCGGGCGTGGCGATCGTGCCGTCCTTGACCACGAACAGGTTCTCGCCGGTGCCCTCGCAGACCATGCCGCGCTGGTCGAGCAGGATGCCCTCCTCGTAGCCGGCCTTGTCGGCCTCGATCTTGGCCAACACGGAGTTGAGGTACTGGCCGGTGGCCTTCGCGGCCGGGATCAGGGCGTCGGGGCCGATCCGCCGCCACGAGGAGACCTTTCCGCGCACGCCGTTCTGCTTGCCCTCGTCGCCGAGGTAGGAGCCCCACTCCCAGACCGCGATCGACACCTCGACCGGGCAGTCGAGCGGGTACAGGCCCATCGGCCCGGCGCCGCGGTAGACGAGCGGCCGGATGTAGCAGGCCTTGAAGGCGTTGCGGGTGATCGTCTCGTGCGTGGCCGCCCGCAGCTCCTCCTTGGAGTAGGGGACGTCCATGTAGTAGAGGCTCGCCGAGCGGAAGAGGCGGTCCAGGTGGTCGTCGTGGCGGAAGATCGCGGTGCCGCCGTCGGCGGTCTCGTAGGCGCGGACCCCCTCGAAGACGCCGGTGCCGTAGTGCAGCGCGTGCGTGAGCACGTGAACCTTGGCGTCCTCGAACGCGACGAGCTCCCCGTTCATCCAGACGAAGTCGGCTTGGCTCACGTCAGCTCCTTCAGTACCGCGTCGGTCGCCTCGGCGGTGGTCGCGCTGCCGCCCAGGTCGGAGGTGCGAAGGCCACCGGCCAGGGCGCGGTCGACGGCCGATTCTACGGCAGCCGCCTCCTGCTCACGGGCCAGGCCGTGGCGGAGCATGAGCGCCGCGGAGAGGATCGTGGCCAGCGGGTTGGCGATGCCGCGGCCGGCGATGTCGGGCGCCGAGCCGTGCACGGGCTCGAAGACGCCGGGCGCGCCGGGTTCACCGAGGCTGGCGCTGGGCAGCATCCCGATCGAGCCGGTGAGCATCGCCGCCTCGTCGGAGAGGATGTCGCCGAACATGTTCTCGGTCAGGATCACGTCGAAGTGGCGGGGGGCGGAGACGAGCTGCATGGCGGCGTTGTCGACCAGCACGTGCTCGAGCTCGACGTGCGGGAACTCCCGGGAGTGCACGCGGATGACGACCTCGCGCCACAGCCGCGAGGTCTCGAGCACGTTGGCCTTGTCGACGCTGCTCACGCGCGAGCGGGCGGCGCGGAACGCGACGCGGGCGATCCGCTCGATCTCCTCGACGCTGTACTCGCACACGTCGTGCGCGCGCCCGTCCGAGCGGCCCTTCGCGCCGAAGTAGATCCCGCCGGTCAGCTCGCGCACGACCAGCAGGTCGGTGCGCTCGATGATCTCGCGGCGCAGCGGGCTGGCGTCGTAGAGCGCCTCCAGCGCGCGCACCGGCCGCAGGTTGGCGAAGAGGCCGAGGCCCTTGCGCAGGCCGAGCAGCCCCTGCTCCGGGCGCGCGGCGGCCGGGTCGGTGCTGTCCCACTTCGGCCCGCCGACGGCGCCGAGCAGCACCGCGTCCGCGGCACGGCACGCGGCCAGCACCGCGTCGGTCAGCGCGACGCCGTGGCCATCGATGCTCGCCCCGCCGAAGCCGTGCTCCTCGTAGGAGAGGTCGGGCGCGACCGCCGCCAGCACCCGCAGCGCGGCGGCCAGCACCTCGGGTCCGATCCCGTCGCCGGGCAGGGTGACGATCGTCGGGTTCATCGCGCGCGCACGGTAGCGGTTCGACGTCGGTGACCGTGTGCGGCGTCAACGTCGAGGCGGGCTTCCGGGAGGCTCGCGGTTCGACATCGTCCGCTGGGCGAGCACCTGGGCGATGCGGGCGTCACGAGCAGTGGCTCGTCGACGACCTGTCGCCACGTGAAGCGCAGCACGACGTAGGCGCGCCTGGAGATCGGCGTCCCGGGCCCGATCGCGCTCGAACGCGCCGCGGTGGCCGTGGGCGGCCCAGCCGTCCACCTCCACGATGACGCGCTCGTCGGGCCAGGCGGCGTCGGCCTCGTAGGGGCCGACCCTCGCGTTGACGAGCGGGCGGGGGAGGCCGGCGCGCTTCAAGAGTTTCAGCAGCGCGCGCTCGAGCTTCGCGCGGGTGGGCTCGGTCGTGTCCAGCATGCGGGTGAGCACTCGGGCGCCGTGGTGATTGGGGTGGCTGCGCATCTCGGCTCGGAGGGCGGTCGGCGTCATGAGCCGGAGGACCTGGGCCTCGGCGAGGGCTCGGGCAAGGGCATCGAGGGGAACGTGTGCCCTTCCCAGGTGATCGCCGTGTGCCCGACGGCGTAGACGCCTCGGTGGAGCACGTGCCACCGGCCGGCCTGGATCCGTCGCCCGATCGCCCGCGCCGAAAGGCCGATCGCCAGTACCTGATGCCGTGACACCACGCCCGCCTGCCGAGCAGCCAGCGTCGCGACTGCTCGGTCGGCGTCGAGCCGCCCCACTCCTGCGGGGGCGCGTCGACCTTCGACACCGTATGCGGCCTCAACGTCGAGCCGCTTCACTCCCACAGGGGCGGATCGACCTTCGGCACCGTATGCGTCGCCGTCGTCGATACGGGTGTTCGAGTGCCGGGCGGCTCGACGTTGCACGCCGCGAACGATGCGGCACCCGCCGGCACCCGCGGTGACCCTCGCGTGGATCGGCGCTCGATTGTCACGCATGCGTTACGAAGCGCGTGGCTCTCGTCGCAGCGAGCGTGATCGCCGCTCCACCGCTGCGCCATAGTGCCCTCCATGTCGCGCTTCTCGCAGCCGCCGGACCGGGTCTTCCAGCAGCTCAACGCCTCGATCGGCTACGACTGGCGGCTCGGGCCCTACGACGTCGAGCAGTCGCGCGCGCACGCGAAGATGCTCGCCGCCGCGCAGATCATCACCGACGCCGACCGCGACGCGCTGCTGGCCGGCCTCGAGCGCGTCGAGCGCGAGCTTGAGGACGGCGACTTCTCGTTCGCCCCCGACGACGAGGACATCCACATGGCGATCGAGCGGCGGCTGACGGAGGTCGCCGGCCCGGTCGGCGGCCGCCTGCACACCGCCCGCTCGCGCAACGACCAGGTCGCCACCGACATGGCGATGTTCACGCGCGCCCACGCGCTCACCACGCTCGAGCGCATCCAGCACGTGCAGAGCGTGCTCGTCCAGCTCGCCGGCGCCCACCTCGACTGGCCGATGCCCGGCTACACCCACCTCCAGCGCGCCCAGCCGGTCTACCTGTCCCACCACCTGCTGGCCTACTTCTGGATGTTCCGGCGCGACGCCCGGCGCTTCGAGTTCGTCCTCGGCGGCACCACCGACCTGCCGCTCGGCGCGGGCGCGCTGGCGGGCGTGAACTTCGACACCGACCGCTCGCTGCTGGCGCGCGAGCTGGGCTTCGCGTCCGTCGTGCCGAACTCGATCGACGCCGTCTCCAACCGCGACTTCGTGCTCGACTTCCTGTCCGCCGCCGCCACCTGCGCCACCCACCTCTCGCGGCTGGGAGCGGAGATCGTCCTGTGGTCCAGCGAGGAGTTCGGGTTCTGCGAGGTCGCCGACGCCTGGGCCTCGGGCTCCTCGATCATGCCCCAGAAGAAGAACCCCGACGCCGCCGAGCTGCTGCGCGCGAAGGCGCCGCGGGTCGTCGCGCACCTGATGGCCCTGCACGGCGTGCTGCACGGGCTGCCGCTGACCTACAACAAGGACCTCCAGGAGGACAAGGAGCACCTCTTCGACGCGGTCGACACGCTCGACCTGTGCCTGCAGGCCGCGCGGGGGATGCTCGAGACGATCGCCTTCCGGCGCGAGGCGCTGGCGGCCGCCGCCTCCGACGAGCTGATCGCGGCCACCGACGTCGCCGACCTGCTCGTGCGCCGCGGCGTGCCGTTCCGGCAGTCCCACGGGATCGTCGCCGAGCTCGTGCGCGAGGCGGTGGACTCCGGCCGCGCGCTGTCGGAGTTGACGCGCGACGACCTCGCCCGCCACTCGGACAAGCTCGACGACGAATATTACGCCGTGCTCTCGCAGCGCTCGTGGCTGGAGTCAAAGGTCTCCGAGGGGGGCACGGCGCTCGACCGCGTGCGCGAGCAGCTCGCCCACGCGCGCGCGGAGCTCGATGGCCAAGCCTAACGTCGCCGAAGGCGAGCGCGACGAAGGAGCGGTCTCGCCTGGCAGGCGAAACCTGTCTCCCGCCTTCTACTCCCGGCCGGTCCTCGACGTCGCGCGCGACCTGCTCGGCTGCGTGGTCCGCCACGGCGCGACGGCGGGCGTGATCGTCGAGACGGAGGCCTACCACCAGTCCGAGGCGGCGTGCCACGCCCACGTCGGCCTCACGGCGCGCACCCACGTCCTGTTCGGGCCGCCCGGGCGCGCCTACGTCTACCGCTCCTACGGCATCCACGCGCTGCTGAACGCCGTCTGCGAGGCCGAGGGCGTCGGCGCGGCCGTGCTGATCCGGGCGCTCGAGCCGCTCGCGGGCGTCGACGCGATGCGCGCCCGTCGCGGGCTGGAGCGCGTCGAGGACCTGTGCTCGGGGCCGGGCAAGCTCACGCAGGCGCTCGGCATCGGGCTCGGGCTCGACGGCTCCGACCTGTCTGCGGGCCCGATCCGCGTCGAGCCCGCCGCGCGCGGCTGGGAGGCGGTCGCACCGGTGACGGGGCCGCGGATCGGCATCACCAAGGCGGCCGAGCTGCCGTGGCGCTTCTGTGCCCCGGGCTCGTGCAGCGTCTCGCGCCCGCGGCCGCCGGAGGCTTGAGCTACTCGGGCGCGGCCTCGGCGCCGCCGGGGTTCCCGGCGTCCGTCTCGGACGGTGGCTCGGCGTCCGTCTCGGGCGCCTCCTGCGGCTCCGGCACCGGGTCGGGCTCCTCGGCCGGCGCCTCGGCCTCGGGCGGGTCCGCGGGAGCGTCCTGCGTGGCGGCGGGCGGCGCGCCGCCACCCTCGATCGCCTCCTCGCCGGCGTCGCCGCCGACCGGCGCCTCGGCCGGCGGGGCACCCGGGGTCACGGGCGCCAGGGGCGCCGTCTCGGGCGTGTCCTTCTCGACCCGCTCGAGGCCGACCAGCGCCTCGACGAACGTCTTGAAGATCCCGGCCGGATACGTGCCGCCGGCCACCGGGTCGCCCTGGAACTCGGTCTCCATCGGCTGGAAGCGGTCCGGGTAGCCGACCCACACCGCCACCGTGTACTCCTTCGTCCAGCCGACGAACCAGGCGTCGCCGTAGCCCTCGGTCGTGCCGGTCTTGCCGGCGATCGTCACGCCCGGCACGAAGGCGCGCGTCGCGGTGCCGGACTTCACGACGGTCTGCAGGATCGACTCGACCGTGTCGGCGACCGCCGGCTCGATCACGCGGCGCTTGAGCACGCGGTTCTCGAGCTCCACGCCGTTCAGCTCGACCGGCTCGAAGTCGTCCCCGGCGCCGCGGCCGATCGCCTCGACGCCGAGCGGGCCCGGGATCGGCGTGACGCCGCGGTCCTCCGGGTCGCCGGGGCTCATCGTCCCGTAGGTCAGCTCCCCGCGCTGGGCGAACGTCTCGTAGGCGTGCGCCATGTCGAGCGGGGTGACGCCCTGCTTGAGCCCGCCGAGCGCGTTCGCGGCATTGCGCGAGACCGGCGAGCGCACCCCGAGCCGCCGGGCCATCCGCGCGACCTTGTCCGGGCCCAGCTGCAGGCCCAGCTCGGCGTAGACGGAGTTGTCGGAGTTCGTCGTCGCGTTCGCCAGCGTCGTCACGCCCGCGTACGCGTCGTCGTAGTTGTTGACCTCGAACTGCTCCCCCCCCTTGAGCGTGAAGACCTTCTTGTTGGAGCTGAAGAGGGCGCCGGGCGAGATGTCCTGGCGCAGCGCCTCGGCGAGCACGAACGGCTTGAAGGACGAGCCGGGCTGGCGCTGGCCCTGCGTGGCGAGGTTGAACGGCGACTGGGTGTAGTCGTCGCCGCCGACCATCGCCCGCACCGCGCCCGTCTTGTTGTCGAGCGCCACCAGCGAGGCGCGCGGGCCGGCGGCGAAGGGCAGCCAGCTGGCGATCGCCTGGCTGGCGGCGTCCTGCATCTTCGAGTCCAGCGTCGTCCGCACGGTCAGCCCGCCGCTGAACGCGCGGCGCGCGCCGGTCTGGCCGCCGCCGAGCTTGTCGACGACCTGCTGCTTGACCCACGACGTGAAGTACGGGTACTTCGTGTCCTCGCGCGGGGGCTCGATGTCGGCCCGCGTGGGCAACGCCTCGAGGCGCGCCCCGTCGTACTGCGCCGTGCTGATGAAGCGCTGCTCGAGCATGCGCTGGAGCACCAGGTCGCGCCGCCGGCGGGCCGCCTTCGGGTGCGCGATCGGGTCGTAGCCGCTCGGCGACGCGACCATCCCGGCCAGCAGGGCCGCCTCGTGGGGCTCGAGCTGGGCGGCGCAGGGGCGCTCCTTGTCGCCCGCACAGCCCGCGTGGTCGCCGCCGAAGTACGTGCGCGCCGCCGACTCGATGCCGTACGCCCCGGCGCCGAAGTAGATCGAGTTGAGGTAGTTGCGCAGGATCCGCTCCTTGGACCACTTGCGCGTGAGGTGGTAGGCGAGCGCCGCCTCGCGCAGCTTGGTGAACAGCGTGCGGTCGTCCTGGGCGGCGAGCGCGTTCTTGACGAACTGCTGGGTGATCGTCGAGCCGCCCTGCACGACGCGCTGGTTGAGCACGTCCTGCCACAGCGCGCGGCCGATGCCGCGCACGTCGTAGCCCTGGTTGGTGTAGAAGCGCCGGTCCTCGATCGAGATGATCGCGTGCTTCATGACGGGTGCGATCTGGGCCTCGGAGACGTACAGCTGGCGCTGGTTGCCGGTCAGCAGGCCGATGTTGTCGCCGTTGGCGTCGAGGATCACCGAGTTGCCGCGCAGCGGGTCCTCGAGCTGCGGCAGGTCGGAGGCGACGGCCATCATCATCCCGAACACGGTCGAGACCGCCGCCAGCGTGCCGAGCCCGGCCAGCAGCGCGAGCACGCGCAGCTTGCGGATGCGCACGTGCCGCCGCGGCGGCCGGCCTTCGCCCTCGCCGTCGTCATCGCCTCCGCCGCCGCGGCGGCGGAACCCCCGCGTGGGGAGGTGCAGGATCGTCGCGCCGGCGGAGCGCCCGTCGCCACCGGTGGCCTCGCCTTGCTTGAAGGCAGCCGGATCGGGGGTGCGCTCGGATTCGCTCATGGGGACGGGCGGACCGGGCCCGCGAGGGCGCAGAGACTAGCATTGGCCCGGATGGAACCACCCGCCCCCGAGGCCGCCCGGGCGGCGGCGCAGCTGGAGCGCAACGCCGCCGAGAGCCTGCCGCGCGGGGCGCTCGAGCAGCGGCTCGCGGCGGGCCGGACGCTGCGCGTCAAGCTGGGGCTCGATCCCACGGCCTCGGACCTGCACCTCGGTCATACGGTGGTGCTGCAGAAGCTGCGCGAGTTCCAGGACGCCGGCCACACGGTCGTGCTGATCATCGGCGACTACACCGCGCGCGTCGGCGACCCCAGCGGGCGCTCGGCGACACGGCCGGTGCTCTCCGGCGCGGAGATCGACGCGCACGCGCGCACGTACGTCGAGCAGGCCGGCAAGGTCCTGCACGCCGACGAGCGCCTGGAGGTGCGCTTCAACGCCGAGTGGCTCGACATGTCGATGGAGGAGCTGTTCCGGCTGGTGCGAACCGTCACCGTGGCGCAGATCCTCGAGCGCGACGACTTCTCCCGGCGCTGGGCGGCGCGCGAGCCGATCTCCGTGCTCGAGCTGCTCTACCCCGTGCTGCAGGGCTATGACTCCGTGGCCGTGCGCGCCGACGTGGAGCTGGGCGGGACCGACCAGACCTTCAACCTGCTGATGGGGCGGGCCGTGCAGTCGGCCTACGGGCAGCCGCAGCAGGCGATCCTCACGGTGCCGATCCTGGTCGGGACCGACGGCGCGCAGAAGATGTCCAAGTCGCTGGGCAACCACGTCGGCATCACCGAGCCGCCCGCGGACATGTACGGCAAGACGCTCAGCCTCCCCGACTCGGCGCTGGGGCAGTGGTACTCGCTGCTGCTGGGGAGCGTCCCGCCCGAGGGCGCCTCCGCGCGCGATGCCAAGCGCGCGCTGGCGCGGGCGCTGGTGGCGCGCTTCCATGGCGAGGCCGCCGCCGGCGAGGCCGAGGCCGCCTTCGACCGCGTGTTCGTGGCGCGGGCGCTGCCGGAGCAGATCGAGGAGGCCGTCGTGACGCCGGCCAACGGCGTCGTGCACCTGCCGGAGCTGATCGCGTCGCTGTTCGGCGGCTCGCGTTCGGAGGCGCGCCGCAAGCTGGCCCAGGGGGCGGTCCGTCTGGACGGCGAGCCGCTCGAGGCCGGCGCGCTGGACGTGCCGGCGGAGGCGCTGGACGGCCGCGTGCTGCAGGTCGGCAAGCGGCAGTTCCGGCGTCTGCGCGTGGCGTGAGCGCGTGCTAGTGTCCCGCGCCGCTGGTAGCGGACGACGCCCCTCCCCGGGGGTGGACACACCGGGGGGATGCGCTAGACTCTGCTGCCCGCTCGGGGGCCTTCACGGCTGCTCGAGAGCCTCATCGCGGAGGAGTCCCCTCCCGGCTTCGAGGCGCAGCGGTCTTTGAAAACTCAACAGCATGCGCACCTCGGTGGCGCCGCCCTCGGGCGGAGCCGATCGAAGTGTGCGTCCAGGTTCGACCTGCCGCCGGCTAGTGCAGTCGCGCGGCAGCCAGATAGAAGCAGTACCGAAGTACCCCGTCGATGCATCCGTGGCTTGCTCCATGTGTACGAGCGGCCCCTCGTGCGATGCACCGACAGCTCTACGTGTATGCAGTTCTTCACGGAGAGTTTGATCCTGGCTCAGGACGAACGCTGGCGGCGTGCTTAACACATGCAAGTGGAGCGACGAACCGGGGCTTGCCCCGGGGCAGAGCCGCGAACGGGTGAGTAACA
>Ga0136616_10001522_pt1 | contig 12162 bp, 9 predicted proteins | sample AntDrymUQ2992106_2_FD_106648 | JGI IMG/M metagenome (GOLD analysis project Ga0136616, IMG submission 106648) | Polar desert sand microbial communities from Dry Valleys, Antarctica - metaG UQ299 (21.06) | ecosystem: Environmental > Terrestrial > Soil > Desert | place: Antarctica: Dry Valley...
CAGGAGGTGGGCCGTACCCGGCTGGCGGGGCGTGCGCAGGTGGCGGGCCGTACCCGGCTGGCGGGCCGTGCGCAGGTGGCGGGCCGTACCCGGCTGGCGGGCCGTGCGCAGGTGGCGGGCCGTACCCGGCTGGCGGGCCGTACCCGGCGGACATGCCGTACCCGGCTGGTGGACCCAGCCCGGCCGGCGCCGCCACCGGGTAACCGCCCGCGGCCGCCATCGGCGCGTACTGCCCCGCGGTCAGCTGGAAGAACAGCTGCTCGAGGTCGGCCGTCTCCTCCACCATCCCGTGCACGGCCACCCCGGCGCCCAACGCGATCTCGCCGATCTGAGCGGCGGTCGCACCGGTGACCGCGAGCCGGCCGTCGGGCAGCGCGTCCACCTCGACGATGCCGTTTCCGGCCAGCGCGGCGGCGAGAGTGGCCCGGTCCGCGCACTGCACCAGTACCCGGCGGCGCTGCCTGCCGCGCAGCTCGTCGAGCTGGCCCTGGTAGACGCACTGGCCACGGCTGATGATCACGAGCTGGTCGACGGTCTGCTCCATCTCGGCGAGCAGGTGGCTGGACACCAGGACGGTGCGGCCGCCGCTGGCGAAGCTGCGCATGAAGCCACGCAGCCACGCGATGCCCTCGGGGTCCAGTCCGTTGGCCGGCTCGTCCAGGATCAGCACCTGGGGGTCGCCGAGCAGCGCGGTGGCCAGCGCGAGCCGCTGGCGCATCCCCATCGAGAAGCTGCCGGCTCCGCGGTGCGCGGCGGTGGTCAGCCCGACGAGGTCGAGCAGCTGCTCGGCCCTGATCTCGGCCACACCGATCGCGGCGCAGTAGGACAGCAGGTGGTTGCGCGCACTGCGGCCAGGATGGAAGCCCTGGGTCTCCAGCACGGCGCCGACGACCCGCGCCGGGTTGCCGAGCCGCCCGAACGGCACCCCGTTGATCGTGGTGTGCCCGCTGGTCGGGACCACCAGGCCCAGCAGCGCACGCAGGGTCGTCGTCTTGCCGGAGCCGTTCGGGCCGACGAAGCCGGTCACGCTTCCGGGCTCGACGCTGAAACTGAGGTCCTGCACCGCGTTGACCGGCCCGAACTGCTTGCTGAGGTTCGCCACCACGAGCCGGCCGCTGCCGTCGTGCACCACCCACCCCCCGTCACCGCACACACCTGGCGGCATGGTCATCCTGCCCCACCTGGTAACCCGGCCGCGCGCGGTCAGCCCTCTCCTCGCCGCCCCCGGCGCCGGCCCTGTTGGGTACGCAGGACGGCGAGTGCCGCGGCTTGTCCCGGCACCCCCGCGATGCCGGCGGTCGGCGCCGTCCCGCCGCCGGAGACGAACAGGCCGGGGACCGGCGTGCGATGCCCGGACAGCTGTGGTGTCGGGCGCAGGAATGACAGCTGGTCCGGCGTGATGTCGATGATCATCGGGTGCGCACCCGGCCAGCGCAGCTCGGCGGCCATCAGCTCCGGGGTGCGCACATGCCGGCCGACGACGCTGGCCGCGAACCCCGGCGCGTGCTTGTCCAGTGCCTCGACCATCGCGTCCGCGAAGGCCTCGCCGTGCGCCGCCCAGCCGCCGCGGACCCGGAACGGCGCCGACGGGCAGGCGAGGTAGACGGTGTGCTGGCCCGGCGGGGCGAGGGTGTCGTCGATCGCGGACGGGGTGAACGCGTAGGTCGGGACGTTATCCGGCAGGTACCCGGCCTCGCCCTGGCGGAACGCATCGGCGAGGTCGTCGAGGCTGTCCACGAGCGACTGCAGGCCGTTCCAGTCGCCGGCGCGGGCACCGGGATAGGCGGGCAGCGCGGTGGTGGCTAGGTGCACGACCATCTGCACCGTGTTGCTCCGGTGCACGCCGGCGAGCCGCCGCCCGGCCGGCCCGGACAGCGGCGGGTCGAGCAGCGTGAGCAGAGCGGTCGCCGGATCCATCGCGGTGACGACCACGTCCGCGGCGATCCGCTCGCCGTCCTCGAGCTCGACGCCGGTCACGCCGCTGCTGCCGGTGGCGATCCGCCGTACGGCGGCGCCGGTGCGCAGCCGGCCACCGAACGAGCCCAGCCGGGTCACCAGCGCGTCGGTCAAGGCCTGAGCGCCGCCGACGGCGTGCCACTGGCCGAAGCGGTGGTACGCGGCCTGCCAGAGGGCGAAGAACCCGCCGCCGGCCGCGGACGGTCCGACCGCGCCGTGCGCGGCGAACGCCGCGATCGGAGCGCGGACCAGCTCGGTATCCAGCGTCTGGGCGAGCAGCCCGCCGTAGGGCGCAAGCACGTCCTGGACCAGGGAGCCGACACCGCCGGCCCGCCGCACCGCACGCCTTGCGCTACCGAGCCTGGCCAGTCCCGCGCGCAGCACCGCCGGCCCGCTCGTGGCCCGCGTGAGCCCTGCGGTGGCGACCTCGACGGCCGGCATCGCTCGCTCGATGAACTCTCCATATCGCCGGGCCTCGGCGGCGTCGTGCTCGGCGATGCTCGCGATGGTGGCGTCCACGCTGCGGTGAAAGCGGACCACCCGGCCGTCGGGCAAGAAGCCGGCGGCGAACGGGTCCATCTCCCGGTAGGTCAGCCCGGCGGCGGCGAGATCCAGCTCGGCCGGGATCTCGGTCATGTTGATGATGTTGTGCGCAGCCGAGTGGGTGTCGAACCGAAACCCCGGCACGGTCTCCTCGGTGCGCGACCCGCCGCCCGCCGCGTCCGCCTGCTCGAGCACGGTGACGGCCAGCCCGGCACGGGCGAGGTAGCAGGCGGCGATCAGCCCGTTGTGACCGCCGCCGACAATCACCGCCCGGCTCACCACGGCCTCCTCACCGCCCCGCCCACGAATACCCGGATGGCCGCGTCATACCCCGCCATGGGGTCCTAGCGTGTCGACGATGACGAACGTAGCCGAACCGAGCGCGCCGAACCGGTACGAGCTGACCGGCAAGGAGCTGGACGTCTCCTACTCCACCAGCGGCATCGACGGCCGCCCGCGCTTCTCGGTCACCGACGGCGAGCAGTCGTTCAGCTTCGTCGGCGATGAGATCGCCGTGGCGTCGACGGCACTGGGCACCGAGGTCACCGTGGTCACCGAAGTGGTGCCGCACGAGCGCGACATCACGATCACCCTCGTACTGCCGACCGTCTACCTGCGCGACCGGAGCGAGGCGGAGTTCGACACGATCGCGATCGCGACGATCAGCCTGCTCCCGTCGACGGGAGCAGGAGAGGTGCGTGGCGCGGCGCAGATGTACCGCGTCACCGACCTGCACGGCACCGCGAGCCAGGTCGACTTCTAGCCGGTCTGTTGCCGGTCGGGGGCCTGCTGAGCCGCCGATTGTTCGACCGGCCGGTCCAGGGCGTCGAGGAACGCGGCGGTCCAGTCGCCGTAGCCACGGTCGTTGGGATGGAAGAAGTCGGCGGAGTACTTGTCCCGCCACGGCGGGCCGGTCCGCGACCACAGGTCGGCGACCCGAAGGCCGTGCCGCGCCGCCTCGTCGGCGACCAGCGCGTTCATCTGCTGGGCCACCGGCGGCCGCAGCCCGTGCGGCATGGTGGCGATCAGCGCGCCGGCGGGCAGGCGGGCGGCGATCTTGCGCAGCGCTGCGTCGAGATCCGCGGTGCGGTGCACGAGGTCGTTGGAGCCGATCGCCACGCTGACCAGTTCCGGCGGCGTGCGCTCGGCGATCTCGGCCAGCGCCGGCAGCTGACGGCCCAGCACGTCGGCCGCTCTCGCGCCGGTCTTGGACAGGTTCACCACCCGCCACGGCCTTCCGTCGGACCGCAGCCGCTCCAGCACCCGCAGGACGTAACCGCCATCGCGCGTCGACGCCCCGATCCCCTGGCTGGTGGAGTCACCGAGGACGACCCACAGCGGGCCGTCGGCGGCGAGCGCCTCGGTGTTGGCGAGCTCCCACTCGGCCGCGAACGTCGCGGTCTGCACCCGGCGGGCGGCCGCCCCCGGCAGCAGTCTGCCCAGCCAGTGACCCACGACGCCGACGGCCTTGCGCACCGGGCTGACCGCCGTGATCGCCTTGCACACGACAGGGCGCAGCCACCTGCGCAGCGTGGACTCCGCGGGCTCCGCTGCATCGGCCATAACCCAAGTATGGCTCAGCTGGCCGGCCAGGCGGCGGGCCCCGGTCGGCCCATTCGGTACCTACGGTCCGCTGTTTCGACGGTAGCCGCACCGCCAAGCGGGTGGCCCGAGTCGGCCGTTTGGCCGAACTCTGAGCCGAGACGTTAACCAGTCAGTAACCCCGCAATGACCTGGTTCGTTGCAGTTCTTGTGCGGCGCGCCGGTGTCTGCCGCTGTTCTGTTGCCCGGTCTGAGGCTCCCCGTCGGCGCGTCCACTGCTGGGAGATATGCGTGGCAGGCGTCGAGGTCGCGGTCCGGAACCTGACGAAGGCGTTCGGGCGGACCAACATCTGGTCGGACGTACGCTGGCCCTGCCTCCCGGCGAGGTGAGCGTACTGCGCGGCCCTTCGGGCACCGGCAAGTCGGTGTTCCTCAAGACGCTCATCGGATTGCTCAAAGTCCGAGCAGGGCAGCATCGTCATCCCCGACACCGATCGCGATCATCCCGATCTACACGATCGGCCTGCTGGTCGCCTACACCGCCGCCCGGGTCAACGTGACGGTGATCAACGGGCTGGCCGGCGGCACCTATGACCACTACGACTTCACCCGGCTCGACGAGAACGAGCGCACCGCGCCACGGTGATCACCGGTGACTTCGCCACCAAGTTCGATGCGCTGTTCAAGTCCGTCCGTGAGCTGGCGCCGACGCAGCAGGCTGTGGTCGACGACGATCGCCCGGCTCACCACGGCCTCCTCACCGCCCCAGGACTACAAGTACCCGGATGGCAGCGTCGCAGTCCGCCGCGTGCTCCTGGCGTGTCGACGGTGACGAATGTAGCCGAGTGCGTGGCGAGCCGAGCGAGACCAGCGCACCGGGCGGCGGTCACGGGGCGGCCAGCACGACTCCTCGTGACGAACTCGACCGCTGACCGGCGCTGTCGGGCAGCTCGGCGTAAGCGAGTTACGCCGTTCGGCGTAGTTGGAGATACTCCAGTGACCGTAGGGAGGTACTCCATGGCCCAGTCCCAAGCGCCGCGCGGCGCGGTGCTCAGCGGCGTCATCGCTGCGGCGCTGCTCCTGGGTGTGTACGTGCTCGTCCTCGTCGTCGCGCTCGGTGCGGTGGCCATGGCCACCTTCGCGGTGCTGAACTTCAGTGGCGCGCTCGCCGTCAAGCTGGTGGGTGTGCTCGCGGTGATCGTGTTCATCGTGCTGGCCGGCGTCGTCCGGTCGCTGCGGCGCCCTCGGGTAGAGCCGGAAGGCATCGAGCTCACCCGGGCCGAGCAGCCACGGCTGTGGGACACCGTCGAGCGGCTGGCCAGCGCCGTCGGCACCCGGCAACCGGACGAGATCCGGCTGGTCTCGGACGCCAACGCGGCGGTGACGGAGGAGTCTCGCTGGCTCGGGTTGCGCGGCGGGAAGCGTACGATGGAGATCGGCGCGCCGCTGCTGCTCGGCCTGTCCGCGGGTCAGCTCGCCTCGGTGCTCGGGCACGAGCTCGGGCACTACAGCGGGCGCCACGCCGCCTTCGGCCGGATGTCCTGGCGCGGCGCGGAGGCACTGCTGGGCATCATCCGCCGGATGGACTACGCGCTGGTCAGGGCGATCTTCACGGGTTACGCGCGGCTGTACTTCCGCGTCTCTGCCAAGGTCCGCCAGCAACACGAGCACGACGCGGACACGGTCGCGATCGCGGTGACCGGCCGCCAACCGACCATCACCATGCTGCGTCGGCTACCGGCACTGGCGCTGGCCTGGCATCTGACGCTGCAGGAGTACGGGCCGATGGCCCGCTCGGCAGGCCGGACGCCTGACCTGTTCGCCGGCTACTGGGCGTTGCTCAGCGAGCGTCGCAGGGTGCCCCAGTTCGACGAGGCCGTGGCGGCCGCACTCGCTGAGCCGACCGACCGCTACGCCAGCCACCCTGCGACCGGCGCGCGCATCGCAGCCGCCGCCGCGCAGCCCGACGCGCAGGTGCCTGCGGACAACAGGCCGGCGACCGTGCTGGTGGCCTACCTCCCGCACACCCTGCAGCGGCTGCAGCAGGAGCTCGTGCGGGCCGACCTCGGGCCGTCGGCCGACTGGGCGGAGCTGGCGGCGCTGGCCGCCCGCCGCGAGACCGCGAACGTGGCTGGCGAGCTGGTGAAGGTCGCCAGCCCCGGAACCCACGATGTGACCCTCGGGGCGATCCTCGACGGCATCGCCGGCGGCTACGGACCGACGATGGTGCGCTCGCTGGTCCACCCGGGCATCGCACCGGAGGATAGGCCGCACGCCTTCCGGTCGGTCTGCACCAGGATGCTGGCTGGCTGCGTGGCCAGCGCGATGATCGAGGCCGGAGTCGCCAGGGCAGTGATGAACTGGGCGGGCCCACGCCCCTGGATGCTGATCGGCCTGGACGGTGTCCCGATCGACGTGCCGGCGCGGGTGGCGCCGGCGGTCGCGGCGGCCATGCCCGACAGCGGCGCCGGCAACCCGCAGGGTGTCAGCGTGCTCCGGGAGTGGCTGACCGGCATGGGGGTGTCGCTGTGGCACCGGATTCGCGCCGCGGAGCACGACCCGCTCGCGCCTGACCTGGTCGCCGTCGCGCTCAACGTGGACCTGGACAAGAAGCCCGTCGATCTCCTCGTCTGCGACACCGGCCTGCTGTTCGTGCCGCAGTCCAAGCGCGAACGGCGCGAGGTGAAGCACGCCGCGATCGCGATCACAAGACGCAAGATCAACGGCAAGCGACTCACGAAGCTCCTCGAGCGTCCGATCGACGAGCTGCGCGCCAGCGAGGGCGCCGTGTTCGTCGGCATCCACGACATCGCGACAGCGCGGCTGACCAGCAAGCTCCTGTCGTCGCGGTTCGACATCCAGCTGGTGAACGGAGCCGCGCTGAGCGTCGCCACCACGAGTGACGTCGAGGAGATCGACGAGCCGTGGGAGCACCTCGGCGCGATGCTGGGTGCTCGACTGCAGCCGGCGTGAACAGAGGTCTCCTAGGCTAGCCCGATGCAGCTGTCCGTGCCCCTGTCCTACGGTGCCGACCCGGTGCAGACCGCCGCCGACGTGATCGCCTGGGAAAGGGCCGGGTTGGACCTCGTCTGGGTCGCAGAGGCGTACAGCTTCGACGCGCCGAGCATGCTCGGATACCTGGCCGCGAAGACCGAGCGAGTGCAGATCGGCGCCGGCATCCTGCCGATCTACAGCCGCACGCCGGCGCTGATCGCCCAGACCGCGGCAGGGCTGGACGCGCTGTCGGGCGGGCGAGCCGTCCTCGGCCTCGGAGCGTCCGGTCCGCAGGTGATCGAGGGCTGGCACGGCGTGCCCTACGACAAGCCGCTCGCCCGCACGCGCGAGATCGTGGACATCTGCCGCAAGGTGTGGCGCCGCGAGCGCCTGACCAACGAGGGGATCTACCCGATCCCGCTGCCGGCCGGCCAGGGCGCCGGCCTCGGCAAGCCGCTCAAGCTGATCAACCACCCGGTGCGCGAGCGCGTCCCGATCTGGCTGGCCGCGCTGGGGGAGCGCAACGTCGAGCTCACCGCCGAGGTCGCCGAGGGCTGGCTGCCGTTCATGCTGCTGCCCGAGAAGGTGGCCGACGTGTGGGGCGACGCGCTCGCGGCGGGTCTGGCCAAGCGGTCGCCGGAGCTGGGTCCGCTGCAGATCACCGGCGGCGGCGCGCTGGCGATCGAGGAGGAGATGTTCACCCCGGCGCGGCAGTTGGCCAGGGCGATGAGCGCGCTCTACGTCGGCGGCATGGGTGCCCGCGGCAGGAACTTCTACAACACCGTGCTGCAGCGCTACGGCTACCTCGACGCCGCGGCAGGAGTCCAGGACCTCTACCTGGACGGCCGCAAGGACGAGGCGGCCGCCGCTCTGCCCGACGAGTTCATCGAGCGCACGAACCTCATCGGGCCGCCCGGTTTCGTCCGGGAGCGGATCGCCGCACTGCGGGAGGCCGGCGTGACGCACCTGCACGTCACGCCCGTCAGCGCCGACCAGCCGAAGGTGCTCGAACAAGTCAAGGAGTGGATCTCCTAGCGCTCCCATTCGGACTGCTACGGACTGCTACGATCGTTGCATGACCGACGTCCCGTCCCGCGATCTGCGCAACGACACCGCCGGTGTCCTGCGGCGCGTGCAGGACGGTGACGACATCACGATCACAGTCAGCGGCCGCCCGGTCGCGCGTCTGGTTCCGCTGCAGCGGAGCCGGCGCCGGTGGCTGCCCAAGGCGGAGCTGGTCCGGCGGCTGTGCATCGCACAGGCCGACCCAGGACTGCGCGTCGACCTGGCCCGGCTGGCCGGCGACACAACTGACGACCTCGGCCCGGTTCGGTGACCGCGCGCGGCGTGCTCGGCACCAGCGTGTTCATCGCGAGTGAGAGCGGCCGCGAGCTCGTCGAGGACAGGTTGCCGGAGGAGTCGGCGATCTCGGTGGTCACCCTTGCCGAGCTGCACGCCGGGGTGCTCGCCGCGCCGGACACCGACAGCCGCGCCAGGCGGATGGCGACACTCGACGCACTGGGCGATGTCGAGGTGCTTCCGGTGGACGAGCGAGCCGCGCTGGTCTGGGCCCGGATGCGCGTGCACCTTGCCGAGACCGGCCGCCGCGCCGGGGTCAACGACCTGTGGATCGCGGCAACGGCGGCCACAAGCGGGCTGCCCGTCGTCACCCAGGACGACGACTACGACCAGCTGGACGGCGTCGCCGGCCTCACGGTGATCAAGGTCTGAACCAACCCGAGTCGGCGCTCAGTGGTGGTGGGCGTGCACGACGGCGTGGCCGAGGCCGCGAGCCATCAGCGCCCGGTTGACCGGCCAGGCGATCACGAACGCCACGCCCAGTGAGAAACGCGAGCGCGGTCCAGAACAGCCAGTTGCCCAGCCCGGAGTCCATCGCGCCGGGGACGCCGACCATGACCAGGTTGTCGACGATTTCCATCACCGCGATCGACGCGGTGTCCGCCGCGAGGGCAACACGCACCGCCGACCGGAAGTCGAGTCCGGCGCGGAGCACGCTCTGCATGGTCAGCGCGTTGCCGAACACGAAGGCCAGTGCGACCGCGAGGACGACCGTCGGGAGGTTGGCCCCAGCCCAGCGACGTGCCGATGACCATCCCGAGCACCTCGCCGATCGCACAGCCGGTGAGGCAGTGCAGGGTCGCGCTCGCCGCGGTGGCCCACGGAACGGCCTGGAGGTCAGCCATGCCGCCAGACTACCCCTGGGGGGTATGGGTCAACGCGATCAGCCGAAGAAAACCTCGGCCTCGGCGTACAGCTCGGGGTCGACGGTCCGCAGCTCGCCGACGGCCTCGGCCAGCGGCACGTGGTGGATGTCCGTGCCGCGCAGCGCGACCATCGAGCCCCACGCCTCGTCGTGCACGGCGTCGACCGCGTGCAGGCCGAACCGGGTGGCCAGCCACCTGTCGCGCGCCGTCGGCGTGCCGCCGCGCTGGACGTGGCCGAGCACCGTGGTGCGGGCCTCCTTGCCGGTGTGCTTCTCGATCTCGTTGGCCAGCCGCTCGCCGATGCCGCCGAGGCGGACGTGGCCGAACTGGTCGCGATCGTCGGTGTTGACCACCAGTTCGCCGCCCTTGGCCTGCGCACCCTCGGCGACGACGATGATCGGCGCGTAGTGCAGCCGAAACCGGCTGTCGACCCACTTGCAGACCTGGTCGACGTCGAACGGGACCTCGGGGATGAGGATCACGTTCGCGCCGCCGGCGACACCCGAGTGCAGCGCGATCCAGCCGGCGTGCCGCCCCATCACCTCGACGATCAACGCGCGGTGGTGCGACTCCGCGGTGGTGTGCAGCCGGTCGATCGCCTCGGTGGCGATGCTGACCGCGGTGTCGAAGCCGAAGGTGTAGTCGGTGCCGGCGAGGTCGTTGTCGATCGTTTTCGGCACCCCGACGACGTGCACGCCCTCCTCGAACAGCTTGGCCGCCACCCCGAGGGTGTCGTCCCCGCCGATCGCGATCAGGGCGTCGATCCCCAGGTTGACCAGCGTCTGCTTGATCCGCTCGACGCCGTCCTCTATGGCGAACGGGTTGGTCCGCGACGTGCCGAGGATCGTGCCGCCGCGCGGGAGCAGCCCGCGCACCGCCGGAATGTCCAGCGGCATGGTCAGGTCCTCCAGAACGCCCCGCCAGCCGTCCCGGAAACCGACGAACTTGTAGTCATAGTTCGGAACGCCCTTGCGGACGATCGCGCGGATCACCGCGTTCAGCCCTGGGCAGTCCCCGCCCCCCGTCAACACCCCAACGCGCATGAACGTGTCCCCTCTCCTCGAGCGGCGCGACGCTGGCAACGCTAGCGCCCGCGTCAGCCGACCAGCAGCGGGTCCCCGTCGCGCTCGACGACGCGCGGTGACGCGCCGGCCAGCACGGCGAGGTGGGCCACATGCCCGGTGCCCGGATCTAGCTGGTGCAGCCACGCCGGCAGCTCGGGCGCGCGCGCGTTCGACCAGGTCAACAGCCGTGCCGGCTGGTTCGGCGGGCTGACCGTCAGCTCGGCCATCGGCACGTTCAACCCGTCGCCGGTGGCCTTGAGCAGCGCCTCCTTGCGCGTCCAGTAGCCCAGCAGCGCGGCGGGGCGTTCCGCGGCGGGCAGCGCGGCCAGCGCGGGGCGCTCGGCGGGCGCGAGCACCCGGTCGGCGAGGGCCTCGACGTTCGCCATCGGGCGCAGCCGCTCCACGTCCACCCCGACGGCGTCGCCGCTGCTGACCGCCACGGCCACCCGGCCGCCGGAGTGCGACAGCGAGAGCTCGACGCCCGGCTCACCGAGCACCCGCGGCTTACCGTGCGCGCCGCCGCAGACCGTGCAGGTCGCGGCCAGCTTCACCTCGGTCGGGGCGACGCCGAGATGGGTGGCGAGCACGATGCGGCTCAACGCACGCGCCGCCAGGTACCGCTGCGCGTCCTCGGGGCGCACAAAGCGCTGGTAACGGGCCTGTTCGCCATCGTCGAGCAGGCTCGCCAGCTCGGGCCGGGCTGTGTCCGGCCGCGCCCACCAGACCTCGCACTCCCCGGCGGCCGGCATGGCCGCGAGGCTACGCGCCGAGCGGCTGCCACCTGTCGTAGGAATGACCGCCGTCCCGCGGAGCAGGTGGGCGACGAGCGGGAGCCTGTCAGGTGCGTTCGATGAGTGGGAAGGCGCGGTGCCGTCGTGGTGGGATGAGGAAGTTCTGCCGGCGCGTGGCGGTGATGAACCGTTCGATGCCGTGGTCTTCCTCTTCCAGGTCGAAGGCGTTGAGCAGGTCGACCGAGGCCTGGTTGCGCCGCAGTGTGGAGAAGAAGTCGGCGCTGGGGAAGAAGCCGGAGAACTGCAGCTTCGGCGTGTTCTGTCCGGTTGTGGTGTCCATCGCATCGAAGCCCGGTCCGTCGATGCGCAGGTGAATCGGCCGGCCGTCGGAGGTGCGCCCGGATCGGTGCAGTTGGGAGACATGGCCCATCCGGGCGAACTGCTGGGCGCTGTGATTGGCGTAGTTGGCGCCGCGGAAGACGTTGGGCAGGAAAGCCCCCCGGGTGCTGAGATCGCGCGGCCCGCCCCCGTCGGTGAACGGATCCTTCGAGTCTTCCTGCACCTGCGACGGGGACTCGAACATGTACTGGAGCCGCTCGTCGAAGTTCTCCCGGACGTCGCCTTCCTTCGGGTCGCGGCCGTCCAGGTAGAACTGGCGCAGATCCAGCAGCACGTGAGACAGGTGCTGGATCGAGCCGTTGTCGAAGTAGTCGCCGGGTTGGGCATTGCTGAGCCGGATCCCGTGGCCGCCGACGAAGGTGACATCCTCCGCGGGGGAGCTGGCGTCGATCTGCTGGTCGGCGAAGCCCATCCACATCGGCGACGAGGGGTTGACGAACGAGGCAAACGGCAGCCTTTGGTCGTCGGCGATTCTGCGCGGCAGCCCGCGCTGTATGAACATCGCCCGGTGTGACGTGATCGTCATGCTCGCGTCGAATCGGGGAGACGCGAGGCTGTCGCCTTTGAGCCGGCCGCTTCCGGATGGCCAGCGCACCACGTCGTCGACGATAGCCGCGACGTCGCTGCGCACGGTGAACAGGAGGTCGTTGTTCTCCATCCGGACCGCGACGTTGAATTCCGGCCGGCGCAGCTCAAGGACATGGTTGC
>Ga0136616_10001525_pt1 | contig 12154 bp, 10 predicted proteins | sample AntDrymUQ2992106_2_FD_106648 | JGI IMG/M metagenome (GOLD analysis project Ga0136616, IMG submission 106648) | Polar desert sand microbial communities from Dry Valleys, Antarctica - metaG UQ299 (21.06) | ecosystem: Environmental > Terrestrial > Soil > Desert | place: Antarctica: Dry Valley...
ATGCAGGCCGCCGGCGCGGCCGCACCAGTGACGACGAGCGGGGCGCTGCTCGCGGCTCTCGGCCAGGTGGGCGCGCAGACGGTGTCGATCGCGACGCCGTACGACGAGGCGATCTCGCTCCGACTGCAGAAGTTCCTGGAGGAGGCCGGTGTTGGGGTCACCGGCACACACTGGCTCGGTCTGCAGTCCAACATCGGGACCGTCCCGTACGACGTGACGGCCGACCTCATTCGCAAGACCGACTACCCCGATGCCGAGGCGATCATCGTCTCCTGCACCAACCTGGCGACCTACGACCTCATCGAGCCGCTCGAGGCCGAGCTCGGCAAGCCCGTCATCAGCGCCAACCAGGCGTCGATGTGGGCCGCGCTCGGCCTGGTCGGGCGGGTCGCCGCCGGCCCCGGTCAGCGCCTCCTCGACCACGACCGGGCCGCATCCCCCCTTGAGTCGAGACGCCGATGACCCTCGCACCCCTGCCGGAGTACGCCGCCCGGCTCGCGCACGTCCAGGCGGAGATGGCGACCCGCTCGATGGCCGCTCTCGTGGTCAGCGACCCGGCCAACATCTACTACCTCTCCGGCTACGACGCCTGGTCGTTCTACATGCCGCAGTGCCTCGTCGTGCCTGCGGACGGCGAGCCGCAGCTGTTCGCTCGGGCCATGGACGCCGCCGGCGCGGCCTCGATCTCGGCGCTAGGGCCAAACCAGGTGCACGGCTACCCCGAGGAGCTGGTTCATCGCCACGACACCCACCCGTACACGTGGATCGTGCGGCAGGCGATCCTCGTCGGCTTGCTGGCGGACGACCCGGGTTGGACCGTCGGCATCGAGGGCGACTCCCACTTCTTCTCGCCGCGAGCCTACCTCGCGCTCACGGGCGGCATACCTCGCGCCCACGTCGTCGACAGCGCAGAGCTCGTTAACTGGGTGCGCCTGGTGAAGTCCGAGCACGAGCTGGCCCGAATGCGGATCGCGGGCACCATCGCCGAGCGCGCGATGACGGTCGCCCTCGACGCCGTCGAGGTCGGGCGCCGCCAGTGTGACGTCGCCGCGGAGATCCTGGCCGCCCAGGCCGCGGGCACGCCGACGCACGGCGGCGACTACCCAGCGATCTACCCGATGCTGCCGACCGGTGACGCCGCCGGGACGCCGCACCTCACCTGGAGCGATGCGCGCTTCGTGGCGGGCGAGGCGACGACCATCGAGCTCGCCGGTGCATACGAGCGCTACCACGTCCCCCTCGCCCGCACGGTCGTGCTGGGCGACCCACCCAGCCGGCTCAGCGACATGGCACCGGTGGTCGCCGACGGGATGGCGGCCTCTCTCGCGGCGCTCGTGGCCGGAGCCACCGGCCACGACGTGCACGCGGCATTCAACGACGTCATCGGCCGCCATGGGCACACCAAGGAGTCGCGGACCGGCTACTCGATCGGCATCGCCTACCCGCCCGACTGGGGTGAGCGAACCGTGAGTCTACGTGCAGCCGAGAAGACCGTTCTGCAAGCTGGTATGACGTTCCACGTCATCCTCGGGATGTGGATGGACGGCTGGGGGTACGAGCTGTCCGAGCCGGTCGCCGTCACCGACACCGGCGCCGAACGCTTCACCGACCTGCCCCACGACCTCACCAGAAAGTGAGCGCATGATCCCCACCAGCCTCACCCTGCCACTTGCCGCCCGCGCGAGTGACCTCGTCGGCTCGGTGATCGACTCGAGCACGTCGCTCCTGCACAGGCAGAAGCACGACATCGTGCGCTTCGCGATGGGCAGCCCGGCCGCCGAGGCCGTACCGTCGACGATCCTCTCCCAGGTGGCGCAGGAGTATCTCGGGCCACTGTCACCCGACGCGTTCGACTACGCAGCCACCGAAGGTGACCCGCCGCTGCGTGAGGCGCTGCTCGCCATGCTCAGCGGCACGGGTGACGAGACGACGGCCGATCGCCTCACGGTCACCGCCGGCGGCATGCAGGGCCTCGACCTGTGCTGCAAGCTGTTCGTCGACCCGGGCGACCTGGTCGTCGTCGAGTCGCCGACGTACACCAACGGCAGCGCGACCGCCCTCTCGTACGGCGCCGAGCTGCTGGAGGCGCAGGTCGACGAACACGGGCTGGTCGTTGAGGCACTGCCCGGGCTGGTCGCGCAGACCGGTCGAAGCCCGAAGGCGATCTACACCATCCCGACCTTCCAGAACCCGTCGGGCGCAACGATGTCGCTCGAGCGTCGGCATGCGTTGCTGGAGCTGGCCCGCCAGTGGGGGTCCGTCGTCATCGACGACGACCCGTACGGGCTGCTGCGCTTCGAGGGCGACGAGCTGCCGACGCTGCGCGAGCTGGGCGACGGCGATCCGCTGGTGTTCTCGGTGCGGACGTTCTCCAAGATCCTCGCGCCCGGGCTGCGGGTGGGTTGGGTCGACAGCGCTGCGGAGCTGCAACCGTTGCTGATCAACGCCAAGCAGGCGATGGACACCTGCACGAACCTGCCTGGCCAGCGACTCGTCACGGGCTTCCTTGCCGGTGGCCACCTCGCAGACCATCTGGCGACGCAGCGGACGGCATACCGGGAGCGCAAGATCGCCATGCAACGATGCCTCGAGGAGCATTTCGGCGACATCGCCCACTGGACCGACCCCGAGGGTGGCTTCTTCCTCTGGGTGACGCTGGAGTGTGGCGTCGACACACAGGCCTTGTTCGAGGTCGCGTTGGCCGAGGGTGTCGCGTTCATCCCCGGTCCGGCGTTCTCGCCGGCCGGCAACTTCCACGACGCACTACGGCTTTGCTTCGCGTCCACCGCACCTGAGCGCACCGCCGTCGGTATTGCGCGGCTGCGACGGGCGGTCGACCGGCTGATCACGGACGGGTCAAGTGGCTGAGACGGGGTCACCGACTGCCCGCATCGGGGAGGCGGAGCAGGACGTGCTGGACCTGATCGATTTGCGCGAGATCGTCGAGCTGACCCAAGCGTTGGTGCGGGCACCCGGCGAGAACCCGCCCGGCGACGAGGCTGCAAAGGCAGAGATCCTCGCCAACGCCTGCCGCGACCGGCAGCTGTCGGTCGCGCTGAATGACGTCGAGCCGTCGCGGCCCAACGTGACTGCCACCCTTCGAGGCGGCACCGGACCTGGGCTGCTGCTCCTCGGTCACACCGACGTGGTCCCCGTCGGCGACGGGTGGACGGTAGATCCGCGGGGCGCCCTCGTGCGGGAGGGGCGGATCTGGGGTCGCGGATCCACCGACATGCTCGGCGGGCTGGCCGCCTGCGTGGTGGCGATGGACGCGCTGCAGCGTGCGGGCGTCGAGCTGTCGGGTTTCGTCGAGCTCGCCGCCACCGTCGACGAGGAGGACCTCGGCCTCGGCATCCGGCACTACCTCGCCACGGGGGACCGGTCGTCATACGCCGGATGTGTCGTCGCCGAGCCGACGGAGCTCCAGACGATCATCGCGGCCCGGGGCGACGCGTACGTCGACGTGACCGTGACGGGGCGGGCCGCGCACTCCGGCGATCCGAGCGCCGGTGCGAACGCCGTCTACGGAGCCGCCGAGGTGATCGCCGATCTCGAACGGTGGCACGGCCAGCTGGCGGCCGACGTGCATCCGCTGGTCGGGGCGGCCACCTGGAGCGTCGGCCAGGTGCAAGGTGGCACCGGCACGTCGATCGTGGCGGCCGAGTGTGTGGTGTCCGCCGACCGGCGGCTGCTGCCGGCCGAAGACGCCGACGCGGTGCTCGAGGAGGTGCGGGCGCGAGTGGGCTCTCTCGGGCTCGAGTCTCGCGGGCTGTGCTACGACGTGCGGATGCCGATGGCGATGCCGGGGTTCGAGACATCCGCGGAGGATCCGTTCGTGGTGACCGCCGACGGTGCGCTTCAGGCGGCGGGCGGACCCCGGCTGCCGCTCGGCGGCTGGACGGCCGCCTGCGACGGCGGGTTCATCGCTCGAGACGCCGGTGTTCCGGTGGTGGTGCTCGGCCCGGGATCGGTGGCCACCCAGGCGCATCGCACCGACGAGTCAGTTGCCATCGACGAGCTCCTGGTGGCGGCCAAGACCTACGCCCTGCTGGCAACCCGCCTCCTCGCCGACCCGTCGAGTAAGAGGTCGCGCAAATAGGGGGCCGCGAGCCCGCCGACTCCCCTGTTTGCCCGACCTCCATTTCCGCCCTACCCGTCACATAGTCGCAGCCGGGCCGTCCGAAGGTTCCGCCTCGTCGAGTGCTGCCGCCAGCACCTCGGCCAGGTGGCGAGCGGTGCGGCCGGTGCCCTGGCTGATCTGGGTGCGGCAGCTGAACCCATCCGCCACCAGCGCCGTGTCATCGGCCGCGGCCCGCACGGCCGGCAGGAGAACCCGCTCGCCCGCCGCCTGCGACACCTCGTAATGACCCTGCTCGAACCCGAAGTTGCCCGCGAGCCCACAGCACCCAGAGTCGGGCACACTCGCGGACATCCCCGCTGCCGCCATCAACGCCGAGTCTGGCCCGAAACCCATCACGGCGTGCTGGTGGCAGTGCACCTGCACGAGCGCGTCGGCGTCGACGGCCGGCGGCGTCCAGTCGGGCGCAAACTTCGCCAGCGTCTCAGCCAAGGTGTACGTCGACCGGCCGACGAGCCCTGCCGCCCCGGCCAGCTCGCTCTCGCCGAGCAGACCAGTCGCGTCGTGCCGGAACACCGCCGTACAGCTCGGCTCGAGGCCCACCACGGGCACGCCTGCCTCGACATACGGTGCGAGCACGACGAGGGAGCGCCCCAGCACCCGCTTCGCGACACCCAGCTGACCGGTCGAGATCCAGGTGAGACCACAGCACAACGGCTGCTGCGGCACCGCCACATCGAGGCCGGCGGTTTCGAGCACCCGCACAGCGGCACGGCCGACCTCCGGAGCCAGGTAGTTGGTGAACGTGTCGGGCCAGAGCACCACTCGCTGCGAGCTCTCGGCCGCCACCGCCGGCCGAGCCCGGCCCGCAAACCAGTCGGTGAACGACTCCGACGCGAAGGCTGGCAGGTCTCTCTCAGCCGCGATCCCGCCGACGCGTTTCAAGGCCGCGTTCGCCCGTGACCCCGTGACGTGGTTCGCCAGCCGGGGTGCCTTCGACGCGAACCGAGCCCACACCGGCAGCCACCCCATCGACCAGTGCGACCGCGGTCGCGCCCACGGCCGGCGCCGGTAGTGCTGGTGGGTGAACTCCGCCTTGTACGTCGCCATGTCCACGTTGACGGGACAGTCGGACAGGCAGCCCTTGCACGACAGGCAGAGGTCGAGCGCGTCGCGCACCTCGGTCGAGCACCAGCCGTCGGTGACGACGTCGCCCTCGAGCATCTCCCACAGCAGGTGGGCGCGACCGCGCGTCGAGTGTTGCTCCTCGCGGGTCACCTGATAGCTGGGACACATGACCCCGCCTGACGACTGCCGACACTTCCCGACGCCGACACAGCGCCGCTGCGCCTGAGCGAAGCTGCCGGCGTCATCCGGGTACGCGAACACCGTGAGCAGATCGCGCCCCTGAGCCGATCCGGTATGCCGCAGGCCCTCGTCGAGCGGTGCCGGGTCGACGATCATGTGCGGGTTCAGCACACCGGCCGGGTCGAACACCCGCTTCACGGCGGCGAACACACCGACGGCGTCGGCGCCGTACATCTTCTGCAGCAGCTCCGAGCGCGCCCGACCGTCCCCGTGCTCACCGGAGACCGAGCCGCCGAGCGAGACGACCAGGTCGCACGCCTCCTCGACAAAGGACCGGTACGTCGCGACACCGGCGCCAGTGAGCAGGTCGAAGTCGATCCGCATGTGCATGCAGCCTTCGCCGAAGTGGCCGTATGAAACACCGGCCAGCCCGTAGCGGGCCAACAACTCGTCCAGCCGAGCCAGATAGGTGCCGAGCTGCGCCGGCGGGACAGCGGCGTCCTCCCAGCCACTCCACGCCTCGGCACCGTCACCACGACGGGTCGCGAGACCCGCACCGTCGCCCCGGCATCGCCACAGCACGGCCTGCGCCTGCGGCTCGGTGACGAGCGACGAGGTGACCCCGGTGCCGGAGTCGGCGAGCTTGCTCGCGATCGTGCCTCCGCGGGTGACGGCGTCGTCGAGGTCATCCCCTGCGACCTCGACGAGCAGCCAGGTCTGGCCGGACGGGAGTCCCGCGGCGACCGCCTGCCGACGCACCTGCTCGGGCAGCCGGTCGACCAGCGTTGCGTTGATCGACTCAACCGTGAGGGGGTGGTGAGGGAGGATCAACGGCACGCTGTCGGCAGCCGCGATCGGGTCGGGAAACCCCAACACCAGCAGGGCTTTCGCGGCCGGCAGCGGTGTCAGCGCGACGGTGGCCCGCAGCGTCGTCGCCAGCGTGCCCTCACTGCCGCAGAGCAACCGGGCGACGTCGTAACCGTGCTTGGACAGCAGCCGGTGCAGCGCATACCCGGAGATCTGCCGCGAGAACTTCCCGAACTGCCGGCCGATCATCAGCCCGTGCTCGTCAGCGAGAGCGAAGAGCGCCCGGTGCAGCTCACCTTCGCGTCCGACGCGTGCCTCGAGTGCGGCGCGCCGAGCCGCGGCGTCGACATCTGGCGGCGGCGTGTCGAACGTCAGCGTGGTGCCGTCGGCAAGCACGACGTCGAGGCTGCGTACGGCGTCGGCGGTCGTGCCCCACGCGACGGAATGAGCACCGCACGCGTTGTTGGCGATCATGCCGCCGAGCGTGGCCCGGCTCGCCGACGAAGGATCTGCCGCGAACGTCAGCCCATGCCCTGCCGCGGCCGCGAGCAGGTCTGTCAGCACCACGCCGGGCTCCACCACAGCCGTGCGCGCGAACGGGTCGAGGTCGAGGACGCGGTTGAGGTGACGAGACCCGTCGACAACGACGCCGCCGAGCGCGTTGCCTGCGATCGACGTACCACCACCGCGTAACGTGACTGGTGCCCCTGCAGCAGCGGTCAGCGTGACAGCAGCTGCCAGGTCATCGACGTCGGCGGGGACGACGACGAGGTCGGGGACGACCCGGTAGTTCGACGCGTCGGTGGTGTAGAGCGCCAGCGTCCCAGCATCGGACGCGACCGTCCCTCGTAGCTCAGCCCGCAGGCGATCGGCAAGACCTGCGACGTCGTAGTCTCTCGTCGGGCTCAACGCTCCAGCACTGCCCGCAGGAAGAGCTTGGTGCGCTCGTGATCGGGATCCTTGAAGATCTTGTGCGGCGGACCCTGCTCGACGACCCTGCCGGAGTCGAACATCACCACCCGGTCGGAGATCTCCTCGGCGAACCGCATCTCGTGCGTCACCATCAGCATCGTCATGTCGGCGCTGAGGGCGAGGTCACGGATTACGGCCAGCACCTCGCCGATGAGCTCGGGGTCGAGCGCGGAGGTGGGTTCATCGAACAGCAAGATCTTGGGACGCATCGCCAGTGCCCGCGCGATCGCGACCCGCTGCTGCTGACCACCTGAGAGCTCGGGTGGCTTGTGGTCCAGGTGTTTGCTGAGCCCGACCAGCTCCATCAGGTCCTGGGCCCGCTCGCGTGCGTCGTCCTTCGACATGCCCAAGACCTGTACCGGCGCCTCCATGACGTTCTGCACGGCAGTCATGTGAGGGAACAGATTGAAGGACTGGAAGACCATTCCGATCTTGCGGCAGATGGCCCGCATCTGCTTGGTCTCCTTGGGCTTCGCTCCGCCGCGGGCGTCCCAGAGCGGCTCTCGTTCGATCGAGACGAGGCCGTCGTCCGGAGTCTCGAGGGTCATCAGGATCCGCAGGATCGTGGTCTTGCCCGACCCCGACGGCCCGATGATCGACACCTTCTCCCCCGGCGCCACGTGGAAGTTGAGCGAGCGCAGCACGTGGTTGTCTCCCCAGCTCTTGCTCACCTCCTCGAACGTGATCATCTCGCTGGTGCCACGGCCATTGGACTCGGTCGCGGCGTGGTGGTCAGTGAGTGGGGGCATAGCGGCGCTCCAAAGCCTTGACGAGCAGCGAGGCGGTGTAGCTGATGACGAGATACATGATGCCTGCAATCGTGTAGGGCTCAAGGGATCGGACGTCACTGTTGGCGAGGGTCTTGGCCGATTGCATAAGCTCGACGACCGTGATGGCCGACAGGATCGCCGTGTCCTTGAACATTTGGACCCAGTAGTTGCCGAGCACGGGGATGATGGTCTTGATCGACTGTGGGAGCACGATTTTCGCCCATGTCCTCCTGTGTGGGAGGCTCAACGCCTTCGCAGCCTCCCACTGCCCAGCAGGGACGCCCTCGATGCCCGCCCGGTAGACCTCGGCTGTGTAGGCGCTGTAGTTGATGCCGATGACCGCCACCCCGGTCACCAAGGCTGAGAATCGGATGCCGTACGTCGGCAGCACATAGAAAGCCGCGTAGACCTGCGCCAGCAAAGGCGTCCCGCGTACGAACAACACATAGAACGTGAACAACGCCGACAGCACCGGGATCTTGAGGAAGCGGATCACCGCGACAAACAAGCCCAGGACCAAGGCGATGCCCATGCCAAGCAGGGTGATCCGCACCGTGAGCCACAATCCGTCCAGCAGCACGGGCAGGATGTCTATCGCGTACTCGTTGCTCCAGATCATGCCGAGACCGGCCCCCCGCCGCTGCCCAGAAGGGCCTTACGCAGGGATGGACGCCGCTTGCGGTCGATGGCGAACCGTCGCTCCAGCAAGAGCGTCAGCAGCGCGATCGCCATCGCGAGGGCGAAGTAGATCACAAGCATCGTGAGGAAGACGGCGGTCGTCTCACCGGTGTTGTTCCGGACGTCGAGGGCTAGGAACGTCAGCTCGCTGACCGTGATGAACGACACCAAAGAAGTGGCCTTGAGGAGGTCGACGAACACGTTGCCGAACGACGGCAACATCGCCGGAATCGACTGGGGGATCAGCACCCGCCGCATCCGCTGAGCAGGGCTCAATCCCAAGGCGATACACGCCTCTGTCTGACCTCGCGGGCGCGATGCGATCGTGCCGCGAACCACCTCGGCGGCATACGCGCCCTCGTTGAGCCCGAGCACGAGCACGCCGGCAAACAATGGGGTCAGCTGGAGCCCGAGCTGCGGCAACGCGTAGTAGAACCAGAACAGCTGCACGATCATCGACGTGCCTCGGAAGACCTCGACGAAGACGTACGACGGAGCGCGCAGCACCCAGTGCCGCGAGAGCCGAGCAAGCCCAGCCGTGAAGGCGACCACCAGCGTCAGCAGCAACCCGAGCACGGTGAGGAGCGCGGTGGCCTGCAGCCCCTGGATGAATAGTTCGCGGTACTCGAATACGGTCGACATGTGAGGGCGTCGCTAACTCAGCCCTCGACCTGGCACAGCTCCCTGGCTGTCACGCCGCGTGCCGCGTCGGGGTCGAAGCCCCACTTGTCCATGACCTCGTCGAACCCGTCGGAGGCCTTGAACTTCTCCAGCTCGACGTTGTACTCGTCGACGGCACTTTGCTGGTCCTTGCCCCAGGCAGCACCCGACCCGGTCTTCGGGGCGTCCTCGACCACAGGAGTGATCTCAAAGCCGCCAACCGTCTTCTCCAGGTCCTCCAGCGACAAGGTGGGCAGGAAGAACGCATCCGCGCGGTCGGTCTTGACCGCTTCGACGCCACTGATGTTGTCGTTGACGCTGACCTGCTGGCCCTTGGGCACTCCGGCGCTGTTGAGGATGCCCTCCTCGAACCCGCCAGGTAGCACCGCGATCTTCAGGTCGCCGTTGTCGAGCACGTCTTGGACCGTCAGGATGCCGTTCGGGTTGCCGGGCGGTACGCCGAACGACTCGGTGGAGACGATCACCGGCTCGCTGTAGACGACCTCCGCACACCGCGACTGCTTCATGAAGAGTCCGGCGGCGATGACGTCGACCCGCTTGGCCTGCAGACTGGGGATCATCGACTCGTACGGCACCTTGATCCCCTTGATGTCGTCGATGCCGAGCTCCTTGCAGACGGCACGGAGGACGTCGGGTTCCGCACCGGTCACGGTGCCGTCCGGCTCGAGCTTGGTGTACGGCGGCTCGCTGAACACCGCCACCCGCAGGAAGCCCTGCTCTCGACCGCGCTCGAGCACGTTGCTCGCATCGCTCGTGCCGCCACCGGCATCGGTCGTGCTGCATCCGGTCAGGTAACCCACGACGGGCAGACCCACTGCCGTGACCGCGATACCGCGCAGTAGGGTCCTTCGAGAGATTTCGCTTGTCATCTCACTCCGATCATCGGCGCCTGGCTGAAGGCTAAGATTCCTGCTCCCCCCGAGTGCCGGTGCACGCTGCCAGCCACACGAAACTAACGACCGTCTGTAGTATTGTCAACAATCTACGGAACCATGTCCAGGAGGTGCCATGGGGGCGAATGTCACGGTTGGACTGCTCTATCCGGGCTTCGGGGCCGAGGACGACTTCCCCGCTCTGGAGGCCCGGCTGGCCGGCCGCGTCCGCCTTCCGCTCGTGCACACGTCGGTGGGCGAGGACGCCCACCAGCTCGACGCGTTGCTCGATCTCGGAAGCGCGCCTCGGTTGGCCGAGGGAGCAGCAGCATTGCGCCCGCACCGACCAGACTCGGTGATGTGGGCCTGTACCTCGGGCAGTTTTGTCTTCGGCTGGGCGGGAGCCCGCCGGCAGGTCGACGAAGTCGCCCGCATCGTCGACCTCCCTGTCTCGTCCACCTCGATCGCGTTCGTCGATGCCTTGCGTGCGCTCGGGCTGGACACGGTGGCGGTAGCAGCGTCGTACCCGGACGACGTCGCCCAGCACTTCGTCTCCTTCCTTCGCGCCGGGGGCATTAGCGTCACCGTCATGGGCAGCCATGGCATCGTCACAGCGAGGGAGGTCGGCCTCCTCGACCGAGACGACGTGATCACCATGGTCACTGGCGTCGACGTGACCAGCGCTCAGGCGCTGCTGGTGCCAGACACGGCCATGCACTCGCTGGCCTGGCTCGACGACCTCGAGGAGGCGGTGGGAATCCCCGTCCTCACGGCCAACCAGGTCACGGTGTGGGCTGGTCTGCGACTGCTCGGCGACGTACCCCGCGTCGCCGGGCTCGGCACGTTGTTCCGGTCAGGTCAGCCGGCCGCGTCTGAGTCGACCGGAGTGCGCTGATGCCGGTGCCCCACTACGTCGAGCCGCTCGTGCGAGAGTCGACTCCGAGCATCATCGCCGACAAACTCCGGCAGGCGATCAGCCATGGCGAGCTCCGCGCCGGGATGCAGCTTGGCGAGTCAGAGCTCGCCCGCCAGCTCGGGGTCAGCCGCGGCCCGCTTCGCGAGGGCATGCAGCGGCTCACCCAGGAAGGGCTCCTCGTCGCGATCCGCAACCGCGGAGTCTTCGTGATCGAGATGACCGCCGAGAACGTCCGCGACATGTACGTCGCCCGAGGCGCCATCGAACGCGCCGCCGCTAACCAGATCTTCGCCCACGACCCCGTCGACGCGGGTCGACAGCTCGGGGAGGTGATCGACCAGATGGCAGCTGCGGCCGCTCATGGCGACGCTGTCGGCGTCAGCAACGCAGACATTGCCTTCCATCAGCTTCTCGTCAGCCTGGCCCGTAGCCCACGTCTGGTCCGCATGCACAAGACGTTGCTCACCGAGACCCAGATGTGCATCCACGCGCTGGAGCAGACCTACGCTCACGTCGACGACCGGGTCGACGAGCATCGCGCCATCGCGGAGGCGTTCGCAGCCGGCGATCCCGACCTCACCGACCGGCTGCTGGTCGCCCACATGGACGACGCAGTGGCCCGGCTCGCCACCGGCATCCCGGCCCGTGCCCCCTCACCTTGACGTCCACGGGCGACACATGGTCGGGTCATGGCCTGAAGGCCTGCGCCACCGCGAGGCTGTCTTCGTAGACGTGATGACGGGTGATCAGTCCACGCTCGACCGTCAAGTGCAACGCAAAGCCCGCGACGTAGCTCCGGCCGGTCGTCTTGGCCATGTTGTGGAACTCGCCAACGATCATCGCGTCGGCGCCATCCACCAAGACCGAGCTGACTTCCGCGGAGCTCTGCTCCGGGACATGGTGTTCGGCTATCAGGCGGAAATGGTCGGCCACGCCTGCTCGAGTCGACCTGTCGCGGATCCAGGGAACGGTGGTTGAGTAGTCACCGGGTGGCCAGTCGAGCTTCCATGCAACCTCCGCGGCATACATGTCGGCGATCCCCTCGGGGTCACCGACAGCGACCCGCCGCAAC
>Ga0136616_10001526_pt1 | contig 12150 bp, 10 predicted proteins | sample AntDrymUQ2992106_2_FD_106648 | JGI IMG/M metagenome (GOLD analysis project Ga0136616, IMG submission 106648) | Polar desert sand microbial communities from Dry Valleys, Antarctica - metaG UQ299 (21.06) | ecosystem: Environmental > Terrestrial > Soil > Desert | place: Antarctica: Dry Valley...
CCTTCTTGTATGAGCATCGAGACGTAGTCACCCGAGCCGACCGGCACGGTGCTCTTGTTGACCACGACTAGCGGGCGCTTTCTTCGCGCCCTTCCGGTTCCGCCAGCCCCGGTTCCGCCAGCCTCGGACTGCGCCCCCGGTTTCGCCAGAGCCCGGCCTATCGACCGGGCGACCGCCCCTACGCTCGAGAGGTCGGCCGAACCGTCGTCTCCTTGAGGTGTATCCACCGCGATGAACACCACGTCCGCCCCGTGCACGACCTCCGAGAGGTCGGTTGAGAAAGATAGGCGTCCCCGGCGAGAGCCCTCCGCCACCAGCTCCTCGAGGCCAGGCTCGTAGATCGGCATCCGCCCCTCCCTAAGCTCGGCGACGCGCCCCTCGTCCCTGTCCACGCAGACGACCCGGTGCCCGACGTGAGCCAGGCACGCGCCCGTGACCAGCCCCACATACCCAGCTCCTACGACCCCGACGCTAAACTCTTCTGCCAAAGACCTTCTCCAAACTGGCTCTCTCCAAGCCATCGGCGACTCGAAGACGACTTCTCTGCGTCCGCACCCACGTAGCTTACCGAATTTATCAGAGAACGCTTCCCCTTCGTGCAGGAGAATCATGCGAACTCTGGAGAGGTATTCTAATCGTCACGCAGCCGGTTCCGCTAGTAGGCGCCCTCGCGCTTGAGGACGGCGCCCAAGGTCTTGAGGATGATTTTGATGTCGAACGAGAGCGACCAGTTCTCGATGTAGTAGAGGTCCAGGCGGACCATATCATCGAACGAGAGGTTGCTGCGGCCGCTGATCTGCCAGTACCCGGACATCCCCGGGATGGCCGCGAGCCGCTCTTTGTGCGTCTCGCTCATCCGCTCGAAGTCCCGCACGGGCAGCGGCCTCGGTCCCACGAGGCTCATCTCGCCCCTTAGCACGTTTATGAGCTGGGGCAACTCGTCGATGCTCCAGCGGCGGATAAAGTGGCCGACCAGCGTAATACGCGGGTCGTTCTTTATCTTGAAGACGGCCCCGTCGGCCTCGTTCATAGCCTCCAGCTCCTCCTGGCGGGCCTCGGCATCCTCGTACATCGAGCGGAACATGTAGCAGATAAACACCTTCTCGTCCGCCCCGATCCGCTTCTGCCTGAAGAGTACCGGCCCCGGGGAGGTGAGCTTCACGGCGAGCGCCACTGAGAGGAGCAGCGGGCTGAGGAGGATAAGGCCGAGTAGCGATCCCGTGACGTCCAGGAGGCGCTTCAGGCTCCGCTGCGTGTTGTCCAGCCTGGGGTAGCCGATCTCGAAGAGGGGCACCCCCGTGTACTCCGAGAGCACGGGCCTGGTCTTTAGGAGCGTGATGGCCCCCGGCACCACCCTGAGCCTGACCTTCCGCAAGCGTACGGAGCGGAGCAGATCCAGAAACTCCTCGTCGTCGAGACGCTCGGCCCCGGCCAGGATGACGTTGCGGACCTCCGTCTCGTCGAGCGTCTCGCGCAGGCGCGGCAGGTCCACCCCGCCGTCCGAGAGGTCGAGCTCCCCGACGAGCCTGTAGGCGCTCGGAGAGGCGTTTAGAGCTCGGATCAGGCGCTCCCGGTCCTCCTTCTCCCCGATCACGAGCGTCGGTATCCGGAACGAGCCGCGGCGGTAGATCCACTCTATCCCCTGCTCGTAGAGAAACCGTAAAGCACCGCTCACCACGAGCGCCAGGAGTGCCGCGAGCAAGACGCCGCCCAACCCGAACCCGCTCCCGGGATAGACCACCGACCCGATGGCGAGCAGCCCCGCCCACCACATCACCGCCCCGATGAGCGCCGCGGGATTGCGCCGCGCGACCGCCCTGTCGTAGAGGTCCTGGGCGGCGAAAAGCGCAAGCCCCACCGCGAGCACGATCGGCAGGTAGACCACGACGGCCTCCCGGCCCGTTGCCGTGAGGTACGCCGAAGCCAGGACGCCTACGGACAACGCCGCGGCGTCGACAAAGACCAAAACCGCCACGCTCAGCAAGCGCCGGAAGGCGTGGAACCTGAAGAGCCTCCTCGCCGCTTCCCTCATGCCGCACTCCGAACGTTCGAAGACATCTCAGAGAGGCAGTATACAACCCGGCGCCACGGCTCCGCCCTCTCTACCGGCTACCGCGGACAGCATCTACGGCGCGGTCCGGCGCGGAGCCATCCGGGTAAACGAGGTAGGCGACCCCGCCGGAGCCGGAGCAGAACCAGGCCCGGGCGAACTCGTCGCAGCGGTAGACACGCCTGACACGCGAGTCGTCGCGGCCGGCCGGGTCGTTGACGACGACGTTCCCCGAGGGATCGACGCCCCGAATCACCAACAGGTGCCCCTCAGAACAGGATATCGGCGCCCCGGAGAGGTGCCCATTCTTCCACGCTATGCTCGCGACGACCGGCAACCCTGCCGCCACGCACCGCTCGACCTGCTCGAGCGAGTCGAACCGTCTGACCGAAGCATCGAGCCCGAGAGAGGAAGCGTACGCCGTGTTGAACGACCAGTTGCCGTTTCCCCCGTACGTGTAGTCGTAGGTCCCACGCACCACCGCCGTGACCGGCTGGTCAAGGTCCTTCTTGCCGGTCCTATCTGCCCAGTAGGCCATCACCATCGAGAGCGAGACCGGGCTGCACCACGCCTCGCCGCCATCCGAATACACCATCTGCGAGCGTGCCGGCACCGCGAGCTCCCGGCCCCGAAAGCTCCCGTCGCCAGGCGCCCCGAGGTATTCCCCGTGACGACAGGAATCCGAGACGGCTACGTAGACGCCCCGCACCGACGGAGAGACGCCCCACTCCTCCGTAAAGAGCGTGAGGCGGTACCGGTAGGCGTCGGCGAAGACCGGACCGGTGCTCTGGAGGGTGTCGGTCAGCACCCGCCAGCTCCTCGCCTCCTGGCCGTCCACGCTGTGGCGCTCCACGTTCCCCGTCCCCGACGCCCAGACGCCCATCCCGAACCACCCGGTCCAGATCCCACCGCAGCGCACCCGGACCTCGAGCTCTATCCAGGTCCCGGCCGGGGTCTTTGCCTGCCAGGAAGGGATCAGCGTATCGAACCGGGCGGTCTCGTAGACCGGCGAGATCAGCCAGCCCCAACGGTAGCGTCCACCGTTGTAGAAGCCCGAATCATCGAAGGCGGTGTGCGACGGGGTAGAAGTGGAGACCAGACTCACCTCACCCGCCCCTCCTGGCCTTTCGCGAACGAGAATGCCATCCCCGGTTCCCGTCGCGAGCGCCGCGTGCGTGTCGTGACGGTCGAAGCCTATGTGAGCACTACTCGCCGCCTCGGCCTTCTGGGGTACGGAGGCTGGCCCGTGAGACTTGCGAAAATAATGTCCTTCCATAAGAGAAGCTATAAGCTCCGGCGTCTCCGGGCGCCTTTTTTGGTCAGGCGCTGCACGAGCACCCGCGCCAGGAAGATGGGGTTACCGACCACGTAGCGCCGCCACAACCTGCTGGGCTCTATGAGCAGTCGGGCCAGCCACTCGAAGCCGTTGTCGGTGAGGATGCGCGGCCCCCGTTTCAGCTCCCCGGAGACGTAGTCGAAGACGGCGCCGCCAGTGAGGGCGACGCGGGCGTCGAGACGATCCCAGTTCTGCATCAGCCAGCGCTCCTGGAGCGGCATGCCCAGGCCGACGAGGAGCAAGTCGGGCCTCGCGGCGTTGATCTCCGCTACCACAGCCTCGTTCTCGGGCGCCCCCACCGTCCAGTCGAAGTAGCCGTGATGGACACCGGCTATCTTCAGATCCGGGTGCCGCTCCTCGAGGCGGACGGCGGCTATCTCGGCGACGCCGGGCCGGGCGCCGAGGAAGAAGAGCGAGAGGCCCTCCCTCTCGGCGAAGGCCGCGAGCTGCCACGTCCAGTCGGCGTAGGTGATGCGCTCCGGGATACGCTCGCCCAGGATGCGGGCCGCGAGCATGACGCCCGACCCGTCGCAGAAGACCAACGACGCAACGTTGAAGAAGGAGCGCAACCCGGGGTCGCGGTAGCAGAGGTTCAGGCCGTGTACGTTGGCGTGCAGGACGAGGGCGTGCCCCCCCTCGCGCACGAAGCCCAGTATCCTCGCGTGCAGCTCCGCGACGGTTACGGGGTCCACCCCAACCCCGAGGACGTTCACCCGTTCCTTTGCGGCCCCTTTCACGCGCCTAGAGCCTACGCCGGAGTTCTCTCTCGAGGTCCGCGAAGCGCGCCTCCCAGGAGTTCTCCCGGGCCAGCCTTATCCTGGCGCGTACCTTCTCCTCCGTCTCCAGCTCGGGGAGCCTCTCCAGAATCTTCGCGAAATCTTCGGCGTTCTCAGCCAGGTAGACGTGCTCGCCGAAGCGTTCGAACTCCGGCAGCGGGGTCGTGACGACGGGTATCCCCGTTGCCAGGCACTCGTAGATCTTCATTGGAGAGATGCCCCGGGTGAGGTCGTTGATCTTGTAGGGAATGAGGAAGGCGTCCGTCCCTTCGAGGGCCGCCGGCAGCTCCGCGTGCGAGACCTCACCCCGGTAATCCACCCCGGGCGACACGAAGAAGCGCTCCTCCATCCGTCCCACCCCGCCAACCAACCGCACGTCGAACCCCCTCTCCCCGAGGCCCTCGAGGATCAAGAAATCCACCCGCTCCTCGCTCAGGTAACCGAAGAAGCAGACGGTTCGGCCCCGCCTTCTGGGCGGCCCAGACCCTTGCAGCACCGCGAAGCGGTCGTAGTCGACCGCTGGTCCTCTCATGAACGCGTCCGGCCTCACGAGTCGCACCTTATCCATCAGGAAAGCCGACGTGCAGGAGACGAGGTCCGCCTTTTCGAGGAGCTCGCGTTCGGTGAGGGCTATGTCGCGCGGTACCCCGGGGAAGCCCTCGTAGTTGTCCGAGCAATCGTAGAGCGTCAGGCGCGGCTTCAGTTCCGAGAGGAGGTCGAGCGTCGTCCTCGTCGGTGGGTAGGCGATGACCACGGGCGAGACGCCGCCCAAGAGGCGACGCAGGTGCCGCACTATCCGCGGCACGAAGAAGGCGCGGTTGAGGCGGCGGAAGACCCCCCACGTGGGCGGGGCAACGAGCGGCGAGTATACGTTAAGGCCCGGGGGTGTGTCGTGTTCCTTGTGGCCCTTGCCGCCCGATCTGCGGATGCGCCGGAGTATTTTGCGTATGGTGGCGGGATCGGGGGAAGGATTGCTGAGCCCCGTGGTCTCGACGAAGATGGTCGGGTAGCCGGCCCGGGCGAAGAGGGTGGCGAGGATCTGGTGGTGCTGCCACAGAAAATCCCACCGGATGCCGGAGAGTACGACCACCGGCGGTTTGCGCGAGACGACCCCCAAGTTCTAGCCCTCAGCAGCTCCCGCCGAGGCTTTCGCCGGGGCGATCGGGTACCCGTACCTGGCGAGCAGGGGGAGCGTGAGCAGCGTGACGAGCGCCTTGTCCCGCGGCCTCATCTTGGAGATCCACTCGTCGTCCGGCCGCAGCCGCACCGGACCGGTCTGGAAGCGGTTCGGGTTCCCCCAGATGTTGTGGTTTATCCCGAGCTGCACCTCGTGCTCGGCCACGTGGGGGAGCGGCGTAGAGCCCTCGTTTACCAGCTCCAGCACCCGCCTCAAGGCCTTCTGGGGTTGGGCGACGAAGTCTTCGTAGCGCAGCAAGAGGTACCTCTCCGGGTAGCGTCGCCAGAACAGCTCCGTGCCGAGGTTGCGCGCCGCCCAGCGCATGGAAGTCCCCGTGGGAGAGTCCTGGGGGATGTACTCGGGGGTCTCGGGGTCCGGCATCAGCTTCTTGCGCAACCAGGAGTGTGCCACGGCGCGGGGGTCCCGCACGAGGTGTACCACGTGAAGGTCCACGGAGGGGACCATCGAGACCGCGAAGCTGTAAGCAGGGAACTTGGAAGTGTCCACGATCACCCTGCTGCCGGTGGTGGTCTGGACGGCGCGGTAGAGCCTCTCCAGGTTCTCCACATACTCCGCCAGACGCCGCCTTACAAAGCGCTTCCCCGGGGGCGTTAGCATCAGGGGGATGTACTTGGTGCGGACCCAACTCTCGCGCAGCTCGGTCATCCTGTAGGGGTCCACCTTGCCCCCGTACGCCTCGTCCAGAATCGGCTGCCAGAACTCGCACTCGCCGAACAGCCGCCCGCAGCCACATACTTTGTTCTGGATCAAGCCATGCTGCCAGATGCTGCGGACCTCGCCCACCGACACGAAGTCCTCCACCTGCCCCAACACGTTGCCGAGCAGAGTACTCCCGCTCCGCCCCAACCCGGCGACGTACAACACCTTCATCCTACCGTCGGACATTACCCAGGATCCCTCTCAGCTCCCGGCCAAAAAGACCGGGCTCGTCGAATTTCTTCTCCCCCGTTCGGCGCAACCCACGAACATCATTCCGGAAGATACCACGGCGCAACTCAGGCGTCCCGCGATGCGTCCGGCGGGGCGCCACCGGGTGGTGTACCGCGGCGGACGTTGCGACGGACGGCGTCCCAGAAGGAGGCGAGGAACTGCCGGTCGCTGGGGCTCAGGCCAAGGGCGACGAGCAACGCGACGAAGATCGCCAGAAAGAGCGGCGCGAAGACCACCAGGGCCGGGGCGCCGGAGAGGCCGGGCAGGAGCACCAGCCTGACCACGTACACCGCGACGGCTGCGAGCAGCCCGGCCACGGCGGGCTTAGCGTATCGGGCGCTGTAGGGCCAGAAGCCGAGCATCCGGTGGACAAAATACAGGCTCACCGCGTTCACCAGGACCAGCGCGGCCGCCGTGGCCACCGCCGCCCCGAAGATACCAAACTTCGGGACCAGGGCCAGGTTCAGCGCCGCGGCGGCCACGGCTGAGCCAAAAGTGGCCAGCACCACTATTCTTTGGTTTCCCGTCATCGCCAGGACGCGGGCCGTGGGGCCGATCGAGGAGCTAAAAAGCTGGGCAGCGGCGACGATCACGATCACCGGCCAGCCGTAGACGAACTGGGGTCCGAAGACCGCCATGATGTCCTGAGCCAGCAACGCCGTCATCAGGAAGAACACCAGGGCTCCCGTAAAGGCCCAGTACGATACGTCCTTATACAGGTAAGACAGGTCCTCCGACATCCCCCTGCTGTAGAGGTTGGAGATCATCGGCGAGAAAATACCACCGAAAGCGAAGAGTACCAGCGCCGAGAGCGCCGCTGTCTTGAAGGCCGTGTCGTAGATCCCGACCATCCGCACGGGCTCGAAGGCGCCGATGACGAGCAGCGCGATCCAGGGGTTTAGATGCTGCGTGAGGTTGACCACGGTCATCGGCCCCGAGGCGGCGAAGAGGGCCCGGCTCTCGTACCTGGGCTTCACCCGCCGGTCGAAGAGCCCGGGGAAGATCTTCCTCAGGTAGTAGAGGGATAGGACGGCGCCCAGGGCCATCGAGAGGATATAGGCGGTCACGGCTCCGAGTATCTGGACCCCGAACAGGTAGAAGACGACGACGAGGGCGAGGTTCGAGAGGGGGCGCAAGACGTACTGCACGTAAGTCGCGTACTTCATCGTCTGGAAGCCCTGCGTAGCCCAGAGCGCCATGCTCATGAGCGTGAAGAACGGCACGGAGACCGCGAAGGCCCTGAATATTGTCTCGTAGAACGGGTCGCCGTAAAGTCCCGCCAGGAACCCCGCCCCGAAGAACAGCAAGCCCGATAGGACCACGCTCAGCGCGAAGGTTACCAGGAGGGCCTGGACGATGGTGCCCCGAACCCTCCTCGTGTCCCCCATCGCGTCGTAATGAGCGACGTAGCGCACCACGCCGTTATCCATACCGAACTGCGAGAGGATGCTGATGATCTGCGCCAGCGTCGCCCCGAGCACGTAGAACCCAAGCTGGCCCGGCCCGAACATCCGGGCCAGGGCGACCTGCGTGGCGTAGCCCAGGAGGCGGCTCACCCCCTGACCAACGGAGCTCACGCCCACGCCGCGCGCGATGCGGCCCACGTGAGCGTCGTACCGCTCGTCTTCCTTGGGCAAGCTCAACAGAGAAAGGTTGTTCCGCTACGAGTCACGGGGGCAGATGATAAAGGTCACCCCCGCCTTCTTCAATCGCCGTCGTCCCGGCTCCGTAGCTCCTCGCCCTGGTACCCGTTCGACAACGGTCCCTCCGGACGAGCGGCTAGCCTGATAGTTACGCCAGCCAGGATGAAGAAGTAGATCGTCGAGGGCGGTATGTACCAGTGCCACTCGAGTGCCGAGGAGATCAGATACACGGTCGCCGCCGCCGTAAGCCCCGCGAGCAGCACCCTCCGCTCCCCGGCCTCGCCGGACCTCATCCGCCAGGCGGCCCGCGCCGCGTACCCGAGCAGCAAGGCGGCGAAGCCACCCAGAGCCAGAAAGGCCACGATACCCGTCTCCGTCCCCTGCTCCAGGTAGACGTTGTGTACCTGCTTCACGCCGCCGAAACCCGGACGGTTCTCCAGCCAGGTGTACTGGAAGGTGCCGGCCCCGGTTCCCGTCAAGGGGTGCTCCTTCCATTCCTCCCAAGCCACCCGCCAGTAGGTCGACCGGGAGTTCGAGGAGAGGGAGGTGAGCCGGTTACGCACGTCGTCCGTGTCTTCGACCTTGCGGGAGAAGGCCCCCAGTAACTCGTCGGAGCCCTGCTGCCCACCGTACACCACGAAGCCCAGAGCGCCCGCTCCCACCAGGACAGCGACCGCAGCGACGACCCCGAGGGAGCGACGCAGGGCCGGGGCCAGCTCGTAGCGTCCGACGAGGAAGGCGTAGATAGTCTGCAACAGGAACGCCTGGATAGCGGCGATGACGAGGTAGTTCCGGAACGTCGCGCCGTCGGCGGCCCTGGGGGCCTCCTCCGAGACGTACTCGAAAAAGGTATCGAGGCCCTGCACCCGCCACGCCAGCCAGGCCAGGGGACCGGAGATGAGGAGCAGGCTCCCGAACATCTCCAGTCGGCGTCCGCTCACGGCGAAGAGCACCACCAGGCCCGCCGCCAGCGAGAGCATCCCCCCGCGCGAGAAGGTGAGGTAGAGGATCGCGCCAAATACCAGGATCAGAGCCGCGTACAACCCGCGTACCACGGGATTCCGGAGCTGGGTCATGCGCCCAAGGCCGAGCGCGATCCCCATCCCCAGGACCACCGCCACGGTGTTGGCGTACTCCATGGTGGAGCCGACCCTGATGCCGTCGGTGCTGTTGGAAGGGTACTCGACCGGGTTTACCTTCTGGATCACGCCGTATCCGGCTACCGCCCCCGCCGTCAGGTTCATGCCGTCGATGAACGGCCCCACGAGTCGCCACGAAGAGAGCGAGGCCGCCGCCAGGGCGAACGCGGCGAGGTACACCGAGGAACGTAACAGCTCCTGGACCGTCTCGGTCCGGCCGATGCTCCAGGTCAGCGACAGGCCCTTCACGGCGACGAGCACCACGAGGAGCCCCACGAGCACCCAGGCGATCCGCGGCACGTCCGCGAAGTAGTCGGCGACGAACAGGGTTATAAAGACCAGACCCAGAATCGCCGCGGCGACCGGCAGCCAGCGCTCGACGCCCACGAGGCCGCGGTTGAGCATCCCGTAGAAGGTGATGACGACGAGTACGGCGAGAACGAGGCTCTTGAAGATCGTCAGGTTGCGGCCCGCCGTGCGCCCTTTCTCCGGGAAAGCCTTCCTGTTTTGGCCGTCGAAATCTTCTCGTCCAACCGCCCGCATCTCTCCGGTCTCGATGCGCTCCTTGGGCCGTCCGCGGGCTCCCTCCCGCGCTCCCCCGTCAGACATGGCCGTTCAACACCACCCCGAACAGTTCCATGCGGGCGTCGAGCAGGGCGTCTGTGAAACCCCGAGCCACGCCCTTCGGGGTACGGGTTGCGTGTACGACGAGTAGTACGCCGTCGAAGGAGCCCCAGAGGGCGCGATCGGCGAGCACTTCGCTCGCCAACGGCGCGTCGAGCAGAACCACGTCCCTGTCTTCTTCGAGGGTCCGGACTGCCCCGGCGAGTTTCGGCGATCCCGCGAGGCCCCACGGACCCGGTAAAACCGGACCGGTGGGAACGACCCGCAGGTTCGGCGCCGCGTCGAAGCCGTAATCGTCGAGACTACCTCCTCCTTCGAGAGCACTGGTGAGACCGGTAAAGTTCGGCCGGCCGAACCAACGGTGCAGCTGCGGCCGATCCAGGTTGCAGTCCACGACGGTGACCTTCTTGCCCGCGGACGCGAGCGCCGCTCCCAGGCCGAGACATACCGTGGTCCTCCCCACCCCGGCCTCCGGTCCGGTGACGACCACGCTCCTGATCTGTCGCCCCAGAGAGCGGAGGTTCTCCGCGAGCGCCGCGAACGCTCTCCCGGCCTCCGATTCGGAGGAAAGGATACGGTCCGCATGAGCATCCGCGCGCACGCCCGCGAGGTTCGCGACGTCCGTCTCCTGGTTCACCGCGCCCCCCCGTCTTCGGAGAGCCCGTTCGAGAAGTCCGGGATCACGCCGAGCACGGGCGCCCGGAGCGTTAGCTCGGCGTCTCTGGAGCCGCTCCACCGGCGGGCGCGCCCCTCGAGGAAGAGGGCCCCTATCCCACCCACGAGCAGCCCGCCGCACCCGGCCGCGACCACGGCGAGGGACACCCTCCGGTCGGAGCGGCTCTCGGGAGGTTCGGCTGCCTTCTCCACCTCGGCATCCACGGCAACGGTCCCACCCGCCAGCCGCCCCTCGAACTCCGCGACGCGCTCGACGAGGACGTTCGAGTAGGCGTTTGCCGCCCGGGCCGCCTCCTCCGGCGTCCGGGCCGAGAAGCCCACCCTCACCTCCTCGTTGTTGCCCGGCTCCCAGTAGAGCCGCTCGTTGAAGTCGCTCTGGCTGGACTGCCACCCGGCCCTGCGGGCCGCTTCCTCGGGGAGGCCGTCCGTTACCGTCGAGTCCCGCAGCCTGGAGAGAACCTCGGTGGAGTTTCCGGTGGGGGCAATGCCCTCCTCCGAGCGCACCGAGAGCGCAGCCTCGGCCGTGTAGACGGGTTCTTTCGAGAAGACATACAACAGGGCGACAGCGAGGAAAAGAATCGTGCAACCCGCCACCAGCCAGCGCCGCTCCCAGAGGATGTGGCGTGCCTCCGAGAGGGTGAGGTCGTCGCGCTGCTCCCGCTGCCAGCCCTGCCGCCGGTCCTGTCGCCTCTCCCGCAAGCCGTCGCGCAACCTAGTTGATCGAAGCATCGAACACCGACCTCCGGTAGGCTTCGGGATCTTCGTCGAGCAGCGCGAGTACGGCGGGCGCCTGCTCGGCTTCGCTCTGCGCGAGATAATCGCGCGCTTCAGCGTAGGAACGCTGGACGACAAGGGCGTCCGCGGTGGCGAGGTCCAGCGACTCCAGGAACGCCCTCTTCTGATCCTCCTGTTGCTCATCAGAAGATTCCAACTCTGCCTCGGCCCTCTCCCTCGCCTCTTCGAAGGTCTCGATGGCTTCCTCCGGCTCGTCTAGCCGCATCTGGATCTTGCCCAAAGTATACAGGTCTCTGAGGGGGATTCTTCCGCGCTCGTACAGCCATTCGTACTGGGTTCTCGCCCCCTCCAGGTCTTCGGTAGCCACGAGGGCGTCGGCGAGGCGCGAGACCAGGGTAGCGGCGTGCGGGTTGCGGCCCAAGGCCTCCCGGTAGCTCTCCACCGCGGCCTCCGGGTCGTCCAACTGCTGCCTCTGGAGGTTCGCGAGGGCCTCGTGGTTCTTGTAGTTATAGGGATCACGCCGTATCGCCCGATCGAAAGCATTGGCGGCCGCCTCCGGCCGTCCCTGCCGCAACTCCAGGTAGCCCTCGGAGGACAGAGGGGCCGGGCTGAAGGGGTCCAACCGCGCCGCCCACTCTGCCTTACTCATCGCGCCCCGCAGATCCCCGGTCTCCGCCAGCCGCAGTTGATCTTCGAGGAACCGGTTCGACAGGTATAACGAGACCGCGAGCAATATCAGCGCGCCCGCCACGAAACCAACCGAGATCTTGAAAACTATACTGCTCAAAACTCGTTCACGGCCAATGAGGATATACATTGGTCGTGGCGAATACAAGCATGCCGCCACGTGCTGCGGATAACTACGACTGCCCACCAAGGCGACACGAACGGCAAGAACGCACGACAAAGAGGCGGGCCCCGCGAGGGACCCGCCTCTCTTGTGTGCTGCTGGCTCTGCTCTCTAGGTTAGAGAGCTAGATAGAGCCGTTATGCTACTTGATGATCCTGCGGGCCACGAGCCCACCGGCCACCAACAGCGCGCCA
>Ga0136616_10001527_pt1 | contig 12147 bp, 8 predicted proteins | sample AntDrymUQ2992106_2_FD_106648 | JGI IMG/M metagenome (GOLD analysis project Ga0136616, IMG submission 106648) | Polar desert sand microbial communities from Dry Valleys, Antarctica - metaG UQ299 (21.06) | ecosystem: Environmental > Terrestrial > Soil > Desert | place: Antarctica: Dry Valley...
CATCGGCCGCCCATCGACCTACGCCTCCATCATTCAGGTGCTGATCAGCCGCGAGTACGTGCGGCTCGACCAACGCCGATTCTTTCCCACCCCGCTGGGTGAGGTCGTCGTGGCGTACCTCAAGCAGCACTTCGCCGAGGTCGTGGACGTGTCGTTCACGGCCAACATGGAGGCCGAGCTCGACGAGATCGCCGAGGGCAACGAGGCGTGGGGCCCGGTCGTCGGTCAGTTCCTCGCCGAGGTGGACGACTGGATCGCCGAGCGCAAGCCCGAGCGGCCCCGCATCCCCATCGACGGCGCGGCCTGCCCCGAGTGCGGCGAGGCGATGGAGAAGGTGTTCTCGGGCAAGTCACGCCAGTGGTTCGCGTCCTGCCACCGCTGGCCCGACTGCAAGGGCACCATGCCGCTGGACGTCTTCGGCAACGTCACCACCGTGGAGGAACTGCAGCCCGACGACAGCGTCGCCTGCCCCGAGTGCGGCAAGGGCATGATCCGTCGTGACGGTCGCTACGGGCCGTTCTACGGCTGCCAGGACTACCCGAATTGCAAGGGCATCATCAACGTCGAGAAGCGCATCGGCTTTGCCTGCCCGAAGTGCAAGCAGGGTGAGGGTGGCGCGTCAGCGCCACCGGGGGGCGGGGATCGGATTGGTGAGCTGACTGAGCGGTTGAGCCGCTACGGCAAGCCGTTCTACGGCTGTAACCGCTACCCCGACTGCGACTTCGCGATGTGGACCCAGCCGCTGGCGCAACCTTGCCCCAACTGCGGCGGGCCGCTCAAGCCGCCGCGCAAGAACGCGAAGCATCCCGTCGCGGTATGTGCGTTCTGCGAGGAGAAGGTGGCCGTGGACGCCGATGCCCCGCGCGTGGTTGCCGAGCAGTACGTGCCTCGCCGCGAGGAGGCCGCGGTCTGACGCTTGCTCAGACGACGCCAAGTCAAGCCGCGGAGCGAGCCACCCCGATCAGACCGGTGCCGCGTCCTCGATCGGCGGGCAGAGCACGAACCTGCGGCGTGAGCTTGGGGCCGGCGTAGCGCCTGGCGATGTCGGCCCCCCCCGCCGCCGGCCTGGCGAGGCGCGAAGCCAGCGCGCCGAGCAGGGGGCCGACCCGGGTCCACACACGGTTGGCCAGGGGCTGTGCCACCCGGCGCACGGGCCCCAGGTGATAGGGGTCGCCCTCCATGCGCCAGACGCGGACCTCGGCGCCGTCCGTCGCCACCCGCAGCAAGTTGGCCAGGGTCGGGGCGTCGACGGGGCCGATGTGTGGCGCGTACCCGGACCAGCCGCCGAGGTAGCCGGACTCGTCGGGCGTCGACAGCACCAGCAGGCCGCCCGGTTCGACGCGGGCGAACAGCCGTCGCAGGAAGCCCAGCTGCTCGGCCGGCGGAATGTGCTCGAGGATTTCCATGCCCATCACCAGCGCGGCCGTGGCTGTTCCCACCTCGTCCAGTTCGGCGTGGACCCGCACCTCGGGAAAGGCGCGCAGCGCCACGGCACGCACGGCAGGATCGCGGTCGACCAGGTGCAGCTCGGCCTTCAACCGCTGCGCGACCCACGCGGCCAGCGCGCCGGTGCCACTGCCGACGTCCAGTACCGGTCCGCGGGCCGCGAAGCGATCGGCCAGGTCGGCTGCGGCGAGGTAGTTGGCGACATGGCGGTACAGCGACCGCTCGGTGCTGTGGCCGCCAACATCGCCGCCCTCGTGGTTGACGTAGGTGTTCCCGCGAGCCAGGTCGGCGGCGACCAGGAACGGCTCGACCTCGGCCAAGGCGGCCGTGAGGTCGTCGACGAGTGGGCGTAGCGATTCGGCCGCGTGATCGGCGCTGATCTTGGAGCTCCACCGGTAGGCTTGTGCGGCTCGTCAGCCTAGCGAACGGCGGCGGGCGCAATCGGGAGGGACAGCACATGGCCGGCGACGAGCGCTCGGGCGCACCGGTCTCGACATGAGCGGCGCGGCGGGCGGCGCCCAGATTGGCGGTGCCGCGACGGGCGGGGTGCGCGAGCTGCTGGCCGACCGCAACTACCGCAACTACTTCTCGGCCTCGCTGGTTTCCAGCCTCGGCGACTGGACCGGGCTGGTGGCGCTGCAGGCACTCATCTCCACGCTGTACTCGGCCAATCCCCGTTTCGCGTTGTTCGGCCTCGGCGGCGTGATGATGGCCCGGCTGCTGCCAAGCCTGCTGGTCGGCCCCATGGCCGGTGTGCTGGCCGACCGCTACGACCGCAAGCGGTTGATGGTCAGCATGGACCTGGTCCGGGGGGCGCTGTTCACCCTGCTGGCCTTCTCCCGCAGCCTGACGACGTTGTTCGTTCTCACCTTCGCCATCGAGTGCCTGTCGCTGCTGTTCATGGCGGCCAAGGACGCCTCACTGCCGATGCTCGTGCAGCGGCGGCAGCTGACACGGGCGAATCAGCTGAACCTGCTGCTGGCCTACGGCACGCTGCCGCTGGGTGCGGTCATCGCCACCGCCATCACCACGCTGCTGGTGGCCTTCGGACTGACACCACAGATGTCCACGGTCGTCGCTCTGCTCGTCAACGCCGGCAGCTTCTTCATCGGTGCGGCCCTGATCGCTCGCGTGCACCTGCCCCCTCGCGAACGCGCGGTCGGCGACGAGTCCGAGAGTCGCGGCGTGATCGAGGAGCTGCGCGAGGGAGTCGAGTTCATCCGGGACCTGCCGCTGATCCGCTCGCTGATCATCGGCGTGGTCGGCGTGGCCTTCGGGGCGGGGGTCGTCGTCAGCATCGGGCCCGAGTTCGTGCGCGAGTCCCTGGGGCGCCCAGCCACCGACTGGCCACGCATGATGACCTCGGTGGGGGTTGGGCTGGTCGCCGGAATCGTGGCCGTGCCGCTGGTCACCAGGCGGATCAGTCAGGAGCGGCTGTTCCCCCTCTGCCTTGCGGCCACGGGGGTCATCGCGGCCATCATCTCGACGGTGCCGACGTTCGCCATGGCGCTGGTCTTCGCCTTCGTGCTCGGCGTCGCGGCCGGCCTCGGCTTCGTCATCGGTTACGAGTTGCTGCAGCGCAACACCACCGACGAGGTCCGTGGCAAGACGTTCGCGGCGTTCTACACGGGCACCAGGGTTGCGCTGTTCTCCGCGCTGGGAATCGCTCCGTTCGTCGCTGGTGCCGCCAGCGGCGCGCTGTTCCTCAACGGGCGGTTTCTGCGGCTGTCGGGCATCCGCATGACCATCTTCGCCGGCGGCATGGTTGCGTTGTACGCGGCGTTGGTGGCCTTGCGCGGCATGTACCGGGCCCTGCGCGTGGAGCGACCCACGCCCATGCGCATCCCTGGCATCCCTTCCGCCGGGGGCCCGAGGCCTGGACTGTTCATCACCTTCGAGGGGGTGGAGGGGGCCGGCAAGTCGACCCAGGTCAAGGCGTTGGTGAGCGCGCTGCATGACGAGGGACACGACGTCGTGGTGACCCGCGAGCCGGGCGGCCCGCCGGTCGCCGAGCGCCTCCGCGAGGTGCTGCTGGATCCCAACTCGCAAGGCATGCACCCGCGCACCGAGGTGCTGCTGTACGCCGCCGCCCGGGCCGAGCACGTCGAGCGGGTCGTGGCCCCCGCCCTCGCCGAGGGCAGGACCGTGGTGTGCGACCGCTTCATCGACAGCTCGCTGGCCTATCAGGGCTACGCCCGTGACGTTGGCGACGCCGACGTGCTGGAGATCAACCGCTGGGCGGTGGCCAACCTGCTGCCCGACGTGGTGGTGCTGCTCGACCTGGCCGCCGACGAGGGGCTGCGGCGCATCCGTGAGCGCGCCGAGCAACGCCGGCGCAGTGGTCGTCCCCGGGGTCCCCGACCCCTGCGGCTGGGCGCCGCCGATGCGGGCGACGAGGACTGGCGTGAGCAGACGACGCCCGATCGCGTGGAGTCCGAGGACCTGGCCTTCCACCGGCGTGTGGCCGACGGCTACCGGCAGCTGGCCGAGCGCGACACCGAACGGTTCGTGGTGATCGACGCCGCCGCGAGCACGCACACCGTCGCCGCCCAGGTCCGCGTCGCGCTGCGGCCGTGGCTGCCTCAGCCACCAGCCGAATCGTCCGAGCCGCCGCACACCCGACCCGAGGCCGGGTAGGCGTGGCCTCGCCCACGTTGGTGGTGGAACCGTGGGACGTGCCCTCCCAGCGCCAGGCGGTTGCGGTCCTGCGAGGCGCCGTCGAGCGGTCGGAGGTCAGCCATGCCTGGGCGCTGGTCGGCCCTGCCGACGTCGGGCAGGAAGCGGCGACGCGCTGGCTGGCCGCCGCGCTCAACTGCGGGGCGATGCTGCCGCCGTGCGGCGGCTGCGACATCTGCCGGCGTTGCCTGCGCGGCGCGTACCCGGCGCTGCGGGAGTTCGCGCCCACTGGTGCGATGTACCGCGTGGACGAGGTGCGCGAGCAGTGGTTGCGCACCGCCTTTCACACCCCCTCGGAAGGCACCTGGAAAGTCCTGCGCATCGCGCACGCCGACCGCATGAACGAGGCCGCCGCCAACGCCTTCCTCAAAGGGCTGGAGGAGCCTCCCCCCAGAACCGTCTGGGTGCTGGAGGTGACCGACCCCGACGAGCTGCCGGACACGATCCTGTCGCGCTGCCGGGTGGTGCGATTCTCGGGCTGGGGCGCCGACGAGCTGGACGCCGAGGCTCGCCGGCTGGGGCTGGACGACGCGACCGAGCGTGCGCTCGCGGTGCGCGCCGCCATGGGTTCGCCTCGGGCCTTGCGCCGGCTCGCCTTGCCGCAGGGGCGCGACGACCTGCGGGCGCACCGGTCCATCCCCTCCCGGCTGCGCGACGAGGGTCCCGCCTTCGCGCTGACAGCAGCCCGCGCCCTGGACGACGAGGTGAAGCGACGGACGGCGGCGCTTCGCGCTGAGGGTCGCGCCGAGATCGAGACGGTGGCGGAGCGCAGCGGCGACGAGCTGCCTCGTGGGGTGGCCAAGCAGATGACCGAGCGTCTCGCCCGACGGGAGCGCGAAGTCCGCGTCGTCACGCTGCACGCCGCGCTGGACGACCTGCTCGGCTGGCTGCGTGACTGCCTGCTGGTGGGCGCGGGCGGGGATCCTGCGGCAGCGGTGAACGCCGACGCGGCCGAGCTGCTGCGCCGCGACGCTGAGGCGCTGGGGCCTCGACGCCTGCTGCGGGCCTGCGATCTGGTGCTGGCCACGCGCGATGATCTGGAGCTCAACGTCCAACAGGGCCTGGCCCTGGAAGCGCTGCTGCTGCAGCTGTCAGCCCTGATGCTGGATCAAACCGCCGAGACGCCCAGCGGCTGAAAGTCGATGTCCGGGTGATCCTGCATCGCCCAGTCCAGGGCGTAGTCGGAGGCCAGCAGCACCAGCCACCTGCCCCGCGTGTCGGAGCACACCAGCGTCCCGCGCTGCCCCGTCAGCCGCTGCGCCTCGGCTTCGGTGACCCCTCGGGCCAGCTGCCACGGTGCTGGGGTCATCAGTACCTGGCAACCGAACTCCGTGGCCAGACGGTAGGCGGCCACCTCGAACTGCGGCTGGCCGACGCCGGCGAACAGCGGCTCTTGGTCGCCGAAGTCCGGGCGGCGCAGCAGGTGGACCACGCCCTCCTCGTCCAGCCTGGCGATGCCGCTGCGGAACTGCTTGTACCGCCCGGTGTCGCGATTGCGCACGGTGACGAACCGCTCCGGGGCGAACGTGGGGATCGGTGCGAACGCCACCTTGGGGCCGGCGTACAGGGTGTCACCGACGAGCAGCTCGCTGGCATTGACCACGCCGACGATGTCGCCGGGAACCGCTTGCTCGACGGTGGTGCGATCACGCGCGAACAGCTGATGGGCGTACTTGAGTGTGTAGGGGCGCCCGGTGCGGGCGTGCACCGCGGCCATGCCGCGCTCGAAGCGCCCGCTGCACACCCGCAGGAACGCCATGCGGTCGCGGTGACGCGGGTCCATGTTGGCCTGGATCTTGAACACCTGGGCGCTGAAGGGCGCGTCGATGGGGCGGGTGCCGGGCGGGTCGATCGTGATCTGGGGACCGGGAGCTGGAGCCAGCTGGGCGAAGCCTTCCAGTAGCAGCCGGACGCCGAAGTTGGCGATCGCGCTGCCGAAGAACACGGGGGTCTGCTTGCCGGCCAGGAAGGCCTCGGGATCCAGCTCGGCGCCTTCGGCGTCCAGCAGCTCCAGCTCCTCCATCGCCGCGTCCCAGCGATCCGGCGGGCACTCGCCGCGATCGGCGGCGCGCAGCGGCACACGCTCCTCGGAGCCGACGCGGGCACCGTGAGCCTTGCGGTCGAAGCGCACCAGCGCGCCGGCGCGCCGGTCGACGATGCCGGCGAAGGCTGGGCCGTCCGCGACGGGCCAAGTCAGCGGCACGGGTTGGACGCCGATCTGCCCGCTGATCTCGTCAAGCAGGCCCAGCGGCGGCAAGCCGGGGCGGTCGCACTTGTTGACGAAGGTCACGATGGGCAGGCCGCGCTCGGCGCAGACCTTGAACAGCTTCAGCGTCTGTGGCTCGAGACCCTTGGCCATGTCCAGCACCATGACCGCCGCGTCGGCAGCGCACAGCGTGCGGTAGGTGTCCTCGCTGAAGTCGGCGTGACCGGGGGTGTCCAGCAGGTTGAAGTTCCAGCCGCCGTAGGCGAAGTGCAGCACCGTGGAGCTGATCGAGATGCCCCGTTGGCGCTCCAGCTCCATCCAATCTGAGGTCGCCCCCCGGGCCTGACGCCGCGACTTGACCGCTCCCGCCTCCTGCACCGCACCGGCGTACAGCAGGAACTTCTCGGTCAGTGTGGTCTTGCCGGCGTCGGGGTGGCTGATGATGGCGAAGGTGCGGCGCGTCGCGACCTCACGCTGCAAGGCGGTGTCCATGGCCGCCACGGTAGTGGCCACGGCCGCGGCCGGCCGCGTCCGCGTCGCACGATCCACACGCGGCTGTGTGTCTCTATCGTGTAGGGATGGACCAGGATTCACGACGGTCGCCAGGCCCGGGCGTGCTCAGCCGGTTCGCGGGTGGCCTCGCGGCGCTGGCGATCGTGGCGGCGGTCGGTGCGCTGCTGCGGGTATCCGGTCCCGCGACGGTGGTCACGCCGGCGCCCGCGCCGGAGACCGAGGTCGTGGCCACCGAGACCGACGGCGCCTCCGGAGGCCTGCCCGAGCTGCGAGAGCCGACTGGTACCACGCTGTGGCTGACCAGCGACTCCAGCCTGACGATGTTCGACGTGGACGAAGGGGTGGGAAGGGGCGTTGAGCTCGACGAGCTGGGCACTGGCGACGTGCTCTACCGGCTCGCGGCTCGGGGCCAGACGCTGGTGTTCCGCGGCGACCAGCAGACCTACGCGCGGCGCGCTGAACTCGGTGCCGAGCCGCGGCTGCTCGGGCGCTCGTCGTACTTCCTGCCGTCGTCGCACCCGCGGCGGGTGTGGCTGGTGACGCGGGATGAGCTGACCGGGCGGCCGGCAGCAGTCCAGGAGATGACCATGGCTGGGACGCGCACCTCGGCAGCGGTCCGTCCCCCGCGCGGCGGCGCGCCGACCATGGCGCTGGACAGCGGGCTGGTGTTGTTGACCCCGAGGGGACTGCAGGTCTGGGACCCGACCACGGGCCGCGACGTGCCGGTTTCGGGACAGTTCACACGCACCGGCGAGGCTTCGTCCACGCTGCCCGGGCGCTTCCCGGTCGCCGCGACCGGGAACCTGCTGGCCTGGTGCCGTCTGCATTGCCTCACGCTGCGTCTGGCCGACCTCGATACCGGGGAGCGTTTTGTGGGGGCACCGGCCGGCACCGACGGCTTCGGCGGTTCCCCTGGCGCGTTCTCGCCGGACGGTCGCTGGCTGGCTCTGCCGGTCACGACCGTCGAGGGGCGGGCGGACAGCGATATCGCCCTGGCGCTGGTCGACGTGGCGGCCGGCACCGCCAGCCTTGTGCCCGGCGGTGGGATGTCCAGCGAACGGCTGGTCTGGTCGCCGTCGGGGGACTGGGTGTTCTTCGAGCGGCAGCCTGGCGAGCTGGCCGCGTTCCGGCCTGGTGACAGCAGTGCCAGGGCGATTCCCGTCGACGTTGGCGAGTTCGACGGCCTCGCCGCGACCCGCTGACCCGATCCCCCCGGATCGGTCAAGCGTCAGCCGGCGGCAGCCGGGCCGGCGAGGCGTGAGCCGCACAGCCGGTGCAGCATCACCGCGGCGCCGACGATCAGCACCACGTCGCCGACGCTGAAGACGTTGGCCAGCGGCAGCGGCGCCGGGATCGCGAACACGTCACCCAGCCACGCCAAGCGGGCGTCGTGCACCGCGCCGGAGTTGACGAAGTGGCCGGGACCGGCGCGCCCCGCCGCCGCCAGGGTCTCCGGCGACGCGGGCATCACGCCGCCGTTGGCGCCGATCGCCGTGAGGTTGAGCAGGCCCCCGGCGCCGGTCAGCACGAGTCCTGGCACGCGACGGTTGAGGATCAGGAACGCCACCGCCATTGCGTAGGACGCCAGATGGGCGGCGGCCATGACGGCGGGCGGCGCGGCGGCGGGCACGAGGCTGATGATCGCGATCTGCACCGCCAGCGCGGCGAGCACGAGCCAGGCGGCGCGCAGCTGGAGTCGCGACAGCGACGACAGGCTGCCTCCCGCCAGCGGGACACTGAGCGCCGCCAGCGCGAAGGCGACGAACAGGATCATCAGGCGGCGGTCGTCCGGCGGGCGACGAACTCGAACCCGTCGGTCTGCTGCATGCCGGTCAGGCGCTCGACGAGGTCGCCGGCGGCCATGGGGCGACCGATGAAGTAGCCCTGCACCACATCGCAACCCAAGGCCGCCAGCAGCCGCCACGTCTCGGCGTTCTCGACACCCTCGGCGACGGTACGCATCCCCAGGTTGTGCGCCAGCTCCAGGATCGAGCGCACGATGGTGGCGTCTCCGCCGTTGGTGGCCATGGCGCCGACGAACGACCGGTCGATCTTGATCACGTGCACGGGCAGGTCGCGAAGGTTAGCCAGTGACGAGTAGCCGGTGCCGAAGTCGTCGATGGCCAGCGTCACGCCGAGGTCGCGCAGCTCCGACAGCACGGTCATGCTGCGGGTGGGGTCGGCCATGACGGTGTTCTCGGTGATCTCCAGCTCCAACCAGGCCGGGTCCAGGCCAACCTTGTCCAGTGCCTGGGCGACCATCTTGGGAAAGCGCAGGTCGTGCAGGTTGCCGGCGGACAGGTTCACCGCGATAGACAGCGCCAGCCCCTGGCCGTGCCATTGGGCGCACTGCGCGAGGGCCTTGTGCAGGACGAAGTCGGTGATCGGTCCCGCGAGGTCGGTGTGCTCGGCCAATTCGATGAAATCGCCGGGCGGGATGAGGCCGAGCGTGGGGTGCTCCCAGCGCAGCAGCGCCTCGGCGCCGACGACCTTGCGGTCGTCCAGCGCCACCTTGGGCTGGTAGTTGAGGATCAGCTCGTGGTGATCGATGGCGCGCTGCAGCTCCGACAGCAGGCTCAGGCGGCCGTGCCCGAGCCGGTCGCGGGTGTGATTGCGATAGGCCACCACTCCGCCACCAGCGTGCTTGGCGGTGTACATGGCCACGTCGGCGTGCTGGGTGAGCGACTGGGGATCGCCGCCGTGTTCGGGATACAGCGCGATGCCGAAGCTCCCGCCCAACGTGACCGAGAAGCCGTCGATGTGGCAGGGCTGCTGGACCAGGTGCCGCAGCGAGTTGCCGGCGCCCAGCACGGCCTCGTCGTTGCCGACGTTGCGCAGCAGGATGGCGAACTCGTCGCCGCCGAGCCGGGCCACCACGTCGGAGCCGCGCACCCCGTCCGAGAGCCGCTTGCCGAGCACCTGCAGCACCCGGTCCCCGATGTGGTGGCCGAGCCGGTCGTTGATGCCCTTGAAGCCGTCCAGGTCCATCACGATGACGGCAGCTCGGCGGTTGCGGCGCCGGGCGTCGCTCAGCGCGTTACAGACCTGATCGTCGAACAGGCGGCGGTTGGGCAATCCTGTCAACGCGTCGTGGAGCGCCTCGTGCTGGCGGGACAACGCCAGTCGCGCACTGTTGTAGACGGCGTAGGAGGTGACCAGCAGCAGTGGCACCAAGACCAAGCTGCGCTGGGCGATGGCCACGAAGACCGGCGCGATCGCCAGCAGCATCCCGTCGGTGGACGCGTGGACCCCGATGGTCCGCCGCAGCGTCGGCCAGACGGGGGTCTGCTCGTACAACGCCAGGACAAGACAGGTCAGCACGCTGTTGGTCAGAAAGATCGCGGCGCCTGCCACCGCCATGGCACCGACATACCCGACGGTGAGCTGCTCGCCGCTGATGAGTGCCTGGCGGTAGGGCAGGATGCTCAAGGCCAGCGCTCCGCAGGCCAGGGACAGCGAGATCTGCGAGGCGTTGAACAGGGCACGGGTGACCGGCTTGCGCTGGGTCAGGTCGCCAAGCAGGCTCGCCGCGCCCATGCACAGGATCGCCGCGTTCGACGGGCTCAACAGCAGCAGCGCGCAGGCGTACGCCCACGAGGCCGTGACCTCGCCGCCCTCTTGGCGTCGCAGCCACTTGACGGGACGCAGCTCCAGCAGCGTGAGCAGGACCGCGAAGATCCAGAAGGCCCCGGGGTACGGCCCCGCGATCGACCCCAGATCCTCGGTCAGCACAACCCAGACGAGGAGGCCGGCACCGGCGGCGATGACTGTCCAGACATACGCCCACAAGGCCACGCTGTCGTCCGCCGCCCTGTGCAGTGCGCGCATCATTGAGCCGATCTGAGAATGGCAACAGCGCCCCGACCAGGTCGAGGCGCCGTCACCACGGACGAGCTAGCGCCACTTGACGGGCGCGCCGAAGACCGCGACGAAAGCGGCGAGCGAAGCCAGCACCGTGCTCGTGTACAGGGAGCGGCGAATGCGCATCAGCATCTCGATCACCACTTCCTCGGAGCCGCGGCGACGGATATCAGTCCGACCAGCGCCCCCATCGTCAGGTAGGTCTTGCGGTACATGGACAGCATCTCGGTCCCCTCGTTCGATTCGGATGGGCCCGTTGCCGTTGATGGTCGACGCCTCCGGTCCCGTACTGAAAGGAATCTCGTCACCGCTCTGAGCTTCCTACATGCGTCGTTGGGGTGGTTTTCTTACCCCCGTCCTGACTAGGACGGGGTAGCCCGTCCGGACCTGACCCGGCTCAACGCCGGCCGGGATGACCATCCCTGGCCTGATCATGAGGCGCTGACCTGCGGGAATGCTGCCGCCCCTGCCGCTCTTGGAGCCCAAGGGCACCGCCTGGCACCCGCATCGTGGCTTCGAAACGGTCACCTATCTGATCGACGGAGAGTTCGAGCATCAGGATTCGTCCGGCGGCGGCGGACGCATCAGCAACGGTGACACGCAGTGGATGACGGCCGGATCTGGCCTGCTGCACATCGAGGCACCGCCGGAGCAGCTCGTGGTCAGTGGTGGACTGTTCCACGGCTTCCAGCTGTGGGTGAACCTGCCGGCTCGCAAGAAATGGAGCGCGCCGCGGTACCAGGACATCCGCGGCGGCAACGTGAGGCTGCTGTCGTCACACAACGGGAGAGCGCTGATCCGTGTCATCGCCGGCGAGGTCGCCGACCATCACGGGCCCGGCGTCACGCACACGCCCATCACGATGCTGCATCTGACGATCGGCCCCGGCGCGCGGGTGGCGCTGCCGTGGCGTGCCGACTTCAACGCGCTGGCCTACGTGCTCAACGGCTCAGGCGGCGTCGGCGCCGAGCGGCGGCCGTTGCGAACGGGCCAGCTGGCCGTCTACGGCGAGGGGGATGTACTGCAGATCACTGCTGATCGCGTCCAGGTCGCAGCCAACACATGGACGTGCTGTTGCTCGGCGGCTTGCCGATCCGCGAGCCGCTGGTCTGGTACGGGCCGTTCGTGATGAACACCAAGGCCGAAGTTGTCCAGGCGGTCGAAGACTTCCAGGCCGGTCGCCTCGGAAGGATTCCCGCCGCCCGCGCCTGACGCTGCCCGGACCGACCGGACTCAGGCGTCGCTTGCCAGACGCACGGCGAACAATGTCCTGGGATCCTGGGCCGACGCGGCCCAATCCAGGAACGCGACCGCCCGCCAGCGATGTGACGCGCGCGCAGCCCCGGTCTATCCTTCGGGCGTTCCCGAGGTCGCTCCTGGCTTCAGCGGGCACCATCGCCGGGGTAGCTCAGTCGGCAGAGCGGCTCACTCGTAATGAGCAGGTC
>Ga0136616_10001528_pt1 | contig 12147 bp, 11 predicted proteins | sample AntDrymUQ2992106_2_FD_106648 | JGI IMG/M metagenome (GOLD analysis project Ga0136616, IMG submission 106648) | Polar desert sand microbial communities from Dry Valleys, Antarctica - metaG UQ299 (21.06) | ecosystem: Environmental > Terrestrial > Soil > Desert | place: Antarctica: Dry Valley...
AGCCCAGGCGAGGGCGAGGAGAAGCGCTGGCGCAGCGTAGAGAAGCGCTGTCCTGGCGCTTCCGGAAGACCGACGCTCGTCGGTTATGACACGGTTCATCTTGCCGGCCTTGAATGTTCCGGCGGAGCCGGGCTTGCCCGGCGCAGCCACCCCGCGCGAAGGCGCGTCTGCTCCCGAAGGAGGGGGCTCGGGGGGGAACCATGGGTTCCCCCACGCTGATGGGCGCTCACCCTGGCGGCCGAGAGCACGGCTCGGAGGTCGTCTCCGCGGCGGACGACCGCGACGGGCACGCCGGCTGCCTGGACGCGCAGGAGGCCCGGCTCCCGCCGCGGCTTCCGAGGCCGGCCCCAGCTCGAGGCCTCGACATAGACGAGCGAGGTGCTCCGGCGGCCGAGAGCCCGCTTGATCAGCCGGTCGACGAGCGCCGGCGGCAGCTCCGCGGTGACGACCGTGAGCTCGAGCGCACGCGCGGCGGGGCTCGCATCCTCCGCGAGCAGCGCCGCGAGAGGCGTGCGCCCGGTCGGTTGCACCGCCGCCAGCACCTCGAGCGCGGCTCGCCAGTCGCCATCGCTTCCGCGCACGGAGCGCGCCTCCCGCTCGAGCGCGTTGACGACGAGGACGGTGCGGCGCCCGCGGAGGCCGTACGCCCGCAGGATGGAGCCGGCGGCGCGCACCTGAGCCTCGAAGCTCGACTCGGGCGCCTCACCCGCGACGATCCCTTCGCCCGCGTCGAGGAGCACTGCCGCCTCGTCCCGCGGAGCATCCTCGAGCTCCTTCACCATCAGTTGCCCGCGGCGGGCCGTCGTCGGCCAGTGCACCTTGCGGAGCGACTCGCCGCGCTCGTACTCCCGCACGCTGTGCAGGTCGAAGCCGGAGGGACGGCGCAGGAGCAGCCGCCGGCCGTCGTGGGCATGAGCCCCCGTGTCGCTGAAGAGGTCGTCGAGCTCGACGAGTCGCGGGAGGACGAGGAGGGCGCCACCACCCGGGAGGACGACTTCCCGGCGCGCGAGGCCGAACGGATCCTCGAGAACGAGCGCTCCCCCAGCGAAGGAGTAGCGCCCGCGCGGGACGTCCGTTGCGCTATAGGCACCGGCGAGCCTTCCATGCCGGCGTCGGAGCACGACCTCGAAGGAGCCGAGACCGTCCACGCGGTCGATCGCCGTCGGCGCGGTGGGCTGCACGCGCCCTCCGTGCTCGAGCTCGAGCTTCACGTCGACGTCGTCCCCCTCGACGTGCTCGCCGCTCCCCGCGCTGCGGCGAAGCTTCACCGGCCGGTCGAGGACACGAACCCAGATCCAGGCGAGCGCGGGAGCAAGCAGCAGCCCCACGGCGACGGGGTAGAGCGCGCCCGCGCCGAACGCCCAGCCCGCGACGTAGGCGACGAGCCCGAGGGGAAGGGCGAGGCGACCGCGCGCAGTCATGCCACTTTCCCTGCGGGAACGTGGTTAGGGAGGCGTGAGCGATTCTTCATGGGCGGTTTTCTAACCTCTTTGCGCAGCAAAGAGGCTAGACGGGAACGGGTGTCCGCTCGAGTGCGTCCGCGACGAGATCCGCCCCGTCCATTCCGGCCGAGCGGGCCTCCGGCGCCAGGATCAAGCGGTGGGAGAGGACATGCACAGCGAGGGCCTTGACGTCGTCGGGCAGCACGAAGGTGCGGCCCTCCGCGAGCGCCCGCGCCTTCGCCATCCGCAGCAGGGCGATCCCCGAGCGCGGGCTCGCGCCCAGGTAGAGGCGCCCCTCGCTGCGGGTCTGGCGGAGGAGCGAGACGACGTAGCGGTTGAGACTCTCCTCGACGTAGACCAAGCGCGCCTCCTCGATCGCCGCGACGATCTCCCCCGCCGTCGCGACGGGCTCGAGGGTCTCGAGCGGCGGCGAGCTCGTCTGCTCGGCGAGCATCCGCGCCTCCTCGGCGAGCGGCGGGTAGCCGAGCTCGAGGCGCATGGTGAAGCGGTCGAGCTGCGCTTCGGGCAGCGGGTAGGTGCCCTCGTACTCGATCGGGTTCTGGGTCGCGATCACCATGAAGGGGCGCCCGAGCGTGTAGGAGGTGCCGTCGATCGTCGCCTGGTTCTCCTGCATGCACTCGAGCAGTGCCGCCTGCGTCTTGGGTGAGGCGCGGTTGATCTCGTCGACGAGGAGGAGGTTGGCGAAGATCGGGCCGGGCCGGAACTCGAACTCGTTCGAGCGCTGGTCGAAGACGTTGACGCCCGTGACGTCGGAGGGCAGGAGGTCGGGCGTGAACTGGAGGCGCGAGAAGGAGCAGTCGACGGAGCGGGCGAGCGCCTTCGCGAGCATCGTCTTCCCGACGCCCGGGAAGTCCTCGATGATCAGGTGACCCTCGCCGGCGAGACAGAGCACGCAGAGCCGAAGCGTCTCGCGCGGGGCGTGGACGACCCGGGCGAGGTTGGCCGTCACGCGGTCGATCGTGGCCGCACCCGACGCCTCGCGGGGGCGGGGGCTAGTTGCCGTCGCCTCGTCCATGTCCCTCCGCGCGCAACCGTGCGACCTCGTCGAGGACCGCGGCCGCGACGACGTGCTTGGGCGCCTTCCGGACCCGTCGCTCGCCCCCGGAGGTGAGCAGCACGACCTCGTTGTCGGAGGCGTCGAAGCCGATGTCCGAGCGGCCGACGTCGTTGAAGACGATGACGTCGACTCTCTTCGCCGCGAGCTTCGCGCGCGCCCTCGCGAGCCCGCGTTCGCCCTCGTCGGCGGCGAAGCCGACCAGGAGCTGCCCGTTCGTCCGGCGTCCGCCGAGCTCACGCAGCACGTCCGTCGTCGGCTCCAGCTCGACGAGCCAGTGCTCCCCGTCCTTCGGTCGCTTGTCCGCGCGGCGCTCGAGCGGGCGGTAGTCGGCGACGGCGGCGGCCATCAGCACGAGGTCAGCGTCCGAGCGGGCGAGCGCCTCGCGCGCCATGTCCGCGGCCGTCGGCGTCTCGACCACGGTGATCCCAAGGGGCGGCTCCACGGCCAGGTTGGCGGCGAGCAGCGTCACGTCGGCACCGCGCCGGCGGGCCTCCTCGGCCAGAGCGACGCCCATTCTCCCGGAGGAACGGTTGCCCAGGTATCGAACGGAGTCGAGCGGCTCGCGCGTGCCGCCCGCCGTCACGAGCACGCGCGAGCCGCTGAGCCCCCCGCTCGGGGCGAGCAGCTCCTCGCAGCGGCGGGCGATCGTCTCGGGCTCGCTCATCCGGCCGACGCCGACCTCGCCCTCGGCGAGCTCGCCCTCCTCCGGGCCGATCAGCTCGACGCCTCGCTCCCGCAGGACGGCGGCGTTGCGCTGTGTCGCCGGGTGCGTCCACATCCTCGTGTTCATCGCCGGGGCGACGAGGATCGGCCCGCGGTGCGCGAGCGCGGCCTCGGTCAGGACCGTGTCGGCGAGTCCGTGTGCGAGGTGCGCGAGCGTGTTGGCCGAGCACGGAGCGACGACCAGCAGATGGGCGCGCTGGAGATGCGGGTAGGGGTCGTCGCCGCTCGGGCGGCGAGCGAGCGCGGCGAAGGTCTCGGCCCGGACGAAGCGCTCGGCGCCCGGTGTCACGAGCGGGGTCACCTCGTGCCCTGCCCGCACGAGCAGGCGGACGAGCTCGCACGCCTTGTAGGCCGCGATACCGCCGGTCACCCCCACGAGGACGCGTGCCACGTTCTCATTCTGCCCGCTGGGGAGCGGCCGACGCCGCCCCGGGGCCTGTCTACGGGCCTCGCCAGAGCACGGCACGGAAAACGATCGTCCGACTGAAGCTTGTCCCGTCGATCTGGTACGCGTAGCAACCGGGCCTGCGGAGACGGGTGAACGACGGACGGTAGCGCTGGCCGACGAGCTCGTAGCCCGGCGGGTAGCCGCCCCGGGCCCCGGCGGGGGATCGTCAGTTCGGTCGGGGGTTCTCGCCCTCCGTCGAACGCGAGGGGATCCGTTCCGTCGAGCCTTCCGCCACGGATCAGCACATGCCCGCGGTAGCTCGGCGCGACGAACCAGAGAACCTTCTGGCCGCCCCACTCGCTGCCCGCGAACACGCTTCCCGGATGGGGCGGAGCGATGAACGTGAGGATCGACCCAGGCTGGGTCAGGCGGATCGGATCGGCAGAGCCGGGACCGACGCCCTTTCCCACGCCGTACTGCGCGAACGGCGCTCGCCCGACGTCGCTGACGGGGCAGGGGGCTTCCGGTGCGAGCTTCGGCAGGTTCAGCGGGCGCCAGAGCTGCGTCCATGGATCACTCGCGACGAGCGGTTCGCTCGAGACGAGCGAGACTGCGAGGACGCAGGCAAACGCGACCGTACCGCGGGCCACGCAGCCGATTACACCATTCGAGAGCGCTTCTCGCTAGCGCGTCAGCGTCGGTACTCGTACTTGATCTTGCCCTGGCCGATCTCCTCCAGGGCCATCGTCAAGTAGTTCTTCGAGCGCGACTCGACGAGCGGCGGCGCGAAGTTGTCGAACGTGCCCTCACCGAGCTGGTGGTGGTAGTTGTTGATCTGGCGCGCACGCTTGGCGGCGACGATCACGAGGGAGTAGCGCGAGTCGACGTGCTCGAGCAACTCGTCGAGGCGTGGATGGATCATGCGCTAGATGGTAGCGGCTGCGGCGAGCTCGCGGTCGACGATCTCGGCCAGCTCCTCCGTGGCCCGCTCGACGTCGTCGTTCACGACGGTGTGCGAGAACTCGTCCTTCTGCTCCAGCTGCACGCGGGCGAGGGCTAGACGCTCGTCGATCTCGCCCGCGCTCTCGGTCGCGCGGTCGCGCAGGCGGCGCTCGAGCTCCTCGAAGGTCGGCGCGGCGATGAAGATCGTCACGCTTCCGGGCACGCGGTCGCGTACGTTGAGCGCACCGTAGGTCTCGAGCTCGAGGAGCGGGATCCGTCCCCTCGCCGAGATGCGGTCGATCTCGGACAGGAGCGTGCCCGAGCGCTGACCCCAGGGGAACACGTGGAACTCGAGGAACGCCTCCTCACCGAGCCGCCGGTCGAACTCCTCGGCGGAGAGGAACCAGTAGTGCCGGCCGTTCTCCTCACCGGGGCGCCGGCTCCGCGTCGTCGCGGAGACTGCGGCCTCGAGCGCCGGCACGCGCGCGAGCAGTGCTTTGACCAGCGTCCCCTTGCCGGCACCCGACGTGCCGGTGATGACGAGAACGGGCGCGCGCCCGCTAACGATGGAAGAGCCCAATCAGCTCCGTACGCTGCCGCTCCGAGAGCCCGCCCACGGTCTTCGACTGGCTGATCCGGCACTGGTTGAGGAAGCGTGCCGCCTTCACCCGGCCGAACTTCGGCACGGCCATGAGGATGTCGAACACCTTCGCCGTCTCGACGTACTCGGGCGGGTTGACGAGGATCACCTCCACCTGGGCGCGGCCGTCCTTGAGGTCGCGCTTCAGCTGGGCCCGGCGGACGCGGATGTCGTTTGCGCGCTTCAGGGCCTCCATGCGCTGATCGAGAGATCGAGCGGGTGCCTGCGCCTGCGTCTTCGTCGTCGTCACAGAGGCGGCAGTCTAAACCCCTTGCGCACGAGCGTCAACTACCACCTTTTCCCCCACTGTGCAGGAACTTTGGGAAAAACTCTTAACCTCTGATCGAGGCTTCGTGCGTGGAGTGTGAGCGAGCCGGAGAACCTCCTCGGCGCTTCGGAAGCCGCGGCGAGTCAGCTCCCCCTCCAACTCGCCGCGAATTCGCCCGGGCGCGTCCGGATCGGCGAAGAGAACCGTGCCGAGCGCGACCCCCCTCGCACCCGCCGCGAGGAGGTCGAGCGCGTCGCACCCGCGGGCCACCCCGCCCATGCCGACGATCGGAAGTTCCGTCACTCGCGCGCACGACCACACGGCGGCGAGCGCGATCGGCTTGAGCGCCGGTCCAGAGAGCCCGCCGGCGCCACGGTCGAGGATCGGGCGGAGGGTCTCGGAGTCGAGCGCGAGCCCGCGCACGGTGTTCACGAGCGAGAGCCCGTCCGCGCCCGCGTCCTCGACCGCCCTTGCCGTCTCTGCGATGTCGGGGACGGCGGCCGAGAGCTTGGCGTAGAGCGGCTTCGAGGTCGCGCTCCGGCAGGCCGCGACGATCGCGGCCGCCGCCTCGGGCGCCCCTTCCACGTTCGGGCACGAGAGGTTGAGCTCGACGACCGCGACTTCGTCGCGTTCGTCCAGACGGCGGCAGAGCCCTGCGTATTCCCCCGCCGAGGATCCGCCGACCGAGACCCAGATCGGAACGCCCAGGCGGCCGAGCTCGGGCAGCACCGTGCCGAGGAACCGCTCGAGACCCGGGTTCTGGAGCCCGATCGAGTTGAGCATCCCGACGGCGGTCTCGGCGATCCGGACGGGCGGGTTGCCCGCGCGCGGCTCGGGTGTGACCGTTTTGGTGACAAAGGCGTCGAGCGAGCGCGCGCAGTCGGGAGCCGTCAGGGCGTCGAGGCAGCCCGAGGCGTTGAGGAGGATCATGCCGCGACGAGGACGGGACCCTCGACGCACAGCCGCTCGAGCCCGCCGTCCACCTCGACCGCACAGCCGTAGCAGGCGCCGTAGCCGCACGCCATCGGCGCTTCCCGGGCGAGCTGCGCACCCGGCGCCAGGCGGCCCACGGCCGCGAGCATCGGCTCCGGCCCGCAGGCGAGAACGTCGAAGCGGCCGGGCGGAATGCAATCCGTCACGAAGGTCGGGTCGACGACGACCACGGCGCCGGGCAGCAGCTCGGCCGCCTCGGCGTGAAAGGGCGAGCGGAAGCCGAGGAGCGCCCGCGGCCGCCCCAGCGCCTGCGAGAGGAAGGGCAGCGGCGCCATCCCGATCCCGCCGCCGACGAGCAGCGGCCGCTCGACGTCGAGCCGGTATCCGTTGCCGAGCGGACCCAGGAGGCCCAGCCTCTCTCCGCGGCCGACGGCGCAGAGCGCCCTCGTCCCCGGGCCGACGGGATCGATCAGGAAGAGCAGCTCGCGCGGCGTTACCAGGCACACGCTCAGCGGCCGTGGGAGCAGGCGGCCGGGCGCCTCGAGCATGAAGAACTGCCCCGGCCGGCCCGATGCGAGCCCGCCCCGGTCGACGCGCAGCAGCGTGTACGGGCCGACCGGCTCGACACCGGTGACCCTAGGCCGTTCGCGCCGCAAGCCTTTTCTGCCTCGTCATTCGCCCGTGCGAGCGCGAGGGGTGGCAGGCGAAGCCGGGCTTGCCCCGGCGAGAGCCTCGTCCACGGCTCGGTCGTCGGAAAGGAGGGGGCCAACGGGGGAACCATGGGTTCCCCCGTTCTGCCTTTCCTGCAGCGAGAGCGCAACCTCCTGCCGCTCGCCGGCGATCGCGGCCACCGCCGCGGCCGCACCGGCGAGGGTGGTGATGCAGGGCACGCGCGCGACGAGCGCCGCCTCGCGGATCCGATAGCCGTCGCCGCGCGCGCCCAGGCCCTGGGGCGTGTTGACGACGAGGTCGCAGCGCCCCAGGCGCACGAGGTCGACGATGCTCGCCCCCTCCCCGCGCTCGCTCACTTTTCGGGCACGCTCGACCACGACGCCCGCGGCGGCGAGCGACCGGGCCGTCCCGGACGTCGCCAGGAGGCGGAAGCCGAGAGCAGCGAGGGCGTGCGCGACGGGGACGAGCGCCCCTTTGTCACGGTCGCGAACGGAGAGGAAGGCGACGCCCGAAGTGGGCAGTGGCCGCCCGGCCGCTCGCTCCGCCTTCGCGAACGCGGTCGGCAGGTCTCCGGCGCTCGCCATCACCTCCCCGTGGAGCGCATCTCGGGCCCGAGCACGGGGTCGCTGCCGGGGAAGCGCGCGAACGGGAGCACGGCCGCCTTCACGCTCACGGCCTCCGGGTCGCGCTCGGGCGGGAGGGCGAGCTCGGCGAGGCGCGTCCCCGTTGCGAGCCGGCAGGCGGCATCGACGAGGTTGACGCCCGTGGCCTTGCCGGCGAACGGCACGGTGCGCGAGGCCCGCGGGTTCGCCTCGAGCACGAAGAGAAGACCGTCGGCAACCGCGAGCTGAACGTTCAGGAGGCCGACGACGCCGAGCGCGGGGCCGAGCCGGCGAACGACCGTCTCGACCTCGCGGCGGAGCGCCGGCCCGAGCGAGGGCGCCGGCAGGACGCAGGTGGAGTCGCCCGAGTGGACGCCCGCCTCCTCGACGTGCTCCATGATCGCCGCGAGGTAGGTCTCGCTGCCGTCGCAGAGCGCGTCGATGTCGAGCTCGAGCGCACCCTCCAGGAAGCGGTCGAGCAGGATGGGAGCGCCCCCGGTGGCCGCGACGGCTGCGCGCACGTCGTCCCCTCCGTAGCAGACCCGCATGGCGCGGCCGCCGAGGACGTAGGAGGGGCGGGCGAGGACCGGGTAGCCCACGCGCTCGGCGACGGCGACGGCCTCGTCGGCGCCCGCGGCGATGCCCCAGGGAGGGCAGCGGATCCCGAGCTCGGCGAGCAGCGCACCGAAGCGGGCGCGATCCTCGGCCAGGTCGACCGAGGCCGGAGGCGTCCCGAGCACGCGGAAGCCGGCCTCCTCGACGGCGTGCGCGAGCCGGAGCGGGGTCTGACCCCCGAACTGCACCGCCACCCCCTCGGGCTGCTCGCGCTCGCAGACCGCAAGCACCTCCTCGACCCGGAGCGGCTCCACGTAGAGGCGATCCGAGCTGTCGTAGTCGGTCGAGACCGTCTCGGGGTTGCAGTTGACGAGCACCGCTTCGTAGCCCAGCGCGCGGAAGCTCGCCGCCGCGTGGACGCAGCAGAAGTCGAACTCGATGCCCTGACCGATGCGATTCGGGCCCGAGCCGATGATGAGGACACGCCGCCGGCCAGGCGGGGGGGCCTCGTCCGACTCCCCCCAGGTGGAGTAGAAGTAGGTCGAGGCGGCCTCCACCTCGCCCGCGCACGAGTCGACGCGACGGTAGACCGGCCGCACGCCCGCGGCGAGCCGGTGCGCCCGCGCCACGGGCTCCCCCACGCCGCAGGCTCCAGCGATCTCCTCATCGGAAAGCCCGAGGCGCTTCAGGCGCAGCCAGTCGACCTCCTCGAGCGATCTCGTCCCCTCCAGGGCCCCCCGCACGCGCTCGATTTCCGCGCGGAAGAAGGGATGCACACCGACAGGGGGGTCGAGAGGGTTCGGCCACGAGCCGGACGCATCCTCGAGCTCGCGCGAGCGCAGGGCCTTGCAGAACGCCTCCGTGAACGTGCGGCCGATGCCCATCGCCTCGCCAACCGACTTCATCTGCGTGCCGAGCTCATTCGCCGCGCCGGGGAACTTCTCGAAGGCGAAGCGGGGCGCCTTGACCACGACGTAGTCGAGCGTCGGCTCGAAGCTCGCCGGCGTGGTTCCCGTCAGGTCATTCGGAATCTCGTCGAGCGTGTAGCCGACCGCGAGCTTCGCCGCCACCTTGGCGATTGGATATCCGGTCGCCTTCGAGGCGAGCGCCGAGGAGCGCGAGACGCGCGGATTCAGCTCGATCACGCGCAGCTCCCCCGTCTCGCGGTTGCGCGCGAACTGAACGTTCGCGCCGCCCGTGTCGACGCCGACGGCGCGTATGACCGCGATGCCGGCGTTTCGTAGCGCCTGGTAGGCCTCGTCCGGAAGGGTCATCTGCGGCGCGACCGTGACGGAGTCGCCCGTGTGCACGCCCATCGGATCGAGGTTCTCGATCGAGCAGACGACGACGACGTTGTCGGCGCGGTCGCGCATCAGCTCCAGCTCGAACTCGTCCCAGCCGCGGACCGACTCCTCGACGAGCACCTGCCCGATCCGGCTCGCGCGCAGGCCCGCCTCGACCTGGCGGCGGAGCTCGCCGGGGGTGCGGACGAAGCCGCCGCCCTGGCCGCCGAGCGTGAAGGCCGGGCGGATGACGGCCGGCAGGGCGATCCCCTCGAGGTCGTCGGGTGAGGTGACGATCCGGGAGGCGGGGACGCGGAGTCCGACCGCTTCCACCGTCGCACGGAAACGCTCCCGGTCTTCGGCCCTGAGAATCGCCTCGGGGTCGGCGCCGATCAGCTCGACGCCGAGCTCGGCGAGCACACCCGCCTCCGTGAGCTCGAGGGCGAGGTTGAGGGCGGTCTGCCCGCCGAGGGTTGGCAGGAGCGCATCGGGCCGCTCGCGCCGGAGGACGCCCGCGACGCCCTCGAGGTCGAGCGGCTCCAGGTAGGTGCGGTCGGCGAAGCCCGGGTCGGTCATGATCGTGGCCGGGTTGGAGTTGACGACGATCGTGCGGAAGCCGTCCTCCCGCAGCACCTTGAGCGCCTGGCAGCCGGAGTAGTCGAACTCGCACCCCTGCCCGATCACGATCGGGCCCGAGCCGATCACGAGGATCGACTCGATGTCCGTCCTACGCGGCACCGAGGAGCTCCTCGACCCAGCCCTCGAGCAGCGGGACGGCGTCGTGCGGCCCGGGGCCTGCCTCCGGGTGGAACTGGAGCGAGCGGGCGCGCAGCTCGGGAAAGGCGAGGCCCTCGACCGTGCCGTCGTAGAGCGACACGTGGGTCGCCTCGCGGCTCTCGGACGGTGCGACGGCGAAACCGTGGTTCTGGCTCGTGACGAGGACACGGCCGCTCGCGCGCTCGAGCACGGGGTGATTCGAGCCCCGGTGGCCGAAGCGGAGCTTGAACGTCCGGCCGCCGGTCGCGAGCGCCAGGAGCTGGTGCCCGAGGCAGACGCCCAGAACCGGCACGCGGCCGAGCAGCTGCTCGACGACACGGACCTCCTGCAGCAGTGCTTCCGGGTCGCCCGGGCCGTTCGAGAGCACGACGCCGTCGTAGGCGGCGAGCGCCTCTGCCCCGGTGTCGTGGGGAAGCACCGTCACGGCGGCGCCGGCCGTCGCGAGCCGGCGCAGGAGCGAGCGCTTGCAGCCGAGGTCGAGCACGGCCACCCGCACCACACCCGGGCGGTTGAACACGTATGGCTGGCACGTCGACACGCGCGCCACGAGCTCCTCGTCTGCGGGCGGCTCATCCTGGAGGGCCGCGATCGCATCCTCGACAGAGACGTCCCCGGTGGCCACGGCCGCGGGCATCGCGCCCTTCACGCGGAGGTGGAGGACGAGCGAGCGCGTGTCGACCTCCGAGAGGGCGACGATGCCGCGCTCGCGGAGCCAGTCCGTCCACGCCGGCCCGCGCGCCTCGCGCATGAGGACCGCGCCGGCATGGATCCGATCGTCCTCGGAGCGTTCGTCCGCGACCCCGTAGTTGCCGACCATCGGCGCCGAGAAGGCCACGAGCTGGCCCTCGAAGCTCGGGTCGGTGACGACCTCCTGGTACCCGCTCATTGCCGTCGTGAAGACGGCCTCGCCAACGGAGCAGCCCTCGGCTCCCACCGAAGTACCGCGGAAGACCGTCCCGTCCGCGAGTGCGAGGAAGCCCCTCACCGCTGAAACACCGCGCGCCCGTCGGCGACCGTGAGCCGCACCTGGCCCCGCACCCGCTCGCCGAGCAGCCAGGAGTTGACCGAGCGCGAGCGGAAGCCGTCCGCGCCCACGCGCCAGCGCCGCTCGAGGTCGAGCAGCACGAGGTTGGCCGGCTCCCCGACGGCGATTCGCGGCCGCGGCAGGCCGAAGATGCGCGCCGGGCCGTCCGACATGCGCTCGAGCAGCGTCTCGAGCCGCAGCAGCCCTGGCTGGACGAGGTGCGTGAAGAGGGCGGCGAACGCGGTCTCGAGCCCCGTCACCCCGAACGGCGCCGCCTCGAACGGAACCTCCTTCTCGTGCCGCGCGTGGGGCGCGTGGTCGGTCGCGACGGCCGCGATCGTGCCGTCGCGCAGCGCCTCGATGAGCGCCGCCCGGTCGTCGTCCCCGCGCAGCGGCGGGTTCATCTTCGTGTTGGGATCGAGCGTCCGCACGGCCTCGTCCGTCCGGGAGAGGTGGTGCGGCGTCACCTCGCCGCTGGCCTCCACCCCACACGCCTGCGCGACGCGCAGTGCCTCGACGGATCCCCGCGCCGACAGGTGGAGCAGGTGCAGTGGGCGACTCTCCGCCTCCGCGAGGCGCAGGTCGCGCTCGACCATCAGGCTCTCGGCGAGCGAAGGATACGGAGCGAAGCCGAGCTCAGCCGAGACCGCTCCCTCATGCATCTGGCCGCTGCGCGAGAGGGAGGGCTCCTCGCAGTGGACGGCGAGCGGGCGATCCGTGACCGCGCTGTACTGAAGGGCGCGCCGCATCAGCGCTGGCGACTCGACCGGCCGGCCGTCGTCGGAGAAGGCAACGGCGCCGCGGTCGGAAAGCTCGCCCA
>Ga0136616_10001529_pt1 | contig 12147 bp, 11 predicted proteins | sample AntDrymUQ2992106_2_FD_106648 | JGI IMG/M metagenome (GOLD analysis project Ga0136616, IMG submission 106648) | Polar desert sand microbial communities from Dry Valleys, Antarctica - metaG UQ299 (21.06) | ecosystem: Environmental > Terrestrial > Soil > Desert | place: Antarctica: Dry Valley...
ATCCGAGGGCGATTCGCTGGGTGGCTGGGTCGCCGCGCGTGGCGTCATTTCCGAGTCGCCGTTGCGCGACGAGGACCATGCGTACGAGCTTCGGCTAGCGGGGCTTGCGGTGATGATCGCCCTACGTCGCCACGTTCGGGCCGAAACCGCGTACGGAGTCACCGGCGCCGCCGGCGCCTCGGCCCGTTCGGCAAGCACGGTCGTCCTGTCCGGTGGAGCCATCCGGCATGCCAGTCCAACCGAGCGGGACACCCTGATCGCGACCGTCCTGGCAGACCGCGGCGGAGCCCGCAGCGTTCTGCTCGGCGCCGTGGTCCGGTGCGACTCGCGTTACGTCCTGGCCGCAGCCGGCCTGCTCGCCAAGGACTTCCCAGCGGCGGCGCACGGACTGGTTCGCACCGTCAGCCTGCTCCCCTGACTGCCCTACTCCCTCATCGCCGTTATGCATACGACGGCGAGGAAATCGGCCGGTCTGTTTGACCGTTATGCGCATAACGGTCACTCTGATCCGCCCGAGTGCCGATCGAGTGAACCGCCTACAGCTGGATGATCATCGAATCAGCTGCACATGGTTCAGTCGAGTCCTCGACGCCGCGACTGTGCCCGAGCAGAGCAGGCAGGGTGCCGCCTACCGCGCGTCAGACAGGCACACTCCACGGCAGGGTGCCTACCACCGCACCGCTGTTCGAGACACTGGTCGGCGCCGCGATCCAGGCCCGGAGGGGAATTCGGCGAGCCGTCTAGCCGAAACTAGTAACTTAGTGCATAGTCTGGGCATGTCCGTTGGTCACGCCTTGCTCGGCCTGCTCGCGGACGGTGAGCGGCATGGCTATGACCTGAGACGGCAGTACCAGCGGCGCTTCCCGGCCGCGAAGCCGCTCGCGGCGGCGCAGATCTACGCGACGCTGGAGAGACTGCTCCGGGACGGCTTGGTCGCCGCAGGAGCCACCGAGCGCGTCGGCGGGCCAGACCGCACGGTCTTCGCGGTGACCGGGCACGGCCGGACGGAACTTGAGCGCTGGTTCTCCGACGTCGAAGCGCCGTCGGAGTACGTCGGGAGTCTGCTGTCGATGAAGGTCACGCTCGCCTTGTTGATCGCCGGTGAGAGCACGGCCGCGGATTTCCTGCGCCGCCAGCGCGAAGCACACCTAGCCCGGATGCGGGAGCACACCAGAGTCAAGTCCGCTCCGGACGCGGATCTGCTCCGAGTTCTCGCCGCCGACTACGCGCTCAACCACCTGGACGCGGATCTGCGCTGGATCGACACCACCCTGCAACGCATCACCCAGCTGGCCAAGGAGATTCGTCCATGACGACCACGACATCACGACAACCTGCCGAGCCGGTCACGGGTGCGGTGCTCTCGGGGCGGGCGCTCGTCAAGTCCTACGGCAACTCACCCGCCCTGCGCGGTGTGTCGTTGAGCGCGGCCCGGGGCGATGTCCTGGCGATCACCGGTCCCTCCGGGTCGGGGAAGTCCACCCTGTTGCTCTGCCTGGCCGGCATCCTTCGTCCCGATGCCGGCGAGGTCCGCTTCGGCGACCGCCGGATCGACACCGAGAACGAGGCGACCCGCTCGCGCCTTCGCCGTCGGGAGTTCGGGGTGCTGTTCCAGTTTGGCCAGGTCGTCCCGGAGTTGACGGCGCAGGAGAACGTCGCGCTGCCGTTGCTGCTGTCCGGCGTACGGCGCCGCGAGGCGATGACCGCGGCCCGCTTGTGGCTGGACAGATTCGGCGTCGCCGACCTGGCTGACCAGCGTCCGCCGCAGATGTCGGGCGGCCAGGCACAGCGGGTGGCCGTCGCCCGAGCCATGGTCACCGAGCCGGAGGTGCTCTTCGCCGACGAGCCCACCGGCGCGCTGGACAGCCTGGCCGGGGAACAGGTCCTGGAACAACTCACCCGGGTTGCCCGAGAGGCCGATACCACAGTCCTGTTGGTGACCCACGACGCCAAGGTTGCTGCCTACGCCGACCGGGAGATCGTGATCCGTGATGGTCTGCTGGATGCCGACGCCAACGTGGACCACTCGGCTTCCTCGATCGGTCAGCATCGGATCCACCCGTGAGCGGGCAGCTCTCGTGGTCGACCGCCCTGTGGTTGGCGGTCAAGGGTGGCCGTTCGGATCTGTTCCGGATCGGCCTCACCGCGGCCGGGTCGGCGGTGGGGACGGTGGCGTTGCTCAGCGCGGCGACGGTGATCAGCATCGGTCCGGACGACGGCCCCTATAGCACCCGAGTCCTGGAGGAATCGGGGCTGCACCAAGGTGTGGTGGCTGCCCTGGTCCTGCTCTGCATCCCGGTGCTGACCTTTGTCGGACAGTGTGCTCGGATCGGTGCGCCCGCCCGAGACCGGCGGCTGGCCGCGATCCGGCTGGCCGGGGGGACACCGCGAGACGTCACCAGGGTGGCCTGCGGCGAGATCGGAATCGCCGCCGGTATCGGCGCGGTCACCGGACTCTTGCTCTACCTTCTCGGGCGGCTCGTTCTCGGATCCACGTCCATCGAGACCTATACGGCCATCACCGAAATTCGCGTGGGCGAGGCTGGAGTCTTAGCCGGCGTCGAGTATCAGCCGGTCACCGGCCCAGTGCTCGCGCTCCCCACTGATGTCCTTCCTCCACTGTGGACGGTTGCGGCGCTCGTACTCGTGATCCCGCTGGCGGCCGCGGGCTTCACCCGACTGGCGCTGCGTCGGGTCACGATCAGCCCGTTCGGCGTGACCCGGCACCGGAGGTCGCGGCCACCACGACTGCTCCCGGCGATCCTGTTCGGGGCCGGAGTGGGCGCGCTGGCGCTGGTAACAACCGTCGTACGGACCCTCGACTTCGACCCGGGCAGATCCTCCGCACTGGCGCTTGTCGCCTTCGCTCTGCTCCTGATCGCCTCGGCGGGGCTCGTCCTGGGCAATGCTGCGCTGGCCGCGACCATCGGCGGCCTGGTCGCCCCTCGCACCCGGAGGGCCGCCGTGCTGATCGCCGCCCGTCGGCTGAGCGCCGATCCGTACGCGGCCAGCCGGGCCTTTGCCGCCCTGCTGCTCACCGTTCTTGTCGGGGCCGGCGCGCAGGGCTTGCGGGCCAACATCCTTATCAGTAGCCCTCCCGACGATCCCTTCTATGCCAACACCCTCGATCTCGTCGATCTGGTGATCGTCGTGGCTGTTGTCGTGGCCTCGCTCGGGCTGCTGGTCGTCGCCGCGGAGGGAATCGTCGCCCGCCGACGATCGTTGGCAGCCCTGACCGCGGCGGGTACGCCGGTCAGCGTTCTCCGTCGAGCGGTGCTCACCGAGGTGCTGCTGCCGCTGCTGCCCAGTGCGCTGCTGGCCGCAGCCGCTGGGCTGTTCGCGGCCAGGGGCCTGTTCGGTACGACGTTCGTCTCGTATGAGTTCAGCGCGGCGGGGCAGGTACTGCGCGAACGGATCATCTCCATTCCGGTTCCGTGGGCACAGCTCGGCGTGCTCGTCGGCGGCACGGTGGCTGTGACACTCCTGGTCACTGCGGTGTCGCTGCTGTGGCTGCGGCCGAGCATCGATCCGGCAGAACTGCGCGCAGCCGCTTGATGTCGCACCTCACGTCTCGCCGTCAGACCCTTCACGACGTGCTGGCGACGAGTGCCGATGGGGCTGCGGAGATCATCGTTGCGCACGCGATGGGTCGGCCGAGTTCTGAGCAGTGCCCGGCGTGGTGCGCCAACCACGGGATCGACCGACTGCTGACCCTGGCCACTGTCGTCACGCTGATCAGGACCCTGCTCTGTGTTGGTGTGGGGATGGCAGCTATTGCCGGCTCCAGCGGCTGGCTGCTCGGGTGCGCGTTGGCGGCGTACTGGATCGGCGACGTCGCCGACGGATGGATCGCCCGACGGCGGGACGAGGAGACACTGACCGGCGCGGTCGCGGACATCTGCGCCGACCGGCTCTGCGTGGCCGTCGTGTATCTCGGCTTCGTGGCCGACCACAGCGAGTTCGCCGTCGCCCTCGCTGTGTACCTCGTCGAGTTCATGCTCGTGGACACGGTGCTCTCGCTTGCCTTCCTCCGCTGGCCGGTTGCCGGGCCGAACTATTTCGGCCGGGTGGATCGGCTCGTGTGGCTGCTCAACTGGTGGCCGCCGGCCAAGCTGGTCAATTCCGCCGTACCGGCCCTGCTGTGCGTCTGGCTCGGGTCGCCGGGCATCGCGCTCGGCGTTGCCCTCGCCCTTCTCGCCGTGAAGTCGGCCTGTCTGACCCGGGTCGTCCGAGTCCTGGGCTTTCGCGGTGAGCGCTGCGAGGGACATCCGGCGTGAGCGAGCATCGCGAGGCGCCCTGATGGGCGGTGCTCTGACGCTGCTCGCGGTGGCGTTCGTGTCAGCCCTGGTCCCGGTCGTCAACCTCGAGATCTACCTCGGGGGCATGGCCCTGCTCGGCCACTCTCTCGGTGCCTGGGAGCTCGCGGCGCTGGCCGGGATTGCCGCCGTGGGCCAGATCGTCGGTAAGACCCTCTTCTACTTCGGCGGTCGGGGGGTGCTCACCGCGACGCGATGGCACCGCGTGGCACCGACCGGTGTGCCTGGCTCCGGCTCCACCAGACGGACCCGGGTCGCCGCAAGAAAGACCCGGATTGCGGCCAGGCTGAGTCGCTGGGAGGAGCGAGTACGGGAGCGACCCCGCCTGGCAGTGGTGCTTGTCGGGACCAGCTCTTGCCTCGGTCTGCCGCCGTTCGCCCTGGTCAGCGTTGCTGCGGGGACGCTTCGCGTCCCGCTGCCGGTCTTCCTGCTGGCCGGGCTCGCCGGGCGGTGGGCCCGCTTCGCCGCGGTCCTGGCCCTGGTACAGGTGTCCGGCAGCTGAGTCCCGTCCAGCCCGATCGGACTTTCTCCGGATAATGTGCGGTCAGGGCGCAGTCTGATGGCACATTCTCCGGAGAAAGTCCCTATCTGTGGTTCTGGGGCCGGGGCAGGAGTTCGCGCGCCCACCGGCCGCCGTTGCTAGCCGCGAGATCCAAGGCATCAGCGCTTGCCGCGTCGAGCGCGGAGTACGCCCCGGTGCCCGCGCCCACCAGTGCGGTCGCCGTGGACACGCCGGCCCGCTTCTGGAAGAGGCTCTGTTGAACCTTCCAGCCGACGACGGCCCGACGTTGCATCACCGTCGTCTGCCGAACCAGAGACCCCGACCGTACGGCGAAGGCGTCCCCGTCGGAGCCATGGCCTAGTGAGCGGTAGCGGTCGATTCCCAGCGGGATTCCCAGGATAGTCATTACCGCGCCGACGAAAATGACTGCTTCGAAGCCGAGGCTCACCCCCGCAGCCAGGACCGCCACGCCTGGGAGGATCGCGCGTACGAGCCTGCGCCGCAAGGCTGCCGGGGGATGCCGCCGCAACGGCGTGTCAAAACGTCGTACGGCGCGCTCTGCTACGTCGACCGCCTCGCGCCGCGGGCCGAGCGGCAGTAGCTGGCTGCGGCTGTTGGCACTGCTCACGCCGGTGATCAGCGCGGTGAGCCGAGCCGCACGGACCAGGCGCATCCCCAGGCCCTCGCTGAGCGTGTAACCACGGATCCGCGGGATCTCCACCGAGACGGTGCGCCGGGTGAGCAGGCCCCGCTCGCTGACCATCAGTTCGCCCCGCCTGACCAGCACGAACCGCCAGTTGAGGAAGACCGCGCCGATCACCGCGCCGATGGCCAACAGGGCGAGCAGGGCCGCGATGGCAAGTGCGAACTGCGCAGGCGAGAAGGTGCTCGGGTCGACCTTGACCCAGGCGAACCAAGACTCCGGCAGGTCGTCGAGGAATTGGGACAGAAAGGCGAGGCCAGCCAGTGGGATGGCCAGGTAACTCCCGACGAGCGGGGCGTAGAGCAGCCAGGACAGCCGCGATCGGGAGTACTCGACCGCCTCGAGCACCTCATCAGCTGACTCCGGGCCTCCCGCACCGACAAGAACCCCGCCCTGGTGGTTTCCGTCAAAACCACCAAGGTGCTGGTCACCGGCGTCACTCGGCCGAGCCGGGTCGGCGTACCCGGCTGCTGGGCGGCCGGGAGGCTGCGCCCCCGGCCGCCGCCGGGCGCCCAGCAAAGCTCCGCGTAACGCCGCGGCGGTCTCGGTCGGCAGGCCATCTATCTCAGCCTCTTCGTTGCCGGTCCCCGCTGCAGCTGCCTCGATCTTGAGTCGGGCAAGTCCGAGGAGGCGGTGCAACGGGCCGACCTGGCTGTCGATGGCGCGGATCCGGTCCACCGGGATGGTGCGGACCCGCCGCGAGAAGATGCCTTGGCTGATGATCAGCTGCCGGTTCGCGACCTGGTAGGTGAAGCGGTACCAGCTCAACGCGGCCAGGCCCACGAGCGCGGCGGCCGCGGCCAGAAGGATGCCGGCGATTCCGAACGAGCGCACCCCTCCGCTGAAGCCAAGCCAGGCGAAGGCGGCGACCAGTCCGGGGAGGGCCTCGCGCAGGCCGCGGATGGTCAGCGCATGGATGGCGATCACCTTGGCCGAGGTACGCGCCGGTTCCGACTCACCCTCTACGCCCGCGGCCGCAACGCCACCCGCACCCGAATCAGGCGCACCCTTCGACGTTGAGTTCGTAGCCATCTTCCCCCGTTGCGAGGAACTCGGCTCGCTCTGTGCGCTGGGCGGCGGCTCAGTTGGCATCGTGGTCAGGTGGCGTCGTCGTCGTAGAGGTTCGCCCGCTTGGACAGATCATCGGCGACCTGGGCCGCGGTGTAGGCCTCGAGCTGCTCGATCTCGACGCTGCCCTGCGCCGACGCGGTACGTACCGACACGGTCGCCAGGCCGAACATCCGCTGCAGCGGGCCACGTGTGACGTCGACGGTCTGGATTCGGCTGATCGGCACGAGGATCCAGGTCCGGGACAGCCAGCCGGTGAGCGTGTAGATCCCGTCGGGGGTGACCTCCCACCGGTGTACGGCGTACTTGTAGCGCGGGAGCACCACGACCGCGCCGAGGAAGAAGGCGGCCAATGCCCAGGGAAGGATGTCCGTGGCCACGACCAGCCAGCCCGGTGCCGCGTCCGGAACGAACAACGACGCGGCCATGGCCGGGATGAGCAGGAACAGCGCCCCGATGATCTCCTGCACCGTCCACAGTCCGATCGCCGAGGAGGCCACCCGCCACTGCGGCTCACGAGGACCGGCGGCCTCGGACGCCGTGGGCCCGGAACCCGTCGGCCCGGATGCCGTCAGCTCTGACCCCGGCGACTCTGGCCCCGCCGGCTCGGCCGGGTCCGCCGCACCTCGAGGACCACCTGGGGGGCCGGTCGAATCCTGCACAGACACCGGGCTGGGAAGCTGCGGGTCAGCCATCGGCGTTCTTGGCCGGTCGAGCCGTCTGGCCGCCGTACCCGCCGAAGAACTGCGCGGCCGCGATCCGCACTGACATGGACCAGGTCGGGTACGCGTGCACACTCTGCGCGATCCGCCCCACGAGGACGCCGGCGCGCATGGCGAGCGTCCCCTGGGTGATGAGTTCCCCCGCGACCGGTCCGACGGCTGTCATTCCGACGAGCTTGACCAACAGCTTGCTGCGCAACACCTTTGGTGGGGCGGCGATCAGTTTGACGAATCCTTCGGTACGGCCGGCGCAGCGGGCGCGGTCGGAATGGGTATCGCTGACGTACCCGACCCGGGCGGAGTCGCCGTACGCCGCGAACGCTTGCGCCTCGGTGAGTCCGACGTGGGCGACCTCGGGATCGGTGAAGGTGACGCGTGGGATGGCACTCGGATCCCATTCCCGGCGTCCGCCCAGCAGTCCCGGCCGGTTGTGCGGGGCGAAGGCGTTGTGCGCGGCCAGCCGACCCTGCTCGTATCCCACATGGGTCAGCTGCAGCGGCCAGGCGCAGTCCCCGGCGGCGAAAATCCCGTCGGCGGTGGTGGACAGGTGCTCGTCGACCTTGACGATGCCGGCTTCGCCGAGTTCGACTCCGACGGTGTCCAGGCCGAGATCGCTGGTCCGCGGGTTTCGCCCCACCGCGAGCAGCAGGTGCGAGCCGGTGACTGTCGTCCCCTCGTCGAGCACAGCGACGGGCCCTGTGTCAACCCGAATGACCTTGCGGCCCAGGATCAATCGGACTCCGCTGGCCTCCAGCGCCTGACCGACGACCGTGCTGGCCTCGGGCTCCTCTTCGGCAAGCAGGCGAGGCATGCTGTCGATCAAGGTGACCTCGCTGCCCAGCCGGGCGAAGGCTTGTGCGAGTTCGCATCCGGTGACGCCACCGCCCAGCACGAGCAGTCGGGGCGGTAAGTCGGTCAGCTCGAAGAGTGTCTTGTTGGTCAGGTAGTCGACGGCGGCGAGACCGGGCAACTGCGGAATCCGTGGTTGGGCACCGGTGGCCACGATGATGCGTTCGGCCTGAACGGTGCTGCTCCCGACGCGCACCCCTCCGCCGCCGAGCAACCGTGCCCGCCCCGGCCAGAGGTCGATGCCTTGCCGCCGCAACCGGTCCGGCGATTCGTCTTGGGCAACAGCGGAGACCACCGCACGCACTCTGGACATCACGGCCGGAAAGTCGACTTCGACGACGGATCGGAATCCGTACGAGGTCCCGTCGCGCGCTTCCCGAACCCGTCTCGCGCTCTCGATCAAGGTCTTGCTCGGGATGCAGCCGGAGTACGTGCATTCACCACCCGGCTTGTCCATCTCGACGAGGGCGACCGACTTGCCGATGGCCCGGGCACCGGCGGCTGCTCCCAGCCCCGCAGCGCCGGCACCGAGCACCACCAGGTCGTAGCTCGTCATGGTGTCCATCCTGACACCAGCGCAGACACGCCGCGCCCGGGCGGGCTGGCGCGCGACGTGTGAGGATTCTTGAATGCCGCACCCAGAGCTCTCCGAACAACCCGCGTCCGCCCTGCCGGCTGACGCCGTGTTTCTCGACGTGCGCGAGCCCGACGAATGGGTGGCCGGGCATATAGAGACGGCGGTACACATCCCGATCGGAGCGGTGACCGGGCGACTGAGCGACATCCCCGAGGGCGATCCGTTGTACGTGATCTGCCGCAGTGGAAGCCGATCTGCGCGGGTGGCCGAATTCCTCAGTGCGCAGGGGATCGCGGCGGTCAACGTCGCCGACGGGATGCAGGGGTGGGCCTCGGCCGGCAAGCCGATGGTCAGTGACACCGGACGCAGCCCGGAGGTCGTTTAGACCCGGACACCTCCGAATTGATCATCGGAACTATAGGGGGTTAATGGACGCGCCACGCCCGACAACCCGGCTCAGTTCCGATGATCAATAGCGCTTCGATGCGCAATTGGCGTGTCATGCCGGCTGGTCAACCCGAGTCGGCTGTCCGGTCGGCGAACTCGTCGGTGGCCAGGACCAGGCAGCGGGTGTTGCCCGGTTCGGTGGCCGAATGTCCGGTCGCTGGGACCATCAGCAACTCAGCAGCGGGCCAGGCCTGGTGCAGGTCCCAGGCGGTGATCGGCGGCGTGCACATGTCGTAGCGACCCTGCACGATGATGCCCGGAATATCCTGCAGCACACCGGCATTGGCGATCAGCTGACCCTCTTCCAACCAACCGTCATGCACAAAGAAGTGGTTCTCGATGCGGGCGAAGGCAAGGGAGAACGCCGGGTCCTGGTAGGCCTCGAGCAGGTCAGGATCCTCGATCAGAGTCACCGTCGAGGCTTCCCAGATGCTCCACGACACGGCTGCGGGACCATGCACGGCTGGGTCGGGATCGTTGAGGAGCCGGTGGTAGGCGCTCATGAGATCAGCGCGATCCTCCGCCGCAACCGGAGCGAGGAAGTCCTGCCAGCGCTCGGGGAAGATCACGGCGGCACCACCCTGGTAGAACCAGTCGAGCTCGTTCCGGCGCAGGGTGAAAACACCGCGCAGGATCAGCTCGGTGACCCGGTCCGGATGCGTCTCGGCGTAGGCCAGTGCCAGGGTCGAGCCCCACGAGCCGCCGAGGACCAGCCAGCGCTGGATCCCCAGGTGCTCACGCAGGGCCTCGATGTCGGCGACCAGATGCCAGGTCGTGTTCGTGCTCAGGTCCGCACTGGGCTGGCTCGCGTGGGGTCGGCTGCGCCCGCAGCCACGCTGATCGAACACGACGATGCGGTACCGGGCGGGGTCGAAGAGCCGCCGGTTCGCCGGCTTCGAGCCACCGCCGGGACCCCCGTGCAGGAACACCGCCGGCTTGCCGTCGGGCTTGCCACTGGTCTCCCAGTAGATCTCGTGACCGTCGCCGACAGCCAACAGGCCGGAGTCGTACGGCTCGATCTCCGGGTACGGCTCGCCGACCATGCCCGCATTATCTCGGACTGAAGGGGGCCTTGTGCCAAACCTATTGGCACAAGGGGGCCTTGAGTCAAAGAAACATGGGGGAGCTGGTCATGCCGAGGTGAGGGTGACCGGGAGGTCGGCCAGCCCCCGTAGGACGAATTGGGGGCGGCGTACCGGTTCGCGGGCCAACTCGATCGTGGACGTGCCCGCGAGCAGCGCAGCGAAGGATTCCTGTAACTCGACCCGGGCCAGCGGCGCCCCGATACAGAAGTGGATACCCGCGCCGAAGGAGATGTGCGAATTGTCCGTACGGTCCAGGACGAGGCGGTCCGGATCGGGGAAGACCGCCGGGTCGCGGTTGGCCGAGCCGAGCAGCGCGGCCACCTTCTGACCCGCCCGTACGGTCACGTCCCCGACCTCCACATCGCGTACGGCGGTGCGCTCGAAAAGCTGTAGCGGCGAGTCGTAGCGCATCAATTCCTCGACCGCGGTGGGAATCAGTGACGGTTCCCGACGGAGCCGGGCGAGCTCGTCAGGATGCCCAAGCAGTGCGAGCATCCCGTTGCAGGTGACATTGACCGTCGCCTCGTGCCCGGCGTTGAGCAGCAGAATGCATGTGGTGACCAGTTCGTCCTCGGTGAGCCGGTCGCCGTCGGTGTCCCGTACCGAGACCAGATGGCTGATCAGGTCCTCACGCGGTGCGGTACGGCGCTGCGTGGCCAACTCGCGCAGGTAGGCCACGAACTCGGCTGCGGCGGCCTCGGCAGTGGACTCGATGCCGGCCGGGCGGTCGTACTCGTACATCTTGACGATGGCGTTCGACCACGGCCGCAGCAGCGGGCGGTCGGCCTCGGGTACACCGAGGAGTTCGGCGATGACGGCCACCGGGAGCACGTCGGCGTAGGTCGGGACCAGATCGACGGCCCGGCCGTCGGCGCCCTGTTCGAGCAGGTCGGCGACCAGCCCGGAGGCCAGCTCCTCCACCCGGAGGCGCAGCCGCTCGACATGTCCGCGGGCGAACGCGGTTGCGATCAGCCGCCGCAGCCGGGGGTGTTCCGGGGGCTCCATCTCGAGCAGGGCGTTGCGGTGGATCAGATTGAACGACTCGAAGCCGGACAGCGGGACCCGGTCGGCCCAGATCCGGCCGAGGTCGCGGTGGCGCAGGACGGCGTTGGCCTCCGCGTGCCCGAAGGCCAGCCACATCCCCAACCCGTCGTCCCACGCGATCGAGTGCTCGGCCCGCCGGGCGGAGAAGACCGGGTACGGGTCGGCGATTAGCTCCGGGTCGTCGAGATTGAGCAGCACCGCCACGCCGCCGAGCTTATGACGCCCGAACCTGGACGTTATGCGCATAACGTCCCGGAACACAGGTCTGGGACGGGACGTTATGCGCATAACGTCCGGAGGTGGGGTGTCCTCCGGTGGCCGCTCCGGGCCGCGCACAATGGGTACGTGGTCCGGCCAAGCAGAGATCGGCCGTGGGTGGTCGCCCATCGAGGCGCCTCCTCCGAGGTGGCCGAGCACACCGCCCGTGCGTATGAAACAGCCATCGAACAGGGCGCTGATGCCGTCGAGTGCGACGTGCGGCTGACTCGCGACGGGCATCTGGTGTGCGTGCACGACCCGACGCTGTCCCGGACCTCCGACGGTCGAGGACGGGTGTCGGAGGTGACCCTGGATGAGCTGCGGAGCCTGGACTTCAGCGGGTGGCGCAACGAACTTCCCGGGACTGCTGACGACCTGATCGCCGACACGTCGGCCGAAGCGCTGCCGGTCCTGGCCTTCGACGACCTGCTCGACCTAGTGGTCAGTGCCCCGCGCCCGCTGCGGCTGTTCGTCGAGACCAAGCATCCGACCCGCTTCGGCGGCCTGGTCGAGGAACAGGTCGTGGCGAGCCTCGCCCAACACGGCCTGCACGAGCCCGCCGATCCGCTGCAGTCC
>Ga0136616_10001534_pt1 | contig 12120 bp, 7 predicted proteins | sample AntDrymUQ2992106_2_FD_106648 | JGI IMG/M metagenome (GOLD analysis project Ga0136616, IMG submission 106648) | Polar desert sand microbial communities from Dry Valleys, Antarctica - metaG UQ299 (21.06) | ecosystem: Environmental > Terrestrial > Soil > Desert | place: Antarctica: Dry Valley...
GTGACCGTGAAGCGCAGCGCACCGCGGTCGATGGGCACCGCGGGAAACAGGGCGGGTGTGATCAGGATGCCGTGCTCCCAGAGGACGTTGCAGGCCTTGATGACGTCGGATACGTCGCCGATCCTCACACTAACGAGCGGAAACAGTCCATTGGTGTCCACGGTGAGACCCAACGCGCAAATCCCCGCGACCAGTTGCCGGGTCAGGGTCAGCAGGCGACGGCGAATGGCCGATCCCTCGTCATCTTGAGAAATCCTCAGCCCCGCCATGGCGCTCGCCAGGCTCGCCGTGGGGCTAGGCCCGGAGAAGACCGCGGTCGAAGCCATGGACAACCGTCGCTTCTCGGCCTCGTCCGCGCAGGTAACGAAGGCGACCATCGAGGAGAACGCTTTAGACATGCCGCCGACGTAGACGATGTCGTCGCCGTAGCGCAGACCGGAGTGTCGGACGATGCCGTTGCCCCGATCTCCATAGGGGTTGCCCGGCGTGGGGTTCTCTCCGATGACGCCGAGACCATGAGCATCATCTATGTACACCCGGGCGCTGTACTTGCGCGCCATCTGTACAAACTCCGGCAGCGGAGGATACGCGCCGGACATCGAGTAAACGCCGTTTATAGCAATTATCTTCCGGGGCCGCTCCCGATGAAGCTCCAATCGCCGCTCCAGATCTTTAGGGTCGTTGTGGGAGAACCAATCCACGGTCGTACCCCGGGCTCCGGCGAGCTGGGCCGCCTCCTTCGTGGAGTTGTGGGCGGCCCGATCCAGCAGGATCACGCCGTCACCACCCGCGAGGACGGGCAGGACGCCGTTGTGGAGCAGGGTGACGGTCGGGAACAGCAAGACGTGCGGGGACCCGATAAACCTCGCGATCTCTTGCTCCAGGTCCTCGCAGAGCTGCGGGGAGGCCACAGCCCGAGTCCAGCTCGGATGCACGCCATAACGCTTTATCGCCTCGGGGATCGAAGCCAGAACCGCGGGGTGAAGATCCAGGCCGAGGTAGTTCGCGGACGCGAAATCGGAGCACCAGCGCCCGTCGATCTTGACGTTCCGGCCGTCCTGCTCGCTCACGACGACACCGAGCTGAGGGATCTGCCTGAATATCCGGTCTTGCAGCCCGGCGATTCCGGCGATCTCAGCGGACGCTGGCGAATCCCATGCCTCGGTCCGGGAATTCTTGCGTACCACGTCGCAGACGTCTTCCACCGTCCGCAGCTCGGCGATGACCGAATCGCCCAATCGGACCTCGAAAGCTATCTCCACCTCCATCAACAGCTCGGCGACGGCCAGCGAATCCAACCCCAGGTCCCCCTGCAGGGAATCGCCGAACCGCACGGGCTCCGAGCGTCCCCTTCGCCGGGCAAAATCCCGAACGATGGAGAGAACACGATCGGCCTCGGACGTGGATCGGTTTGGCAATAACCACCCGAACGACTCGCCGAGATCCGCCGCCGGCGCGCCGGGGTCCGCAGTCTCCGACCCGGCGTCTTGCTCGCCCACAGCGGCCGACAACACGTCCGTCGCCACGGTCGCCAGAGTACCGCCCGAATAAGCAGCTCGAGTCGCTCGTCGCTGGATCTTGCCGCTGGAAGTCCTGGGGATGCTTCCGGTCCTGATCAGGACAACGGCGTGGACCTGCACCTCGTGATGCTCGGTTACCGCGCGACGTATGGACGTGGCCACTTCGCTCACGTCCGCATTTCTTACGTAAGAGCGTTCCAGCTCCTGGACGATCACCAGTTTCTCCCCTTCTTCGGTCTCCACCGAGAACGCCGCGCAACCACCCTGACGCAAAGCTACGTGGCTCTGTTCCACCGTGTGCTCTATGTCTTGCGGGTAATGGTTGCGTCCCCGGATAATGATCAGGTCTTTGAGCCGACCCGTTACGAACAGCTCCCCGTGGTGCAGAAACCCCAGGTCGCCGGTACGCAGAAAGGGACCCTCGTCCGTGTCCGCCAGGTACGCTCGAAAAGCGTGCTTCGTCTCCTCAGGCCGGACCCAGTACCCTTTGGCAACGCTGGGGGCTCGACACCCAAATCTCTCCTACTCGATCAGGCGAGCACCGGGTCAGGAATTCGGGGTCAACTACGATAACCTTCTGGTCCGCCAGGGCCCGCCCACAGCCTACCAGCGTCCGGGTGCCCTCATCCCCGGCGGACGCTGCGACCACTCGATCGCGCTCGAGTTCCGCTCCTTCGACGGGGAGCACGACGGGCGGAATTATTTGCGAACCGCCGGAAACGATCAAGGTCGCTTCCGCAAGCCCGTAGGTCGGGTAAAACGCCTCCCAGCGAAAGCCGCAGGGCTCAAAGGTCGCCGCAAACCGTTCCAGAGTCTCCTGTCGAATAGGCTCGGCACCATCGAAAGCCACCGTCCAGCTGCTAAGGTCGAGGGTCGCCAGCTCTTCGGGGGTGATCTTGCGGGAACAGAGATCGTAGGCGAAGTCCGGCCCGCCGCCGGTGTCGGCTCCCAAACGGGAGATGGCCCGCAGCCACCGGAGAGGACGTTGTAAAAAGGAAACCGGCGACATGAGCGTAGCCGGGAACCCGCCGTAGAGGGGCTGCAGCACCCCCCCGATCAGTCCCATGTCGTGGTAGGGGGGCAACCAGCTCACCATGTGGCTATCCGGCGTGAGAAGACCGTGATAGATCGTGGCCAGGTTGTGTAGCAGGTTACCGTGGGTAACCATCACCCCCTTCGGCGCGGCCGTGGAGCCCGAGGTGTACTGCAAGAAAGCCAGCGTGTTGTCGCCTATCTCGGGGCAACGCCATTCCTCCGCCAGGTCCTTGCCATCGTCGGTGGCCAACCAACGCAACGACCTCATCTCCGGGGCATGCGCGAGCCGGCGCTCGAGGTTGGATAAGATCGGGGTAGTGGTGAGCGCCACCGTCGCCTTCGAATCCGCCGCGATAGCCCGGAGCCGGGATATGGGCCGGTTGAGCCGGGGCGGGTAGGCGGGCACGGCAACCACTCCTGCATACAGGCAGCCGAGAAAAGCGGCGACGTATTCCAGACCCGGAGGATAGAACAAGAGGGCGCGCTCTCCGCCCGCAACCCCCAGGGTTTGCAGCCGGGCAGCGATGGTCCGGGATTGCCGGTCCAGCTCCTCATAATTCACAGAATTTTCCGCCGCTTCCCCGTCTTCCAGGAAGGTGTAAGCTCCCCGTTTGGGTTGATGAAAGGCCCTCCAGCGCAGGAGATCAACGAGGGTGGCGAGTTCAAAACCGGTTTCGGGGAAAGGAGGTCGAATGCTATTGCGTCCGTCGTCTAGGCCGCTTTCTCGAGGAACGGTGGTTTCCATCTAGAAGCTCTCTCCTAGTCTCTTTCTTGTACCTTCACGCTGTCCCCACTCCAGCAAGGGCACCATCGTAGCGTACTGAGTTTTTACCCGAATGGCCTTTGTAACGAATGGCCTTCGCACCAAAAATTCGGCGTAGTACAACAAATTGTGCTTCTCAGGGAAGGGATGCTCAATACCTGGTACGTCAATATTTGACGCAGGCCGCCACTTTCGTATACTCCCGGTTAAAAAGTCTTTCGAAGATGGCCGATAATCGGAAGAAGTAAGCAATTTCCTCTGCTGGGTTGGTTGGCAACCAGAAGGAACGGTCCGTGTACCGATTGACGGGGAAAAGAGTGATAGTCGGCAGGCAGTTGCGAGCGTGGCATGTGTACCTGCTGCTGGGCCTTCTCGCTACGGGTGCGTATTTCTTGCTCCCATCGCAAACCGCGCAGAACACGCTCCGCCTCCTGTTCGCCATGTCCGCGCTAGCGGCGATCGTAACCGGTATCCTCATACACCGTCCGAGCCGACCGCTGCCCTGGTACCTGTTCGCGTCCGGCATGCTAATGCCCATCCTCGGCGCCGTAGCCCTCGGCTACTATGAGGCTGTTCTGGGCATCGAATCCCCGTTTCCGAACGTGGCCGACGCGTTCTTCCTCGCTACCTACCCCTGCCCGATCGTCGCGCTGCTGCTGATCCAGAGCCGGAGGCTCGTCCGCGACCGAGCTAGCACGATAGACCCGATAATCATCACCGTAGGCGTAGGGATGCTCGCATGGGTCTTTTTGATGAAGCCGTACGCGGAAGATCCGTCGCTTTCGTTACTCGAGCAACTGGTCTCTATGGCCTACCTGCTGATGGATGTGCTGTTGCTCGCGGTCGTGGTGCGGCTGCTGCTCGTGCCCAGTGGGCGTCCGTTCGCTTATTACCCCTTGAGTGCGAGCGGGGTGTCGTTGCTAGCCTTCGACGCCGCGTACGCCGCGACGACGCTGTCGGGCACCTACGAAACCGGAAGCCCGATCGACTCCTTGGAGCTGCTCTTTTACGTGCTTTTCGGGGTTGCCGCGCTGCATCCTTCGATGGTAGACCTGTCCGACGGTACCGTGCTGCGTTCCGAGACAAAGCTCACGCCGTGGCGTCTCGCGTTGCTCGCCGCGGCCTCCCTGCTGGCGCCCGGTGTGCTCGCGCTCCACGTAGCACGTGACGATTCCGTAGACGTCCTCATGATCGTGGGAGGCTCGGCGGCGATGTTCTTGCTGGTACTGGCCCGCATGGCGGGCATCATGCGGGCCCGCGAGCAGACCATTGACCACGAGAGGATCTTGAGGAGGACCGCGGCCGCACTCGTGGCCGCCCCGGATCGAGAGAGCATCTACGAGGCGGCCCTGGATGCGACCGGGGCACTGGTGGGCAAGACGCCGAAGACCTGGGTAGGTATCGTCACGGGCCCGCCGGAGGAAGCCACCGTCGTGGCTGCGACCGGCGACCACGCGGGCGAAGTCGCAGGGGGCCGGATCTACTTCGATGAGTACACCGACGCCGTCCGCGCAAACCTGCTCGAAGGGCAGGTCGTCGAAGCGAAACGTTTCCATGAGGAGGGCAGGTCGAAAATCTTGCTGGACTTCGACCCCGAGACGGAAACCGTCTTCTTTGTCCCGCTGCTCGCCCAGGCCCGGCTCCGGGGCGTGATCCTCGTGCTCACCGATTCCACCCTTTCCGAGGATAGAAAGGCGGCCCTGGAGGCCCTCGGCAGGGAGGTCGCCCTCGCGTTGGAGAGCGTCGCCCTCGCCGAGGAGGCCCACCGGCGCAAAAGCGAGGAGCGCTTCCGCTCCCTGGTCCAGAACTCTTCGGACGTCGTCGCGGTCGTCGGGGCCGACGGCGTCGCTCACTACGTGAGCCCCGCGGTCGAACGGATCCTCGGGTACAAATCCGAGAACGCGATCGGCCGCATCATCTTCAAGCCTCCTATGATGCATCCCGACGCTGTAGACAGGGTACGCGAGCTCTTCGCGTGGCTTATCAGGAGCCCCGGCGCCAGCGCAACGCTCAACTGCCGCCTGCGCCACGCCGACGGCAGGTGGATACACGTAGAGGCGGTCGGCAGGAACCTGCTCGACGATCCGAGCATCGGCGGGATCGTCGTGAACTACCGCGACGTCACCGAGCGCAAGACCTTCGAGGAGCAGCTGAGGTACCAGGCGTTCCACGACCCTTTGACCAACCTACCCAACCGGGCCCTGTTCATGGACCGCCTCTGGCACGCCCTAGACTACATGGAGCACCGCGAGAAACCGGTCACGGTGCTATTTATGGATCTGGACAACTTCAAGCTCGTGAACGACTCTTTAGGGCACGAAGCAGGAGATCTGCTCCTGGTCTCGGTGGCGGAACGCCTCCGGGGTTGTTTGCGACCTGCAGATATCGCCGCACGCTTCGGCGGGGACGAGTTCACCATACTGCTGGAAACGGTCACGGACGCGAGCGATGCGGTGCGGGTAGCCGGCCGGATCACACAGGCGCTAAAAGAGCCCTTCATCCTAGACGGCCGCGAGGTGTTCGTCGACACGAGCATCGGCATCGCCCTGGCCACGTCCGGTCTTGAGCGCCCCACCGACCTCCTGCGCAACGCGGACGTGGCACTGTATCGTGCTAAGGCCAGCGGCAAGGCGGCATGCGAGGTGTTCGACGCCGCCATGAACATCGTGGCCCTGGAACGCCTGGACCTCCAGGCGGATCTCAGGCGAGCGATCGAGCGAGGAGAATTCGCGGTACACTACCAGCCCCAGCTGGAGCTCCCGACGGGTAGGATCGCGGGGTGGGAAGCCCTGGTGCGCTGGAGGCATCCCGAGCGCGGTCTGATCCTTCCCTCGACTTTCCTCTCGATAGCGGAGGAGACCGGTCTGATCACCCAGATTGGGAACCTGGTGCTCGAAGAAGCCTGCCGGCAGGCCAAAGAGTGGCAAGAGCAACACCCCGCCGTCGATGCTCCCCTGAAGATCAGCGTGAACATCTCGGCGAGGCAGTTTCAGCGCCCGGACATGCTCGTCCGGGAAGTCGTCCGGATCCTCGAGGAGACCAGGCTGGCCCCGAGCAGCCTGGTGCTGGAGATCACCGAAAGCATGATAATGGAAGACGCCGAACACAACGTAGACATGCTAGGGAGGCTCAAAGACCTGGGGGTACGGATCGCTGTAGACGACTTCGGCATCGGTTACTCGAGCCTCGCCTACCTCAAGCGCTTCCCGGTGGACATGCTGAAGGTGGACAAATCTTTCGTCGACGGGCTGGGAGAAAATCCGGAGGACACGGCGATCGTGGAATCGGTGGTTAATCTCGCCCGCGCCCTGAGTCTGAGAACGATCGCCGAGGGCATCGAGACCACCGGGCAACTGGACCGGTTACGGGACCTGGGGTGCGAGCTGGGGCAAGGGGACTACTTCTCTAGGCCGCTACCGGCGCATAAGGCGAGCGCCCTGCTCCTGGCCCCTCCGGGCCATCGCACCAAAAGGCGCTAAGTACCTCCAAGATGTACTTGCAGTAATGTCGCGTCACTTCTACGACTCTCCAACCGAGCTTTTGGGCGGACCTTACCAAGTGCCTCACGATTGCTGGCAACCAGGGGGAGATTCAGTGTTAGCTTGGAGGTACTTAAGCTGTGAAAATGCTCAGAACCGTCTGGAAGGAGTAAGGGCCTCCGTGAGGCCGTCGGGGAGCACGAAGAGCGGCAGTTTACTCTGCCAGCCGCGCTCGAAAGCCGGGAGCATGTCGAAGTATAGGCTCCAGACTTTCCCGACCTCGAGCATGGTGAGGTTGGGTAAGCGGAGGGAATAAGAGGCGTCGCCAGCATGTAAAATCCCATCGTGCATGAGGCACACGCCGTCCAAGCCCGCTCCGTTGAAGGCCTTGAAACCGAACGAAGGATCCGCCTGCCCCCCAAAGATGCCCTCCAGCAGCTCGTCCGTGCTGAACACGCTGACGTCAGACCTTTGCAAGGCGTTCCGGCATTCCGATGCGATCCTTGCGGCTGTCCGTTGCGATAAACAGGTAGATTAAGAACCCGGCGGCCTGGTCTTCGCCATCTTCCCCGGTTAGGGCAACACTGCCTGAAATCGTGGGGAGCCCATGCTTTTCTGTCTGACCCCTGTTCACAAATCACTCACGTTACTTCTAAAAAGCACTCCGAGAGGTCGGACCCGCCGCGAAAGCCGGCGGCTGGTATGGCTGATCTGGCATAGAGCAGTTGAAGTTGCCTACGTTTGTGTGGTCAAATGCGACGGTGAGCCAGAACACGCGAGGATGGGTTGGTGGAGCCTGGTTCGTGGTCGCGGTCGTGCTGTTCTCGACGGCAGCGATATACGCGGTCGTGGCGGAGTCTACAGGCTCTGATCTCACCGACGCCAGGGACGACGTGCCGCTCCTGATACTCGGGATCGCGGGCGTGATCTCCGTTGTAGGTTGGTGGCAAGACCGTAAGAGGAGGTTGGCGGCCGACGAGGAAGTCCGGCGCGAGCGCGGACGGCTCGAGTCGGAGCTGCAAGAACGCGAGAGCGACATCCGCGAAACCCGCGACCAACTCGAATCCGTCCGGGAACGGGAGACCGAGCATCAGAAGGCCCGGGAGCAGCTTGAGTCCAGCCTGAAGGACCGCGAAGAAGCTCTTAGCAGGGAACGCTACCTGCGCTCGCGCTCCGAGGAGGCGCACCGGGCGGAGACAAACTGGCGGCAGGAGTTGCACGCGGAGGTAATGCGTATGTACAGCGAGCGGGGCTCGCTCGGCGACCCGAGCGACGTCCCGTCTATGGTGCTCCGCCTAGCGAGGACGCTCCTCGGGGCAGAGAAAGGCTTGCTACTCTGGGGGCGGGACAAAGACGGCGACGGCAAGTTTGACTTGGCCGCCGCCGAAGGTTTCGAGCAAGACCCAGAAAGTAGCGCGATCGCGCAGCGTTTCGCAGGAGAAGTACTCGAAAGTGGCCAGGCGGTACGGGAGCAGAACCCCGGCGAGGTCGACGCGGGGCAACGGGCAGGGTCGGACGAGGAAATCGAGAACCTCGTTGCGATCCCCATCTACCTCCAGGACGAGTTCGGTGGCGTGGTGGTATGCGCGAACAATCCGGATGGCTTCGACGACTACGACGACGAGGTGCTGCTCTCGGTAGGAGACCAAGCCGGTACCGTACTCCAGAACGCGCGGCTCCAGGGGGAGCTGCGCTCCTCGTATCTTGCAACAGTTAGCATGTTGGCTGATGCTATGGAGATCAAGGACCCTTTCCTGCGCGGACACTCCGAAGAGGTGTCGGGCTACGTCGCGGCGGTCGCGGACCGCTTCGATCTCCCGCAGGGGCGCCGCGAGGAGCTCCTCTTCGGCTCGCTCCTACACGACATCGGCAAGATCGGGATCAGCGAACGTATACTACTCATGCCGGGCGGGCTGACCCCGGAGGAACGCTCCGTAATCGAGCTGCACCCTCGCATCGGCTCCCGGCTTGTAGAGCAGGTGCCAGCGCTCAGACCGATCTCCTCGGCCATCCTACACCACCACGAGCGCTACGACGGCGGGGGTTACCCTTCGGGGCTGTGCGGCGATGAGATACCATTGGAGGCCCGGATCATTTGCGTCGCGGACTCTTTCAGCGCGATGATCTCCGAGCGACCTTATCGAGGACGCGCGGCGTTCGACGACGCATGCGCAGAGCTTGAGCGCCACGCCGGGACGCAGTTCGACCCTGAGGTCGTGCGCGTGTTCGTGGAGGAGGTACGGCGCAAGCCGCCGATATCCGAGCGGCAGGACCTCGCCGAGGCCCTGAGAGATCCCGAGTTGGAGGCCGGGCGCAGCGACGAAATGGTCCTGGGACACACCACGCTCGCCCTCATTGACAACCTCACTTTGCTCTACACCCGCCGTTACTTCCACGAGGCCGCCCACGCCGAGGCACAGCGGGCGGCGACACGGGGGCGTTCCTTCGGCGTGGTGCTCGTCGAGCTTACAGGGATCGCCCAGCTGAACTGGAGAGAAGGCTACGCGGCCGGGGATGAGGCAATCCGGGCCGCGGCGCGGGTCGTGCAGCAGGCCGCCGCGCACTACGGTGGAACGGCCTGCCGGCACGGGGGCAACCGTCTAGGACTGATCTTCCCAGACACAGACGAGCGGGCCGTGGGGCTGCTCGCTGACGAGATCCTGGTCGGTCTCCGCGAAGGTTCATCCGCGCGCGTCGCAACCGCGTCCTGGCGCCCCGGCGACGACGGCGAAGCCGTGGTCGCCCGCGCTCGCGCTCGACTCGGCCAACCACCCGCCCCATAGCACGGGTCACAAGGTAGCCAAGGAAAGGCCTCCTCGCTTTGGGTCAGCGGGGGAGGTACTGTTCTTGTGCTTTCGGTCTACCTGCCTCCTCTGTGCTTTTTACCTTTGCCCTGCTTCGCTTTGCCCTTCTCAGTCTTTGGGGGAATCGGAGGGGTCGCGATGCCGACCGCAAATTCCTTCTCCGGGGTCAGCCAGTGCCAAGAGCCATCCTTGAGATAGGAAACCCAGAGGGCGTAGGTGCCGGGTTCGTCCATCGTCTTACTAGCCGCTATAGTTTTTGGGGTCGTCCCTAAGGCGTACGGCGCTTCGTCGTAAAAGGCGACGAACCGGGAAGAGTCCCCGGTGTCCTTGGGCCGCGCCGAGATGTTGATCTGGTCTACCACCGTGGCGACGTCGGCAGAAAGGGTGGTAGTCACCTCGATGGTGTCGCCGACAGTAACCTGGATCTGCTCGAAAAAAGTTGGTTTGCAGGAAAATGCACCTTTATAGCTCGAACGTGCAATCGAGACCTGATCTGTAGGTAGTACCTGAATACCACTAAATGTAGTATTCAGGTACTACTATTGGGTTATCCTATTGGGTTATCACTACTAGTATTAGTACTAGTAGTAGAATGATGGCAGTAAGGATTGATCCTTAAGGGGTTGCCCAGCGTACACGGTTTGGTAGGCAGCGCTGCATACAGCGCTTGGCAGGGAGGGTTTCACATGACGGTGCAGCAGGCCGAAGACTCACTAGGGTCCCTGGGGCCCATTTGGATCGATTGTCCCTACCCGGTGGCGACCGTAGGTCTCGCACGGATCTTGGAGGCGGAAGCGCGGGTGCATACCGGGCGGACACCCTGCAAGGAGGATCCCTCCGTCGTCATCTTCGGCGTCGGCGGCCCAGAGGGGCTTCTGGAGGGCCTGAAACGAATACGGAAGCAGAGCCCGAACGCTCTGATCATCGTCTTCGATCTGCACCTAGATCTGCCGCTTGCCCGGACCGCCCTCCGTGCCGGAGCTCGAGGCTTTGTTCACGCCGGGATGCAGCCCGAGCAGATAGTACGCGCCGTTAAGGTGGCTTTGGAAGGCGAGATCGTCGCCCCGAGGCAGCTTCTCGAGTACCTAGTCTCTCATGATGACGACGTCGTAGACTTCGACACACTCTCCGGGCGTCAGCGAGAAATCCTCGATCTCCTTGGTGAAGGTCTGACCAATGGGCAGATAGCCAGGCGCCTATACTTGACCGAGTCGACCATAAAACAGCACCTAAGCGCCGCCTACAAGGCTCTCGGCGTGAGCAACCGTACCGAGGCGGTGACGCTCGTCCGCAACGGCGACTGAGCGCGCTCCTTACAAGAGGAGCAAAGGCTTACAAAAGGCGCGCTTTACGCGCTACAATCCGGTCTTCGCGCGTGGGTAGCACCCCCGCGAAGGCGCGGATGTAGCACAAGGAAGGAGGCACCGTTTCTATGGTACCCACCGAGCGACAGAAGGTTCTCGTTACCGGCGGGGCCGGGTTTCTGGGGATAAACCTGATCCGTCACCTCATGGCGAAGGGGTACGCGCTCGCCTCGTTGGACGTCGAGGAGTTCGACTACCCGGAGAGGCACAAGATCGAGACCATAAAGGGCGACATTCGCGACAAGGCGCTCCTGGACCGGGCGATGGAGGCCGTGGACTTCGTCGTCCACACCGCGGCCGCGTTGCCGCTCTACACGCCCGAGGATATCTACACCACGGACGTCGAGGGGACGCGCAACGTCCTCGAAGCGGCCCGGCGGCATGGAGCCAAAAGGGTTATGCACGTCTCTTCGACGGCGGTGTACGGGATACCGGACCACCATCCCCTGTACGAGACGGACAAGTTGGAGGGTGTGGGACCGTACGGGCAGGCGAAGATACAGGCCGAGATGATCTGCCTGGAGTACCGAGCCAAGGGGATGGTCGTCCCCGTGATCCGGCCAAAGTCCTTTGTAGGTCCGGAGCGGCTCGGGGTCTTCACGCTGCTCTACGACTGGGCCCTCCACGGGCACAACTTTCCCATGATCGGGAGCGGAAAGAACCGCTACCAGCTCCTCGACGTCGAGGATTTGTGCGAGGCGATCTACCTGACGCTGGCGCTCCCCGAGACCCAGGTCAACGACACGTTCAACGTCGGCGCCGCGGAGTTCACGACGATGAAGGAGGACTACCAGGCCGTCCTCGACTACGCCGGGCACGGCAAGAAGGTGGTCGGCTTCCCGGCGGCCCCGGCGATATGGGGGCTGAGACTTCTCGACAGACTAAAGCTCTCGCCGCTCTACAAGTGGGTCTACGAGACGGCCTCCAAGGACTCGTTCGTCTCCATCGAGAAGGCCGAGCGGCAACTCGGCTTCAGGCCGAAGTACTCCAATAAGGACGCGCTCTTGAGGAACTTCCGGTGGTACATCGAGAACCGGGCGCAGTTCGAGAACGCCTCCGGGGTCTCGCACCGGGTGCCATGGAAGCAGGGTGCGATCGGGCTGCTCAAGCGCTTCTTCTAGCCGTCGGGCGCTCGTCTACATATATTTATGCAGA
>Ga0136616_10001535_pt1 | contig 12116 bp, 15 predicted proteins | sample AntDrymUQ2992106_2_FD_106648 | JGI IMG/M metagenome (GOLD analysis project Ga0136616, IMG submission 106648) | Polar desert sand microbial communities from Dry Valleys, Antarctica - metaG UQ299 (21.06) | ecosystem: Environmental > Terrestrial > Soil > Desert | place: Antarctica: Dry Valley...
CGCCGTCAAGGACGGCAAGGATGGCGAGGCCGGCGAGGACGCGGGCCACGGCCGCCTCCAGGCGCTCGAGTCCGAGCTCGAGGCGCTCGACCGCGCCCGCGACCTACGGTCGGCCGAGGAGATCGAGCAGCTGGAGCTCGAGCGGGGCGCCGCGGGCGAACGGCGATCACAGCTCGAGCGCACGGTGACCGAGCGGCGCGCCGCGAGAGGCCGGGCGGCGGCAAGCTTGGAGGAAGCGCAGCGCGCACGCAGCGACCGCGAGGCCGCGCTCGGGGCGGCGCGCCTCGAGCAGGAGCGAGCGGTCGGTGCGCTTGCCGCCGTCGAGCGGCTCGCACGCGCCAGAATGCCCGCTCCGGGTGGAGCGAAGGCGCTCGCGGAGTACCTGCGCGTCGACCCTGGCTTCGAGATCGCGGCCGCCAGCGTGCTCGGACCGCTGCTGCGGGCGGGCCTGGCCCCGCGCGTCGCCGACGGGCTGGCCATGCTCGAAGGCGCGGGCGGGGATGGGGGCAGCGTGCTGTTCGAGTCCGCCGCGGCGGATGGCGCCGTGGCAGAGGGCCCGGCGCCGAGTGCGGGCGCCAGGCGCCTCCTCGATCACGTGGACGTCGACCCGGCGGCCACTCGCACGGCCGAGCGGCTGCTCGGGGCCGTCTGGGTCGTCGAGTCGCTGGACCAGCTGCCCCGGGACTTCTCGGGAATCGCCGTGACCCGTGGCGGTCACGCTCTGTTCGGGCACGTGGGTGAGCTTCGCCGAGCGCCGGGCGGCGCCGACGAGCGCACGCTGGCGGAGATCGGCCGTCGCGGCGAGCTGACGGCGGCGGCGCAGCGCGCGGCGAGCCAGGTGGAGGCGGCGGAGGCGGCCGTCGGCCCGGTGAGCGCCCAGGCGGCGGACGCCCAGTCGGCTTTGGAGGCTGCCGGGAGCGAGCTGCGGGCAGCGACCCAAGAGCTCGACGAAGTAATGGAGCAGCTCCGGCGCCTCGAAGGGACGATCGAGCGTAGGCGTCGCGGCTCCGAGGAGGGACCGCAGGAGGTCAGGCGTGCGCAGGTGCTCGGCGAGCTTCGGGTCGAGCGCCGGATCGCCGAGCGCGAACGGCGCGAGCGAGCCGAGCGCCGGCGCAGGGTGAAGGAGCTCCAGCGGTCGATCCTGCGCCACGAAGCGATCGCCGCGAGCTCGAACCTCGCCGCTCCGGGACTCGCCGCGGCGATGGAGGCGGTGAGCGCCCATCGCGAGGCGCTTCGCGGGCGCCTCGCGCAGGACGAGGCGCTCGGCGCGCAGACCGGCGCCGCGCTTCGCCGCTGCGCGCACGAGGAGGCCGAGATCCAGGCGACGCTGAGGCGAGCGAGTGAGACGGTGACCGCGACCGAGGTGCGAGCCCACCAGGCGCGCGACGCCGCGACCGAGACGGGCACGGAGATCGCAGACCTCGCGCGTGCGCTCGGCCTCGAAACGGGTGTGCGAGGCGGCGAGACGGCCTCCGACGGCGAGCGACCCGCCGCGGGCGCGCTCGGCGAGGTCGAGCGGACGGAGCTCGAGGCGGCCGCGCTCACCCAGGCCGAGCGAACGGAGCTCGAGGCGCGCATCGAGCGGCTCGCGCGCCGTCGCGAGCAACTCGGTCCGGTGAACCCCCTCGCTCGCGACGAATACGAGACCGCGATCGCGCATGTCGAGGAGCTCGAGGCCGGACGCAGCGATCTCGAGTCGGCGCTCGCCGAGCTGCGCTCGGTGATCCGGGAAACCGACCGCCAGATTCGCCAGGATTTCGAGCGCACGTTCGCCGCCACGGCAAAGAACTTCGAGGAGGTGGTCGAGCATCTCTTCCCGGGCGGGCGTGGCAGGCTGCGGCTCGTCCATCCCGATCGCCCGCGCCCGGTGATCGGCGGAGCGGCCGCGAACGAGGACGGAGAGGCGGCTGCCGATGCGGCCGAGGCACGCGCGGAAGGGGAGGAGGGCGGCTCGCCCGCGGCCCCTGAGCCGGCGGCCGGCGAGCCGGGCGTGGAGGTCGAGGTCACCCCGGCCGGCAAGTCGACGCGGCGGCTGTCGCTGCTCTCGGGCGGTGAGAAGTCGCTCGTGGCCCTCGCGTTCCTGTTCGCTGTCTTCCTCGCGCGGCCGTGCCCCTTCTACGTGCTCGACGAGGTCGAGGCGGCCCTCGACGACCTGAACATCGACCGCTTCCTGAACCTCGTTCGCCGCTGCGCGGACCGCGCCCAGTTCATCGTGGTCACGCACCAGAAGCGGACGATGGACGTGGCCGACCGCCTCTACGGGGTGAGCATGGGAGGCGACGGGGTGTCGAAGGTGGTCTCGCGACGGCTGACGGCTATGGCCGGTGAGGAGCGCTCTCAGGCCGACGAGCCGCACGCGGCCTGACCGCCCTGGGCGGGTGGCATTTCGCTACGATGTAGCCATATGGCTACGGTGCCACAGCGCGAGCTTCGCAACAACACGGCGGCGCTCCTGCGACGCGTCGAGCGGGGGGAGCGGTTGCTGATCACGGTGCACGGGCACCCGGCAGCCGAGCTCGTGCCCATTGAGCGCGCCGTGTCGTTTGTGCCCTTCGACGAGGTGGTGCGCGAGCTGAAGGGCTTGATGGCGGCCGACGATCATCTCGAGAGGGAGCTCCGCGAGCTCGATGAGGACCCACTCGACCCCTTCGCGTGAGGCGGGCGCTGCTCGATACCTCCTTCGTGATCGCGCTCGCCCGCGGCGAGAACATTCCGCTTAGCGATCCGCCCGAAGCGGCCGCGATCTCGGCGGTGACGCTCTGCGGACTCCATCACGGAGTGCTGATCGCCGACGAGCGCCAGCGGCCGGGCCGGCTCGCCGCGCTGGCGTATGCCGAGCGCCGCTTCGCCATCCTGGCGGTGGACGCCCGCGTCGGCCCCCGCTACGGGCGTTTGCTCGCGGATGCTCGGCGAGCGGGGCGCGGACGGCTTCGCACCGCCGACGCCCTGATCGCGGCGACCGCGGCGGCGCATGGCCTCCCGCTTCTAACCCGCGATCGCGACTTCGAGCGTCTCGAGGGCGTCGAGGTCGTAGTCGCGTGAAGACCTGGCGCCAGCTCTTCGTCACTGACGACGCCGAGGTCGCGGCCCCGGCTCCTGAGGAGGAGCAGCGAGGCTTCTTCCGCCGCTTGCGGGAGAACATGTCGAAGACGCGGCAGGCGCTCGGCGCCGAGCTCCAGGCGACGGTGTTCCAGACGCTCGACGCCGACGCCTGGGAGCGGCTCGAGGAGACGTTGATCTACGCCGACGTGGGCGCCGCGACGACCGCCGACATCGTCGAGCGCCTCGAGACCGAGGCCGGGTCGGGCGACCTCGCCTCGGGGGAGGATCTGACGCGGCGGCTTCGCGAGCTGCTCGCCGATGCCGCGGGCACCGACGACGGGCGGATCGACCTGCGCGCCTCGCCCACCGTGATCCTCATGGTCGGAGTCAACGGAAGCGGCAAGACCACGACGATCGGCAAGATCGCCTGGCATCTTCGCCACGAGCTCGACAAGTCCGTCGTGCTCGGTGCCGGCGATACGTTCCGTGCGGCCGCGGTCGAGCAGCTCGCCGCCTGGGGGGAGCGCGCCGGCGCCGAGGTCGTCCGGGCGGCGGAGGGCTCAGATCCGGGCGCGGTGGCATACGACGCCGTCGAGGCGGGGGTCGCACGCGGTCGCGACGTGGTGATCTGCGATACGGCTGGCCGTCTTCACACGCAGCACCACCTGATGGAGGAGCTCGCGAAGGTACGCCGCGTGATCGCGAAGCGGGTCCCCGATGCGCCGCACGAGACGCTGCTCACGATCGATGCCACGACCGGTCAGAACGGCCTTCGCCAGGCGCTGCTGTTCCGCGAGGCGGTCGACGTGACGGGCATCGTGCTCACCAAGCTCGACGGAACGGCCAAGGGCGGGATCGCGCTCGCGATCGCGCGTGAGCTCGGGGTGCCGGTCAAGCTGATCGGCACCGGCGAGCAGCTCGAGGACCTGCGCCCGTTCGACGCCGACGACTTCGCGCGCGCCCTGCTAGAGCCCTGAGCCCAGGCCGGCGGCGCTCTACCATGCGTGTGTGCCTGCCTGGGTCATCTGGCTGATCGTGGCGGCGGCGCTCGCGGCCGGCGAGGTCGCAACGCTCAGCTTCTTCCTCGGTCCGATCGCCCTCGCGGCCACGGCGGCTGCGATCGTCGCCGTCGCGGGCGGCGGCGAGGCGCTTCAGTTCATCGTCTTCATCGCCGGATCGATCGCCTCGCTGGCGATCGTGCGGCCGATCGCCAAGCGCCACCTGCGGACGCCCACTCAGACCCGTACCGGCACGGCGGCGCTGGTCGGCGCCCGGGCGCTCGTGCTCGAGCGAGTCGACGCCGATGGCGGACGTGTGCGGATCGGCGGCGAGACCTGGACCGCGCGCAGCTTCGACGAGGACCAGGTGCTAGAGCCCGGGGCGCGCGCGGACGTGCTTAAGATCGAGGGCGCCACGGCGCTCGTATCCGAGTAGGGAGGTAACACTGTGACCGCCGGCCTAGTCGTTCTGATCGTCCTCGCCGTGCTCGTGCTGTACGTGCTCTCGCGCACGATCCGGATCGTGCCCCAGGCACGCGCCGGGATCGTCGAGCGCCTCGGGCGCTATCAGCGCACGCTCGACCCGGGGCTCTCGATCCTCGTTCCCTTCATCGATCGCCTGCGGCCGCTGATCGACCTGCGCGAGCAGGTGGTCTCGTTCCCTCCACAGCCAGTGATCACCGAGGAGAACCTCGTGGTGAGCATCGACTCGGTCATCTACTTCCAGGTGACCAACCCGAAGTCCGCCACCTACGAGATCGCCGACTTCATCGCGGCCGTGGAGCAACTGACCGTCACGACCATGCGCAACGTGATCGGCGGGATGACGCTCGAGGACACGCTCACCTCGCGCGACAAGATCAGCGCCGCGCTGCGCGGGGCGCTCGACGAGGCCACCGACAAGTGGGGTATCCGCGTGAACCGCGTCGAGCTGAAGGCGATCGATCCGCCGACGACGATCCAGGAAGCGATGGAGAAGCAGATGCGCGCCGAGCGCGACAAGCGCGCCGCCATCCTGACCGCCGAGGGCCTCAAGCAGTCGCAGATCCTCACGGCGGAAGGCGAGAAGCAGGGCGCGATCCTGCGCGCCGAGGGGCACCGTGAGTCCCAGATCCTGGACGCCGAGGGCCAGTCCAAGGCGATCGAGACGGTCTTCGACGCGATCCATCGCGGCGACGCGGACCCGAAGCTGCTCGCCTATCAGTACCTCCAGGTGCTGCCGCAGATCGCCCAGGGCGACTCGAACAAGGTCTGGATCATCCCGAGCGAGTTCGCCGAGGCTTTCGGGAACCTGCGCAACGTGATCGCCGAAGGCGACGGGTCGCCCACGAACCGGGCAGCCCCTCGGGTGCCAGGGCCACCCGCGCCGCCGTCGCCCCCGTCGGGCTGAGCCCGGCAGCGCCGGTGCGCCACGTATCCGCCGGCCCTCGTTGCCGGCCCCGTCCGCGCCCTTGATCGGGACCGGGCGGAGGAAGAGCGCCGGGTCTGTGTGTTAGCGTGCGCCCATGCGTTTGCACATAAGCCTGGCCGACGAGCTGGTGGCCGAGCTCGATCAGCGCGTCGGCCGCCGCCGCCGCAGCGCGTTCGTCGCGGAGACGATCAGACAGGCACTCGCGGATCGCCGCCGCTGGGACGAGATCGAGGCGGCGCTCGGCGCGGTGGCCGACGAGGGCCACGACTGGGACGCCGACGTGGCTGGCTGGGTCCGTTCTCAGCGCCACGCGGACGCCGAGCGAGTCGGCTGACCCCGCCGGCTCCGTGGCGGCCGTGCTACTGGACACCACGGTGCTGATCGATGCCCTGCGTGGACGCTCGGCCGTCGACAGGGTCCGGAGGCTTCGCGAGCTTGGTGACGTCCCGTACGTCTGTGCGGTCAACGTAGAGGAGATCACGCGCGGCCTGCGCCCGCATGAAGCCGACTCGACGAGACGGATGCTCGCGGGTCTTCGCCTCGCCCCGCTCGGGCGGCGCGAGGGCGAGCTGGCCGGCGGCTGGAGGCGGACCTACGCTGCGCGCGGCGTCACCCTGAGCCAGGCGGACTGCCTCGTCGCGGCCGCCGCGCTGAGCGCCGGCGCCAGGCTCGCTACCGGAAATCCAAAAGACTTTCCGATGCCGGAGCTTGCGGTCGATCATTGGCCAGCGGGGGCATGAAGGGGATCCGAGCGGACCGGCGTGGTCCGCTCGCGCCTTTGCCGCTCGAGCTCGTCTGAGTCGAGCGACCATGCCCGCGCCGCTAGCCTGACCGGGGATGCTCGAAGCCCTCTCAGACCGGCTGCAGGCGGCGCTGTCCGATGTCCGCTCGCGTGGGTCGCTCACCGAGGAGGACGTCAACAAGGCGATGCGCCAGATTCGCCTCGCGCTGCTGGAGGCGGACGTCAACTTCCAGGTCGTCAAGCAGTTCACGGCGGCCGTCAAGGAGCGCGCGCTCGGCGCCGGGATCATCGAGTCGCTCAACCCGGGCCAGCAGGTGGTGAAGCTCGTAAACGACGAGCTGACGGAATTGATGGGGGGCGCCGGCGGGCGCGACCTCGCCTTTGCTCCTGACGGCCCGACCGTCGTCTTGATGGCCGGCCTCCAGGGATCGGGCAAGACGACGGCGTGCGCCAAGCTCGCGCGTCACCTGCGCGAGGAGCGCGGGGTGGACGTGGCGCTCGCCGCGTGCGACGTCTACCGCCCGGCGGCCGTCGATCAGCTCGTCAGGGTGGGTTCGCAAGCGGGGGCCACGGTCTACGAGCAGGGCACCGAGCGCGACCCGGTCGACATCGCCGAGTGGGCGCTCGAGCAGGCGCGCGCCGACGGGCGCGATGTGCTGATCGTCGACACCGCGGGGCGGCTGCACGTGGACGCAGAGCTGATGGAGGAGCTCGCGCGCATCCGCAAGCGCACGCGCCCGCACGACGTGCTGCTCGTCGTCGACGCGATGACCGGGCAGGACGCCGTGAACGTGGCCGAGCAGTTCGCGCAGACTGCCAACTTCGACGGGGTGATCCTTTCGAAGCTCGACGGCGACGCTCGCGGCGGCGCCGCACTCTCGATCAAGGCGATCACGGGCAAGCCGATCCTCTACGCCTCGACCGGCGAGAAACTCGACGCTTTCGAGCGCTTTCACCCCGACCGGATGGCGCAGCGCATCCTCGGCATGGGCGACGTCCTGACGCTGGTCGAGAAGGCCGAGCGCCAGCTGGACCACCGCCAGGCGGAGGAGCTCGAGCGAAAGATCCGAAAGCAGCAGTTCACGTTCGACGACTTTCTCGAGCAGATGGGCCAGCTGCGCAAGATGGGGCCGCTCTCGAGCCTGCTCGGGATGATTCCCGGCCTTGGCGGCAAGCAGCTCTCGCAGCTCAACGTCGACGATCGTGACCTCGATCGCATCCAGGCGATAATCACCTCGATGACCGCCGAGGAGCGCGCCAACCCGGCGGTCCTCAACGGGTCGCGCCGGCGCCGGATCGCGCGCGGCTCGGGGACCTCGGTCCAAGCCGTAAACCAGCTCGTCAAGCAGTTCGGCGAGATGCAGAAGATGATGCGGATGCTCTCCTCCGGCAAGATGCCGTCGCTGTCCCAACTCGCCGGCGGCCGCTAACGTTCTGCGACATCTCGCCGGCCTTCGGTCGCGCCGAGGCGATCCGAACCGTTCGATGGAGGTGCACTGAGACTTGGTACGAGTGAGGCTGACCCGGGTGGGCGGCAGGAAGAACCCGATCTGGCGCGTCGTCGTGGCCGACCAGCGCTCGCCGCGCGACGGCCGCGTGATCGAGACCGTCGGGCGCTACAACGCGCAGGTCGAGCCGTCGGAGATCGTGCTCGACGAGGAGCGGCTGACGCACTGGCTCGCGCGCGGCGCCCAGCCCACCTCCATGGTCACGAAGCTGATGCGCATCAAGGGCATCTCGGCCACGGCGGGCTCCGCCGCCGCGCCTGCCGCCGATTCCTCCGCATAGATGCGCGAGCTGCTCGAGTTCCTGGCGAGCGCGCTCGTCGACGAGCCGGGGGCCGTGACGGTTGAGTCCTTCGAGGAGGACGACGGCACGCTGGTCCTCGAGCTGCGTGTGGCCGAGGACGACGTCGGCAAGGTGATCGGCAGAGGCGGTGGCACGATCAACGCGATCCGCGCCGTGGTGCGCGCCTGCTCGGTCAAGCAGAGCCGGCGCGTGCTCGTCGACGTCGTCGACTAGCAGGCAGACGGTCGCGGAGGCGGCGCCGCCCGCGATGAGAATCGACGTCTTCACGCTGTTCCCTGCGTGGTTCGACTGGTTTCGCGCCCAGCGCCACATTCGCAACGCGGGCGCGGTCGGCCTTGCGCTCGAGTGCGCGGACCTGCGCGCCGCGACGCCGCTCTCGGGGGGGCAGGTGGACGACACGCCCTACGGCGGGGGGGCGGGCATGGTGATCCGCGTGGACGTGGTCGAGGCGGCGCTAAAGGCGCACTACGGAGTCGACCCAGTGGAGCGTGCACGTAATGAGCGAGTCGTTGCACTGGGCGCCGGCGGGCGGCCGTTCGACGACGCGCTGGCGGCCGAGCTCGCGGGCGAGCCGAGCCTGACGCTGCTGTGCGGGCGCTACGAGGGCTTCGACGAGCGCGTGCACGAGCACCTCGCCTCGGACGTCGTCTCGATCGGTCCGTACGTGCTCTCGGGCGGCGAGCTCGCGGCGATGGTGGTCTGCGACGCGGTGATCAGGAAGCTCCCGGGCGCTCTCGGACACGCCGACAGCGCGGCCGAGGAGTCGTTTAGCCCCGTGCTCTCCGGTGCACCCGAGTACCCCCACTACACGCGGCCGGCCGAGTGGCGCGGGCACGGCGTGCCTCAGGTGCTCGTCTCCGGCGATCACGCACGGGTGCAGGAGTGGCGCCTCGGCGAGAGCCGGCGGCGTCTCGCCGAGCGGCGCCCGGCCGGAGACGGCGGCGGCTAGCTACCATTGCATCTCGCGCGTCGCGTCCTGGCAGATCGCCACGGCGCAGCGCGCTTCCTGTGCCATGAGCGGAGTAATCGAAAGCCTCGAGCGCGAGAGCCTGCGACGACGCCCGTCGTTCGACGCGGGCGACCGCGTGAAGGTTCACTTCCAGGTCGTCGAGGGCACGCGCCGGCGCACCCAGGTCTTCGAGGGCATCGTCATCAAGCGCCAGGGGGCCGGCTTGCGCGAGACCTTCACGGTCCGCAAGCAGTCGTTCGGGGTAGGCGTCGAGCGCACGTTCCCGCTGCACTCGCCGAAGATCGAGCAGATCGAGGTGGCGGCCCGCGGCGACGTCCGCCGCGCCAAGCTCTACTACCTGCGCGGACGGGTCGGCCGCCGCGCCCGGGTTCGCGAGCGCCGTGACGGCGGGCCAAGGGAGGCGGTCGTCACCGACGAGATGCTCGATGCCGGTGGCGCGCAGCAGGAGGCCGCGGTCGAGAGCTCGGGCGCCGACCCCGTCGAGGAAGCGGGCGGCGCGCAGGGCGACGCCACCGCGCCCGAGTCGGACCAGGCGTCCGACGGCGCTCTCACCGGCGAGCCCGGCGCCGAGCCGGACGAGGGGCCCGCCGGCATCGCGTCGGCCGAGCAGGCGCAGGAAGCAAAGGACGCCGACGACGCGCCGACGGCATCATCGGACCTCGCGGACGACGCGCCGACGGCTCCCGATGGCGCCAACGACGCGCCGACGGCTCCCGATGGCGCGGACGACGCGCCCGCGGACGCGAGCGCCGAAGTCGCCGACTCGGACTCGCGTTAGTGCCAGCCCTGCTTCGCGGCTCCTCGGCTCGCAGTCGGCGTCGAAGCCCCGGCTCGCAGCTCCTCGAGCTGATTCTGATCGTCGTCGTCGCGCTCGGGCTCGCGCTCGCCATCCAGGCGGTGCTCGTCAAGCCGTTTCGGATCCCGACGAAATCGATGGTTCCCACACTGGAGACCGGCCAGCGAGTGCTGGTCGACCGCCTCACCGGGCGCTTTACCGAGCCGCATCGCGGCGACGTCGTCGTCTTCAGGCCGCCCGCCGGCGCGGAGAGCGCCACGAATACGACAGGCAACAGCTGCGGCGTCCCTCATCCGCCCGACCAGGCCTGCCCACGGCCGACCGAGGGGGAGGCCGACACGAACTACATCAAGCGCGTGGTCGGAGAGCCGGGCGACCGGATCAAGGTCATCGAGGGGCGGGCCTACGTGAACGGACGGCTCCAGGACGAGCCGTTCATCAGCCCCGACGCACAGTGCAGGATCTGCGAGCTTCCCAAGGAGATCACGGTTCCGCCGGGGCACTTTTTTATGATGGGCGACAACCGTGGACAGAGTGCCGATAGCCGCGAATGGGGCCCCGTCCCCGAGGACTCGATCGTCGGCAACGCCTTCTTCACGTACTGGCCTCCCGACCGCATCGGCGGGCTCTAACGGGTCGCCTCCCGAGGTTCGAAGCAGGCGCTCGAAGCCACCGCGCGGCCAGTCGGCGCGAGCGCGCAGCGGCCGGCGACTCTTTGCCTTCGATCGCTCGCTCGAGCGGCGCCTCGTAGCGGGCGCCGATGAGGCGGGCCGCGGCTGCCTCGCAGGCCCGCTCGTCGCCGCCGCCGTCAAGTTCGATCTCGAGCGCCTCTCGCTCGCGGATCGTCGGGCGCTCGCGCGCCTCAACGATTCGAAGCAGCACACCGAGGAAGGACGGGAGGAGCTCTACCCGCTGGTCCTTCGCGCCGCCAGCCGCGCGGCCGTGGTTTGCCGCTGCCCCCGGGGGATCGACGCCCGCGGCCTCCACGTGACGAACCTCGAGGCGCTGCGATCGGCTCTGCTGTGCGTGGCGGACGAGGAGACGCTCTGCCTCGTCGACGGCTTCCGGGTGCCGGACTTCGGACTCGAGCAGCGCGCGGTTGTATGCGGCGACTCCACGAGCGCCGCGATCGCCGCGGCGTCGGTGCTCGCGAAGGTGACGCGTGACCGCTACATGCGGCGCGCGGCGGACCGCCACTCGAAGTGGGAGTTCGACACCAACGTCGGGTACTCGACGCCCGAGCACCGCGCCGCAATCGCCGCGCACGGCATCTCGCCGCTTCATCGGCGGTCGTTTGACTCGATCGCCTACCAGCAGCTTGCACTCGGCTGACCGTCGGTTTAGTGCTCCCCGAGCACCTAGAAGGCGTCCTCCACGTGCTCGAGCGACGTCACGCCGCCGGCTCGCGTGAGCGTGACGCCGATCGCGTCGAAGCGCAGCCAGTCCGTTCCTGGCGCGGTTGCCCGAGCCGAGGACTCTCCGAGCCACTGCCGGGCCATCAAGCGCAGGCGCTGGCGCTTGCGCGAACCGATCGACTCGAGCGGCGACGGCGAGCCTCGACCACCCTTGCCGATCCGTGTCTTCACCTCGCAGAAGACGACGCAATCGGCGCCGGCCGCGATCAGATCGAGCTCGCCGAAGCGGGTTCTGTAGTTGCGGTCGAGGATCGAGTAACCCCGGCGCACGAGATGGCGCTCGGCGAGCTGCTCTCCGAGCGCTCCGACGCTTCGTCGCGAATCGGTCGGCATCGGCCGCACGCTAGCTCCGTGCGACGCGCGGGAGGGTTACGAATGTGACGATCTCGACCCGATCGGTGAAGCCTTCGCTGCTGGCTGCGAGACGATCCGTCGCTGCGATCCCCGACTCCGCCTCAACGGAACACGCCTCGCCCGCCGTCAAGCACCCGCCAGGAAGCGCATGATGTCCACCGCGTCGGCGCGCAGCGCCGCGGCGTCCTCATGGTCGAGGCGGCCAAGCGGCGCGAGCACGACCTCGCCGCCGGGCATGGTCCAGGTAGCCGCCGCGCTGCCGTGGACGAGCGCGAATGGACGGAAGATTCCACCGGCGACGATCGCGGCCCCGTGCGCGCCGAGCAGCGGCTCGCGCGAGCTCCAGCCGAGGAGGAGCGGGTCGAAGGCGCCGAGCAAGCGCGGCGGTGGCAGCTCCGCGGTCCGCGAGAGGTTGGCGAGATCGACCAGGCCATCGTCGCGCTGGTCCAGCCGCGAGGCGATCGACGCCAGTCCGGCGCGGACATCGCGCAGAGGGAGCCCCGCCCACTTCGCGAGGTCGCGGTCGGAGGCGGGACCGTGGCTGGCGAGATAGCGGCGCGCCAGCTCGGCGAGGGCGCC
>Ga0136616_10001536_pt1 | contig 12116 bp, 15 predicted proteins | sample AntDrymUQ2992106_2_FD_106648 | JGI IMG/M metagenome (GOLD analysis project Ga0136616, IMG submission 106648) | Polar desert sand microbial communities from Dry Valleys, Antarctica - metaG UQ299 (21.06) | ecosystem: Environmental > Terrestrial > Soil > Desert | place: Antarctica: Dry Valley...
CCCGACGAACGCGAGCGCCGGCTGGCGCAGAACGAGGCCGTGTTCCGCGTGGCCAACGAGCGCATGGACGAGTGGGCCGAGCGGCGCGCGCGCGAGGATGCCGTCTCGTACTACTGCGAGTGCAGCGACATCGACTGCCACGACCGGATCTACCTGCGGGTGGCGGAGTACGAGCGCGTGCGCAGCGATGCGCGCCACTTCGCGGTCGCCGCCGGACACGAGATGCTCGACGTCGAGTCGGTGGTCGAGCGCGGCGACCGCCACGTGATCGTCGAGAAGGACGCGAGCATCGCGCCGATCGTGGAGGCGACCGACCCGCGCGGCGCCTAGAACGCGGCGGCGGCGCGCTGCTCGGCGACCAGGCGGGCCAGGCGGATGCGATGACCGGACGCCGCGCCGAGCATGGCGGCGTCGAGCTGCGCGCGCTTGTAGAGCCAGTGCACGCCCGCGTCCGGGTCGGTGCGCGCGACCAGCATGCACCACTTGGAGAACTGCGCCGCGCTCGTCCACACCTTCTGGCCGGTGACGACCCAGCCGTCGCCGTCCCGGACCGCGCGTCTTGAGCGACGCGAGGTCGGAGCCGGCGTCGGGCTCCGAGAAGCCCTGGCACCAGATCTCGTCCCCCGACAGGATCGGCCCGAGGATGCGGTCCTTCTGCGCTTCGGTGCCCCACCGCATGAGGGTCGGGCCGCCGAGCAGCAGGCCGAGCACGTTGGCCGGGAGCGGCGCGCGGGCACGCCCGAGGCGCGCAGCTCGTCGCGGAACGCGGTCTCGCGCGCCGAGAAGGTCAGGTCCATGCGGCACAACCTAGCCGCCGGACTTGCGGGAATGGGCCCGGGTGCGGGATCGTCGTGCCCGTATGACACTCTCGCTCCCACAGCTCTCCGACGATCGCCTGTTCCTGACCGACGGCGGGCTGGAGACCACCCTCGTCTTCCATCGCGGCATCGACCTGCCGGCCTTCGCGGCGTTCACGCTGCTCGCCGACGAGGCCGGCCGCGCCACGCTGCGCGACTACTTCGAGCGTTACCTGGAGCTTGCGCGCGAGCGCGGGACCGGCTTCGTCCTCGACACCGTCACCTGGCGCGCGAACCCCGAGTGGGCCTCCGAGCTCGGCTACGACGCTGCGGCGCTCGACCGGATCAACCGCGATGCAGTGGCCTTCGCGCGCGAGCTGCGCGAGGCCGCCGGGGGCACGCCGGCGCCGATCGTCATCAGCGGCGTCATCGGGCCGCGCGGCGATGGGTACGAGGTGGGCGCGCAGATGTCCCCGGACGCAGCGGGCGCCTACCACTCAGGGCAGGTCGGCTCCTTCGCGACCGCGGGTGCCGACATGATCTCCGCGGTCACGATGACCTACGCCGACGAGGCGATCGGGATCGCGCGCGCCGCCGCCGCGGCGGGCATGCCGGCCGTCATCTCGTTCACGGTCGAGACGGACGGGCGGCTGCCGAGCGGCCAGTCGCTGGGAGACGCGATCGAGCAGGTCGACGCCGCCACGGACGCAAGCCCGGCGTACTACATGGTCAACTGCGCACACCCGACCCACTTCGCCGACGTGCTGGAGGACGGCGGCGCGTGGCTCGCGCGGATCGCCGGCCTGCGAGCGAACGCCTCCACGAAGAGCCACGCGGAGCTCGACGAGGCGGAGGAGCTCGACGAGGGCGACCCCGCCGGGCTCGGCGCGGAGCACGCGGCGCTGCGCGACCGGCTGCCCAATGTCTGCGTCCTCGGCGGGTGCTGCGGCACGGACGAGCGCCACGTCGCCGCGGTCAGCGCCGCCTGGTCGCCGGCCTAGCCCTCCAGCCAGCGCTCGAGCAGCCGGCGGGCGATCGACAGCCGCGGCGGCAGCAGGAGCGGGGCTGCGCCCGGGTCGGTCTCGGCCGGGGTCCCGTCCCAGGCGTCGACGTCCTCGGCGGCCGCGGCGGCGACCTCGGGGCGGCTGAACCAGCGCACGTCCTGGACCTCGTCCTCCTGCGGGCGCGGGTCGCCGTCGAGCCAGGCCGCCTCGAAGCCGAGCATGAGCGACGACGGGAACGGCCACGGCTGGGAGGCGACGTAGCGCGGCGGGCCGACGCGCACGCCGCTCTCCTCCGCGACCTCGCGCGCGACCGCCTCCTCCAGGCTCTCGCCGGGCTCGACGAAGCCGGCGAGCGCCGAGTAGCGGCGCGGCGGCCAGCCCGGCGCGCGGCCGAGCAGCACGCGGTCCTCGCCGGTCACGAGCATGATCACGACCGGGTCGGTGCGCGGATGGTGCTGCGTGCCGCAGCGCGGGCAGGTGCGGACGAGCCCGGCTTCGGTGACTTCCGATCGCGCGCCGCAGGCGGCGCAGAAGCGGTGGCGACGGTGCCAGTTCAGGACCGCGGTGGCGTAGGCGGCGAGCCCGCCCTCGTCCTGGGGCAGGACGGCGACCGCGGTGCGCAGCCCGACCGGCCGGGGTCCGTCCGCGGGGGCCGGCGGCTGCGCGCCGCTGCCCCGCGGCGCGCCGGCCGCGATCAGCCCCGGCACGCGCCCGTCGCCCGGGTCGGGCGGGTCGAGGTCGAGCGCGAACAGCGGGCCGGTCGCGCCGAGCCCGAGCAGCAGCGGCTCGACCGCCGCGACGAGCGGCACCCGTGCCAGGCGGTCGCCCTCCATCACGATGCCCTCGTCGCCCGCGAGGATCGCGCGCGCCGCGGGATGCGCGCGCTGGGCGGCGACCCAGCCGGCGTCGCGGCGGCGGCCGTCGCCGGCGCGGTCCAGGCGCGCGCCGGTGAACGCGTTGGCCGGCGTCACGCGGCGGCGGCGAAGGCCGGCAGAACCTCGGCGGCGAGCAGCTCGAGCGCCGCGACGTCGCGGTGGAGCAGGTGCTGGAGCATCACGCGCTCGACCCCCGCGGCCTCGTACTCGCGCAGCCGGGCGACGATCTCCTCCGGCGTGCCGGCCACCCAGTCGCGGCGCCACGCGGCGACCTCGTCCGGCCCGGCGCCCTGCCACGCGGCGAGCCGCTCGGACCGCTCACGCAGCTCCGCCTCGTCGGCGCCGATCAGCAGCCCGTGCATCAGCGAGAAGCGCAGCGTGGCGGGATCGCGCCCGGCCGCCTCGCACGCGGCGTGCAGGCGGCCGCAGGCCGCTGCGGCGTCCGCCGGCGGGACGTGGACCACGTTGTACTCGTGGGCGAAGCGCGCCGCCAGCGCGGCGCCGCGCGCCTTGGCCGCGCCGCCCATCACCAGCGGCAGCGGGCGCTGGACCGGCTTGGGGAGCGCATCGAGCGCCTCCACCGACCAGTGCTCGCCGGCGAAGCTGAACGGCCCGTTCGCGAACGAGCCGCGGACGATCTCGAGCTGCTCGGCGAGCCGGTCCATGCGGGTGCCCATCGGCGGGTACGGGAAGCCGTGGGCGCGGTGCTCGCGCTCCATCCAGCCCGTGCCGATGCCGAGCTCGACCCGGCCACCCGAGATGTGGTCCGCCGTCACCGCGAGGCGGGCGAGCACGGACGGATGGCGGAACGGGGCGGGCGAGACCAGCGTGCCGAGCCGGAGCGTCGAGGTGACCGCGGCCAGCCCGCACACCGTTCCCCAGGCGTCGAGCGACCCCCGGCTGCCGTCGCCGTCGACCGACGCGTAGTGGTCGGATCGGAACAGGGCCTCGAAGCCGAGCCGCTCGCACGCGCGCGCGACGGCGACCCAGTCCTCCCAGGTCACGTCCTCCTGGCCCTCGATCATCACGGCGAAGCGCATGCCGCGCACGGTATCGGGACCCATCCGGGACCTCCCGGCTACAGTGCCGCGCCGATGGAGCTGCGCGCGCCCGAACCGAGCGACGCCGCGGCGGTGCTCGGCCTGATCGTGGCCCGCGACATCGCCGACCTCGGCAAGCCCGACTACACGCTCGAAGACGTCCAGGCCGACTGGTCGGCCCCCGGCACCGACCGGGCGCGCGACGCCTGGCTGGTCGAGGACGGCGGCGCGCCGCTCGGGTACGCGCTGCTCGACGACCGCGGCGCCGCGCTCGTGACCGTGCCGCCCGAGAGCGAGGGTCGTGGGGTCGGCACGGCGCTGCGCGAGGCGGCCGAGAAGCGCGCGCTCGAGCGCGGCGAGGCGCTCGTGCGCCAGTATGTCCCCACCGCCAACGAGGCCGCGCGCACGCACCTGCTGGACGCCGGCTACTGGCCCGCGTTCAGCTACTTCCGCATGCGGATGGACCTCGCGGCGGCGGCCCCGCCCCCGGCCGACGTCCCGGTGCGCCCGTTCAGCCGCGGCCCCGACGACGCCCCGGTGCACGCGCTCGTCGAGGAGGCGATGACGGGCGTGCCCGGGAACGAGCCGCGCTCGCTCGAGTCCTGGCAGGCCGCGAAGGTCGACAAGGAGGGCTGGGACCCGGCGCTGTGGCTGCTGCACGAGGACGCCGACGGGCTGGCGGGCGTCGTGCTGTGCGAGCGCTGGGAGGAGGACGTGGGCTACGTCGACCACCTGGCGGTGGCGGCCCGCGAGCGCGGCCACGGGCTCGGCCGGGCGCTGCTGCTGCACGGGCTGGCCGCGCTCCGCGACGCCGGCCTCGCGGTGGCCGAGCTCTCGGTGCAGGGCGAGAACGCGAGCGCGACCCGCCTCTACGAGTCGATCGGCATGCGCCCCGCGTGGACGATCGAGCGCTGGGAGAAGCCGCTCCGCTCCGCGGAGGCGTAGGCGTACAGGACCACCGCCACCGCGGTGGCGAGGTTGAGACTCGAGACGCCGGGCCGCATCGGGATGCCGACGCGGGCGTCGGCGCGCGCGAGCAGTGCGGGCGCGAGGCCGCTGCGCTCGGTGCCGAACGCGAGCAGCGCGCTGGGCGGGAGCCCGGCCTGCGGCGGCTCCGCGCCGGGGACGACGGCGACGAGCGGGCGATCGCGCGGCAGCGCGCCGACGCGGCCGACCGGCAGCGCGAAGTGCAGGCCTGCGGCGCCGCGCAGCGCCGCCGGGTCCCATGGGTCGCGCGCCCCAGTGGCGAGCACCGCGGCGGCGCCCGCCGCGGCGGCCACCCGGACGACGGCGCCCACGTTGCCCGGGTGGCGCGGGTCCTCCAGCACCGGCACGAGCCCCGGCGGCAGCGCAACCGCATCGAAGGGCGGACGGCGGGCGACCGCCAGCACGCGCGTGTGATGCGCCCGCGGCCCCAGGGCACCGGGCGGCAGGGCCTCGACGACGCCGTCGAGCGCGAGGTCGGGTGCCAGCGCGGCCGCCATCCGCGCGAGACCCACCGGGTCGTCGGTGACCGCCGCCTCCACGTCGGCCCCGAAGCGCAGCGCGTGCTTGAGCGCGTGGAAGCCTTCGAGCACGGCGCGCCGCGGATCGTGCCGGGCGGCGTGCAGCGCCTCGAGGTCGGCCATCGCGTGAGAGTAGGGCGGGTGGCGCGACACGGCGCGCTCGTGCGCCGTACGCTCACGGCATGGCCTTCGAGCCCGACGACCTGTTCGGCGAAACGGCCATCCAGGCTGCCGTCGCCGCGCTGACGGAACGCAACCAGCACCACCTCGCCGACATGAACGAGGTCGAGCAGTCCGACGCCGTGGAGCACTGGCGCGAGCTGGCCATGACCGTCCTGACGGCGGCGCGCACCGCGACGGGGCCGGTGTCGGGCGAGGGCCAGGGCGGCGGCCGTGCCGCGATCGTGCTCGAGGACGCCGGCGGCGACGAGATCACGGTGCACGCCAGCTTCTACCCACAGCTGGAGGACCTCGGCGACGGCGAGGTCGCCGCCACCCCGGCCCAGGCCACCGCGCTCGAGCTGCTCGAGCAGCTCGCGGGCGAGGACGACGACGAGGAGCCGGCCGGTTAGCCGGCGAGCGGCGGCGTGCGGCCGAGCGCCGCGAACAGCGCGTCGTAGTCGGCGATCCCGCAGCCGTTCGCGCGGGTCACGGTGACGTCCACGCTCCGGCCCTCGAGCGTGCCGGTGACCCGGGCCTGCTCGGGCCCGCCGTACTGGAGCGTGCACGCGCGCGCGGGATCCTCGTCCTCGCGCCGCAGCACGCGGTCGAGCCGCCGGACGCGACCCGCGTCGCACGGCTCGGCGCCACCGCATGCGAGGGTCACGGTGACCGGCTGCGGCCCGGCGCGCGTGACCTCGACGCTCAGCCGGGTCGAACCCGCATCAGCGGGAGCGGCCGGAGCGGCGGCCTGCTCCTCGTCCTCTCCGCAGCCGGGCAGCGCCGCGGCGGCGCAGGCGAGCAGTATCACGGCGAGGCGTCGCATGGCACGAGTACTACGCCGGCGCGCGGGCCCCGTCACACTCGGTGCGTGACCACGGCGGATCCGCACGACGTGGTGCGCGCCCTGCGCGGCGGCCCGGCGACGCTCGACGCCCTTCACGCGCGCCTCCGGGCGCCCGCTCGCGACGCCTTGAGCTGGGCGCTCGACGAGGCGCTCGCGCGCGGCTGGGTGCGCTCGTCGGCCGGGGCGGACTGCGGGCCCGACGGGCTCTGCGGCGCGTCCGCCCCGGCCGTCTTCACGCTCACCCCCGGCGGCCGGGAGGCGGCGGCGGGCTGAGCAGCCGCGCCACCGCGAGCCCGGCCAGCACCGCCATGCACGCGGCGGAGCCCACGCACCAGACGCAGATCGCCTCGAGCCGCGCGACCTCCACGTAGGTCAGCCAGCCCGAGAAGCCGAGCCCGGCCAGCGCGAGGAACGCCGCCGTGGTCCGCCCCCACTCGCCGTCACGCGCGAGCGTGGCCAGGATCGACGCGTAGCCGGCGATCGCCAGCCAGGCAGCTGGCGGCCCGCACGCGAGCGTCGCGCGCGCCTGGTCGACCGCGACGGCGAGCAGCGGCACGAGCACGAGCGCACGCAGGGTGAGCGGCAGGCAGGCCATCGCGCCCAGTTCATCGGCAGGACCTCAAGCGCGTCTCATCCACCGCGGACCCGCTAGCCTCGAGGCGCATGGCCGAGGAGATCGCCAAGGTCGGCGAGCTGGAGATCTGCTACGAGACGTTCGGGCGCCCCGAGGACCCGGCGCTCCTGCTGGTCATGGGGCTCGGCACGCAGATGGTCGGCTGGCCCGAGGGCTTCTGCCGCGCGCTCGTGAACCGCGGCCTCTTCGTCATCCGCTACGACAACCGCGACATCGGGCGCTCCACCCACCTGCGCCGGCATCGCCCACCGACCGTCCGTCAGCTGCTGCTCCGGAGCCGGGCGGCGGCCGGCTACTCGCTCGACGACATGGCCGACGACGGGATCGGCCTGCTCGAGCACCTCGGCCTCGAGCGCGCCCACGTGGCCGGCGCCTCGATGGGCGGCATGATCGCCCAGACGATGGCCGTCCGCCATCCGGGCCGCGTGCTCTCGCTCGCCTCGATCATGTCCAACACGGGGCATCGCTGGAAGGGGGTGCCCGGGCTGCGCGTCTACCCGCTGTTCCTCCGGCGGCCCGCGCGCGACCGCGAGGCAGCGATCGAGGCGACGGTCTCCGCCTTCCGGCTGATCGGCTCCCCCGGCTTCCCGTTCGACGAGGCGGAGCTGCGCCACACGGCGGAGCTGAGCTTCGAGCGTGGATACGACCCGGCGGGCGCCGGCCGCCAGCTCGCCGCCATCCTGGCAGCCGGCGATCGCACGGCCCAGCTGCGCGAGATCACCGCGCCGACGGTGGTCATCCACGGCACGCGCGACCGGATGATCATGCCCGCGGGCGGGCGCGAGACCGCGCGGGCGATCCCCGGCGCGCAGCTGGTCATGATCGAGGGCATGGGCCACGACCTGCCGCGCGGCGCCTGGGATCAGATCGTGGACGCGATGATGGAGAACGTCGCGCGCGCGAGCACTGCCGAGCGCAGCACCGCCGCCGCGTAGCGGCTCCATCCACATCGGCGTAGGATCGCCGGACGAGGTCCATGCCGGCGACCGAGTCGATCACCGTCGAGTGCCCGAAGTGCGGCGACCACTTCCAGGACTGGTGGCGGCCCTGCGCCAACCTCGAGTTCGATCCGGACCTCGCCGACCCGGGCTACCTCGACTGCGCCGCGACGGCGACCTGCCCGCAGTGCGGCAAGACCATCCGCCTCGGCGTCCTCACCGCCGACGGCGACGTGTGGCGCCGCCGCTGAGCGCCCCACCGGTTCGCGCGTGTGGCAGCCGTATCACCCGGACCTCGCCTACTACGGCGACCGCGCGGACGGGCTGCTGGCCGGGGCGCGCGACGGGACGCCGGCCGCCGTGCGGCTCTTCGCCCGCCACGGCGCGCCGCAGGACGCGACAGGGGCGCGCCGGGTGGTCGCCGCGGAGCACGGATGCGCGAGCTGGGATGCGCTCGAGAAGCGCGTCGCCGGCCTCGCGGGTGCGCCCTTCGCACGGGCGTACCGGGCGATCGAGGCGCACGATCCCGACGGCCTCGGCATCGTGCTCGCCGCGCATCCCGAGGTCGCGCACCAGGAGGGCACGAACGGCAACGACCTGCTCGGGATGGCCGTCGCGACCTACGACGAGCGCACCGTCGGGCTCATGCTGGGAGCCGGCGCGGATCCGTCGCACCCGAACGCGCACGGCTGGACGCCGCTGCACCAGGTCGCCTACGCCGACGCCGTGCACCTGGCGCCGCTGCTGCTCGAGGCGCGGGCCGACCCGGGCGCTTCCGGACGCGGCGACGGCGGGACGCCGCTCGTCGCCGCGCTGTTCTGGGGCAATCGCCGCGTCGCCGACCTCCTCACCGCGGCGGCCGGAGTGCTGCCGCGCAACCTCCGCGCGGCGGCGGGCGCAGGCGACGCGGCGCTCGCCGGCGACCTGCTGGGCACAGACGGCGCGGGCGCGCACCGCGGGTTCTACCGCCCCCACTCCGGCTTCCCGGAGTGGTCGCCGTCCGGCGATCCGCAGGAGGTCCTCGACGAGGCGCTGGCCTACGCCGCCCGCAACGACCGCCCGGAGACGGTCGCTCTCCTCGCACGCGCGGGCGCCCGCCTGGAGGCCGACGTCTACCGCGGCACCGCGCTGACCTGGGCGGCGGCGACCGGCGCCGCCGGAGCGGCCCGCACGCTGTTGAGCCTGGGTGCCGAGGTCGACGGCCGCAGCAGCTTCGGGGGCGAGAGCCACGGCCGCGACGTCACCCCGCTGCACATCGCCGCGCAATCGGGCCACGCCGACGTCGCCGTGCTGCTGCTCGACGCCGGCGCCGACCCGGCGGCGCGGGACGGCCACGGCTACGGGACGCCGGACGGGTGGGCCGAGCACGGCGGTCACCCGCGGCTCGCCGAGCGCATCCGGTCGCACGCGCGTCGCGCGACGCGCGATCCGGGCTAGCCTCCACGTCCGCATGCCGACCGCCGACCTCGCCGTCACCGGTGCCGCGATCCGCACGCTCGATCCCGTGCAGCCGCGCGCGAGCGCCGTCGCCGTCCGCGACGGCGCGATCGTGGCGGTGGGCGGCGAAGCCGAGGTGCGGGAGCACGTCGGGCCGGCGACGGAGGTCGTCGACGGCCGCGGCATGGCGCTCGTGCCCGGGCTCGTCGACAGCCACATCCACCCCTTCCACGGCACCGACGGCACGCGCGGCGCCGACCTCGGCGGGCTGCGCACGCTCGACGAGGTGCGCGGCGCCTTGTCCGCCGAGCGCGCGCGCTGCGCTCCGGGCGAGTGGGTCCTGGGCTGGGGGCTCTCCTACGACGCCTTCCACGGCGAGCGGATCGCCGCCGAGGCGATCGCCGGCGCGGTCGGCGAGGCGCCCGCGTTCCTGTCGTTCTTCGACTACCACTCCGGCCTCGCGAGCCGTCCGGCGCTCGCGCTGGCGGGCGTCGACGGGCCGCGCGAGTTCGCCGCGGGCGCCGCCGTCGTGTGCGACGACGACGGCGTGCCGACGGGCGAGCTGCGCGAGGCGCCGGCGATGGAGCTGGTCAGAGCGCGGGTGCCGGAGCGCACGCGGGCGGAGCGGCTCGACGCGTACGCCGCGACGCTGCGCCGGCTGGGCGCGCTCGGCCTCACCGGCGGGCACGCGATGCTCGGGCATCCGGGGCTGTTCGACGACCTCGACGCGCTGGAGGAGCGCGGCGACCTCTCCCTGCGCTGCGTCGTCCCGCTCCTGTTCGAGCCGGGCACCACCGACGAGGAGGTCGACGCCCTGCTGGCGCTGCGCGACCGCCGCGGACGGTGCTGGCGCGCGGGCGCGGCGAAGTTCTTCATCGACGGCGTGATCGACACGGGCACGGCGTGGCTGTTCGAGCCGGGCCCGCACGGCGAGGGCGCCGAGCCGTTCTGGCCCGATCCCGGCCGCTACGCGGAGGTCGTGGGGCGCTGTGCCCGCGCCGGCTTCCAGTGCGCGACCCACGCGATCGGCGACCGCGCCGTCGCAGCGGCGCTCGACGCGTACCGGGCCGCCCGGGCCGGCGGCGTGGCGCCGCACCGGATCGAGCACCTCGAGACCCTGCGCGACCGCGAGCTCGCGCGGCTCTCCGCCGAAGGGGTCGCCGCCTCGATGCAGCCCCTGCACGCCGCCGGGCTCGACGAGCCCGGCCCGTTCAACTGGCGCGACAACCTGCAGCCCCAGCAGGTCGCCGCCGGCTTCCGCTGGGCCGACATCCGGCGCAGCGGCGCGATCCTGGCGCTCGGCTCGGACTGGCCCGTGGTGAGCGCGGACCCGCGGCTCGGGCTCGCCTGGGCCCGCCTCGGCCGCGCGCCGGGACATCCGGAGCGCACGCCCTTCGTGGCCGCGCAGACGCTCGGCGCCGGCGAGGCGCTGGAGGGCTACACGCGCGAGGCGGCCCGCATCGTGGGCGAGGCGGGCGTCGCCGGACGGATCGCGCCCGGATACCGCGCCGACCTCACCGGCCTCGCGGCCGACCCCGTCGACTGCCCCGCCGACGAGCTGCCGGACGTGCCGGTGCTCCTCACCGTCGTCGGCGGCGCGATCGTGCACCGCGAGCGCTAGCCGGTGGCCGACGCGGACGTCGCCGTCGTGGGGGCGGGCATCCTGGGCCTGGCGGTGGCGCGCGAGCTCTCGCTCCGCTCTCCCGCCCGGCGCGTGGTGGTCCTCGAGCGCGAGTGCGAGCCCGGACGCCACCAGACCGGCCACAACTCGGGCGTCGCCCACGCCGGCATCTACTACCCGGAGGGCTCGCTCAAGGCCCGCCTCTGCCTGGCCGGCGTGCGCGAGCTGGCGGAGTACTGCGACGCGCGCGGCGTGGCCTTCGACCGCTGCGGCAAGGTGATCGTGGCGCTCGACGAGGACGAGCTGCCCGGGCTCGCCGAGCTGGAGCGCCGGGGGACCGCCAACCGGGTCCCCGGCCTGCGGCGGCTGGACGCGGACGGCCTGCGCGAGGTGGAGCCGCATGCGGCCGGCATCGCCGCCCTGCACTCGCCCAAGACCGCGATCGTCGACTTCCCGGGAGTGGCGCGCGCGCTCGCCGGCGACCTGCGCGCCGCCGGGGGCGAGATCCTGTGCGGCGCGGGCGTGGACGGCGTGGCGGTGCGCGCCGCGAACGGGTCCCGGGACGGCGCGCGCCGCATCGTCTTGCGCCACGCGGGCGGCGAGCTCGCCGCCGGCTTCCTCGTCTCCTGCGCCGGCTTGTGGTCGGACCGGCTGGCGCGCCTCGGCGGCGCCGATCCCGATCCGCGCATCGTGCCGTTCCGCGGCGCCTACCTGCGGCTCGTGCCGGGCAAGCAGGCGCTGGTGCGGGGGCTCATCTACCCCGTCCCAGACCCGAGCCTCCCGTTCCTCGGCGTTCACCTCACGCGTCACGTCGGAGGCGACGTCCTGATCGGGCCGACCGCGCTGCTCGCGCCCGCGCGCGACGCCTACGCCCTCCGGGGTATCCGCCGTCGCGACCTCGGCGAGACGCTGCGCTGGCCCGGCACCTGGCGCCTCGCGCGCCGCTTCTGGCGCACCGGCGTGACCGAGCTGCACCACGCCGTCTCCCCCGCCGCGCTCACCCGCGCCGCCGCCCGCTACGTGCCCGCGCTCCGGCCCGGCGACGCCACCTACGCGTGGGCGGGTGTGCGTGCGCAGGCGCTGGCGCGCGACGGGCGGCTCGTCGACGACTTCGCCTTCTCCCACACAGAGCGCGCGCTGCACGTGCGCAACGCCCCGTCCCCCGCCGCCACGGCGGCGCTGGCGATCGCGCGCCACGTCGCCGACGAGGCCGAGCGCGCGATCTGAAGCCGGCGTGCCCGAGCGCCAGGCCGCTGCCG
>Ga0136616_10001537_pt1 | contig 12116 bp, 17 predicted proteins | sample AntDrymUQ2992106_2_FD_106648 | JGI IMG/M metagenome (GOLD analysis project Ga0136616, IMG submission 106648) | Polar desert sand microbial communities from Dry Valleys, Antarctica - metaG UQ299 (21.06) | ecosystem: Environmental > Terrestrial > Soil > Desert | place: Antarctica: Dry Valley...
GCAGGCGCGAGTGTCCGCCGCGGAGCTCGCGCGCCGCTACGAGGTTCCGGAGGAGGTTCTCGGCCGGCTCGCCGAGCTCGAGGTGCTCACGCCGTCCGCCCGCGGCTATGCGCCGTCCGACGTGGAGATCGTCGAGGCGATCAGTCGCTTCCGAGCCGGCGGGTACGACGAGCGAATCGGCTTCACGGTCTACGACACGCTGCGCTACAAACGCGCGCTCGAGGGGCTCGTGAAGGAGGAAGTGCAGGTGCTGATGGATCGCCTCGCGGGCGAGATGAAGCCGGACCGCGCGGTCGAGCTGCTCGACGATGGCGTTGAGCCGCTACGCGACCTGATCGCGGCGCTCCACTCGAAGCTGCTGCTCGCTGAACTGCGCCGACACCGCGCGGCGCGCGGATAGTCCGCTGACCGCGCGGCGGTCCTCGACGAGGCCTGAGCGCTCTGAGCCCAGGCCGCGAGACGGTCGGCCGAGCAGCGAGCAGCCCGGACCCTGTCGGAGCCGCGGCGTGCGTGGGCCGGAGCACCGACCGCGGCCCCGAGCGCGTCGTACCTCTTCTGCGGACGCTAGGCACTTACGACAAGAAAGTTGACTCCTACGCAACGATATTTGCCTCACAGGCAAATTTGTTGTCGTAAGTGCGAGCGTCCGCGGGGGAGGTGCGAGTCCGTGGAGGAGGTGCGAGTGCGTGGACGAAGGGAGCGACCGTGCGTGGGGGAGGGCGTGGAGCGCGGAGGAGGCGGCGATCGTAAAGAAGCGCTCCCTAGCGCCCTACCAGCGCACGTCGTGGCACTCCATCACGCCGTAGCCCTCGGTCAGTCGGAGACCCCCCGGCAGCTGGCCGAGGAACGTCCCGAACGGCTGGCGGTAGCAGCTGCGGAGGACCAGGAGGTTGGTGCGATTGGCCCGCACCGACCACTCGGATAGCTCGAGCGCGCCGCCCTCGTGGAAGGAGACCGAGCTGAGGTCGTCGGCGAAGGCGACCGGCCCGAGCTCGCGCGGCTCCCCGTCGATCCAGAGCGTGCGCTCGCTCGCCCGCGCGTCGTCGTGGATCCCGGCCACCAGGTTCCAGCCGATCCGCTCGCCGCTCGCGGCACGGCCGACGCCCGCCGACCAGCGCCAGGCCGTGTGGCGCTCGTGGTAGCCGGCCGAATCATCCACGATGGCCTCGCAGTCGACCACGTGGCGACGACCTTCGACCACCACCACGCCGCGCGCCGGCACCCCGGCCTGCTTGCGCGTCCAGGCGTAGGCGTCGCCACGCCCGCTCGGGGAGACGACCTCGACGGGCTGGCAACGCACGCCCTCCTCGAGCTCGATCGCCACTCGCACTCGCTCGGCCTCGACCGTAACGCGAGAGCCCTCGAGCCGCACGCCGCCGCGCCCGATCGTGGTGCGTTCCACCAGCGGCCGGCCCGGCTCGGCGACCGCCCACCAGCGCTGCGGCACCGGCCCGATGCGCGCCTCGCCGACGCAGAGCATGAGCCGTGGTCCGAAGACGCCGGCGTAGCGCCAGCGCTTGAGCGGCCGCCGGTCACGCGTGAGCGACATGCCCGCTGGGCGACCCTCGCGGCCGCCGAGTGCGGCGGGGGGCAGCGCGAGCCCCAGGGAGCGAACTGCCGAGCCGCGGCGCGGAAGCTGGCCGCGGCTCACGGAAGCTGGCGGAGGCTCATGGGAGCTTGGCCGGCTCCGGCTCGATCCGCGGCCTCTCCCCGACCACGTTGGTCGTGCGCCTGTAGGAGGCCTTGAGCGCAGGGGCGTCGCCGTCGCCCGACTCGAGCGCGTCTCCTACCGGTAGGACCGTGTAATCGGGCTGCTCGACGTAGACGGGCACGTACTGGATCGACTCCACCCGCGCGCCCTGGGCGTCGGCGACGAAGTCGAGCTGCGCGATCAGTCCGTCCTGCGAGGCCTCGGGGCAGCACGCGACGCTCTGGTTCGATACGAGATTGCCCTCGCCATACACGACCGGCTTCCCGTTCACCTCGTCGATCGGCTGCACGATATGCACGTGCTGGCCGATCACCGCGGTTACGTCGGGCGACGCGGTGAGCCTCTTCGCGAGCTTGCGCTGCAGATCGCTCGGCTCGGCTACGAACTCGTCGCCGGCGTGGAGGCTGACGATCACGGCCTCGGCTCCCGCCTCGCGCGCCGCGCGCGCGTCGGCCAGGATCCTCGGCGCCTTCGCGAGGTTCACCGAGTAGGGCTTGGGCAGCGGCACGCCGTTGGTCATCTCCGTGTACGCGAGGAGCGCGACCCTGACGCCTTGCACGTCCACGATCAGCGGCTCTTCCCGGTCCGCGGCCGAGCGCGCCGAGCCGGTGTGGGCGATCCCGGCGCGGTCGAGCGCCTTCAGCGTGTCGGCGACGCCGGCCTGGCCCTGGTCGAGCGTGTGGTTCGAGGCCGTGGTGCAGGCGTCCCAGCCGGTCGACTCGATCGCGTCGGTGAGGTCGGCCGGCGTGTTGAACACCGGGTAGCCGGTGGGCGGCCCGTCGCCCATCGGCGTCTCCACATGACAGATCGCGAGGTCGGCCTCCTCGATGTAGGGCTGGATCTCCTCGAACATCGGCGCGAAGTCGTAGCGGCGACCGCCTCCGTAGCTCAGCGCGCGCTCGAAGACCGGCGCGTGCACGAGGAAGTCGCCGCTCGCGGCCACGGTGAAGCGCACAGGCTCGCCACGCGGCGCCGCGGGAGCCCGGCCCGCGCCGTTCCCCGCAGTCTGGTCGATCCACGCCGGCACCTCGCCCTCGGACGGGCCGCCGAGGCTCGTGATGGCGGCGGCGAGCAGCAGCAGTACCGCGCCGAGCGCGACGCCGGCAGTGAGCCGGCGGCGGCGAAGCGTGCGGGCGCGTTCCTCGCGCGCCGCGCGTGAGTCGATCATGCCCGGGCGGGGGTTCTGCGCCACGCCGGCACCGTAGCGGTGGCCCACGCGGAACCCGTCGTTACACTCGGATTGACTGACGAATCAACCAGCGTCTTTGGGTCGCGACGCCGGGGTGGCGCGAGGGGGACGCGAGGGGGAGCCATGAGAGCCGCCGCGGTACAGCTCAACTCGGGCGAGGACAAGCAGCGCAACATCGACGCCGCCGACCGCCTGGCTCGCGCCGCGGCGAGCGACGGAGCTGAGCTGATCGTCCTCCCGGAGAAGTTCGACCTGCTGGGCCGCGACGAGCAGGCGATCGCCGGCGCGGAGCCGCTCGACGGCCCGACGATCGCATGGGTGCGGGGACTCGCCGCAGAGCTGCGGGTGGACATCGTGGCCGGCTCGATCGGCGAGCGTCGTGCCGGGGAGGACATGCTCTCCAACACGTCGGTGCACGTCGGCCCTGGCGGCGACGTGCGCGCCGTCTATCGCAAGATCCACATGTTCGACGTGGTCGTTGGTGGCGTCGAGTACCGCGAGTCGGCCACCGAGCGACGAGGCGACGACGTGGTCATGTCAACCGCCGCCGACGGCACGGAGCTCGGGCTCGCGATCTGCTACGACCTTCGCTTCCCTGAGCTTTTTCGAATCCTCGCCGTGCGCGGCGCGCGCGTGATCGTGCTGCCGAGCGCCTTCACGAAGGCGACGGGCGCCGCCCACTGGGAAGTGCTCGTGCGCGCTCGGGCGATCGAGAACCAGGCGTTTCTCGTGGCTGCCGATCAGGTCGGCCCGCACGAGCCGGACAGGGAGAGCTTCGGCCACTCGATGATCGTCGATCCCTGGGGGGAGGTCCTCACCAGGGCACCCGACGAGGAATGCTTCGTGGCGGCTGACCTCGACGTCGCGCGCCAGGACGAGGTGCGCCACCGTCTGCCTAGCCTCGCCAATCGCGTCCCCGGCGCCTACCGCTGGCCCGAGGCCACCGGCGAGCCTGTCGGAGGACGTGTGGCGACCTCGGGCGCGGGCACCCACACGCAGCGCACGCCCGCGGGGGTCCGCGGCTGATGGCCTCGCGCCACGCCGCCGCGGCGGCCGACAAGCGGCGCATGATCCTCGACGCCGCCATCCATGTGTTCGCCCGCCGTGGGTTTCACAGCTGCCGGGTCTCCGACGTTGCCGACGAGGCGGGCGTGGCCTACGGGCTCGTCTATCACTACTTCGACAGCAAGGAACAGATCCTCAACATGCTCTTCACCGAGCGCTGGCAGCTGATGCTCGACGCGATCGCCGCGGTGGACGCCCGCCCCGATCTCTCGGCGCGAGAGAAGCTGCACGAGGTCGCCTCCTTCATCATCGACTCCTACCGCCACGATCCGGAGCTGATGAAGGTGATCATCGTCGAGGTCACGCGCGCGGCCAACACCTTCGGGCGCCATCACCTCGACAAGATCCAGGAGGCCTACGCGATGATCGCCGCGATCGTCGACTCCGCGCAGCGGGACGGCTCCTTCAAGCGCGACATCTCCGCCCAGTTCGCCGCCATGTGCTTCTATGGCGCGATCGAGCAGCTCCTATCCGCCTGGATCTTCGACTACCTGCCGCAGTCGGAGGCCGATCTCGAGCACGCGAAGGCGCTCGTCGTCGAGGCGATCTGCGCCGGGCTCGAGGAGGCGCCCGCCGGCGCCTCGGCGATGTCTGGTTGAATGCCGCCTTCGTGATGAGCAACGACCTCGTCAAGCGGCTGATGTGGAGTGGCCTGATCGCCGGCCTCGGCGCGCTCGCGACGATCGCGACCACCAGGCTGGCCACGATCATCTGGGAGCGCGCGTTCGACGAGGAGCCACCCGACTTCTAATGGCCGACGAGCGCGACGAGACGCAGCAGCAGCCGGCCGCCACGAGCGAGCCGGCGCCCGGCGAGCCGACCCCGGAGCAGTCTCCCGGGGACGACCCCACCGCGGTCGAGGAGCCACCCCCGCCCGAGGCGCCGGGGACGCCGCTGTCCTCGCCGCCCGAGGAGCCGGCGACCCTGGATCCGCCGTCGGTGGAGGAGGGGCCGCCTGCGGCGCCCGGAGTACAGGACGCTCCGTCCGAGGATCTCCCTCCGGTCGACGAGGGCCCACCCTCGCCGGCGCCGCCCGGCGGGCTCGACGCGATCGACGAGCCAGGGGCGAGCGGACCGTCGACGGTCGACGAGCACCCCGAGTACCTCGTCGGGGGAGCGTTCGCGGCGGGGCTCGTGCTCGCCCAGGTACTGAAGCGGTTCGGGCGTGAGTAACGGCAACGCCAGCCGGCCGCCCGGCTCGGCGGAGAAGCCGCTCGGCGACATCGTCAGCGAGGTTTCCCAGAAGGCATCGCTGCTCGTCCGCGAGGAGATCGAGCTCGCCAAGGCGGAGGTCCAGACCAAGGTCACGCGCCTCGGCAAGGGCGCGGCGATCGGCGCGGTTGCCGGCGTGTTCGCCTTCTTCGCGCTGATCATGTTCCTGTTCGCGCTCGCGTTCCTCTTCGACGATCTGTTCAACTGGGACACGAGCATCTGGGCCGGCTTCCTGGTCGTCATGGCCCTGCTGCTGATCCTCGGGGCGATCGGCGGCTTCGTCGCCTACCGCTTCTTCCAGCGCGGCAGCCCGCCGGTCCCTGTGCTGGCGATCGAGGAGGCCAAGCGCACCCGCGCGGCCATCGAGGAGGTGCGCCGCTGATGCCACCCAGGACCCCCGAGGAGATCCGCAGCTCCGTCGAGGCCACGCGGCAGGATCTGACCTACTCGCTGAACGACCTTCAGTCGAAGGTCACCCAGCTCTCCGATTGGCGCCGGCCGCTGCGTGACAACCGGCAGGCGGCGATCGTCGGAGCCGCTGTCGCGGGCTTCGTGATCGGCGGCGGGATCGCCGCCACGATCGGTCTCTTCCGCCGCCGGCGCTAACCGCGCAGGCTCAGGCGAGCAGCCGCGTGGGTATTCCGCCGACGCCGAGCATGCCCGGGCCCGTGTGAACGCCCAGGACCGGGCCGACCTCCGATACGAACGCCGGCTCGGACCCGAAGATCGAGCGGCATTCCTCGGTGAGCCGTTCCGCCTGGTCGGGTGCCTGGATGTGCTGCACGACCCAGCCGTCGGCACCCGAGCTCTGGCGCTGGCGTGCGTAGTCGACCATCCGCTCGAACGCGCGCGCGCTCGTACGGACGCGCTCCACCGGCGTCAACTCCGCCTCCACGGTGAGGATCGGCTTCACCTTCAGCGTCGAGCCGATCCAAGCGCTCGCGGCGCCGACGCGCCCGCTGCGCTTCAGGAACTCGAGCGTGTCGATGGCGAACCAGATCTTCAACTCCTCACGCGCCTCGTGAGCCCTTAGCTCCACGGCCTCGGCGTCGCCGCCGGAGGCGGCGCACCGCGCGGCCGCGAGCGAGACCAGCCCGAGCCCCCCTGCCGCGGTGGCCGAGTCGATCACGCGCACGCGCTCGCCGCCCTTTCCCTCGCGCTCTAGCGCCTTCGCCGCCTGGCGCGCGGCGTCGAAGGTGCCCGAGATCCCCGCGGAGATGTGGATCGACACGACGTCGCAGCCCTCCGCGAGCAGCGGCTCATAGGCGGCCACGAAATCCCCGACCGACGGCTGCGAGGTGGTCGGGAGCTCGTCGGCCGAGCGCAGCTCCTCGTAGAAGGCCTCGAAGTCGCTGATCTCCGATTCGCGCTCGGTCCGCTCGGGACCGAAGTTCACGTACAGGGAGACGAGCCGGATGCCGTTCGCGTCGACGACCGGCTGGGGAAGGTAGGCGGTCGTGTCCGAGACCACGGCGACGGTTGGCATCGGCGGGGCAGCCTACACACCGTCGCTCATAGACTCCCGGCGTGGCCAAGACCCTGCTCACCGGTGGCGCCGGCTTCATCGGCTCGCATGTGGCCGCGGCGCTCGCGCAGCGCGGCGACGATCTTCGACTTACCGTCAGGGACGGCACGAACGACGAGAACCTGCGCGGGCTCGACTACGAGCCGGTCAGATGCGACCTCCTCGACCGTCGCGCCGTGCGACGGGCGCTGAAAGGCGTCGATCGCGTCTTTCACTCGGCCGGCCTGGTCTCCCTGCGCCCGGGCGATGCCAAGCGGCTCTTCGACGTCAACGTTGTGGCTACGCGGACGCTGCTCGAGGAGTGCATGCGCGCCGGCGTCAAGCGCGTCGTCTACACGTCGAGCGTCGCGGCGATCGGGCCAGCCGACCCCGGCGGGACGGCCGACGAGAAGCAGGTCTTCACCGCCGGCGGCTTCGGCATCCCGTACGTGAACTCCAAGCACGAGGCCGAGGTGGAGGCATTGCGGCTTGCCGCGCAGGGACTCCCACTGGTCTGCGTCAACCCGTGCATCGTCTTTGGACCGGGCGACGTCTACGGCGGCTCGACGGCGCTCGTGCGGCGCTTCCTCCTCGGGCGGATACCGGCGTACGTCGACGGCGGCCTCAACATCGTCGACGTGCGCGACGTGGCGAGCGGCCACCTCCTGGCCGACACGGAGGGCAAGGTCGGCGAGCGCTACATCCTCGGGGGGCGCAACTACAGCCTCGATCGGCTGTTCGCCGACCTCGGACGGGTGTCGGGCGTCGAGCCGCCGGTGCTGAAGCTTCCCGGCGCGGCGGCCCTGCGGTTCGCCGAGCTCGCCGAGGCCGCGCCGGGACGGCCGCCGATCACCGTCAACGAGGTGAAGTCCGCGCGCCTGTGGTGGACCTACAGGAGCACCAAGGCGCGCCGCGAGCTCGGCTGGAAGACGGTTCCGCACGAGGAGACGATCGAGGCGACGGTCGACTGGCTCGTGCAGAGGGAGGGCGACCGCTTCGCGCGCGCGCGGCACTCTCAGCCCTTCGCCTACAAGCTGGCCGCCACGACGCTGGGCGCGCTCGAGGGCGCCACCGGGATCGCTACGCGGGCACTCGGCCGAGCCTCGTGAGCGAGCGGCGGATCGCGTTCATCCTCGCCGGCGGCGCCTCACGCGGTGCCTACCAGGTCGGCTGCATGAAGCGCCTCGAGGAGGAGGGCATCGTGCCCAACCTCATCATCGGCTCCTCGATCGGGGTGTGCAACTCGCTGTTCTACGCGACCGGCGGCGCTGACGCGGCGTGGGCGTTCTGGTCGCGCGCCGTCTCGCTGCCGCGGGTGCTCGACGTATCGCTCACCAGGAACGCTCTGCTCGGCAACTCCTTCTTCTCGATGGGCCGGCTCGCTCGCTACGTGGAGTCGGAGGTCGACTTCGAGCGTTGCTTTGGGTCCGACGTCGAGCTCACCTACGTCGTCACCAACCTCTCCCAGGGCCACGAGGAGCTGCGCGGAAACCGGACGGAGCCCGACGTGGAGCGGTTCCGCACGGTCTCGCAGATCGGCTACGCGATTCCGATACTCCATCCGCTGATCGAGCTCGACGGCGACATGTACGCGGACGGCGGGTTCCTCTGGAACGTGCCGTTCGAGTACGCGGAGGAGCGGGGGGCCACCGAGATCTACATCCTTTCGGTCGTGCCCTCGCGACTGCCGCGGGCGAAGTCGCTGCGGTTCGTGCCGCAGGTCGCCGCGCGCATGTACGACGTGTTCTGGCGGACTATCGGCAACTCCTCCTACCTTGAGAAGAACCTCGAAGACGGTCGCTATCACGGGATCGACGTGACCGTCTTCGAGCCTTCTCCGGAGACGGGCATGTTCGACCCGATCGGAATGCTGAACGCTCACCCCGCCAAGTCGAAGCGGCTCCTCTGGGACGGCTACCGGGACGCCGAGCGCGTGCTTCGCGGCGGGCGGTCGCGCTCCGGTCGCGTCAAGGGAAAGGTGCCGCCGAAGCGAGCCCCGGCGCCGCGCCGGGCCACCAAGACGCCGCCCTCGCGGCGGCGCCGCGCTCCCGCGGCACGCCGCCGCGGGCCCGGCGGCTGAGGCGAACGCCTCGCTAACCTCGAAGCGTGGCAACGACGCTCTACCGCTGCAAGACGCCGACGAACTACTTCTGCCCGTGCGGGCGCGTCGCCCGCCGTCTGAAGATGCGCGGCATCGACTACGACGAGGTGCGCGTGCGGGTCCTCAAGCGCGATCGTCCCGAGGTCGGCGACCTCACCGGCCAGCGCTGGGTACCGGTGCTCGTGCACGGCGATGAGGTGATCCACGACTCGCGGCGCATCAACCAGTACGTGGAGGCGCTCGAGCCAGCGCAGAGGCCGTCCGGCGAACGGGCGGTGGGCTGATGCCCGCGCCGATGGCGGCCGCGCGCGCCGCACGGGCGGCCCGCCGGCTCGCGCCGCTCGCGATGGAGGCCTACCGGCGCTGGGAGCGGCTCACCCCGGCGGAGAAGGAGCGCTACCGCCAACGCGTCCGCGAATACGGCGAGCGCGCCCGCTTCACGCTGGAGCGGGCGCAGGAGCGCCGCCGCCGCCCGCCGCCCTGAGTAGGCTGGCGGGAATGGCGGTCGCATCGCCCCCGCCGATCTCCTTCAACCCGGTCCGCCGGGTCTACGAGGAGCTACGCTCGGAGCGCGCCGCGAGGCGCGTGCTACCGCTACCGCCCGGCTACCCGCGCTTCTCGCTGCGGCGCACCCGTCGCTTCGCGCGCGATCCGGTGCTGGTGCTGCTCGAAGCCTACGAGGACTTCGGGCCGGTCTTCACGCTGCGCGTCCTGTACGCGCCGGTCGTGTTCATGATCGGCCCCGAGGCGAACCACTTCGTCACCGTCTCGCACGCGCACCTGTTCCGCTGGCGCGACGGCTTCATGGGTGACCTCATCCCCCTCCTCGGGGACGGGCTGCTCACGACCGACGGCGACTACCACAGGCTCGCGCGCCGCATCATGCTCCCGGCCTTCCACCGCGAGCGGGTGGCGGGAGCGCTCGACGCCATGGCCGCCGAGACGAGCGACGCGCTCGACCAGTGGGCACCCGGAGAGAGCCACGATCTCTACGCGTGGACGCGTGACCTCGCGCTTCGTATCGCGATGCGGGCGCTCCTCGGCTTCGACCCCGATCGCGCGTCGGGAAGAGTCGACGCCGCGTCGGAGTTCGAGCACGCGCTCGCCTTCTACGGGCGCGACTACCTGCTGCAGAGCTTGCGCGGCCCGGCTACGCCGTGGGCGCGAATGGCGGCGGCGCGCCGGCGCCTCGACGGGCTGATCCTCGGCGAGATCGCCGAGCGGCGCCGCTCGGGCCGCCGTGGCGACGACGTGATGAGCCTGCTGCTCGACGCCCGCGAGGAGGAGGGCGAAGCGCTGTCGGACGCCGCCGTCCGCGACCAGGTGATGACGCTGCTGTTCGCCGGCCACGACACCACCACCTCGACCGTCTCCTTTCTCGTCTACGAGCTCGGGCGCAATCCAGCGGCGCTCGACCGCCTGCTCGAGGAGCAGGACGCCGTCCTGGGTGGTCGCGCGCCGACCGCCGCCGACCTGACCGGCGGCTTGCCGCAGCTGGACATGGCGGTGGACGAGACGCTGCGCCTCTATCCCGCGGCGTGGATCGGGCCGCGGCGCTCGGTCGAGGACTTCGAGTTCGCCGGCGTGCGAGTGCCCGGGGGCGTGCCCGTGGAGTACTGCTCGTGGGTGAGCCACCGCCTGCCGGAGGTCTTCCCCGAGCCGGAGGCCTTTCGGCCCGACCGCTTCAGCCCAGAGGCTCGGGCGCGTCTGCCCAAGGGAGCCTACGTGCCGTTCGGGGGCGGCTCGCGGACGTGCATCGGCATGCGCTTCGGCCTGCTCGAGGTGAAGACCATCGCGACGCTGCTGCTCCAGCGCTTCGGGGTCGAGCTGCGGTCAGCGGAGCCGATCGAGATCCGCCAGATGCCCACGCTCTCGCCGAAGCGAGGGCTGCCGGTGACGGTGCGCGAGCGGCGCGCGGCCGCCTAAGAGGCTCTCTCAATACCCGCATCGTGGTCGGAGAGGCGGGCCTGAACGGCCGCGAGAGGTATTGAGATAGCCTCTAAGCCAGCCGGTTCTCGATGCCGAGCGGCGCCGACTCGGGCGCCTCTGCGGCCGGCGGGTCGGGCGTCTCCTCGTCGGGGGGCTGCTCGACGCCGAGCACCTCAGCCAGCTCGCCGGACTCGTACATCTCCATCACGATGTCGCAGCCGCCGATCAGCTTGCCGTCGATGAAGAGCTGCGGCGAGGTCGGCCAGCCCGAGAGGCCCGCGAGCTCCTGCTTGATGCGGGGATCGGGCAGGATGTCGAGCGCCGCGTACTTGACGTTCAGCGCGTTGAGCGCCGCGGCGGTCCGGGCCGAGAAGCCGCAGCGGGGCTCGCTGGGCGTGCCCTTCATGAACAGCATGACGCTGTTCTCGTCGATCGCCTGCTTGATGAAGTCGCGGATCTGGTCGTTTGTCATCTCATCCCCTCCGGGGTCGAGGTCTTGATCGACAGTGCGTGAATCGGCCCGCCGACGTCGGCGCCGAAGACGTCGTACACGAGCTTGTGCTGCTCGATCCGCGACAGCCCGGCGAAGCGATCGGAGACGACCTCGGCGCGGAAATGGTCGCCGCCGCCCGTCAGATCCTCGACCCGAGCGCTGGCGCCGGGAAGGGCTTGCTCGATCCTGTCCTGCAGGTCGTCGGTCGTCGGCATCGCGCCGGCAACGATAGCGACCGTCCAGTCGCTAGAATCGAAGCCGATGGTCACCCTCACCGACCTCGCGGCCCAGAAGGTCACCGCCTTCCTCTCCGGGCAGGAGCAGGCGGAGAAGGCTGGCCTGCGCGTCGCCGTTCGCGGTGGTGGCTGCTCCGGCTTTCAGTACGCGTTGGCGCTCGACGAGCAGCACGACGACGACCACGTCTTCGAGGATCATGGCATCCGGCTGATCGTCGACTCGGCGAGCCTCGAGTACGTCGACGGCTCCGTCGTCGACTTCAAGGAGAGCCTGATGGGCGCGGGCTTCGAGGTGAACAACCCGAACGTGGTGGCCGCCTGCGGATGTGGGTCCTCGTTCCGGGTGGCCGACGACGATGAGGCTTCCGCCTGCGCCACCAGCTCGGCGTCTGGCTAGCGGCAAAGCTTCGCCTGCCGGCGTCATCGGGTCTCGCCTTGCACCAGCAAGGCTTCGACCCTGCTTCCTTGGCATACTCGCTTTTCGCTGCCAGACCCCGAGCTCGGAGCGCTAGCGGATAACAGCTATTTGCAGGCCGATACGTCGCAGCGCTCTTATTCTCGCGATTGGCGGTGCGCTCGCGATCGCGGGCTGTGGCGGGGATGAGCCGCGCTACGACTATCCCGAGGAGGCGCAGGACAACTTCCTGACCGCGTGCGGCACGGGCGCCTCCGAGGA
>Ga0136616_10001538_pt1 | contig 12112 bp, 12 predicted proteins | sample AntDrymUQ2992106_2_FD_106648 | JGI IMG/M metagenome (GOLD analysis project Ga0136616, IMG submission 106648) | Polar desert sand microbial communities from Dry Valleys, Antarctica - metaG UQ299 (21.06) | ecosystem: Environmental > Terrestrial > Soil > Desert | place: Antarctica: Dry Valley...
CCTAACGGGCGCGGGCGAGTCGGCGGATCGCCTCGCGGACGTCGATCGTGCGGTCGATCGCCGCCGGGTCGACGGGCTCGCGGTGCGCGCCGGCCGCGCGCCAGCCGGCGATCCGCGCGGTCAGCGGGATCGCCGTCCGGAAGCGCACGAGGCCCCAGCCGATCACCAGCGCCTCGATCGCCAGCGCGCGCGGCGCGGCGCGGGAGCGCAGCACGCCGTAGCGGCGCAGCAGGAAGCCGCGGGCGAAGCCGCCCAGCCGCCGCTGCAGCGGCGAGCCCGCGCCGACCGACGCGCCGCCGAGGTGGACGCCGCGGGCCTGCGGGGCGGCGGCGGCGCGCCAGCCCGCGCGGCGCAGGCGCAGCGCGAGGTCGGCGTCCTCGCCGTAGGCGAACAGCGCCGCGTCGAAGCCGCCGGCGGCCTCGAACGCGCGGCGGCGGTAGGCGGCCGCGCCGCCGCTGGGGCCGGCGAGCACGCCGGGCGCCGCTGAGGGTGGGCGCAGGCGCAGCCGGTTGTAGGCGGCGAGGGTCACGTCCAGCTCGATGCCGAAGCCGTCGACGAGCTCGCCGCCCGGGACCAGCGACAGCCCGGCCACCATGCCCACGTCCGGATCGGCCTCGAGCGCCGCCAGCAGCGCGCCGACGAACGGCGGCTCGACGAACAGGTCGTTGTTGACGAGCACGACCGCCTCGCCCTCGCCGGCCGCGACGCCGGCATTGACGGCGCGGCCGAAGCCGACGTTCTCGGGCATGGCGAGCACGCGCACGACCGGGAACCGCCGCCGGACCGCCGCCGCGGTGCCGTCGGACGACGCGTTGTCGACGACGATCACCCGGTCCTGCGGCCGGCACGCGGCCAGCAGGTGCTCGAGGCAGCGCAGCGTGTGCTCGCGGGCCTCGTAGGTGACCACGATCACGTCCGCGGTCATGTCAGCGCGTCGTAGGCCCGGCGCAGGCGCTCGGCGGCGGCGGCGGCGGAGTAGCGCTCGAGGCGCTCGGGCTCCGGCGCCCGGCGCGCCGCCGGTGCGTCGGCGAGCGGCCCGTCGGCGAGCACCCTCGCCAGCGCGAGCCAGTCGCCGGCGGCGAACAGCGTCCCGGAGGCGCCGACGACCTCGGGGATCGCCCCGCTGTCGGAGGCCACGATCGGCGTGTGGGCGGCCATCGCCTCGGCCAGCACCATGCCGAACTGCTCCTCCCAGAACGGCGTCGGCAGCGAGGCGAGCACCAGGCACGAGGCGCGCGCGTACACGAGCGGCAGGTCCTCGTAGGGCACCCAGCCGCGCAGCTCGACGACGTCCTCGAGCCCGAAGTCGCGGACGACGCCGCGCAGCCGCCGCTCCTCCGGCCCGATGCCGACGAGCAGCACGCGCACGTCGTCGCGGCCGCCGCGGCGCAGCAGCGCCACCGCCCGCAGCAGGTCCTGATGGCCCTTCTCCCACACCAGGCGCCCGATCGACAGCACGAGGCGCTCGCCGCCCGGCGGCGGCTGCGGCGTCCGCGCCGCCGCGAAGCGCTCGACGTCGATGCCGGGCGGCGCCACCTCGATCCGCTCGGCCGGCGCGCCCTCGAGCAGCAGCGCCTCGCGCGCGCGCTCGGTGGTTGCGAGGAAGCGGTCGGCGGCAGCGAGGGTGGCCGCGCGATAGGGGCGCGTGCGCAGGTTGCGGTAGGCGCCGGCGAACGGCAGCGTCTCCCACACCGTCAGGACCAGCTCGAAGCCGAGGGCGGCCCGCTGCCGGGCGGCCTGTGCGCTGAACCAGCTCCCCAGCTCGGCGGCGTGGACGACGTCCGCCCCCCGCAGCGCGTCCGCGAGCCCGAGGTAGCGCTCCCCGACGGCGCGCGTGGCGAGCGCCCCGGCGCGCCCGCGCGGCAGCCGCCCGCCGACGGTGCGCACCGGCACGCGCCGGATGCCGAGCGAGCCGGTGTCGTAGAGGTTGTTGGGGGGCGTCAGCACCGAGACGTCGTAGCCGGCGCCGAGGTCGGCGAACGGCCGCAAGTCCCACGGGTTCACCGCCGTGCCGCGCAGCACCACGACCCGCCGCGGCCGTCGGCCCTCCCCGGCGATCGTCCGCTCAGGCACGGCGCGACACGCTAGCGAGGCGCCCCGATCCCGTTGCTACGGTCGGCCCGATGCCGGACGTGACGGTGGCGATCGTCAACTACAACGGGCGCCGCCTGCTCGAGACGCTGCTGCCCTCGCTCGCCCGGCAGACGCTGCCCGCGGCCGTGGTGTGCGTCGACGACGCGTCGACCGACGACGCCCGGGCCTACGTCGAGCGCGAGTGGCCGGCGGTGCGCTGGCTGGGGGCGCCCGAGAACCGCGGCATCGCCGCCACGATGGCGCGCGCGGTCGCGAGCGCCGGCACGGAGTTCGTCGCCGTGCTCAACAACGACCTCGAGCTGGACCCGCGCTGGCTGGAGGAGCTGCTCCGCGAGCTCCAGGCGCGGCCGGCCGCCGCGGCGGTGGAGGGGAAGACGCTCGAGTTCGCGCGCCGCACGCACATCGACGGCGCCGGCGACCTCATGCGCCGCAACGGCTATCCCGACCGCCGCGGGCAGGGCGTGCCGGACGACGGGCGCTTCGACGCGGTGCGCGAGATCTTCGCCGCCTCCGGCACGGCCGCGCTGTACCGGCGCGCCGCGTTCGAGGACGTCGGCCCCTACGACGCCGACCTCCAGGCCTACTACGAGGACGTCGACTGGGGCTTCCGTGCGCGGCTGCGCGGCTGGGAGGCCTGGTACGTGCCGACGGCCGTCGCCTACCACCTGGGATCGGCGTCGGTCGGCCGCACGCCGGGCCCGTTCACCTCGCTGATCATCCGCAACCAGATCCTCGTGCTCGTCAAGGACCTGCCCGCTGGCCTCGCGCTGCGCTGGGCGCCGCGGATCCTGTGGTTCCAGCTGACGTGGCTGCCGCGGAACGTCAGGGCCGGCATCGGCCGTCACCACCTGCGGGCGCTCGCCGCCGTCGCTCGGGCGCTGCCCCGGTTCCTGCGCAAGCGCCGCGCGGTCCAGCGCGGCCGCTCGGCGGCGCTGCGCGACCTGGCGCGGGTCATCGATTGAGCCTGAGCAGCCGCCTGCCGGTCTGCAGCGCGCGCGTGGCGAGCGCGCGGACCGGGGGTCCCGGCATCGCGGGCGCGAGCGCGGCGTCGCCGAGCCGCGGCGGTGTCGCGTGGCCGGTGACGAAGCGCACGAGCGGCTCGGCCAGCGTCGGCCAGTCCAGCTCGCCCGCCGCACGCACGAAGCCGGCGGCGTACGCGTCGCGCCCTGTCGCCAGCACCCGCGCGAGCGCGGCGGCGACGGCGGAGGCGTCGCCGGGCGGCACCGCTGCGCCCAGCCCCTCGCGCTCGACCAGCTCCGACAGGGCGTCCCCGCGGGTGCAGACCACCGGCAGGCCCGCCCAGATGAAGTCCAGGATGCGGCTGCGGAACGCGAACCGCGTCTCCAGGTCCGCGAGGTGCGTGGAGATCGCGCAGTCGGCCTCGCGCAGCCACGCGCCGCGCTCGGCGTAGGGCACGATCGCGTCGAGGAAGAACACGCTGCGGTCCTCGAGCCCCAGCTCGCCGGCGAGCGCGCGCGCCCGCTCCGCCATGCCGCTCTGGTGCGCCGCGGCCGGCACGCGGCCGAGGAGGACGAGCTTCGCGCCGGCCCGGTGCTCGCGCAGCTCCGGCATCGCGCGCACGGCGGTCACCGGGTCGACCCAGTTCCACAGCCCGCCGTACCACAGCACGACGTCGTCCTCGGCGGCGATCTGCGGAAGCCGGTCGCGGATCGGGCGGCCGGCGGGCAGCGGCGCGGTGGAGACGCCGGTCGGCACCACGTCGATGCGGCCGCGCAGCGTCGGGTCGCCGTCGTAGTTCCCCGCCCGCAGGAGGCCGGCGCCGAGCATCAGCCCGAGCCAGAGGTCGCGCTGGCGCTCGGAGGCGCAGATGACGTGGTGCGCCGCGCGCAGGGCCTCGGTGAACGCGTCGACCGTGAGCGTGGTGTGGACGCGGCGGCGCAGGGCCGGCGCGCCGCGGTAGGCCTCGAGCACGGCCAGCGGGTACGGGTCGTAGAGGTCGAGCACCAGCCGGGCGCCGCTGCGGCGCAGCTCGGCCTGGATCCCCGGGCTCTGCGGCGTGGCCACGATCGCGTCGGCGCCGCGCAGGAGGGCGCGCAACTCGCTCGGCCGGCGCGCGTCCCAGTCCGCGTGGGCGAACGGGAGCCCCGCCTCCGCCGGCTCGCCGGGCGCCGCGAGCGTCACGTCGCCGTGGGCCGCCAGCACGCGCGCCAGCTCCGTCGCCCTGATGGCGTTGCCGCCGAGCGCCGGTCCGGTCGGATCGCGCGTCAGCACGATGATGCGGGGACCGGCCACGCTGGCGCAGGCTACGCGGCGTGCCGCGCCGGCAGCAGCTCGGCCACCCCGGCCGGCACGATCCGCAGCGCGAACGCCGCGGCGCCGAAGATCGCCGCCGCGAGCAGCGCGTCGGCGAGCGGCGGCATCCCCGGGACGAGCGCGACGGCCATCGCCACCCCCGCCGCGAGCAGCAGCCGCGGGACGAAGCCCAGCCGCAGCTCGCGACCCGGGCCGGCCCGCCGCAGCAGCACGTAGGCGATGCTGAGGACGAAGACGTCGGCCACCGCGGCGGCCCACGCCGCCCCCTCCGCCTCCCACGCGGGCACGAGCAGGACGCCGGCGACGATCGCGACGAGCAGCCCGACGGCCGTCGCCGCCGCCACCGAGCCCTGGCGGTGCATGCCGATCAGCGCCGGGCTCCACGCGGCGCTGACGAACAGGGTGAAGAGCGCGATCGACTGGATCCGCAGCACCGGCGCCGCGCCGACGTACTCGGGGCCGCCGAGGATGCGCAGGATCGGCTCCGCGGCGAGGACGATCACGATCAGCAGCAACGCGCCGGCGAGCGCCATCAGCTGGGTCATCTCCTGGATGACGTAGCGCAGCCGGACCGGATCGTCGCGCGCCGCCACGGTCACGACGGGCAGCACCACCACCGAGAGCATCAGCGGCAGGGCGGCCGCGAGCTCGAAGATCCGCGTGGAGGTCACGAACAGGCCGATCTGCTCGGCGTCGTCGGACAGCAGCGACATGACGACGACCAGGACGCGGAAGTAGACGGCCATCAGCACGGCGGCGATCGCGACCGGGATCCCGATGGCGGCGAGCTGGCGCAGCTCGCTCACGTTCCAGCGCGGCCGCACCAGGTCCCGGCGCTCGATCAGGCCCGGCGTGACGGCCAGCAGCACGAGGCCCGCCGCCACCTGCAGCGCGAAGAACGCGAGCAGCTCCGCGCCGGCGAGGGCGAGCACCACGAAGCCGACGACGAGCAGTCCCTGCCGGAGGACCTCGTTCAGGGTCAGCGTCCCGTTGCGCAGGTCGACCGAGAGCGGGATCAGCATCGCGCTCTGGACGCTGATGAGGAACACCCCCGCGCCCGCGATCGCCGTGCCGAGCACGAGCGTCGAGTCGTAGCCGACGAGCACGCCGAAGCCGACCGCGGCGAGCACGCCGGCGCCGGTCAGCGCGATCCGCAGGCCGATGATGTGCGCGAGCAGGCGGCGGCGGTCGCTCGCCGAGGCGGTCAGCGCGACCTCGCGCGTGCCGGTCACCGAGAGCCCCGCGTCGGTGATCCCCTGGACGATCGCGACGAGCGCCAGGACGGTGCCGTAGCGGCCGAACTCCGCGACGCCGAGGTAGCGCAGGACGACCACCGCGCCGGCCGCGGCGAACAGGTTGCCGGCGACGAAGCCGACCACGCGCACCGCGCCGCCGCGCACCACGCGCCGGCCGACGCCGTCTCCCGGCAGCGCTGCGGACGGGTCCTCGTCGGTGGTGTGCGCCATTCGCGATCAGGTGGCCGTCGCGGCGACGTACCACTGGCCGACCAGGAACTCGGTGCTCCGGCCGCGAGTCGCGCGGTCGAGGCGGCGCGAGCGCCCGAGCGGCGGGTGCGAGACGCCGGTCACCCGCCAGCCGGTCGCGCCGACGAGCTCGACGATGTCGCGCCGCGTGAACCAGCGCAGGTGCGTGTGGTCCCGGTGCCCCCAGGCCGTGTAGCCGAAGGTGCCCCGGACGACGAGGTCGTAGACGAGCGAGACGTGGCGCGCGTTGGGCACGGACACCTTGAGCCGGGCGCCCGGGCCGGCGAGCGCGCGCAGGGCCGCGAGCACCGCCCGGGGATCGGCCAGGTGCTCGAGGACGTCGAGGCACAGGATCGTGTCGAACGGCCCCGCCAAGCGCGGCAGCGCCTCCTCTATCGCGCCCTCAAGGACCTCGTCGAAGCGCTCCCGGGCGGCGGCGGCCGCGGCGGGCACGAGCTCCACCCCGGTCAGCCGGCGGGCGCCCGCGGCCCGCAGGCCGGGCCCGACGTTGCCCGCGCCGCAGCCGACGTCCAGCACGCTGCCGAGCGGCCGGACGAGCTCGGACACGACGTCCGCGCGGGCGTTCATGAAGTACCCGGACCCGCCGTCCAGCTCCTGGGCGAGCGATGTCATGCCGCCCACGCTAGCGGCGGACCTCCGGGCCGGCGAGCGCCCGTCTAGGGTGAGCGCCATGAGTACTGGTGGCACGGCGGTCGGAGACCACGAGTCCGCGCTGGTCCGGCGGGCGCGGCGGCTGCCGGTCGCCGGCGCCGTGGCGGACTGGGGCCCGGTCCGGCACGCCGGCTCCGCCGGGAGGCTCGGCACGCTGGTGCGGGAGACGCCCCGCTTCGCCGCCGCGGACCTGCTCGGGCTGCACGGCGTGCGCCGCTACCACCTGCGCGACGGCGGCCGGCCGATCCTCCTGCGCCACGGCACGGGGGATGTCTGGACCTTCGTCGAGGTCTTCGCGCGCCGGCTCTACGCGCCGCCGGCGGCCGTCGAGGCGGCCCTCCGGCGGGCGCAGGCGCCGCTCGTGGTCGACATGGGGGCCAACCTCGGCATGTTCGGGCTGGACGCGCTCACGCGCTACCCCGGCGCCCGGGTCGTGGCCTACGAGCCGGACGCCGAGAGCGCGGCGATCCACCGGCGCCTCGTCGACCTCAACGCGGCCGCAGGGCGGTGGAGCCTCGTCGAGGCGTGCGCCGGCCCGCGCGACGGCGCGGTGCGGTTCCTGCCCGGGCAGGAGACCGCCAGCCACATCGTGGACGGGGCGGTGCCGGGGAGCGTCGACGTGCCGATGGTCGACGTCCTGCCGCTGCTGGCCGAGGCGGACCTGGTGAAGATGGACATCGAAGGGGGCGAGTGGGCGATCATGGCCGACCCCCGCTTCGGCGCGGTGAGCGCGATCGTCCTCGAGTACCACGCCGAGGGCTGCCCGGGCGACGACCCGGCGCGGACCGCGCAGGAGCTCCTCCGCTCGCACGGGCTCGACGTCACGCCGGTGTTCCAGGATCCCGCGGGCATCGGGATGCTGTGGGCCACCCGCGGCGCGTGACCGCCGAGGAGCGCCCGAGCCGGGCGCCGGCGCAGCTGCTCGCCGCGCAGGCCCGTCGCTTCGTCGCGCTCAACGTCCGGCTCGCCGCCGCCGTCGAGGCGCGCGGCTGGGTCGAGAGCGACCAGCCGCTGTGGCGGCGCTTCGAGGCCTCGGTGCGCGACGCCCTGCGCGAGCTGCCCGACGGCGGGACGTTCGTCGACCTGGGCGGCGGGCGCTCGTGCGTCTACCAGGCCGCGGTGCCGCGCGAGCGCGGTGTCCGGCTCGTCGCGGTCGACGTCTCCGCCGAGGAGCTGGCCCACAACAGCGCCGCGGACGCCACGGCGGTCGCCGACGTCGCCGAAGGCCTGCCGTTCGGAGACGGCGAGGTCGACCTGCTCGTCTCGCGGGTCGTGCTCGAGCACGTCGACGGCGTGCCCGCGGCCGCCGCGCACATCGCCCGCGTGCTCAAGCCCGGCGGGCGGACGCTGCACTTCGTGCCCGGCCGCTACGCGACCTTCGCGCTGGCGGCGCGGCTGCTGCCGTTCGGGCCGCTGTTGCGGCTGCTGCACTTCGCGGTCCCCAGCTCGGTCGGCGTCGTGGAGTTCGACGTCCACTACGACCACACCGACCCCGTCGCGCTCGAGCGCGTGTTCCGCCGGGCCGGCTTCCGCGAGGTCAGCGTCACCTGGACGGCCGCCCAGGCCGACTACTACACGCCGTTCGTGCCCGCCTACCTCGCGGTCGCGCTCTACCAGGCCGCGGTGCGCGCGCTCGGCCTCCGCCGCCTCGCCGCCTACGTGGTCGTCGACGCGCGCCGCTAGCGGTGCGCGTAGGTCCGCTCGGGCTGCTCGCGGCGCGGCGCGTCCGCCGCGGCGGGCGGCCCGCCGCCCTCCAGCTCGCGGACGCGCTGCTCGAGGATCGCCTGGTGCTGCGCGAGCACCTTTGACTGGTCGGACAGGCGCGACATCGCGGCCGAGAAGTGCAGCAGCAGGAGCAGGATGAAGCCGACGGCGATGAAGAACAGCGCGTTCGGCGCGGAGAAGATCCCCATCAGCTGGGCGAGCTGGTCCAGCGCGTCCTTCCAGACCGCCAACGCCAGGATCACCGTGGCGCTGAACATCCACAGCAGCGCGTAGCGCTCCATCAGCCGCCGCCGGCGCACCAGCTCGAGCACGAGCAGGAGCAGGCCGACCGCCGCCAGGATGGCGACGACCTGCATGCGGGTCTGCATCAAATGCCCTGCTCCGCGGCGACGGGGGCGGCGCCGCCCGGCTCGGGCACGGGACGGCGGCGGGCGAGTCCGACGAACAGCGCCAGCAGCACCTTGACCATGTAGTAGGCGGACTTGCCGGAGCCGATCGAGGACACCCCGCCGTTGCGCAGGAACATGCGCACCGGGACCTCCACCATGCGCAGGCGGTGGTGATGGACCATCAGCACCGCCTCGACCTCGGGGTAGTCGTGCGGGTAGTCGCGCGCGAAGAGGGCGATCGCGCGGGCGTTGTAGAGGCGGAAGCCCGACGTCGGGTCGCTCACGCGCTGGCGCATGATCCGGGAGAGGATGAACGCGAAGATGTGGATGCCGGTACGGCGGCTGACCGGGGCCGGGTAGCGGTGGTCGGCGGTCAGGAAGCGCGAGCCGCAGACGACGTCGGGCGCGCCGTCCTCGGCCATCGTCGCCATCAGCCGGTGGATCTCGTGCGCGTCGTGCTGGCCGTCGCCGTCGACCTGCACCATGCGGTCGTAGCCGTGCTCGAGCGCGAACGCGAAGCCCGCCTGCACGGCGCCGCCGATGCCGAGGTTGTAGGGCAGGCGCAGGATGCGGGCGCCCGTCGCCTCGGCGCGCGGGCGGGTCAGGTCGGTCGACCCGTCGTCGACGACGAGGACGTCGAAGGCCGGCGCATGCGTGTGGATCGCCTCGATGACGTGCGTGATCGACGCCTGCTCGTTGTACGCGGGCACCACGGCGAGACACTTGAGATGCGGGTAGCGGTGCGGCACGGGAGCGAGGGACGGGTGGTGCGGCCGGCGAGGTTGAGGGTACTAGCATCGCCCGCGGATGCCCGACGAGATCCGGCTGTCGGTGGTGATCGTCACGTTCGACAGCGGCGACGCCCTCGCCGCCTCGCTGCCGCCGCTCGTCGCGCAGCTGGGGCCGGGCGACGAGCTGATCGTGGTCGACAACGCCTCCGCGGACCGCACCGTCGAGCGGGTGCGAGAGCTGGCGCCGGCGGCGCGACTGCTCGCCCTCGAGGGCAACGTCGGCTTCGCCGCCGGCTGCAACGCGGGCGCCGCGGGCGCCGCGGGCGAGCTGCTCGTGTTCCTCAACCCGGACGCCGTCGTGGCGGACGGCTTCGCCGCCGCGATCCGGCGCCCGCTGGCCGAGCGCCGGGGCCTGGGGGCCTGGATGGGCCTCGTGACGGCCGAGCGGGGCGCCGTGATCAACACCAGCGGCGGCGTCGTGCACTTCACGGGCATCGCGTGGGCGGGCCGGGCCGGTGAGCCGGCGGCGGCCGCGCCGGCGGCGCCCGGGGCGGTCGCCTTCGCGTCGGGTGCGTGCCTCGCCGTGCCGCGCGGCGAGTGGGAGCGCCTCGGCGGCTTCCCCCCGGAGTTCTTCATGTACTGCGAGGACGTCGAGCTGTCGCTGCGGCTGTGGCTGTGGGGCGGCCGGGTCGGCATCGAGCCCGCCGCCCGCGTGGACCACGACTACGCGTTCGCCAAGGGCGAGCGCAAGTGGCGCCTGCTGGAGCGCAACCGCTGGGCGACGATCGTGCGCACCTACCCGGGCCCGCTGCTGGCGCTGCTCGCCCCGGCCCTGGTGGCGACGGAGCTGGCCCTGCTGGCGATCGCCCCCGCCTCCGGGTGGGGCGCCGCCAAGCGGGCGGCGACCGGCGACACCCTGCGCGCGCTCCCGCGGCTGCTCCGCGAGCGCCGCGCGATCCAGGCCCGGCGGGCGGTCGGCGCCGCCGAGTTCGCGCGCCTGCTGACCCCCGAGCTGGCCTCGCCCTACCTCGGCCGCGCCGGCCGCAGCGGGCTGCTGCGGCTGGCGCTGCGCGGCTACTGGGCGGGCGTCCTCGCCCTGCTGACCCGCCTCAGCGGGCGCCGCGCAGGCTCGCCGCGGCGCGGCGCAGCGCGGTGACGTAGGCGCCGCGCCCGCGCGACATCACCCGCAGCAGCTCGCGGCTCTCGACCCGGCGAGCGGCCTGGATCGCGCGCCGCTGGCCCAGCACCCTCGGCAGGCTGCGCACGGCGTCGCGCTTGGCGGTGAGGATGGGGCGCGACTGGCCGCGCAGGCAGAACCACGCGACGCTCAGCAGGTTCAGCAGCAGGTGCTGCGGGAGGTAGACCCACGCGAGCGCGCCCGGCATGTTCTTCGCGTAGGTCCACACCAGGTTGCGGTGCGAGTGGTAGATCGTGAAGTCGCTCTCCACCCCGGCGGTGCTCGAGCCGACGTGACGGGCCACGGAGCGCGGCTCGTAGCGGCAGCCGTGCCCGGCGAGCCGCAGCCGGAAGGCGAGGTCGGTGTCCTCGAAGTAGCAGAAGTAGCGCTCGTCGAAGCCGCCGGCCGCCAGGAACGCGTCTCGCCGGTACAGCGCGGCGGCCGCGCAGGCCGAGAACACCTCGCCGCCGCCGGCGCCGTCCGCCACCGGCCGGCGGTGGTCGCGCCGCCAGGCGAGGCCGCTCACGTGGTAGACGTCGCCGGTGCCGTCCAGCTCGTCGGGCACCGTCGCACGGTCGAGGCGGCTGGCGATCAGCGCGCACTCGGGGTGCTCGCGGGCGGCCTGCGCGAGCGCGGCCAGCCAGTCCGGCTCGGGGAAGGCGTCGGGGTTCAGCAGCGCGAGCCACTCGCACCCGCCGGCCGCGCGCGCCGCCGCGTTGTTGCCCGCGGCGAAGCCGAGGTTGCGGCCGGGCCGCAGCACCTCGACGTCCGGATGGGCGGCCGCGAGCGCGTCCACCGCGCCGTCGCGGGAGGCGTTATCGACCACGAGCACCCGCCGCGGCTTGAGCGTGAGCGCCGCCAGCGACCGGGCGACCTGCTCCAGGTAGCCGCCCGCGCCGTGGGCCACGACGACGACCGCGATCGCCGGGGTGGCGGCGGGATCGGTGAGCGCCCCGCTCACCCCGCGGCCCTGGACCGTCCGCGCAGCACCGCCGAGGGCCGTGAGCGCAGCCCGCGCAGCGCCCGGCGCAGGCCGCTCGCGTCGCCGGTCACGAGCGCCTCGAGCTGGGCGGGGTCGAGCACCCGCGCCCGCTGTACGGCCCTCCGCTTGCGCAGCGTGGCGGGCAGCTGGCGCAGCGCGTCGCGCCACGCGCGCAGCTGCGCGCGGAGCATGCCCTGCCCGAGGCTCAGCACGAGCCCGAGCAGCTGCTCGAGCGCGAGCGCCGGCGCGTGGCGCAGCAGGCTCCGCGCCGGGTAGTTCTTCAGCACGAGCGCGATCATGTTGCGCCGCCGCAGGTAGGTGCCGAGGTCGCTCACGCGGTCGGTGGTGGCGCCGCCCATGTGGTAGGCGCGTGCGCCGGGCACGTAGCGGCAGCCGTAGCCCTGCAGGCGTGCGCGGAAGCCCCAGTCGGTGTCCTCCAGGTAGGCGAAGAAGTCCTCGTCGAACGGGCCGATCCGCTCCAGCGCCGAGCGGCGGTAGAGCGCCGCGCCGCCGCACGCGCTGAAGACCTCGCCCGGCACGTCGTAGCGCCCGTCGTCCGGCCGGCGGAAGCCGCGCCGCGTGCA
>Ga0136616_10001539_pt1 | contig 12110 bp, 9 predicted proteins | sample AntDrymUQ2992106_2_FD_106648 | JGI IMG/M metagenome (GOLD analysis project Ga0136616, IMG submission 106648) | Polar desert sand microbial communities from Dry Valleys, Antarctica - metaG UQ299 (21.06) | ecosystem: Environmental > Terrestrial > Soil > Desert | place: Antarctica: Dry Valley...
CGGGGAAGCGTCCCTCCCGTTCCGTCGGAATCGGTGAGGTAAGGGTCCACGTAAAGTACGCCGGTAGGACCTTTGATCGCGACCCCCACCTGTCCCAAACCCCAGAACGCTACCGACCCCACCCCGACCTCGAGTTGGTCGATGCGTTCGACGACCGTCATCGGGCGCCTCCTTCCGGCCTTACCCTCGTGTTAACGCGGCAGCGGTGCAGGCTTCCACGTAACGTTGTGCCAGCGCCGACAGCGCTCCCCAGTCGCGGCGGGAGATCATTACCTCGTCGACGAGGCTGCTGCCCAGGGCCACCGTGTACGCGCCCGCCTCGATAAACGCGGCGCAGTTGTCCAGGTTCACCCCGCCCGTGGGAACCAACCTCAGCTGGGGAAAGGGGCCCAGAAGGTCCTTTACGTAGGCCGGTCCCAGGCTCCGGGCAGGGAAAACTTTGACAAGATCCACGCCGTCCTGCCAGGCCGCGAAGATCTCCGTGGGGCTCATGGCCCCGGACACCACCGGCACACCGCTCTCCCGGCCACGCTCGATCACGTCTCGCCGATAGACTGGCGTCACGACAAACTGGGCTCCGGCCGAGATGGCCTCCCTGGCGCTCTCGCCGTCCAGAACCGTGCCGGCGCCTACCAGCGCGCGATCTTCCAAACGGCCGCGCACCTCGCCCACGGCCTTTAGCGCATCCGGGTTGGTGAGGGTGAACTCCAGCGCCCGGACCCCACCCTCCACCAGAGCCTCGCCTATCGCGACCGCTTCGGCCAGATCGTCCAGCCGCACTATGGCTATAGGCTCCCCCGACCTCAACACCATCTCCCGAACTTCCGTCATCCTGCGACCACCCCGTCCGTTTCCCCAAGTTTTTCATCATACATACTTACACATGGCAGTCGGGTCTGCCCGCCTAAGGGCGAAGGTGCGAGTGTCGTGTTCGAGTCTCCGGCGTGACGACGCATCGCCTCCCGCGCGACTTCGGCCTATCTCCGTCCGAGGTCCGCGTAAGGTTTTCGTCACGTCATCGCCGCGATCTGCAGAGATCCTCCGATAGCCGGCCGGCGATGGAGCGTCTCTATCCTCGTAATACGCTTGGGATTGATCCCGTCAACCTTCGTCCTCCAGGATATCCAGCATGCTTTTTGCCGTGTCGTCGTCCGTGACCAGAACATTGAGCAGGCCCGAACGCGCCGCGCCGATGTTCGCCAGCGGCTTGTGGGACCCCGAGCTCACCCCGATGCGGTTCGGTATGCGTTTCATTTCTTCGAAGCCCATGGCTATCGTGCGCTCGTGCATCTCCAGCGGGATTAGGGAGCCGTCGCGCGAGATATGAGAGCCGCAGACTTCGGCGACCCCTCCCTGGCCCTGGATGTAATCCAGATCGGCTCTACTGCAATACCCCGTGCGGTACTGTCCGTTATCTTCATCTATGCTGCCGACCCCCACCACGATGCTGTCGGCTCGCCGGGCTATCTCCAGGGTCTTGCTGATGTGCGGGTCGCGCAACAGGCCGTCCCGCACCGCTGCCTCCGTTACGACCATGGGCGTGTGCAGGTAGTGCGCGCTTGCTCCCCACACATCCGCCAGAAACGCGGTCACGGCTATGCCGTCGAGCTCGGGTATGCTTCCCCCTATGCTGCCCATCAGCTGCACCACGGTCACGTCCCGCTTCTCTCGCAAGAACCGGCTACGCACGACGTAATGGACGCTCTTGCTCCAGCCGAGGCCCACGACGTCCCCCTGATCGGTATTCTCCTGCAAGTATCGCGCGGCAAGCGCCGCCACCTGGCTGACGTTATCGGTGGCCTCGAAGGTCCGGGAGTCCAGATCCAGGTCAGCCAGGACGAGGCACTCGCGCAGGCCCAGCCGCTCCACGAGCTTCTCCTGCAAACCGGGTGCGGTCCTCAACGGCGAGTGGATGCTTATCTCGACCATACCCTGTTCTCGGGCCTCTTTGAGCATCCGCGAGACGTTGGACCTTGATACACCTATACGCTGCGCGATCTGCTCCTGCGTGAAATCCTTGAGGTAGTAAAGCTGCGCCACTTCGGCCAACAGCAGCGACTCATCCTCGGATAAAGCTGTCCGACGCTGCTGCGTCACCTCAATACCCTCCAGACCAACACCAGCTCGATGCTGGAATGAACGGCCCGCCACTTCCTGTTTCGAGCATAGATATAACTTTGCCGCTTCTTGTCGCTAGTCTAGCATTTTCTTATGCCCCATCCGCAGGGGACCACGCCAGGCGGCTCCCACACGCCCGTCTTGCACAAATATCCAAACTTTGCGCATTTGACGCAAGGCGGACGATGTAATATCTTTGGTAAGAAGAGTTGCGATCCTTTGGGAAAGGGAGGCAAGCAATGACAGAGGGCCCGTACTTTGTGGGGATAGACGGCGGAACGGAGAGCGTTAGGGTGGGCATCTTCGATCGGGAGGGCACACCGGTTGTCTTCGCTGGCGAACCGTACTCTCTCGAGCACCCGCGTCCCGGTTGGGCCGAGCAGGACCCGGATGAGTGGTGGTCGAGCCTGGTTTCGGCGGCGAGGAAGGCACTTGAGGAGGGTGGTATCTCTGCGGAGGAGATAGAAGGCATCTCTTTGGACACCACGAGTTGCACGGTGCTCGCTATGGACGAGAACGACCGGCACATGCGCCCGGCGATCATCTGGATGGATGTGCGCGCTGCCGATCAAGCCAGGCGGATCGGCGAGACCGGTGATCCGGCGCTCAAGTACAACGGCTACGGGGCGGTCTCCGCCGAGTGGATGCCCTCCAAGGCCCTCTGGCTCAAGGAGAACGAGCCCGAAATCTACAATGGCGCCAGGCACATCTGCGAGTATCAGGACTGGATGACCCACAAGCTAACCGGGGAGTGGACGGCCTCCATAAGCAACACGAGCATACGCTGGTACTACGACCGCAACGAGGGCGGTTGGCCGGAGAGCCTCTACGCGGCCGTGGGCATCGAGGACGTGCTCGACAAGTTCCCCCAGAAGGTGCTGGACCAGGGTGAGGTGGTCGGGGGCCTGAGCAAATGGGCAGCCGAGGAGCTGGGCTTAAAACAAGGGACGCCCGTCGCCGAAGGTGGAGTCGACGCCTTCGTGGCGGCGCTGGGGCTCGGAGTGGTGGAGCCTGGCAAGCTGGCGCTTATCACCGGATCTTCGCACGTCATGATCGGGCAAACCTCGGAGCCTATTCACGGCCAGGGCTTCTTCGGCGCCTACACAGACGCCATGATTCCCGGCCAGTACACTATCGAGGGCGGGCAGGTCTCCACCGGCTCCATCGTCGCATGGTTCAAGAACCAGTTCGCCAAACACGCCAACGAAGAGGCCCAAAAGTGCGGAGTGGACCCCTACGAGGTGCTAAACGAGATGGCCAATGATGTGCCTATCGGTTCCGACGGGCTCGTCGTCATAGACTACTTCCAGGGCAACCGCACCCCCTACACTGACCCCGAGGCTCGCGGAATGATGTGGGGACTCTCCTTGAGCCATGGCGAAGGCCACATCTTCCGAGCGATCATCGAGGGTGTCTGCTACGGCACCGAGCACATCTTCCGCATCATGCGCGAGAACGACTTCGAGCCCAGGAAGATAGTCGTGGCGGGAGGTCCGACCAAGAGCGAGCTGTGGATGCAGATGCACTCGGACGTCTGCAACCTCCCAATCTCCTTTACGCGGGTTGAGGACGGCGCGGTCTTGGGCTCAGCGATGCTGGCGGCGGTGGGTGCGGGGGCCTACCCGGACATCCAGACGGCCGCAGAGAACATGGTGCACACCGAACGCACCATCGAGCCGAACCCGGAGGCCCACGAGGCATACCAGTTCTACGTGGACCGCTACGTCGAGACCTATCCGCAGATGAAGGAGCTGATGCACGAGACGGTCAGGCACGTCGCGAGCGGTGGCGAGGCCGCGGCGGAGGCTTAGGGTTTTTATGATGGGGGCCGTGTTCCGCGGCCCCGGCCACTTAGAGGTCGGGGAGGTGGAGACGCCGGAGATAGGACCGGACGAGGTCCTCGTGAAGGTGGGGGCCAACACCGTCTGCGGCACCGACGTGCGTATCCTGCGCGGCGAGAAGACGCGCGGGATCGGCCGGGACGTCGTCCTCGGGCACGAGGTGGCCGGCCACGTGGCCGAGGTCGGAAGGAACGTACGGGGTTACGAGGTTGGAGCGCCGGTGGTGCTCGCGCCGGCGCTGGCGTGTCACCACTGCTTCTACTGCAAGCGCGGCATGGAGAACGTCTGCCTGAACAAAAGGATCGTGGGCAACCTCCTGGATGGGGGGCTCGCGGAGTACGTGCGCATCCCGGCGGACGCCGTGGCGGCGGGTAATCTCTCCGTGGCTCGAAAAGACCTGCCCCCGGAGCAGCTCGCCCTGGCCGAGCCGCTCGCGTGTTGCATCAACGGCCTGACCCACTACCGGGTGGAGCCCGACGACGTCGTGCTCGTCATGGGGGCGGGCCCGATCGGGCTCTTCCACCTCCAGCTCGCGCTCCTTGCCGGCGCTCGCGTCGTGATCGTGAGCAACCGCTCCGAGGCGCGCCGGGCTTTCGCCAGCGAGTTGGGCGCCCACGTCACGGTGGACCCGACGAGCGAGGACCTCGCGGAGGTCGTGGCCGAGCACACGGAGGGACTTGGGGTGGATGCCGCGGTGATCTGCGTCGGGAGGCCGCAGCTCGTCAACGACGCCCTGCGGGTAACTCGCAAGGGGGGACGGATAAACGTCTTCGCGGGGCTGGCGGGCGAAGGCTGGGCCGAGGTAGAAGCGAACCTCGTCCACTACAACGAGCTAATCCTCACGGGGGCCTCCGACTCCCGCCGCCGCGACTACGACATGGCCCTGCGCCTGATCGAGTCCGGCCGCGTCGCGGCGGAGCGGATGATCACGCACCGCTTCCCGCTCGCGGACGCCGAGAAGGCCATCGAGACCTCGGCCGGCGGCGAAGGCGTCAAGGTCGCCGTGATGCCTTGATCGGCTTCGCCCCGGCGAGACGCCGGGGGCTCCTAGCAAGATGCCGGGGGCTCCTAGCAAGATGCCGGGGGCTCCTAGCGAGATGCCGGGGGCTCCTAGCAAGATGCCGGGGGCTCCAGGAGTGGGGAAAGGCCGTTCGTCATTCATCCGGAAAAAAGCGACGTAGAGGAGAAGAAATCACATGACCGCCGAAGCTAGCAGGGCCGAGAGAAGAGGGTAGGATGACGGAGAAAAGTGCGCAAACCTCTTCCGCTGACCTCTTGAAGGTCCCGGATCGGCTCTACGAGGGCTACGTCTTCGACCTCGACGGCACCATCTATCTGGGGGACGAGCTCTTGCCAGGTGCGAAGCGCCTGATCGAGACGCTAAGGGAGAACGGCAAGAAGGTGGTCTTCCTCTCCAACAACCCCACCAAAGACCCAAAGATGTACTCCGAGAAGCTTACGAAGCTCGGGCTGCCTACGCCGGAGGAGGAGACCGTAAACACCGTGGTCACCATGACGCAGTGGCTGCTCCAGAACCACCCGGATGCGGTAGTCTTCCCCATAAGCGAAGAGCCGCTGAAGAACGCGCTGCGGAACGCGGGCATAAAGATGTCCGAGAACGCCGAGGAGATAGACATCGTCATCGCCTCCTACGACCGCACCTTCGAATACAGGAAGCTGCAGATCGCCTTCGACGCCATCTGGTTCCACAACCGGGCGAAGCTGGTTACCACCAACCCCGACCGCTACTGTCCGTTCCCCGGTGGAAGAGGGGAGCCCGACGCGGCGTCCATAGTCGCGGCGATAGAGGCGTGTACGCAGGCCAAGTGCGAGGTCAACACCGGCAAGCCCGACCCGATCATGCTGGAGACGATCATGGGCATGATCGGGATGGACGCCTCCGAGTGCGTGATGACCGGGGACAGGCTCTACACCGAGATCCGGATGGCTCTGGACGCCGGGATACCCTCGGCCGTGGTCCTCACCGGCGAGACGAACGCCGAAATGCTCGAAGCGGAGAGCGAGGAGAACAAGCCGGACTACGTGCTCGACAGGATAGACCGCCTCATACCGCCCAAGACGTGGGAAGAGCTGGGCTGGACAGAGGAAGACGAGTAGTTGGAACGGAAACCATATGACCGCGGAAGTAGGAAGAACCGGGCTCGGAAGTCAAGAAAACGACTCCCGCGCTTTCCGACGGGAGGTAGGGCGTGAACGAAGAGCTGGTGAACGGGGCGCTACGCGACGCGACCGACACACAAACGGTGAACATCGGTGAGGGCGCGCTAGCCTCGGTCGCCGAAGTCTTCGAGCAGAGTTTCGGCACAGACGCCAGAGCGGTCGTGGTCACGGACGAGAACATGTGGGCGGCGGCCGGCGAGGAGGTGCAGAAGAACCTCGAAGCGGCCGGGCGAGAAACGGTCGAGCCGTACATCTTCCCCGGCAAGCCGGTTCTGTACGCCAAGTACGACAACATAGAGATACTCATCGAGGCGCTGCGCGAGCACGACGCCGTCCCGGTCGCCGTGGGCTCCGGGAGCCTCAACGACATCGCCAAGCGGGCGGCTTACGAGTGCGACCGGCCGTACATGAACGTCGCCACCGCCGCCTCGATGGACGGCTACACGGCGTTCGGCGCTTCCATAGAGAAGGATGGGGCCAAGCAGACGCTCACCTGCCCGGCGCCGCGCGCGGTCGTGGGTGACGTGGACGTCCTGGTAAACGCGCCCCCCAAGATGACCGCCGCCGGCTACGCCGACCTGCTCGGCAAGGTGACGTCGGGGGCTGACTGGCTGGTCGCCGACCCTCTGGGGGTCGAGCCCATAGACCAGAACGGCTGGGATCTGGTGCAGGACCACCTGCGTGGTTGGGTCTCCACCCCGGCCGAGTTGCGCGAAGGCGACGGGGAAGCGATGGATGGTCTCATCGAGGGCCTGGTCATGTCCGGACTAGCGATGCAGGCTTACCAGTCTTCGCGGACGGCCTCCGGCGCCGAGCACCAGTTCAGCCACCTCTGGGAGGGAGAGGGTCTGGGCCGCGACCTCGACCCGCCGCTCTCACATGGGTTCAAGGTCGGAGTGGGCTCCATCGCCATCGCCGCCCTCTTCGAGCGGGTCCTCGAACGCGACCTCGCCAACCTGGACATCGAAGCGATAAAGCGCGACTGGCCCGGCCCGGAGGAGGTCGAGCAAAGGGTGCGGGCGGCGCACGACCCTCCGCTGGAGGACCCCGCCGTCAAGCAGAGCCTCGCAAAGTACATAGACGCCGACGCGCTCGGCGAACGGCTGGAGCTGCTCGGCGAGCTCTGGCCGGATCTGAGCAAGAAGCTGCGAGAGCAGTTGATGCCGGCCGACGAGCTGCGGGAGAAGCTGCGGGCCGCCGGGTGCCCGACGAGCCCCGAGGAGATCGGGCTGAGCATCGAGGACTTCAAGGCGACGTACCGCAGGGCGCAGATGATCCGGAGCCGCTACACCATCCTCGACCTCGCCAACGAGGCCGGCATCCTCGATGAGTGCGTCGAAGAACTGTTCGCCCCGGACGGCTTCTGGGCCCACGACGCGGCCTCGCAGGCGCGGTAGGACGGAGCGGCCCGGTACCGTAAGAGCGTGTGACGAATTCGGCCGGGAGGAGGAACGAGAGCGGGAGATTACTGCGCGAGCGCGTCCCAGGGTAAAGAGTACGGAACGTGTCGAGAGACAGGTCAAGGAGGTAGGTAAGAGATGAAGAAGATAGGCATCGGCGCCGACGACGCGGCCCTCGAACTCAAGCAAACGCTCGTCGAGCACCTGGAGGAGATGGGCTACGAGGTCGAGGACTACAGCCCCCCCTCCAAGGAAGAGGCCAAGGATGCGGGGATAGACTACCCCGACGTCGCCGTGGAGGTCGCGGAGGCCGTCGCGAAAGGGGAGCACGATCAGGCCATCCTGTGCTGCGGCACCGGCCTCGGCATGAGCATTACGGCGAACAAGGTCCCCGGAGTGCGCGCGGCGCAGTGCCACGATGTCTACTCGGCCGAGCGGGCGAAGAAGTCCAACAACGCGCAAGTCCTGACGATGGGCGGGCGCGTGATCGGCTCAGAGGCCGCCAAGACCGTGATGGACGCGTTCCTGGAGTCCGAGTTTGGGGGCGGAAGCTCGGCTCCGAAGGTGGAGAAGATGAACGAGGTAGACCGTCGCTATCACGGTACCCCAGCCTCCTAGAGCGCCGCGCGGGTAGCGGATCGGATTGCTCTCGCCGTTGGTGCGGTACAACATCGTGTAGAAGCTGATGTAGCAAAATCCGACGAAAACGGAGGTATGTTGGATCTCAAGACCCAGACGAGCGTGGCGCGGCGGTCCATAGACGCCGTCAGGACGCTGGCGATGGACGCGGTGCAGAAGGCGGGCAACGGCCACCCGGGAACGGCGATGGCGCTCGCCCCGTTGGCGTACACGATCTACACTAGGTTCCTCCGGCACAACCCGGAGAACCCCGACTGGCCCGACAGGGACCGCTTTATCCTCTCGGCGGGCCACGCTTCTATCCTGCAGTATTCGCTGTTGCACCTCACCGGTTACGACCTGTCGCTGGAGCAGATCACGCGTTTCCGCCAGAAGGGCTCCATCACGCCGGGCCACCCCGAGCACTTCATGACGCCGGGCGTGGAGACGACGACGGGCCCGCTGGGCCAGGGCTTCGCCAACGGGGTCGGAATGGGGATGGCCGAGCGCTTCCTCGCCGACCGGTACAACCGCATCGGTCACGATATCGTGAACCATCGCACCTTCGCCATCTGCTCGGACGGCGACCTCATGGAGGGTGTCTCCAACGAGGCTGCCTCCATAGCCGGACAGAATGCCCTTGGCAAGCTCGTCTACTACTACGACGACAACCGCATCACCATAGACGGCACGACCGCCATCTCCTTCGACCGGGAGGACAAGGGCAAGCGCTTCGAGGCCCAGGGCTGGCACGTCCAGCACGTAGGCGACTCCGAAGACCTCGACGCCCTAGCGGAGGCGACGGACAACGCCATCGCCGAAGAAGAGCGTCCGTCTCTGATCATAGTGCGCTCCCACATCGGCTACCCCGCCCCCAACGCGATGGACACCGCCGCTGCCCACGGCGCGGCTTTGGGCGAGGACGAGGTGCGCGCGGCCAAAGAGGCCCTCGGCCTGGATCCCGACGCGCACTTCGATGTCCCGGACGAGGTCTACGACCACATGGACCAGAAGACGCGGGGCCGCGAGCTAGAACAGGAGTGGAATAGCCGCTTCGCCGCCTGGCGCGAGGAGTTCCCCGAGCTTGCCGAGGAGTGGGATCAGGTCCAGAGCGGAGACCCTATCCCCGGCTACGAGGAGAAGCTGCCGAAGTGGGACCCGTCGGAGACGGAGAAGCTCGCCACCAGGAAGGCCGGGGCGGCGGTCATGGACGCGTTCAAGGATTACACACCGACCATGATCGGGGGGGCGGCGGACCTCGTGAACTCCACCAACACCGCGTTCTCGGGCGGCGGTATCTTCTCCCCGGACAACGCCGGGCGCAACATCGCGTTCGGAATTCGGGAGCACGCAATGGGCTCGTGCGTCAACGGCATCGCGGTACACGGCGGGATGGTCAGACCCTACGGCTCGACCTTCCTCATCTTCTCGGACTACATGCGCCCGGCCGTCAGGCTCTCTGCGCTCATGGGCGTCAAGGTCGCCTGGATCTGGACGCACGACTCCGTGGGTTTGGGCGAGGACGGTCCGACCCACCAGCCAATCGAACACTACATGGCGCTGCGCGCGATCCCGAACCTCACCGTGATCCGGCCCGCCGACGCCAACGAGACCTCGATGGCCTGGCGGAGCATCTTCGACACCGACGGACCCGTAGCCATCCTCCTCACGCGCCAGAACGTCCCCGTCATGGACCCTGACCCGGCGGAAGGCGCCTTGCGCGGCGCGTACATCCGCGCCGAGGCTGACGGTGGTGGCGAGCCGGACGTCATCCTTATCGGCACGGGCTCCGAGGTCGCCGTGGCCCTCGAAGCGAGAGAGCTGCTCTCGCAGCAGGGTATCTCCGCTCGCGTGGTCAGCATGCCGTCGTGGGAGATCTACGACGCGCAGGACCAGGACTACAAAAGAAACGTGCTGCCGCCTTCGGTCGAGGCTAGGGTCTCGGTCGAGGCGGGGGTGCCGACCGGCTGGGAGCGTTACGTCGGCTTCCGTGGCAGGAGCGTCGGGATAAACCGCTTTGGGGAATCCGCGCCGGGCGAGGAGTTGTTGCAGGAGCTTGGCATCAACCCGGAGAACGTGGCGAACGAGGCGCTGGACCTGCTGGGCCGTTCGGAGCGGATAGGCGAGGAGCCGGGCACGCCAGCGGTAGAGGACACGGATCCATCGGAGGGCCATTCGTAAGATAGGGACAAACGGCAGTCGAGTAGGTCGTAGTAACACGATGGGGACGGGAGTTTCGAACCCTCCCGTTCCCCGCAAAGGAAGGTAGAGACGGTGAACGAAAATCTCAAGAAAGCCGCGGAGCTGGGGCAGGGGATCTGGATCGACTCCATCAGTCGTGACGACCTCGTCGAGGGCGGGGCGCTGCACAAGATGATCGAGGACGGGGTCGTGGGCGTCACCTCGAACCCCTCCATCTTCCAGAAGGCAATCTCCGAGTCGGAGCTGTACGACGATCAGCTACAAAAGGTCTCTAAAGAGACGGACGACCCGAAGGAGATCTTCCTGGAGCTGGCCCGCAAGGATATCCGGGACGCCTGCGACATCCTCGCGCCGGTCCACGAGCGCACCGCCAGGAAGGACGGCTACGTATCACTGGAAGTCTCCCCGAACCTGGCCTACGACGCCCCCAAGACAGTTGAGGAGGCTTTCAGGCTGCACGATCTGGTGGACAGGCCCAACCTGCTGGTCAAGATACCGGCCACGCAGCCCGGCCTCGCCGCCATCGAGGAGGTCATAGCGAACGGCAAGTCCGTGAACGTGACGCTCATCTTCTCGCTCGCGCGCTACAAGGCGGTGGCGAGGGCGTATATCCGAGGGTTGCAGCGCCTGGTGGCGGGGGGTGGCGACCCGGCCACGGTGGCGAGCGTGGCAAGCTTCTTCGTGAGCCGGGTGGACTCGGAGTGCGACGAGAGGCTCGATGAGGTAGGCAGGCCGGACCTTAAAGGAAGGCTCGCAATAGCTAACGCCAAGCTGGCTTACGCGGCGTTCGAGGAGATCTTCTTCGGCGACGACTGGAACTTCCTGGAATCCAAAGGCGCTACGAAGCAGCGCCCCCTCTGGGCCTCCACCTCGACCAAAAACCCGGACTACCCGGACACCATCTACGTGGACAACCTCGTCGGCCCGGACACCGTGAACACGATGCCCGCCTCCACACTAGAGGACACGATGGACCACGGCGACATCCGTCCGACCCTCAAGGAGGGCATTAACGACGCGAAGAGGCTCCCGCGGGAGCTAGCGGAGGCCGGCGTGGACTACGACGACGTGACCGAGACGCTGGAGAAGGAGGGAGTGCAGAAGTTCATGGACTCCTTCGATGAGCTGCTCGACGGCATCAAAGAGAAGACCAGGCAACTGGTGAAGCAGTAAACGTAGGAGCCGTGAGCAGTGAGTCGTATCATTGCTCGACTCACTGCTCACGGAACAGTAAGCTGAAGTGTTAGGGAAAGGGGCTTCGTGGCTACTGGATTTAAGGGCGTAGTCTTCGATGTGGATGGGGTGCTGGTGGACTCGCCGCACGAGCGGGCGTGGCGCGATGGGCTGCAACAGCTCATGGAGAACGAGTGGAGCGACATACGTGACCAGACCTCGTACTCGCCCGAGGCGTTTACACCACAGGTCTACCAGAGAGAGATGAGCGGCATGCCGCGCTACAAGGGCGCGCAGGCCGCTCTGGAGTACTTCGAGGTGCCCGACGTCGAGAAGCGCGCCCAGGAGTACGGCGACCGCAAGCAGGAGATGATCGTCGAACTCATCGAGCAGAGCGAGTTCTACGCCTACCCGGACGCCCTGCGTTTCGTGCTCGAGTGCAAGAACGCGGGGCTCAAGATGGTCACGGCCTCCTCCTCGAAGAACGCCAACGCGTTTCTGGAGCGCATCCGGCTGGACGAGTTCTGCGAGCAAGAGGGCCTGAGCTACGACTTCATAAAAGAGGGTTACACGATCA